>OGPW01001207.1_pt1 | contig 18202 bp, 15 predicted proteins | sample 1553061 | NCBI WGS metagenome assembly OGPW01 (sample SAMEA2580292, study PRJEB22360) | human gut metagenome | biome: human gut; feature: human-associated habitat; material: faeces | place: Denmark | collected 2008/2010
GGCTTTCATAGCTCCCCCGGGGGGCGGGCGCCCGCCGTGCCGGCCGGCGTGCCGACACGGGAGCTGGGCGACGAGTTCGTGCGGCGGTTCTATGCGTTGGTGCCGCGTTCCGGTCTGACGCCGGGGCAGCGGGAACTTGCCGGCAGGGTCATTGCGGCCCTGCGCGGCTGACTGTGTCGCAGCGAATGGTTCTCAATAAGAAACGTGCGAGGATTCCTCACATTTTCGCACAAGTGAACAAGCCGACGAAGCCCGGAATTCCGGGCTTTCGGAGGTGTTTGTGTTCGTTTCCGCCCGCATCTGGCTCGCACCTTTCTTATTGAGAACGATTCGCTGCAATCTGGCATCAAAAATATCAATACCATCCATCACTATCACTGATTTGACCGATGGCATATGACGGTAGTTCAATGGACATCATGAGAGAGTTCTGTACGAAATGGTGGAAACGCATCGCCACCGTCGATATGCTGTTCATCGCCGTCCTGACCCTGATCGCTTCACTGATCGGCTCATGGCTCAAGCAATACCCCGGATTCAAACTGTTCGGCGCGCTGATCATCGCGCTGCTGATCGGCATGATCATCCAGTTCCCGATCCGCAAGTGGTACGTCGGTGCCAGCGACAAGCGCAAGGCCGGCGTCAAGGACGCGGCCGGGCTGATCTCCAACAAGCTGCTGCGCCTCGGCATCATCCTGCTCGGCTTCAAGCTCAACCTGCAAGTGCTGTTCACGCAGGGCATCAAGTGCCTGCCCATCGCCGCGGTCGTGGTGACGCTCACCATCGTCGTGACCTACTGGGTGGCGCGCAAGATGGGCGTCGACCCGATGCTCGCGATCCTGACCGCCGGCGGCACGGGCATCTGCGGCGCCGCCGCCGTCATGGGCCTGTCCGGCTCCATCAAGGTGCCGCCCGAGAAGGAGCAGGAGAAGGACGACGACGTGACCATGGCCGTCGCCATCGTCGCCATCATGGGCACGATCTTCGCGTTGCTTGAGATCGCGCTCGGCCCCCTGACCGGCATGACGCAGGACCAGCTCGGCATCACCGCCGGCGCGTCCCTGCACGAGATCGCCCACGCGGTCGCCGCCGGCGACGCCTTCAACGCGGTCAACATCGCCACCATCATGAAGCTGTCGCGCGTGCTGATGCTCGTGTTCGCCGCCATCATCATCGCCATCTGGTGGGAGAAGAAGCATTCCGAGGCCGCGCCCACCGGCAAACGCTCCGTCGCGTTCCCCTGGTTCATGCTCGGCTTCATCGGCGCGTCCGTGATCGGCACCTTCGTGCCGTTCATCGCCACCATCACCCCGCAGCTCGTGGACTTCGCGTACATCGTGCTCGGCATGGCCATGGCCGCGCTCGGCATCAACGTGAACTTCAAGGCCATCGCGGTCAAGGGCCGCAAGCCGTTCCTCGCGAGCTTCCTCGTGTCGATCCTGCTGATGCTGTTCGCTGCCGGCGTCGCCGTGCTGTTCTTCTGATTCCCGGCATCGCGTTGCCAGCGGGCTGAAATGGGCGCTCCCGGCCTGGGAGCCTCCGTTTCAGCCCGCTGGCGTATTTGAGGGCATGGAGCCCCTATCTCAGGAAATCACGGATGTCGTCGATCTCGCGGTCGCAGATCGCATGCGCCATGCCTGGGTACGTGCACAGCCGCGCGCCGCGGGTTCCGGATATCACCCGTCGGGCCGTATCCTGATCCTCGACGGGTATCGTGCGGTCCTGGTCGCCATATGCCAGAAGGAAGCGCGTTCCGCAGTCCGCCTCAGCATCCTGCTCGCCACGGAACGACGGGCACCGGGTAACAGTTGAATCACCGGTGACATGTGCGTGAATTGTTGCGCTGTGGGCATGAGCGCGGCTGCGAAGCGGCATGATTGCGTGTACCGTGGGGGAAGGCTGGAGCAATCTGGAGGAATCGCGAAGCCATGCCGCGAACTTGAATCGAAGCGGTACGATTCCCGCAGGGCGCGGCAGACGGCAGGGCCGCTCTGACGATGACGGAAACGGCGAGACGAAGGGACAGCACGGCAGGAAACGGCGGAAGACGGCGGCGACAGAAGACAACGAAACACAACGCAACAAGACAGCAAACACAGCAACATAGCAAGATAACGAAATGAGGAAACGCATTCATGGGAATGCCATTGGACCTATATGTCATCCGACACGGAGAGTCGGAGGCGAACGTCATCATCAATGCGGGGGAGCAGGGCGATAACTCCCTGTACACGCAGGACAACGTGACCGTGCCCGACCGGTCGTGGCGACTCACTGCCACCGGGCGCAAGCAGGCCGACTGCATCGGCCGCTGGCTCGTCGCGCAACAGCAGCTGTTCGACCGGTATCTGGTCTCGCCATACGTACGCACGCGCGAAACCGCCGCGACGATGGCGCTGCCGAAAGCCAAGTGGGAGGAGACGCGCGTGCTACGCGAACGCTCCTGGGGTGAGATCAACACCATCACGCAGGACGATTTCCGCACGAACTACGCGCGCAACTGGATGTTCAAGCGCACCGACCCGCTGTACTGGCGTCCGCCGGCAGGCGAGTCTATTGCCGACGTGTCGGAGAACCGCGTGCATAACCTGCTCACGTCGCTCAACCGGCGTGCTGAGGCGGAATCCGTCGTCGCCGTCACACACGGCGACTTCATGCTCGCGCTGATGCTCACCCTGGAGGACCTGTCGGACGAGGAGTTCATGCGCCGCGCCGACGACCCGGCATGGGCGATCACCAACTGCACGTGCCTGCATTATTCGCGGCGAGACCCGGCCACCGGCCGCACGTCGTCGCGCGTGCGCTGGGAGCAGACCGCGCGCCCGGTGTTCGACGAGTCGACCGGACGCTGGGAGGTGCGCGTCGATCCGTGGCGCGAATTCCAGCGCCCGTTGCTCTCGAACGGCGACCTCGTCGACGTGGTGCATTCGGTCGACCCGCACCTGTGACGGCACGAGGCGCCTCACGGCGCTCACGGGCCGCGCATGACGAGTCGCGCGCCGCGCGTGGCTCGTCATCACAACGGTGGGCGAACGGGTTACAATGGCCTCAACGCGGCACATGGCTGCATGGATGTGCCACCTGAGAGAACCGAAGGAGTTCGTGATGGGAAACCTGTTCACATGGAAACTGCATGGCGACGGCAAGACGCTCGCGCCCGGCGAGGTCGTGGAGCCCGATGAGCGACTGACCTGGACCCGTACCATCGGCATCGGCGCCCAGCACGTCATCGCCATGTTCGGCGCGACGTTCCTGGTGCCGATCCTGACGCATTTCGACCCGTCGACGACGCTGTTCTTCACCGCGATGTCGACCGCGCTGTTCCTGCTCATCAACAAGAACGTGCTGCCGAGCTACCTGGGGTCGTCGTTCGGGTTCATCGCCCCGATCGCCGCCGTCGCCTCCGCGGGCAAGGGCATTCCGGCCGCCAGCTTCGGCATCATGGTCACAGGCCTGCTGCTCGCCCTGGTGGGCGTGGCCGTCCACTTCGCCGGCGCGAAGTGGATTGACATCATCATGCCGCCGGTCGTCAACGGCGCCATCGTCGCGATCATCGGCTTCAATCTGGCTCCCAGTGTGTGGTCGAACTGGCAGAAGGGCTGGGACACCGCCCTGGTGACGCTGCTCGCCGTGCTGCTCATCGCCGTGCTGTTCCGCGGTCTTGTCGGACGTCTGAACATCCTGCTCGGTGTGATCGTCGGCTATGTGTACGCATGCTTCCGCGGTCAGGTCGACTTTTCGGCCATCGGCGACGCGGCGTGGATCGGCTTTCCGAAATTCCATCTTCCGCAGGTCGACTTCTCGATCCTGCCGATGTTCATCCCCGTCGTGCTGGTGCTGGTCGCCGAGAACGTCGGCCACGTCAAGTCTGTGGCGCAGATGACTGGGCGCGATTATGACGGGCATATGGGCACCGCGCTGTTCGCGGACGGCCTCGGTACCGCAATCGCCGGCTTCGGCGGCGGCTCCGGCACCACCACGTACGGCGAGAACATCGGCGTGATGGCCGCGACCAAGGTGTATTCGACCGCCGCCTACTGGTGCGCGGCCGTATTCGCCCTGCTGCTGAGCCTGTGCCCGAAGTTCGGCGCGGTCATCAACACGATTCCCGGCGGCGTGCTCGGCGGCGTGACCACACTGCTGTACGGCATGATCGGCATGATCGGTGTGCGCATCTGGGTGGAGAACAAAGTTAACTTCGACAAGCCGCTCAATATCATGGTCGCCGCGATCGTGATGATCATCGGCATCGCCGATTTCACGTTCGCGTTCCAGGGCGTGCAGTTCAACGGCATCGCCATCGGCACGGTCGTCATCCTCGTCGCCTACCACGGGCTCAAGGCCATCGGTAAGGCCACGGGTACCATCGACAGGGACGACCCCGACATCCTGTAGCGGGTTCGTGGCCGCTGTCAGGTATGTCACTGTGCGTGGGTCATGTCACCGTGCGAGGGTTACGTCACGTTGCGTGCCCCCTCGCACAGTGACACGACCCACGCAGCGTGACTCACGCCAGACGCGCGGAGTGACGCCTCGCCGCCGTCGGAACACGTTGATGAAGTAGCTCGCCGACGAAAACCCGCTCATCCGCGCCGAGCCGCTCAAGCAGTTCTGGGCCGACCACCACGCAGATGAACCAGCATTGCCTCTGCTGCGGCGAGAACCCGTAATGCAGCCGGCTCGAATTGACGACCAATCCGTTGCCGGCTTCCAGCGTCACTATGGCGCCGTTGACGAAATACTGCATCTGACCGCTGATGACATGGATGAATTCCAGATCGCGATGCCAGTGACATGGGCAGCGGTAGTCCGGGAACGACGACAATGCGTCCCGTCTGGCATATATGGGCAGGTCGGGGATGTTGTAGTCGATCCGCTCCGAAAGATCCGACGAGACAATGACGGTCTTCCTGCCCGCCCTGCCAAGTTCCGGGCCCGGTCGCGCCGCCTGTGCACCGAAGTGCCCCATTGCCGCTCCCTGCGTGATGTAACGTATATGAAAATACTATATTTCTTTTGATGCGCAAAAGTATCATTGCGCCGGTGTCGTCGTTACATTCCATCCCTATCGTAGATATCAGTTCTTCTTGCTGCAGGAGAGGGACTCAATCGATGATTCGGACATCGCGAGAATGACGAAATTAATATTTTGTCGTTCATGTGACCGTCTGCATCCTTGAAACACCCTGATGGAAAGGCAAGGTGAGTGTGATGACTCGCATGATGGAACTGATCAATGGATGGCTCGCCCGGTATTATGCCGTCGTCCGTGCCCGGATGGCCGTCCGGCTGGCTTCGGTCCGTGCCGCGGTGCACGGGGACGGCGAGGAGAACATCGCGTCGTTTGCGCGGTGGTACCCGGCATCCGCCGCGCAGTTCGCCGGCTGACGGGGATCTGCGCGGGACCAATCGGGTGGCCGGTGCGGCGGGGGTCTGAATGGTCCGATACTCTGACCATACATTGTATGGGAGATCGGAGCATGATATAACGAACTCGAACGGCCGCAACATCGCTATCGTCACTGGTAGTGCACTGGGATTGGGATACGAGCTGACCAAACGGCTGATCGCCGACGGCTGGTTCGTGGCCGGCATCGACACCGCGTTCTACCGCGACAGCCGCGACTACGTGTCGGAGGAGAAGCAGCACACCTTCATGGATCCGGGCGAACTGGCCCAAGTGATCCTGTTCAATCTGGTCAACGACGCGAACCTGACCGTCTCCGACATCCTCATAGAACGCAATTACCGCTGAGCCGGATGAGTTCCGCCGGCTCAGCGGAAATGCAAGTCGCGCTTCTGCGCGCCCGTCGTCTCAGCGATCCTCGGGCGGCTTGTACTGGTCCTTGTCGGTGAAGCAGGTCCGATAGGTCATCGTCATGATGAGCGCGTCGGCCACGAGGGTGAGCGCGGCGATGGCGGCGAGCACGACGAACTGGTATTTCGCCGCGTTCAGCGGGTCTCCGCCGGCGATGACCTGGCCGGCCATCATGCCGGGGATGGTCACGATGCCGCACGACGCCAGCGAGGCGGTGGTAGGCAGCAATCCCAGCCGTATGGACGAGACGATCGAAGGACGGGCGGCCTCCCACGGGGTGGCGCCCAAGGCGAGCAGCGTGTCCACCTCGTCGCGGCGCTCGTTCATGCTCTCATAGAACCGGCTCAGGCCGACGGCGAGCGCCGACACGGTGTTGCCCAGCAGCATGCCGGTAAGCGGCACCACCAGCTGCGGCGCATACCAGGGGTGCGGGCGCACCACCAGCTCGGTCACCAGCGAGATCATCAGCAGCATGGTTATGACCAGACTGAGCAGTACCGGGCCGGCGAGCCCCTTCGGGATGCCCTTGGCGCGGGAGAGTGTGATCTGCACGGCCGCGACCAGCATCACCGCGATGACGCCGAACACCAGCCACGGGTTGTTGGAGCGGATCACGTACCCGATGATCACGCCCATCACGCACAGCTGCACCAGCGCGCGTATCGCCGACCACATCAGCGTCTTGCCGATGCTGATGCGCATGAGCTCGGAGACGAGCGCCGCGACCGCCACCATCAGCAGCGCGACCAGAAGGCCCCAATTATCGATCACGTAACCGTTGCCGCTCATGACAGCCTCCCTGAGGACAGTGTGACGATGCGTGTGGCTCGGCCGTCGGGCGGACGGTGCCGTATGCGCACGATGGCCATGCCCCTGGCGGCCGCGCTGGCCATGATCGAGGCGACCTTGTCCGCGTTGTCGTCGTCGAGGCCTGCGTCCACCTCGTCGGCCAGCAGCACGGCCGGGCGGGTCAGCAGCGTCCTCGCAAGGCTGACGCGGGCCGCCTGACCGCCGGAAAGGTCGTGCGGCGCACGGGCCAGGTCGATATCCTCGCATCCCATGGCGTCCAACGTATTGCGAATGAGCTGGTCGGGCAGCGCCAGCTTCGCCTGCGACTGTTCGGAGCGGAACAGCCGGCTGAACCTGCCGCGTCTCGCGGAAGTCTTCTTGCCGGTGGCCGCATGGTCGTCGGGCGCACTCGCCTCGTCCGCTCTGCGCACGGCCAGCGTCCAGGGAAGCCGAATCGTGTCGACGACGCTGTCTCCCATCAGCATGGGCTTCTGCGGCAGATACGCGACGTTCCTCCGCCACTGCTGCAGCGAGAACGATGAGCTGTCCGCGCCGTCCAGCGTGAACGTGCCGTCGGCATGGGGGTTGAGCAGCGCGAAGGCGGTCAGCAGGCTGCTCTTGCCGGAACCGGACGGGCCGACCAGATCGACGATCTGGCCGCGATCGACGTCGAACGACAGATCCTCGAAGATGGTGCGGTCTGACTGCGCAGAAGGCACGACGCAGGAGACCCTACGGGCTGTGAACAACATTTGCATAGTGGCAACGTTACCCGTTCGCCGGCCATAGTCGATGTTTGACAGCGTTTCTTAGTCCAGTGTTAGAGACGCACGCGGCGAGCCGGCCGAATCGTGGCGCCAGGCACCGCTGTATCGCTTGGCGCGTACAGTTGCAGTATGCCGATCGATTCCAGAATGATAGACAACATGAAGGCCGACCGCGTGCGCAAGGTGGCCGATCTTGCCAACCGCCGCACCCGGGAGCGTTTCGGTCGTTTCCTGATAGAGGGCCCCCAGTCGGTTCGCGAGGCGGTGACGTGGATGCCCGACGCCGTCCGTGACCTTTATGTGCAGGCCGCGGACGGGCCGGACGGGCCGCGGATCGCAGGCGAGACGCTGACGTCCATCGTCGAGCGATCCCAGGAACACCGTATATATGTGCATCCGGCGAGCGAGGCGGTGATGCGCCGCATCAGCCCCGATTGCCAGGGCATTGCGGCGGTCGGCGACGCCGATGCGGTGCGCGCGACGGCGCAGGGGACGCAATTGCCCGAAAAGCCGTTCGTCGCGGCGTTCTGGCAGGTGCGCGACCCCGGCAACGCGGGCACGGTTATCCGTGCGGCGGACGCGGCCGGATGCGATGCCGTGGTGTTCGTCGACGATTGCGTCGACATGCTCAATCCCAAGGTGATCCGCGCGACCGCGGGCTCGCTGTTCCATATCCCCGTGATGACGATGGGCGTGGACGAGTTCTTCGGATGGGCCGGCGAGAAGGTGCTCCGCACCGTCGCCGCCGACGTCTACGGGACGGACGGGCGCGAGCCAAGGGCGCTGCCCGAGGCGCTGAGGGACCAGGATCTCGCCGGGGTGGGCAAGGCCGTGATCTTCGGCAACGAGGCCCGCGGACTTGAGCCGGGTCTGCTGGGTAGGTGCGACGACATCGTGCGCATTCCGCTTTATGGCAAGGCCGAGTCGCTGAATCTGGCGACCAGCGCCGCGATCATGCTCATGAGTATGGCTATGTCGAGCCATATAGGGACAATGTGAACTCGGTAAACGCTTGGATTATTTGATTTTTGGCGCAGATAAACCGGTAGTTTCGGTAGTTGTAGGTAGGACGAAAGGGTTCTCGTGGCAGACAATGCTCTCTTCGATGCCCAGTCAGTGACCGATGCGGTCGCCGAGGGCATCAGCAAGATTCAGAACGCCTCCAGCTTGGAGGAGCTCAAAGCCATCAAAACGCAATACGCCGGTGCCGAATCGGCGATGACCAAGGCCAGCAAGGCCATCGGGTCGCTGCCGGTCGATCAGAAGAAGGAAGCCGGCAAGCTTATGGGCAAGCTCCGCGCCGACTTCGGCCGCGCGTTCGGCCCCAAGGAGGCCGAGCTCAAGGCGCAGGAGGAGCAGCGCGCGCTGGAGGCCGAGACCGTCGACATGACGCTGCCGGTCAACCGTCGCCCGCTCGGTGCCCGCCACCCGCTGGCCAAGCTCATGGAGGACGTCGAGGACCTGTTCATCTCCATGGGATGGCAGATCTCCGCCGGCCCCGAGGTGGAGACCGAATGGTATGACTTCGACGCCCTGAACTTCGGCCCGGATCATCCCGCCCGCCAGATGCAGGACACCTTCTATGTCAAGGGCAACCAGGCCCATGACGCGGCCGGCTTCGTCGGCTCCAACATGGTGCTGCGCACGCAGACCTCCTCCGATCAGGTGCGTGCCCTGCTGACCCGCGGCGTCCCGCTGTACATCGCCAGCCCGGGCCGTGTGTTCCGCACCGACGAGCTCGACGCGACGCACACCCCCGTGTTCCACCAGTGCGAGGCTCTGGCCGTCGACAAGCACCTGACGATGGCCGACCTGAAGGGCGTGCTCGACAAGCTCGCCGTGGCCATGTTCGGTCCCGAGGCGAAGACGCGTCTGCGCCCGAGCTACTTCCCGTTCACCGAGCCGAGCGCCGAACTCGACCTGTGGTTCCCCGACAAGAAGGGCGGCGCGGGCTGGCTCGAATGGGGTGGCTGCGGCATGGTGAACCCGAACGTGCTGAAGTCCGCGGGCATCGACCCCGAGGAGTACACCGGTTTCGCGTTCGGTGTGGGCATGGAGCGCACGCTGCTGCTGCGTTCCGATATCAACGACATGCACGACCTCGTTGAGGGCGACGTGCGATTCAGCGAACAGTTTGTGATGGGGGAGTGAGAAGCCCATGCCTATGGTTGACATTGATTGGCTCAAGGAGCACGTCGAGGTTCCGTCTGACCTCACCTACGAGCAGCTGGCCAAGGACCTGGTCAGGGTCGGTCTTGAGGAGGAGGAGATCCACGCCTCCCAGGTCACCGGTCCGATCGTCGTCGGATATGTCGTCGACGCGACGCCGGAACCGCAGAAGAACGGCAAGACCATCAACTGGTGTCATGTCGACGTCGGCCCCGCGTACAACGCGGTCGACGAGAACGGCAAGAAGGTGCCGCGCGGCATCATCTGCGGCGCCCCGAACATGGCCGCCGGCGAGAAGGTCGTCGTGACCTTGCCGGGCGCAGTGCTGCCCGGCGATTTCAAGATCGAACCGCGCAAGACCTACGGCCACGTTTCCGACGGCATGTGCGCCTCGGAGCGCGAGCTCGGCCTGGGCGACAGCCACGAAGGCATCATCCTGCTGCGCGACTACGGCTTCACGCCCCAGGAATACAAGGCGCTCAAGCCCGGCGACGACGCGATGCACCTGCTGCACCTCGACCAGCCGATCCTGGAAATCAACATCACCCCGGATCGCGGCTATGCGTTCTCGTACCGCGGCGTGGCCCGCGAATACCATCATTCCACCGGCGCGAAGTTCGTCGATCCGGTGACCGAGCTCAACAAGCGCGCCCCCGCCGCTCCCGCGGCGGAGTCCGGCGTCTCCAGCGACATCGAGGTCATCGTCGACGACAACAACCCGATTCACGGCGTCACCGGCTGCGACCGCTACGTCGCCCGCGCCATCCACGGGTTCGACCCGACGAATCACACGCCGAACTGGATGCGCCGCCGTCTTATCCGCGCGGGCATGCGTTCGATCTCCCTCGCCGTGGATGTGACGAACTACGTGATGCTGGATCTTGGCCAGCCGATGCACGCCTACGACCTTGACAAGATCGAAGGGCCGATCGTGGTGCGTCGCGCGGCCGAAGGCGAGAAGCTCACCACGCTCGACGGCAAGGAACACGACCTGAGCGTCGAGGACCTGCTGATCACCGATTCGCCCGACGGCAAGCGTGGCTCGCGAATTCTCGGCATCGCCGGCGTCATGGGCGGCCTGTACGGTGAGGTCACTGCGGACACCAAGAACATCCTGCTGGAGGCCGCGCATTTCGACAGCGTCTCCATCGCACGTTCCGCACGACGCCACAAGATCCCCTCCGAGGCGTCCCGCCGGTTCGAGCGCGGCGTCGACACGCAGCTGCAGCCCGCGGCCGCGCAGATGGCGGCCGAACTGCTCACCAAGTTCGGCAACGGCGAGCCGTCCGGGCACCCGACCGACGTGAACACGACGATGTATCGCCGTCCGATCCCCTTCAAGGCCACCGAGGTCGCCCGCGTCGCCGGGCTCGACGTGGACGTCAACCGCATCAGCGACATCCTCACCGATGTCGGATGCCGTGTCGCTGGTGGCGGCAACGGCGAGTTCTCCGTGTCCGCGCCGACCTGGCGCCCCGATCTGAACGAGCCGTGCGACCTGGTCGAAGAAGTCGCCCGACTGGTCGGCTACGACGAGATCCCCGTCACCGTGCCTCCGGCCCCGGTCAAGGGCGCGGTCGGGCTGACCCCCGACCAGCGTCGCCAGCGCTGGGTCGCAGACACGCTTGCCGAATACGGCATGGTCGAGTCGCTGAGCTACCCGTTCGTCGGCGATGAGGACTTCAAGGCGTTCTCCTATGATCCGGCGGTCATCAAGCCGGTGAGCGTCGAGATCGCCAACCCGCTGGCCGGCGACCGCCCGTACCTGCGTCGTGATGTGCTCCCCACGCTCGCCACCACCGTGCAGCGCAACCTGCGACGCGGCCTCGAAGACATCCGCCTGTACGAGATCGGCCACGTGTACCTGTGGGATCCGAACGCGCCCGCCATCCCGGCTCTTCCGGGAGGCGTACGCCCCAGCGATGAGCAGCTTGCCGCGCTGGATGCGGGCCTTCCCGATCAGCCGCTGCACGTCGCCGGCCTGCTGACCGGCAACGCGGTCGACTCCGGATGGCTCAGCGATCGTCGCGCCGTCGATTGGAGCGACGCCGTCGAGGCCGTTCGCCGTGTCTGCGACCGTTTGGGTGCGCGTTACGAGCTGCGGCAGCCCGCCGCGCAGGATGTGCCCGCGCAGTGGCATCCCGGCCGCGCCGCGCAGATCGTCGCGGGCGAACAGGTCGTCGGCATGGTCGGAGAGCTGCACCCGCGTGTCAACGAGGCGCTGGGACTGCCGGCGCACTCCGCGGCGTTCGAGCTGAACCTTACCGCGCTGTTCGGCACGCTTGACGGCAAGCCCGTGCAGGCGAAGCCCATCGCCACGTTCCCGCCCGTCAAGCAGGACCTCGCCTTCACCGTCGACCAGTCGGTGACCGCGGCCCAGCTTGAGGCCGTGGTCCGCGAGGCGGCCGGCGCCAACCTCGAATCCATCGAGCTGTTCGACGTGTTCACCGGCGAGCAGGTGGGAGAGGGCAAGAAGTCGCTCGCCTTCGCGGTGACCTTCCGCTCCCCGTCCAAGACACTGTCCGCGGAGGACAGCGAGGCCATTCGCAAGGCCATCGTCGACAAGGCGGAGGCCATCGGCGCGCAGCTGCGCGCCTGACCGCCGACGAAAAGGCACCATGGAGGACATGCATATGACAGAGCCGCAACAACAGCCGCAATCGTCTGACGATAGTTCGGGCGAGTCCCGGCATGTTGCGGCCCAGCCGCAATACGGTCATCGCATCGAGCCCGAATATGGTGCCAGGGCGGATGAGTTTCCGCCGAATTACAACCCTTACGTATATGGAGGCCAGCCCGAGCAGCCGGCTCCGCAGGCGCAGCCGTCGCCGTCTCAGCCGGCCTCCGTGTTCGGAGCCGGGCCGGCTCCCGCTCAGGGCGGTTCCGCTCCCAATGCGGCTCCGGCTCAGGGTGGGCCCGACCAAGGCGGTCCCCGACGGGAGCCTCCCCGATATTTCAACGGCATCGACCTCAACGACCCGCAGCAGAACCCTATTTACGGGCATTGGGATTTCTACGCCATATTCTCGTTCATCTTCGCCCTGGTGTCCTCGTTCCCGGTGCTGCCCGCGCTGATCGGCTGCCTGGCCATCTGGCGCACCCGTCGTTTCCATACGCGGGGCCGCGGACTGGCCATCGCGGCCGTCGTCATCAACGTGCTGACCACCATCATCGTCATATGGATGACGATGCACGGCATATCGATGGACGACATGTACCAGGCCATGCTCAACATGCTGGCGCCCGGCACGGGCGGAAGCGGGTCGGGGGACTCCGTTTCGGTGTGATGGGCCGTGTGCTGCGACACGCAAGCCGATGAATGAATATATGCAATGTACTGCATAACATGTATACTCGCCGTAGTTCGTCTTCGATGAAAAGAGCGTGATATGGCGAGATATACGGTAGCTGTGGCTGGCGCCACCGGATACGCGGGTGGGGAGGCGTTGCGCATCCTTGCCGCCCACCCGGACTTCGAGGTGACCTGCGTGGCGGGCCATTCCTCGGTGGGGCAGAAACTCGGACGGCATATGCCGCATATTCCCCAGCTGGCGGATCTGACGGTGGAGGACACCACCGCCGAAGTGCTGAACGGCCATGACGTGATCATCCTGGCGCTGCCCCACGGCGCGTCCGGGGCGTTGGCCGCGCAGCTTGACCCCGGTGCCGTGGTCGTCGACCTGGGTGCGGACCATCGTCTTGAGGAGCGCTCCGCGTGGGACGCGTTCTACGGAGGCGAGTTCTTCGACCATTGGACGTACGGCATGCCCGAGCTGATCACCGGCAAGAGCGCAGACGGAGAGTACACGCGTCAGCGCGACCTGCTCCCCGGCGCCAAGCGCATTGCCGGGCCGGGCTGCAACGTGACTGCGACGACGCTCGCCATGCAGCCGGCCATCGCCGAGGGACTCGTGGAACGTCGTGACCTCGTCGCCGATCTGGTGGTGGGGTATTCGGGCGCGGGCAAGAACCTCAAGCGCGCGAACCTGCTCGCCGCCGAGGCGTTCGGCTCCGCCGTGCCCTACGGCGTGGGCGGCACGCATCGCCATATCCCCGAGATTCTGCAGAACTTCGCCCATGCGGCGGGTTTGGACGCCGCCCGGGCCGAGGAGTTCACGCTCGGATTCACGCCGATACTCGCGCCGATGGCGCGTGGCATCCTCGCCACGGTCAGCGCGAAGATGACCGACAAGGCGCTTTCCATGAGCGACGAGGAAATCCACGACGTGTGGGCCAAGGCATACGCCGGCCAGGAGTTCATCGTGCTGCTGGAGCCGGGCACGCTCCCGGCCACGGCGAACGTCGTCGGATCGAACGCCGCCCACGTGCAGGTGGTCACCGACCGGCACGCCGGGCGTCTCATCGCCTTCGCCGCCATCGACAACCTGAACCGCGGCACCGCGGGCCAGGCCGTGCAGTCGCTGAACGTCGCACTTGGACTTCCCGAAGACAAGGGACTTACGAAGATTGGAGTAGCACCGTGAGTGTCACATTCGCCAAAGGATTCAGCGCCGCGGGCGTCGCGGCGGGCATCTCCTCCGTCGAGGGCAAGAAGGATCTCGCCCTGGTCGTCAATCAGGGGCCGCTCGACAGCGCGGCCGGCGTGTTCACGTTCAACCGATTCTGCGCGGCACCGGTGCAGTGGTCCCGCAAGACGGTCGCCGACGGCCATATCAAGGCGGTGATCCTCAACTCCGGTGGAGCCAACGCATGCACCGGCCAGGCGGGATACGAGCAATCGGCGGCGACGGCCAAGAAGGTCGCGGATCTCGTCGGGACGCAGCCCGACGAGATCGCCGTATGCTCCACAGGCCTGATCGGCGAGCTGCTGCCGCTGGATCATGTGCTGTCGGGAGTGGAAAGCGCGTACGCGGCCCTGTCGGACGACGACCAGGCGGGAAGCGACGCGTCCCACGCCATCATGACGACGGACACGAAGCCGAAGACCGTATCGCTGGAAGGCGACGGATATCGCATCGGCGGCATGGTCAAGGGATCGGGCATGATCGCCCCCCAGCTCGCCACGATGCTGTGCGTCATCACCACGGACGCCGCCGTCGGCGCCGGTCAGCTGCAGGCTGCGCTGAACACCGCGGTGGACCATTCGTTCAACCGCATCGACGTGGACGGGTGCATGTCCACGAACGACACGGTGCTGCTGCTCGCATCCGGCGCGTCCGGCGTCGAGCCCGATCCGGACGAGTTCAACGCCCTGGTCGCCAAGGCATGCGCATCGCTGGCCCGGCAGATCATCGGCGACGGCGAGGGAGCGAGCCACGACGTGCGCATCACCGTCACCGGCGCCACCACGGAGAGCGCCGCCCTGGCCTGCGCCCGCGCGGTCGCGGCCTCGAACCTGCTCAAATGCGCCATTGCGGGCAACGACCCGAACTGGGGACGCATCGTATCCTCGCTGGGCACCGTGCCCGTCGAAGAGGCGCCCTACGATTCGCAGAAGGTCACCGTGGACGTCAACGGCGTGAGGATCTGCGAGAATGGGGGCGCGGGACGCGACCGCTCCGAAGTCGACATGACCCCCCGCGAGGTGCACATCGACATCGATCTCAACGCCGGTGACGAACAGGCCACGGTGTGGACCGATGACCTCACCCACGAGTACGTTCATATCAATGCCGATTACGAAAGCTAGTCTCCCGGTTCCTCCCCGGCACATGCCGGCCGGAGAAGCGGGATGCGATAGAGGAGAATATGGCTACTGAACTGAAGGGACCAGGGTTCCATTTCGACGTGCACACCGACCTGCGCGCCGACCAGAAAGCGGAGGTGCTGATCGATGCGCTGCCGTGGCTGGAGGAGTTCGCCGGGCAGCGCATCGTGGTGAAATACGGCGGCAACGCCATGGTCGACGAGCATCTCAAGCGTTGCTTCGCCGAAGACATGGTGTTTCTGCGGCAGGTGGGCCTGCATCCGGTCGTCGTCCATGGCGGCGGCCCGCAGATCTCGCACATGCTCAAGGCATTGGGCATCAAGTCGGAGTTCAAGGGCGGCTTGCGCGTCACCACTCCGGAGGCCATGGACGTGGTGCGCATGGTGCTCACCGGCAAGGTGTCCAGGGAACTGGTTGGACTGATCAACGCGCATGGGCCGTTCGCCGTGGGACTGTCCGGTGAGGACGGCGCCCTGTTCTCCGCCATGCAGCGCAAACCCATCATCGACGGCAAGCCTACCGACATCGGGCTGGTGGGTGACGTGGTGAGCGTCGACGCCTCCGCGGTGGAGGACCTGATCTCGGCCGGCCGCATCCCCGTCGTCTCCTCGGTCGCCCCCGATGAGGACGACGCCACGGAAGTGCTGAACGTCAACGCTGATTCGGCCGCCGCCGCGCTGGCCGCGGCACTCGGCGCCAGGAAGCTGATCATCCTGACCGACGTCGACGGCCTGTACGCCGATTGGCCCGACAAGAACTCGCTGATCGGCCGCATCGGTGTGGAGAACCTGCGTGACATGCTTCCCGACCTCGAATCCGGGATGCGCCCGAAGATGGAGGCCTGCGTCCGCGCCCTCGATGGCGGCGTGCCGCAGGCGCACATCATCGACGGACGCAAGCCGCATTCCATCCTGAATGAGATTTTCACCACCGCCGGCATCGGCACCATGGTTGTGCCCGATGATGGCATCGAAATGAGGAGTTCCTATGCCTACTAAGGAAACGCTCGGCCCCACCGACTCGCAATGGCTGGGACAGTACAGCCAGGTCCACATGAACGTGTTCGGCACGCCGCTGCGCGTGATGGACCACGGCGAAGGCGTGCGCGTATGGGACGTGGACGGCAACGAATACCTTGACTTCCTCGCGGGCATCGCCGTCAATTCGCTGGGCTACGCGCACCCCGCATGGGTGAAGGCGGTGTCCGAGCAGGCCGCGAAATGCGCCCACGTGAGCAACTATTTCGCGACCGAGCCGCAGATCAGGCTCGCGTCGCGACTGATTGCGCTCGCCGGGGCCCCGGAAGGCTCCCACGTCTACTTCGGCAACTCCGGTGCCGAAGGCAATGAGGCTGCGCTGAAGCTCGCCAAGCTGTACGGTCGCACGCTGCCGGGCGCGAGCCCGAGCATCGGCGGCAAGCCGGCGCGCATCCTGGCGCTCACCCACGGATTCCACGGACGTACCATGGGCGCTCTGTCCGCCACGTGGAAGCCCGTGATCCGCAAGCCGTTCGAGCCGCTGGTGCCGAACATCGAATTCGTGCGTGCAGGCGACCCCATCGCGATGTATGAGGCGTTCTCTGCCACCGGACTCGGCCAGTACGGCAAGGGTCCTGTGGCCGCGGTCATCCTCGAACTCATTCAGGGCGAGGCCGGCGTGCGTCCGCTGGACGTCGCATATGTGAAGAAGGTGCGGGAGTTGTGCGACATCAACCACGCCCTGCTCATCATCGACGAGGTCCAGACCGGCATCGGTCGCACAGGCTCGTGGTTCGCGTTCCAGCGCGAGGACCTGACGGGCGGCATCACTCCCGACATCGTGACGTTCGCCAAGGGCGTCGCCGGAGGATTCCCCATGGGCGGCATGATCTCATTCGGAGGCAAGCTGTCCGCGCTGTTCACGCCGGGATCCCACGGCTCCACCTTCGCGGGCAATCCCTTGGGCGCGGCGGCGGCCCTCGCCACGCTGGACACCATCGAGAACGAGCATCTGGTCGAGAACGCCGAAGAGCGCGGCGAGCAACTGCGCCAGGGCATCATGGCATCCGGCAACCCGCTGTTCACCTCCGTGCGCGGCCGCGGTCTGCTCAACGCCATCCTCCTGTCCCACCGCTGCTCGCATGCGGCGATGAACTGGGCTCTGGAACATGGCCTGATCGTCAACGCGGTCGCACCCGACGCACTGCGCCTGGCACCGCCGCTGATCGTCTCCGAGCAGGAAATCGACGAAGCCGTGTCCATCCTCGCGAAGATCCCCGCCGACCTGCCCAACGACTGACCTCCACGACGATTACGGGACGGGCCGCGACAACCAGCCCGCCCCGCACGCCCAAGCCGATACAACATCCGCACCCATCCCGAACCACAGAAGGAGCACCTCATGGCCGGTCAACTTCGCCATATGCTGCGTGACGACGACATCAACCATGCCGAACAGAAGCAGATTCTGGAACTCGGCATGAAATTCCGCGAGAACCGCTTCTACCGTCAGCCGTTCGCCGGCCCCCAGGCCGTCGCCGTGCTGTTCGACAAGCCCTCCACCCGCACCCGTTCCAGCTTCTCCATCGGCGTGGCGGAACTCGGCGGGTATCCGCTGGTCATCGACAAGTCCGGTTCCCAGCTGGGCCGCGGCGAGCCGGTCGCCGACACTGCGCGAGTGCTCACCAGCATGGCCTACAGCATCGTCTGGCGAACGTTTGGTCAGGACCGCGTCGAAGAGATGGCGAAATACGCCACCTGCCCGGTCGTCAACGCGCTGACCGACCAGTTCCACCCCTGTCAGGTGCTCGCCGACCTGCTCACCATCGCGCAGCACCGTGGCGGTGTGGATGCTTTGCCGGGCAAGACCATCGCCTATCTCGGCGATTCGGCCAACAACATGGCCAACTCGTATCTGCTGGGCGGCGCCACCGCAGGCATGAACGTCCGCATCGCCGGTCCGTTCGGGTATCTTCCCGATCCCGCCATCGTCGCCGACGCGGAGCGGATCCCC
>OGPW01001226.1_pt1 | contig 18065 bp, 13 predicted proteins | sample 1553061 | NCBI WGS metagenome assembly OGPW01 (sample SAMEA2580292, study PRJEB22360) | human gut metagenome | biome: human gut; feature: human-associated habitat; material: faeces | place: Denmark | collected 2008/2010
CCCCAGCCGCTGAAATAGCGCAGCGGATGCTCCGGATCGCCGTATATGAGAATGTCGTCGGCCTGCGCCGTACCCAGACGGTGGTAATAGACCTTCTGGTCGCGGTTCTGGCCCGAGAGCAGCTGTGCCCGGTCGGGTTCGTCGTAGCCGCTGTAATAGAACCCCTCGCCGCTCCACACCGCACCGGAAAACTTGACCCAGCGGATCACGTCGGGCAGCGTGCGGCCCGTAGCGGTCTCCATCACGCGGATCTCGACCCAGTCGGAGCCGGCCGACGCGGCGGCATAGGCCAGGTAGCGGTCGTCCTTCGAAAAGGAGACGTCGATCAGCGCGACGGTACCCTGATCGCTGAGCGTATTGGGATCGAGGAAGGGTTCCGGTTTGCCGCTGAGGCCCTGCTGGCGGTAGAGCACGCTCTGGTTGCGCAGGCCGTCGTTCTCGAAAAAGAAGTAGTATCCGCCCACTTTGCGCGGAACGTCGTACTTGGGGTAGTTCCACAGCTCGGTGAGACGGCCCCGGATTTTGTCCCGGTAAGGAATCTGTGCGAGGTAGTGCTGCGTCACCTCGTTCTCGGCACGCACCCACGCCGCGGTTTCGGAAGCGTTGTCATCCTCCATCCAGCGGTAGGGATCCTCCACCCGGGTGCCGAAATAGTCGTCTACGGTGGAATCCATCCGTGCGACGGGATAATCTTTCACGGTAATCTTTTTCATTTCGCTGCGGCATGCCGCCAGGGCCAGCATCAAAACCGGCAACGCTGCGGCGTAAAATATTTTTTTCATCCTTCTGGCATATTTGTGCGCGGTTCGGAACAACCGGCCGGAAACAAAGGTAGCGATATTCATAGAAAATTCATATATTTGTTGTACGGACAGCAATCAAAAACACAAAGAGATATGTACGAAAATCTGAAAAAAGAGGTAGAGCTGGTGTGGGAGGACCACGACCACATCCGTGACGACCAGGCCAAAATCGCAATCCGCGAAACGGTGCGCCTGCTCGATGAAGGCCAGATACGCGTTGCGAATCCGAACGAGGATGGCTCATGGAGTGTCAACGAGTGGGTGAAAAAGGCTATTCTGCTCTATTTTCCGATCCAGCGGGTCGAGACCCAAACGGCCGGACCGATGGAGTACAACGATAAAATTCCGCTCAAAAACGGATTCGACCGCCTCGGCGTGCGCGTCGTTCCCCCCGCAGTGGCCCGTTACGGCGCATACCTGGCGCCGGGATCGATCCTGATGCCCTGTTACGTGAACATCGGCGCCTATGTCGACACCGGTTCGCTCGTGGACACATGGGCCACGGTCGGATCGTGCGCGCAGATCGGCAAAAACGTCCACCTGAGCGGCGGCGTGGGCATCGGCGGCGTACTGGAACCGATCCAGGGCTCGCCCGTAATCATCGAGGACGAATGCTTCATCGGCAGCCGCTGCATCGTGGTCGAAGGGGCTCACATCCGCAAAGGAGCCGTGCTGGGCGCCGGTGTGGTGATCACCGGATCGACCAAAATTATCGACGTATCGGGCCCGGAACCCGTCGAGTACCGCGGCGAAGTGCCCGAACGCTCGGTGGTGATTCCCGGCACGCTGCCCAAAAAATTCCCCGCCGGGCAGTACGACGTGCCGTGCGCGCTGATTATCGGCAAGCGCAAGGCCTCGACCGACGCGAAAACCACGCTCAACGACGCGCTGCGCACGTACGACGTGATGATTTAACCCTGAATATCCGGTACGGGAAGCGACTATCGCCCGGGGAACGGGTACCGTCCCGCGCCCCTGGACGGCCGGGAAACGGACAAGTAACCGAAACCCACCGGACGAACCGCCGGCGTTCCGCAGAGCGGACGGGCAGAAAACAGCGTAACGGACAGGAAGCGGCGTAACGGCAAAAAACGGCCGGGGCGCCAGCAAACAACGGAGCGCTGAGAGGCCGGACGCCTCCCATAAAAAAGTGTCAACGGCAAAACTCAACCGGAAAAGCACAACAGAAACAGCACAGCCGGAACCATAACCGGAAAAGCAAATAAGGAAACGAGTGCCGTACCCTGCCGCAGAGGACAGGGGAGGTTCCCGTTTCCGGTAATTCTCGGCAAAACGCGCGCATCCGCCCTCTCCCCGGGCCCGGTACGGGCCACAACTGCGGAAAGGACAGGTATTGTGCCCGCCTGCCGGCAACTTTATAGGCGTGATCGTACAAATACTCATTCTGCTGGGCGCCGTCGGACTCTTCCTCTTCGGGATGAAGACGATGAGCGAGGCGTTGCAGAAGCTTTCGGGGCACCGACTCAGGAACATGCTCACAACCATGGCCGGGTCGCCGGTGCGCGGCATCGTGGCCTCGACGGCCATCACCGCGCTGGTGCAATCTTCCAGCGCCGTTACGGTGATGATCGTCAGTTTCGTCAATGCGGGCATGCTGCACCTGACCCAGGCGATCGCCATGGTGATGGGCGCGAACATCGGAACGACCGTCACGGCATGGCTCGTCGTGCTGTTCGGAATCAGTTTCGACATCGACCTGGCCGCCGTGCCGCTGATCGCATTCGCCGCACCGCTGTTGTTACTGCGTAGCGAACGGCTCCGCAACCTCGGTAACACGCTGATCGGACTGGCCCTGATGCTGCTGGCGATCCACATCCTACGCGATGCGGTCACGCATTTCTCTACCCTGTCCTCTTTCGAGAACTACATCACACTGCTCTGGGGGCACGGCCACTGGTCGCCGCTGCTGTTCGTGCTGGCGGGCGCCGCGATGACCGCAGTGCTGCAATCCTCGAGTGCTACCACGGCACTCGCCATCATCCTGTGCAGCACCGGAGTAATCCCGTTCAAATGCGCCATGGCGCTGATCCTCGGCGACAACGTCGGAACGACGCTGACAGCCAATATCGCCGCCACCATGACGAATACCGACGGCAAACGGGCAGCCCTTTCACACCTGCTCTTCAACCTGGTCGGCGTACTGTGGGCGCTCCCGCTGCTGGCAGTTCTCGCCCGGGGAATCGCCTCGCTGGTGGCCGCTTTCGGCGGTGTTTCGCCGTTGCTCAACGGCTCGCCTTCACAGGCGGTGGCCCTCGCGCTGTTCCACACCCTGTTCAATGTCGTCAACACATTGCTGCTGGCAGGCTTCATCCCGCAGGCGGCACATGCGCTCGACAGGCTGATTCCCGGCGACCGGCATGCGAAACGGACGAGCCCGCTGGAAGGTTCGGCACTCGTCTCGACCAGCGAAATGGGCCTTTACCAGGCACGGGAAAACCTGGCGCTCTGCATGAAACGCGGAGGCGAACTGACAGCGCGCGTGAAGACTTACTTCGGAGAAGTCAATGCGGACAACGCACAGGAACTGTTCCTGCTGGTCCGCCAACGCTCGGACGAGGAACAAACCGCATACAAGCAACTCGAACAACAGCTCGCACGGCTCACGCAGCAGGAGCTGAGCCAGGAGGGGCGCCTGCTCGTGCAGGCGATGAACCAGTTGCTCACGCAACTGCGGGCCGCCACATGGCTCAGCGTCACGGCAGCGCAGGTGATCCGGCACAAAAAAGAGCGCAACATCTGGTTCACCCAACCGATGCGGGAAGACCTGGGCGTCTACTTCTCGATCATCCAGGAAGCCTATTTCATCACGCACAACAACCTGACCAGCGACCGCGAAGGGCTGCCGCAGCGCGAAGATCGCCGCATCCGGATGCAGGCCTTCCTCGAGGAATTCTCCGTATCGCTCGAAGAGAAATACCTCAACCCGGACGACGAACAAGAGACCCACTACCAGGCGGCCGTGATCTTCGCCGAACTGACCTCGTGCATCGGACGGCTCGCCATGTGCGTGCTCAAGATCGCCGAAGGCACCGCCCAGCTCGAACAGGACCACCAGTAACCCGCAGGCGGATTTACCGCCCCTCCGGGAAACAGCCCAGCCCCCACCAGAAACGACGCCATCCCGCGACGAAAAAACGGCAGGGCAAAACCCAAGCCGAACAAAACCCGATTGATTTCCCATTTTACCCCGGACATGAAAGAAATCCTCGCACAATTCGCCCGGCAGGCGGGCGTAACGATCGACATACTCGAACAGACCGACTCGACGAACAACCGTGCCGCAGAGAGCCGTTACGGCGCCGGGGACGTGGTGATCGCCGAAAGGCAGGAGGCCGGGCGCGGCCAGCGCGGCAACTCGTGGAGCAGCACGCCGGGTGAGAACCTCACGTTTTCGGTCGTACTCCGTCCCGACTTCCTGCCGGCCGAACGGCAATTCCGCATTTCGAAAGCCGTCGCGCTGGCAGTGGCCGACACGATCGCCGAAGCGGGACTCCGCCCCGCGATCAAATGGCCCAACGACATCTACATCGGCGACAGGAAAGTGACCGGGATCCTGATCGAAAACGACCTGATGGGCCCCTACCTTTCCCGGTCGGTAATCGGCATCGGCCTGAACGTAAACCAGACGCGCTTCGATCCCGCGCTGCCGAATCCAACTTCACTGGCGGCCGAAGCGGGACACCCGTTCGACCGGGCGGAGGTATTCATCAGTTTTTACCGCCACCTGGCCGAGCGCTACCGGACGCTGGTCGGGGAAGAAACGGGGGAAACGGGGGAAACGGGGAAGACTGGAAAAACCGGCCCGGTCCGGACACAGGTGGCCAACCAAACGGACAGGCCGGACGAAACAGGCGGCATGGCCGACGGCTACACGCAGCCCCCGACAGGATACGACTGCCCATCGACACTCGACTCGGACTACCTGCGGCTGCTCTACCGACTCGGACAGGAGCACCTGTACACCGACGGACGCACACGGCAGCAATTCCTCGGCACGATCACGGGCGTGCAGCCCGGAGGCGAACTGGAAGTGCGCCACAGCGCCGACGGCCAGCTAAGAAAGTACCTGTTCAAAGAGATCGAATACGTGATCGGCACCCCAGAACCGTGAAATTCCCAAAAGCGCCCGAAAGATTTATACAAATCGGCGGCGTCATCCGAAACTTTGTGATAGCTTTGCGGAAGTTCCGGAAGCGGAGGGGATAAAGCGTGCCAACGGTATCGGGCAAAAGCCCTGAAAACTTTTGCGGCCGGCCGGCAAAACGGCACAACTTGTGAAATCCCTATACTGAAAGCGCAGACAGGGAAAGCCCGGATCGGGCATGCGGTCCGGGGCACGCAATTTATTCGCAACCCCAGCACGGGCGCGGGCTGAGCGAAAGAGAGCCCGGGAAAGTTTAAAAAAGGTGTAACTTTGTAGCAGTCTCACCGTTGTAATTTTAACCATGGGAGATCAATGACCGTTGCGGAGTACGAAAAGTGTGTGCAAACGCTCTCCGACAACCTCTACCGATTCGCCCTCAAGTCGCTGCGCGACGAAGACCAGGCGAAGGATATCGTGCAGGAGAGTTTCCTGAGACTTTGGGAGAACCGGGAGGCCGTACTCGACGGGAAGGAGAAGTCATACCTGTTCACGATCGCTTACCGGCTCATCATCGACCAGGTACGCCACATCCGGCGCTATACGACCGACGATACGCTGCAACGCCGCCCCGACGAGGGAAACCGGGATTACAGCGGAGCGGGCGAAGTGGTGCAACGCTACCTCGACCAACTGCCGGAGATACAGCGGACGCTGATCCTGCTGCGCGATTACGAAGGCTATTCGTACCAGGAGATGGCCGACATGACCTCGCTGAGCGTGGCGCAGGTGAAAGTCTACATCTTCCGGGCGCGTATGGCGCTCAAACAACAGATCGGAACGATCCGGAACTTACTATAACGATTACGACGATGATCGACGAACACAATTACGAACAGTGGGCGATGGACTACATCGAAGGGACGCTCGGAGCCGAACAGCGGCGGGCTTTCGACGCATTCCTCGCAGGCCATCCGGCTATCGCGGCGCAGATCGGCCCGCTGCAAAGCGACCTGCCGGTACTGCCGCCCGAGACGGTGGTTTACCCCGACAAAACGGGACTGCTGCGCGGACGGACGATTTCGCTGGCCCGCAGGCAGGATCGGCTGCAACGCTTCGGGGCGATGGCTTCGGGAGCCGCCGCCGCGGCCGTCCTTTTCGGCGGACTGCTCTTTTTCCACCCCGGCGAAGGCACCAAAGGGCCCGAGCGGATTGCGGCAGAAGCGGCAGAAGCTTACCCCGAAGGCGCCGAAGCGCTCGCCGCACGGTTCGACCGACAGGAGGCAACCGACACGGGGCATGACGCGACGACCGCCGGAACAGGAAACGCCGGCACCCGCAACAGCATCGCCGCCGCCACCGGACGCCACGCACGCTCCGGCAGCCCTCGCCGCACATTACGGAAACACCGGCGACCGCACAGCGGCCAGCGGCCAGGGCACTGCGGCCGGACCCACCCGGACAGGAAACAGCTCCTCTGCCCCTTCGTTTATCAAACGCACGGATGCGGCTCCGACCTCGGGAACGGCTGCCGAAACAGGTATTTTCGAAAATTCGCTGCCGACGGAAAGTGTGTTGGGTTCGCTGTCGCAGCCTGCCGAACTCTACCTGCCGGAACCTGCCCTGACCGCCGTACCGGTAGCCACCCTGCCGGTCCGCACCCCGGAGCCCCAGTCGCTGATTGCGCACCGTATCGAAACGACCCGGACGGCAACCGCCCGGAATGCCTCGCAGGACGACGGCAGCATCCGCTCGTCGCTGGGTTCGCTGCTCTCGACGCTGAACGACCTGAGCCCGGTATCGCGCTACAACACCACCGAGGAGAGCGGCGTGACCATCGCGTCGTTCATCCACATCAGCAAACGGAAAAGCAGTAATTAACCAGAAATATCCCTGTCCGGAGTCACCCCATACCCGGACAGGAGGGCACCTCGGAGCGGAACAGCCAAAAGCCCTGCACGCGGGGAAAGCACGAGAAGCAGGAACTTCGTGGGAAAAGAACCGAAAAAACCGGGGCCATCGTGTAAAACAGAGAGAAAAAACGTATATTTCCTGAACAAGAACAAACCCGTACCGATATATCCGCTCGCAAGAGCCTAACGCAACCGACATGAGAAACCTCCTGATCTTGGCCGCCATACTGCTGATCGCTTCCGGAGCGACAGCGCAGGAAACGGCCCGGCTCTTCACTGCAACGACCTTCAGTGCAACAGATTCGCCTTCCGGCGAGCCGCGCAAACCCAAGGCGCAACCGCCGCAGAGCGCTCAGCAAAAGGCCCAGGCGGGAGAGGAGGCACTCCCCGCAACAGCCCCTGCCGCCGGCCAGACCGCCGGAACCGGGGGAACGGACAAACGAGGGGAAAGGAATAAACGGGACGGCCGTTTTATCCAAAGCTACAAGGTCATGCTGTTCAAAAAACCGGAAGGCAAGGAGCAGACGCGCCGCGTCCTGTGGCGCGACGGCCGCTGGGCCGGAGTCGGCATCCACTACAACGGGCTGGTCACGAACCTCGGCAACTTCTCGCTGCCGGACGATGCGAAATACCTCTCGCAAAGTTCCAAATCCATCGGCGTAACCATCAATCCCATCGACTTCATCCTGCTGGGCAACCGTAAAATCCACCTGATGACGGGCCTGGGCTTTGAACTGAACAATTTCCGCTTCGACCAGGACATCGCACTCAAGTACGAAAAGGGCGTAACCGTTCCCGACTACCAATACATCGAACAGGGGATCAAACTCTCCAAATCGAAGCTTTTCACCGCCTATATGAACATTCCGCTGCTGGTCGAGTTCCAGACGGGCCGTAACCACAACTTTTTCATCAACGCGGGCCTCGTGGGCGGACTGCGTATCGGCGCGCATACGAAAATCAAGGGCGACGGCCCGCTGGTCGGAGGCACGGCGAAGGACCACAGCAGTTTCGGGCTGCGTAATTTCCACTACGGATACACCCTGAACTTCGGTTACTCGAACATCGGCTTCAACGTCACCTACTACCATTCGCCGCTGTGGCGCGAAGGCGCGGGCCCGCAGGTGCGCCAGATCAACGTGGGCATCTCGCTGGTGCTCTGATCCGGAGACCGGGAACAAATTCCATCGGGAGTACGGGACGTCGCGATCCGGCGGGAGGTAGAGAGAAAGTAGAAAGAAAAGCAAAACGCACACACATTCCGGAAAGCTACAGGGGACACCGTTTACAAACAGGGCTGCAAAGGGTCCGCAGGCGATACAAAACCATTATTCCAAATAATTTCCCGGGCAGGGGCGCTCTTCGGAGCGTCCCTGCCATTTTATCGTGCAAAATCACTATCTTTGTAACGAGGATGTTCGCTCCCTTCCGGCACCGGCCGCCGACACGCGACCGCACAGACCCCGGAAAAGCAGGAAGGCTCCCGACCCCACCCGCACAAATTCCGACTGCTATGGAATACACCCCTACCCTTCGCAATTTCGGTCCCGCCCCGACGGCGGACGAAGTGAGCGCGCTGCTCGAAAAGATCGGGCCGCAGGCCCGGCGTAACTGCCGGACAGAAGTGTACAAACGGTGCTTCGGCTGTATCGACCTCACCTCGTTGGGCGCTACGGATTCGCGACGCTCGATCGGTGAATTCACCCGCAAGGCGATCGAGCTGCCCCGGCACTTCCCGGAGGCGGGCAGCGTGGCGTCGATCTGCGTCTATCCGGTTTTCGTCGAGACCGTCGGACTGGCCGCCGGCGATTCCAAAATGGCGATCACCAGCGTGTCGGGGGGATTCCCTTCCTCGCAGACCTACCTGGAGGTGAAAATGCTCGAAACGGCGATGGCCATCGAAAACGGCGCCGATGAGATCGACATCGTCATCAGCATCGGCGAGATGCTCGACGGCGAATACGACCTGGCGGGCAACGAAATCGAAACGCTGCGTGCAGAAATCGGCGACGATGCGATCCTCAAAGTGATCCTCGAATCGGGTACGCTCTCCGATCCGGAACTGATCCACAAGGCGGCGACGATTGCCATGGAGGCGGGCGCGGACTTCATCAAGACCTCGACCGGCAAGAACGGCATCGCCGCGACGCCCGAGGCTGCCGTGGCCATGTGCCTCGCGATCCGCCAGTTCGCCGAAAAAACAGGCCGTAAAGTGGGTTTCAAAGCGGCCGGAGGTATCTCTACGGCCGAAAGCGCGGCACTCTATTACAGCATCGTCGAAGAGATCCTCGGCGAAGAGTGGCTCACGCCCGAGCGCTTCCGCATCGGCGCCAGTTCGCTGGCCAACAACCTGCTCAGCGAGATCGAAGGACGCGAGATCAAATACTTCTAAGGGGAAAGATTCCCGCAACGCTACGGTAACGAACCCTAAAATCCATAGCCTATGAAACGCATCGCTTTTCTGCTGTTGGCGATACATGTTACCATGCTATCGGGTTGTAAAAAAGATGACGGAACGACGAAGATTTGGGACATCAACCCTGTTACAGTGTCTGTTACGGCAACCGATACCCAAGGAAACGACTTGCTGAATCCGCAGACCCCCGGCGCCCTGGAAGTAGGCAAAATAAAAGCCCTCTACAAAGGAGAGGAATATGCGTGCGACGAAAAGCTGGCGGCAAGCAAGGCGGTCCTGCCCCGCTTTTACGGCCTGAAGACGGAAAAAAGCGCCCTCGGGATTTGTCTGCTTCGCTTCGGGGAACTCGAAGGAGCACAAAGCTACACGAACGAATCGGTAACGATCATCTGGCCCGACGGCTCCTCCGACCAGATAAGCTTCAACAGGGACTTCAGGTGGAAAGCCAACGGAGACCCTGAGATCAAAGAAAAGTGGTTTCTAAACGGCTCCGAAGTATCCGGAAAACTCGTCAAAATCATAAAATAGACATCAAACAGAATAGTAGTCGGATACGACGGAAGCGCCTTTTCCTGTCGCATCCAACGACTGCAAATACAGCAAACACATGAGCAAGATTACGATCAGCGCCGCGGGAAAACTGCAGGTCCCGCAACAAGTGGAGATACCTTTCATCGAGGGGGACGGCGTCGGCCCCGAAATCACGGCCGTAACGCAAAAGGTCGTGGATGCGGCCGTGACGAAAGCCTATGGCGGGGAGCGCCGCATCCTGTGGAAAGAGGTGCTCGCGGGCGGCAAATCGTTCGAACAGACGGGCAACTGGCTGCCCGACGAGACGATGCAGGCTTTCCGCGATTATAAGGTGGGCATCAAGGGTCCGTTGACGACCCCCGTGGGCGGCGGTATCCGTTCGCTGAACGTGGCGCTGCGCCAGGAACTGGACCTGTACGTCTGCCTGAGGCCGGTACGGTGGTTCCGCGGCGTGGTGTCGCCCGTGAAAGAACCGCAGAAGGTCGATATGCACATTTTCCGCGAGAACACCGAAGACATCTACGCCGGGATCGAATGGCAGGCCGGAACGCCCGAAGCGGAGAAATTCCTGAAATTCCTCACCGACGAAATGGGCGTGAAGAAGGTGCGTTTCCCGCAAAGTTCATCGTTCGGCGTGAAGCCCGTCTCGCGCGAGGGTTCGCAGCGACTCGTGCGCTCGGCGCTCGAATACGCGGTAACCCGCAAATTACCGTCTGTCACGCTCGTCCACAAAGGCAACATCATGAAATTCACCGAAGGCGGCTTCAAAAACTGGGGTTACGACGTAGCCGAGGCGGAGTTCGCGGAACAGACCTTCACCACGCGTCAGTATGATGCGATCAAAAAGGAACAGGGCGCCGAAGCGGCCGACCGCGCGATGGAAGCGGCCAAAACGGCGGGAAAAGTGATCGTCAAGGACGTGATCGCCGACGCGTTCCTGCAAAACACGCTGCTGATTCCCGAAGAGTATTCGGTGATCGCGACGCTGAACCTCAACGGCGACTACATTTCGGACCAGCTCGCGGCAATGGTGGGCGGCATCGGCATCGCCCCCGGCGCGAATATCAACTACCTCACGGGTCACGCGATCTTCGAAGCGACGCACGGCACCGCACCGAACATTGCGGGCAAGGATACGGTCAATCCCTCTTCGCTGTTGCTTTCGGCGGTGATGATGCTCGAATACCTCGGCTGGAAGGAAGCGGCACTGCTCATCACCGGCGCAATGGAAAGTTCGTTCGAAGCGGGACGCGCCACCGGAGACCTCGCGCGCTTCATGCCCGGCGGTACGGCGCTCTCCACGTCGGCATTCGGCGAAGAGTTGCTCGGCAGGCTGTAACCGCAAAACATCCGAGTTCCCGCAGATGCACGACTGCCCGGCAAAAAGCGATGGGCAGGAGAGCAACATAAAAGCGGTACACGGGGGAACAAAAAAAACTGTTACGAGATAAAATTATCGGAAATTCCAGGCGACACCCCCTAAAATAAACACGGCTAACGGAAAATTTGTAAAATTTTGCCGAAAATCGGATAAATTCGGATACACCTATTCCTTTTTTCCGTGTTTTTCGTACCTTGCCCCTGAAACGACGGCAAATATGCTGGGGAGGTGCTTCTGTCGCCGGAAAAGGAACCTGCCCGGGAATAATCCATCCGAAGGCGGAACGACCCGAAAACAGGACTCTCCGGGAACAGGCGCGCCCGAAAACAGGATTGCCGCTCCCGGATGGGCGGACCGTACGAATAAAGGGGGCTACCCTAAAAGACGAGACGAAGGCAGAGGCAAAAAGAAATATCACAGAGAACAAACGCAAATCAACTGAGGCTTATGAAAAAGGAGTACATCATCTACAAGCTTTCGGAGTCGATCAAAAGCACGAGCCGCATCGACAACGAACTCTTCACGAAATACAACGTCAAGCGGGGGCTGCGCAACGAAGACCATTCGGGCGTGCTGGTGGGACTGACGCAGATCGGCGACGTGGTCGGCTATGAACGCCTGCCCGAAGGCCTCAAGGCGATCCCCGGCCGGCTGCTTTACCGCGGCATCGACGTGAACGACCTGGTGAAAGGCATCCACGGGGAAAATCGCTTCGGGTTCGAAGAAGCGGCCTTCCTGCTGCTGTCGGGCTACCTGCCCAACCGCGAAGAGCTCGAATCGTTCCAGAGCCTGATTCACGCCTTCATGCCGTTGGGCCAGAAGACCAAGATGAACATCCTCGACCTGGAAGGATCGAACGTGATGAACATCCTCGCGCGCTGCGTACTGGAGATGTACACCTTCGACGAAAACCCCGACGACACCTCGCGCGACAACCTGATGCGCCAGTCGATCGACCTGATCTCGAAGTTCCCGACGATCATCGCCTACGCCTACAACATCATGCGCCACAGCCACGGCAAGACGCTGCACATCCGTCACCCGAAGGAAGAGTACTCAATTGCCGAAAATTTCCTTTACATGCTCAAAGGCGAGTTCTCCGAACTGGAAGCGAAAACCCTCGACCGCGCGCTGGTACTGCATGCCGAACACGGCGGCGGTAACAACTCGACCTTCACGGTACGCGTGACCAGTTCGTCGGGCACCGACACCTACTCGTCGATCGCCGCAGCGATCGGTTCGCTCAAAGGCCCGCTGCACGGCGGCGCGAACCTCGCGGTAATGAAGATGTTCGACCACCTCAAGGAGAACATCCGGCATTGGGACAAGGTAACCGAAATCGACCAGTACCTGAACAAGATGCTGCGCAAAGAGGCCTACGACCACACCGGGCTGATCTACGGCATCGGCCATGCGGTCTATACGATTTCCGACCCGCGCGCACTGCTGCTCAAGGAGATGGCCCGGGACCTGGCCAAAGAGAAGGAGCGTGAAGAGGAGTACGCATTCCTCGAACTGCTCGAGGAGCGCGCGATCGAAAACTTCATGAATTTCAAGGGAACGAAGGTCAACAAGCGCGTCTGCGCGAACGTCGACTTCTACTCGGGCTTCGTCTACGACATGATCGGCCTGCCGCAGGAGGTCTTCACGCCGCTCTTCGCGATGAGCCGCATCACGGGCTGGACCGCGCACCGCATCGAAGAGCTGAACTTCGACAGCAAGCGAATCATCCGTCCGGCCTACAAGAACGTCGCCGCCGAACGCAAGTTCGTACCTTTGAAACAGCGGTAGGCGATCGCCGCCGAACGGGCGGAACCATGCCACATAAAACCACGGTAAACGACGGCATCCGGAATACCGCATACAACCCGGAACCGCATGCAGGCATACTGAAACGGACACGACAGAACGGTTCCCGGCAGGGGGCCGTTCTGTCGTATTCCTGTTTCCCGCCGCAACCGTATTCCGGGCAGAACGCACACAACCCCAAACGCCGGTGCCGCTTTGCGTCGCCGTCTTCCGCGACCCGCCTGCACAAAAACACCCGGATAAAAAATCCCGGTGCAATTTTTTCAACCGAAACAGTCCGCAATGTCAGTGCGAATGACTAACTTCGCACCGGTTTATCCGTTCGATCCGGCAAACGGAACAGCCGCCCGGGAACGGGCTGCAGCGAGCTCCGGGACATCCCGGCAGTCGAAATGCAACCAGTCCTGGCAGGATTTACCGGCCGCGAGCCCCGCTGCGACGACAACCCGGAACGCGGCGACAGCTGACCCCGGCGACAGCCCCCGGATACACCAGGAATCGAAACACGACGGCAACCGGGACACCGCACGGTACGGCATTTTCCGAAACGGCACAGCTCGACAAGGGAGCACATCCCGGACAAGCGGCCTGCAAACCCTTAACAAATGTCCTCACAGCGGGATTACACATCATATTCGTTTCTCACCACCATCCTCGTGATCGCGGCGATGGCCGGGCTGTCGCAGCTGCCCAGATTCAAGCTGGGATCGCTGACCTTCAAGCGTACGAATATCCTCGCGGACATCATCAAGCAGGAAGAGTCGCCCGAACTGCTCGAAGCGGACCAATATTTCGACACGACCTTCCTCAACGAAGCCGCCGCGATGAAAGTGATCGACTCGGCGACCCGCAGCGCGGAGCGCGACACCCTCTCGCTGCCCGAAGCGAAGCTCGAAGAGTGGAACATCGCGACCGATACGCCCGCCGCCGCACCGATCCTGCTCACCAAGCCCGCCGGAGCGGACCAGAACGTCGTGCCGATCGAACTGTTCAGCCCCGATGCGATGATGCGTTTCAACCGGGCGCTGACCCGCGGCGCAGCAGGACGGCCCGTGCGTATCGCCGTACTCGGCGACTCGTTTATCGAGGGAGACATCATCACCGCCGACCTGCGCGAACAGCTGCAAAACCTCTGCGGGGGCCGGGGCGTGGGCTTCGTGCCGTTCGCTTCGCCGCTGGCCAAGTTCCGCGGCACGGTACTGCACTCGTTCTCGAACTGGGACATCTACAACATTCGCGACCGCGCGCAAATTCCCGCCGCAATCAAAGACCGCTTTTTCGTCTCGGGCTTCGTCTGCATTCCGCAGGAAGGCGCCACCACCCGGCTGCAGGGCGTCACTTTCCGCAAGCACATCAACCAGGCGGGTACCGCGCGACTCGTCTTTACCAACCGCAACAATACGCGGCTCAACGTCGTGATCAACGATTCGGTAAGCCGCCTCTTCGCACCCGAACCGAGCGAACACGTACAACAGATCGTCATCAACGCACCGGTACACAGCATCAGCGTGACGCTGAACCGGACCGACGGATTCACCGGCTACGGGATCGTGCTCGAGGACGCGGGCGGCGTTAGCGTGGACAACTACTCGATCCGCGGCAACAGCGGCATGGCGCTGTTCGAAACCAACAGCTTCGTGAACCAGCAGATCGGACAGATGCTCGGCTACGACCTGATCGTGCTGCAGTACGGCCTGAACGTCATGTCGCCCGACGTGCTCAAATACGACTCCTATTCGAAGACCTTCACGCGGATCATCCGCTATGTACAGCAGTGCTTCCCCGGTGCGAGCATCCTCGTGATGGGCGTCGGCGACCGCAGCACGCTGCGCGACGGACAGTTCGTGACGATGCCCGCCGTGAAGGGCATGATCGACGCGCAGCGCAAGGCGGCAGAGGCGGCGGGAGTCGCTTTCTGGAATACGTTCGACGCGATGGGCGGCGAGAACAGCATGGTGAACTTCGTACAAAAGAAGTGGGCCGCGCAAGACCATACGCATATCCGTTATCCGGGCGGCAAATATATCGCGCAGCGTTTTGCTACCGCGCTCGTATACGACGCGCAGCAGCACCCCGGCGACGGCGACGAGCCGATGGCGCTCTACCACAGCCCCGCGGCAGATACGGGCAAAAACGCCTTCCCGGCCGGATGGGAACACGAAGGGACGGAACAGAATCCGGCTGAAAGCAGCACAGAAACGGAGGCAGGAACCGCAGCAACGGACCGGGAACGCGGCCAAACGGATCAAAACACAGCAAGGAACGGTAACGGGCAACGGACCGGAACCGGAACTGAAACCGGGGCAGAAACGGGTACAGGTACCGAAACGATAACCGGAACAGGGGTAACTGCGGGTACAAATGCCGGGGCGGGAGTCACCCCGGCCAGCCCGGCTGCCTCCGGCATGCGCGATACGACAAGTATCCAAGCAGACAGCGTACGGAACGGCAAAAGGGTGCATGACACCCGACCAAATGGGACACGACCGAGTGAAATCCAGCCCGGCAAACAGCCCGGAAGCAGCAACGGTTCCGGCAGCAACGGCAACAATAACGACGACTCCGGCAACAATCGTAATAACCGCAACGACGGTAACGACAATTTCAGCGAAACGCGATGAGGTATATCCCGGTCATAATCCTACTGCTGATCACCGTGCTGGCGCGCGGTTTCGTCCGGGGAACGGACGAGGCTCCCGCCGTGCCGGCGCTGACGCCGTTCGAGATCGAGCAGATGCCGGCGCCGGGTATCGCCGATACGTCGTGCAACCGGATCACGGGTAACGTGCAGGCACTCGAAGGCCTGTTCGGCGAGTTCGCCCGGCTTGAGCGCGGCGAGAAGCAACTGCCCGTAGCGATCCTGCAGCTGGGCGATTCGCACGTGCAGGCCGGATTCTTCCCGAACCGCGTACGGAGCCGCCTGCAAATGCTTTTCGGCGATGCGGGACGCGGGCTGATCGCACCGTTGAGGCTCTCGGGCACCAACGAACCGCCCGACTACGCAATCGCCTCGTCCGGGAAATGGACCGCCTCGCGCTGCACACAAGTCAGCCCGGACGAAATGCCCGGCTTAACGGGGATGGCGCTCTCCGGCAACGGGCGTACGGCCGAATTCACGATCACGGCGAAGGATTCTCCGTTCGACCGCCTCCGCGCATTCCACCACCGCAAAGCGCCGCTGCTGAAAGCCCCCGACTCGCTCACCGACGACATCCTGTGCCCGCTGGGCGATACCGAAGAGAGCACGATGATTCCGCTGCGGGAGACCGTCACCTCGGTCACGCTCCGTTCTGCGACGACCGATACCGCCTATGCCCGGCAGGTTTACTACGGCTTCTCGCTCGAAAACGGCAACCGGGGCATCCTCTTCCACAGCATGGGGATCAACGGCAACACCTTCACGGCGATGAACCGCAACCCGCAGATCGTCCGGCAGGCCGTTCCGTTGCAACCGGAACTGATCATCCTCTCGCTGGGGACGAACGATTCGTACGGACGTAACTTCGACGAAGCGGCCGTAGGCGCACAGGTCGAAAAACTGATCGGCCTGCTGAAAGAATATTTCCCGCTTTGCCCGCTGTTGCTTACCACGCCGATGGAGTGCTGGAGCCGCGTGCGGGTGAAAGGACGCTACGTGCGCAAGCCGAACCCGAATGCGGAGCGGGTGCGCGACCAAATCGTACAGGCCGCCGGGCGGCACGGACTGCCCGTGTGGGATTTCTATGCGGTGGCCGGGGGCGACGGAGCGATGGAGCGGTGGTACCGGGCCGGACTGGCCGGGGCCGACCGGATACACCTTTCGCACGACGGTTACCGCCTGCAGGGCGACCTGCTCTGCGACGCGCTGGTGAAAGCCTACAACGGCTACAAGGAACTGCACGGAACGACCGGTACTGTCGCGGGCGACCTTCAACTGAAAAAGATCGGAACGCGTACGGCGGCAACGGATGCCGCAGAAAAGAAATAGGGGGAACGACATATCCGGCCTCCGGGACAGAAAATCCTGCAAGCCGGACGGGCAGCAGGAAGCTCCCCCAAAGATAAACGGCAAGAGACGAAGCCCGAAGAAACCGGGGCGCAGGAGATATGGCCAAACGGTAAAGACACGGATCACTAAAACGATTGAACGAATAACGAGCGATGAACGAACTGGGTGAAATAACGGATAAAATCGTACAGCTGTTGCAGTACGACCCGGTTTCGCCGCTGATTTTCAGCAGCGGGCTTTTCCTGTTCCTCTTCGGCGGGTTCACCTTCTTCTACCAGTTCATGCGCCGCGAGGTGATGCTGCGCATCGTCTACGTCACGCTCTTCTCGCTCTACTTCTACTACAAGTCGAGCGGCATCTACTTCCTGCTGCTCGTCTTCGCTTCGGTGAGCGACTACTGGATCGCCCATGCCATCTACAAAGTGCGGACGCAACGGGCGAAATACTGGCTCGTGGGATTGAGCGTATTGGTCAATCTGGGCATGTTGGGCTATTTCAAGTACACGAATTTCCTGATCGAAATCGCCAACAACCTCTTCGGACAAGGGTTCCTCAACTTCCAGAACATCTTCCTGCCGGTCGGTATTTCGTTCTTCGTGTTCCAGTCGATGAGCTATACGATCGACATCTGCCGGGGACAACTCAAACCCCTGAACAACTGGGCCGATTACCTGTTCTATCTCTCGTTCTTCCCGCAACTGGTAGCCGGCCCGATCGTCCGGGCCAAAGACTTCATTCCCCAGATCCGACAAAACCCGCTGCGGGTCACGCGCGAAATGTTCGGCATGGGCGTATTCCTGATCCTCATCGGCTTATTCAAAAAAGCCGTCATTTCGGACTATATCTCACTCAACTTCGTCGATCGTATCTTCGACGAGCCGCTGCTCTACTCCGGGTTCGAATGCCTGATGGGAATCTACGGCTACGCCCTGCAAATCTATTGTGACTTCTCGGGTTACTCGGATATGGCCATCGGCATCGCCCTGCTGCTGGGCTTCCGCTTTCCGAAGAACTTCGACGCCCCCTACCACTCGGCCACGATCACCGAATTCTGGCGGCGGTGGCACATCTCGCTCTCGATGTGGCTCCGCGACTATCTCTACATCTCGCTGGGCGGCAACC
>OGPW01001238.1_pt1 | contig 17976 bp, 16 predicted proteins | sample 1553061 | NCBI WGS metagenome assembly OGPW01 (sample SAMEA2580292, study PRJEB22360) | human gut metagenome | biome: human gut; feature: human-associated habitat; material: faeces | place: Denmark | collected 2008/2010
TTTCTTCTTCCGCAGCAGGATTTTCAACGGATTTTTCCGTTTCTGTGGAAACTTTAGGCTCTGCTTCCGTCTCTTTTTCGGAAACCAGCTCTTCCGCCTTCGGCAGGTGCGACGAGAAGAAAGCATACAGGTCTTCGTAGACCTGCGCACTGTTCATCTCGGTGATGAGCGCGTGGCGGATGCGCGGGTAAAGCGTCAGCTTCACATCGTGCCCGGTCTTATTCAATTTATCAAACACACGGCGCACACCCTTGCCCATATCGCCCACGGGATCGTTTTCGCCGGAGATGAGCAAAATCGGCAGGTCTTTCGGCACACGGCGGTACCACTGGTCGGTGTTGATGGCGTACAAAAGCGTGCCGAGGTCGATATACCCCTGCACCGTGAGCGGGAAGCCGCACAGCGGGTCGTTTACAAAGCGATCCACTTCCTCTTCCTTACTCGTCACCCAGTCGTAATTTGTGCGGTTGGGCTTGAATTTCTTGTTGTACGGGCCCGTGGCAATCTTCTCGAGCGACGGAATTTTCGCCCGTGCGCCCTTTGCCTTTTTCAGCATATTGAGATACGTGCGCTCGGCCTTCCACATGGCAGTCGAAATGCCCGCGCTGGTACCCATGAATACCACTGCCGTGAGGGAGTTGCCGTAGGCGGCCGCAAATTCGCGCGCGATGAACGAGCCCATGCTGTGGCCCATGAGAAAATACGGCAGCTCGGGATATTTTTCGCGCATAATGCTCTGCAAATTGCGCTGATCCTCGACGACATTATAGAGGCCTCCCTTTTCGCCGAAATGCCCGTAGAGCGCGCCGGAGGTCACGCTGCGGCCATGGCCGAGGTGATCGTTGATGACAACGACAAAGCCGCGCTGCGCCATGTATTCGCAAAACGGTTTATACAACGCACTATGCTCCGCCATGCCGTGCGAAATCTGCAAAATAGCCTTCGGTTCGCCGTCCGGCTCATACAGGCGGGTGAAAATTTTGTTATGTGCCGTGCTGGAATCAAATGTAAATTCGGATACCTTCATGCAGCTTAATCCTTTCGGTTTGTGATTTTTATAGAAAAGTCAATTATCAAATAATTACCGTAAACACGCTCAGCGTATGCAGCACGCTGCCGGCTAAGACAAACAGATGCCACACGGCGTGCATGTACGGCACTTTTTTGCCGAGGCCGTACAGCACCGCGCCTACGGTGTACGCCACGCCGCCCGCGATGAGGCAGTTTAATCCCATACCCGGCATTTTTGCCGCGACCGTGTTAAACGCCAGTACGACGACCCAGCCCATCATCAGGTAGCAGATCATCGAAACGACCTTGAATTTCTCCATATCGACGGCGTTTAAAATAATGCCCAGCACCGCCGCAGCCCACACGGCCGCGAACATGACGATGCCCTGCCTGCCCTCAATGCAGCACAGCGTGATGGGCGTATATGTGCCTGCGATGAGCAGATAGATTGTGCAGTGGTCGAGCACGCGAAACACCTTTTTCGCGCGGTTCACGTTTAATGCGTGGTAAAGGGTGGAGACCGTGTAGAGCAAAATCATTGTGCCGCCGAAAATGCTGACGCTGACGACGTTCACAAAACTCTTTTCGCAGAACCACAATAACATAACGAGCGCCGCCGCACCGAACAGCGCGCCCACACCGTGTGACACAGCGGAGAAGATCTCTTCCCCAAGCGAATACAGCGGCAAAGACAGCCGCATCCTGTCTTCCTTATGCCAAACCTTTCTTGCACCGTAACCGGCGTATGCCGTCTGCATATCCATACGTTTCACCCTTTCTCCGGGGATCTGCCCCGGTTCTTTATTTTAAAACTGTTTTTTATTTTTCTTTTATATGGTTTTCAATACCAGATATATTCATATTATAATCTGCGTGTTTCAAAATAGCAAGGGGGTATTTGTAAATTTTCTTCGCAGACGCCCCCAAAACTGTAATTTTCAGTCCATTTAGCGCTAAAAAGTCTATTCGGCCCCCTTGTTGCACGCCCGCCGCACACAAAACTTATATTTTCTAACAAAATTTTTGCTCAACACGATTGACTTTTTGTATCTGTGATGTTAAAGTTAAATCGCCGTCATACTATCTATGGGTTCGGAAAGCCGTGTCTGTTTCCGGGCTCATACCGTAAAAACCTGTGTGTTCATGGCGTTCGGCAGCGGGACACAAAACAAGCGGTTTTTGCGGCATACACGCTGTGAAGGGCTCGAAGCTTTGGCTTCGACCCGTTTTTCTGTGCCGATACTAAACACCCGGCACAGTGTGAGGTGCGCAAAAAGATGTCCATACCGTCGGGAAACCGCGCGGGCAAGAAGCAGCTTGAGGTGTGGCCGACTTCTCCTTTTTTGTTTAGACAAAATGCGCACCGGAAAGGCAACCGGTATATTGTGAAAAAGGAAAAACGCACGACCATTCTGCGGTTTTACTCCTTTACAAAGGGACTGCGCCACAATTTTGTGCTGGCGCTGCTCACCATGGCGATCTCGGTCTTCGCCGGGTACATGACACCGCAGATCATCCGCGTGACGGTAGACTCCGTCATCAACGACTCCCCGTTCAACCTCCCCTCGTTTTTGGCAACACAGATCGAAAACATGGGCGGGCGGGATTTCTTACGTCAAAATCTCATTCTATGCGCCTTGGCGTCGCTTTTGTTCGCGGTGCTCGCGGGCATTTCCACGTACCTTTCGCGCATGAATATGGCAAAGGGCTGTGAGGGCACCGTGACGAAGATCCGCAACACGCTGTTTTCGCACATTCAGCGCCTGCCCTACGCATGGCACAACAAAAACCAGACCGGCGACATCATCCAGAGATGCACGCAGGATGTCGACCTCATTCACAACTTTATCAACGACCAGATGATGGAGCTTGTGCGCGTGGTTTTTCTCATCGTCGTCTCACTCGCCCTGATGTTCTCCATGAACGCAAAGCTCGCGCTTATCGCCTTTATTTTTATCCCGATCGTCGTGGGGTATTCCATGATCTTCTTCGTCATCGTGGGTGACCGCTTCCGCATTGCGGATGAAGCCGAAGGCAAGCTGACCGCCATGGTGCAGGAAAACCTGACCGGCGTGCGCGTGGTGCGCGCGTTCGGCCGCGAGCGTTTTGAAAAAGATAAATTCAATAAGCAGAACGACCTCTTCTCCGACCTCTGGGTACGCCTCGGCCACGTGATGGGCGTCAACTGGGGCATCGGCGATTTGCTTTCCGGCATTCAGGTGTTGACGATCATCGCCGCCGGCATCGTGTTCGTCGTGGACGGCGCCATCACGGAAGGCGAATACCTCGCGTTCGTCGCGTACAATTCCATGCTTGTGTGGCCTACACGCAGCCTCGGTCGTCTTTTGAGCGAGCTTTCAAAAACCGGCATCAGCTCCAAGCGTATTTTTGAAATTCTCGACGCGGAGCCGGAAAAAGATGCGGAAACCCCCGTTACCCCGCCCATGGACCGCGACATTGTGTTTAAGCACGTCAACTTCTCCTACGGCACTTCCGGCGAAGTGCTGCACGACATTGACCTCAAAATTCCCGCAGGCACCACGCTCGGCATTTTGGGCTCCACGGGCAGCGGCAAAAGCACGCTGACCTACCTTTTAGACCGCCTATACGAGCTGCCGGAAGGCTCCGGCGAGATCACCATCGGCGGCGTGGATATCCGCAACATCGCGCTTTCGCACCTGCGTGGCAATATCGGCATTGTTTTGCAGGAACCGTTCCTGTTCTCAAAGAGCTTTAAGGACACCATTTCGGACGGTTCCAATCGCCACGATATTGAAAGCGTGCGCAAGTATGCCCGCCTTGCCGTCATCGACGACACCATCGACCGCTTTGCCGAAGGCTACGATACGCAGATCGGCGAGCGCGGCGTGACGATCTCCGGCGGTCAGAAACAGCGCGTCGCCATCGCCCGTATGCTCATGCAGAACACGCCGATCAAAATTTTCGATGACTCTCTTTCCGCCGTGGATATGGAAACCGACGCGAAGATTCGCGAATCCATCAACAAAAACGTGCGCGGCACAACGATTTTGATCGCCCACCGCATCACGACCATCATGAATGCCGACCAGATCATTGTCATGGATAAGGGTCGCATCGTGCAGCGCGGCACGCACGAAACGCTCTCGAAGGAAGACGGCATCTATAAACGCATTTACGACACACAGCGCTCGGCTACTTAAGCCGCGCACGGGGTATTTACCAATATGAAAATCAAAAACAAATCCTTACAAACGTGGGCAAAGCTGCTTCCGTTCCTTGCCCCGTATAAGTGGCAGATGATTTTAATCATCGCACTGATGATCCTCGGCGCCTGTTTTGACATGGTGCAGCCGCTTTTTTCCGGCTACGCCGTGGATAATTTCATCGAGCCGCGCACAACGGAAGGCCTCATTCCCTTCACGGCCGTTTACCTTTCCATGGTCGTCGTGCAGACCATTACAACCATTTTAATGGCAATCTACGCCTTAAAGGTTGAAATGTACTTAGGCCGCGACTTAAAGCGCAAGCTTTTCGACCATTTGCAGACGCTCGACTTTTCCTACTACAACACAACGCCCGTCGGCACCATTATGGCGCGTTTAATGAGCGATACCGGCAAGATCGGCACGGTTTTGGCGTGGAGCCTTGTGGATATTTTCTGGAGCTCCATGTACGTGCTTGGCTGCGTTGTCATCATGCTGTTCGTCAACTGGAAGCTCGCACTCATCCTCATCGCGATTATCCCGATCATCGCCGTCATCACGGTCGTGTTCCAGAAGAAAATTTTGGCAGTGAACCGCCGCGTGCGCGCCATCAATGCCGAGGTCACCCGTCATTATAACGAAGGCATCTCCGGCGCAAAAACATCCAAAACGCTCGTCATCGAAGAAAAGAACGACAAAGCGTTCGAAAAAGTCGCGGAGGACATGCGCTCCACAACGATCCGCGCCGTGCGGTTAAATGCCGTGTATATTCCGATCATCAGCTTTCTGACCGCCATCGGCGTTGCGATGGTCCTGAATCAGGGCGGCAACATGGTGCTGTTCGGCGACATCACCGTCGGCGAAATGACCGTGTTCATCAACTATGCTTTGATTATTGCCGACCCGGTACAGCAGCTTGCGCGCACCATCTCGAATTTTATTTCCACGCAGGTCAACATTGAGCGTGTCTCCGCCCTTTTGGAGCGCGAGCCGCTCATCAAAGATACGCCTGAAGTCATTGAAAAATACGGCACCGCATTCGACCCGAAAAGAGAAAACTGGGAGCCGATTCAGGGTCACATCACGTTTGACGACGTGACGTTCCGCTACCCGGACGGCGTAGAAAACGTCTTAGAACATTTTTCGCTCGATATTCCCGCCGGCACCACGGTCGCCATTGTCGGCGAAACGGGCGCGGGCAAAAGCACGCTCGTCAACCTTGCCTGCCGCTTCTTTGAGCCCACTGAGGGCCGCATCCTCATTGACGGCAAGGATTATCGCGAGCGCTCCATGCTGTGGCTGCACTCCAGCATCGGCTACGTGCTGCAAACGCCGCACCTCTTTTCCGGCAGCGTGCGCGATAATATCCGCTACGGCCGCTTAGACGCGACGGACGAGGAGATTGAGGCCGCTGCAAAGCTCGTCAGTGCACATGACGCCATCATGCACATGGAAAACGGCTACGACAGCGACGTCGGCGAGGGCGGAGACCAGCTGTCCACCGGCGAAAAGCAGCTCATCTCGTTTGCAAGAGCCGTGCTGGCCGACCCGCGCATCTTCGTCTTAGACGAAGCCACCGCGTCCATCGATACCAAAACCGAGGAGCTCATTCAGCACGCCATTTCGACGCTGCTTGAAAACCGAACCTCGTTCCTCATTGCGCACCGCCTCTCGACCATCCGCCACGCCGACCTTATTTTGGTTGTCCGCGCAGGCAAGATCATCGAGCAGGGCACGCACGAAGAACTGCTTCAAAACAAAGGCTACTACGCCGATCTCTACAACAAACAGTTCGAGCAGGAAAACGTGAAGCATGTGTTTGGGGAATAATACGGTGTGTTCCTAAAACCACCGATTTTTCGGAACATGAAAAGACCGGCGAAAACCACAGCGTTTTCGTCGGTCTTAATTTTTTTGCGTTTTAATACTTTCTAAACCGCTCATACCGCTCTTTTAAAAGCGTCTCGGTGTCTTTTTTGCACAGCTCGTCCGTCTGCACGGCAAGCATCTCTTTCACTCGGCTGAAAAGCTCCGCCTTCGTTTTGCCGGATTCACTGATGACGCGTTCCACAACGCCAAGCTTTTCCATGTCCTGCGCGGTAAGATGCAGGCACTCTGCGGCTTCCTTCGCTTTCTTTGCATCTTTCCAGAGAATGCTCGCGCAGCCCTCCGGGGAAACGACGGAATACACGGCGTTCTCCAAAATCCACACGCGGTCCGCAACCGCCAGCGCAAGTGCGCCGCCGCTGCCGCCTTCACCGACCAAAATCGAGATGACCGGCGTTTTCAGCCCGATCATTTCCACAAGGTTTTCGGCAATGGCCTGTCCCTGCCCGCGCTCCTCTGCGCCGATGCCGCAGAACGCGCCGGAGGTATCCACAAAGCAAATGACCGGGCGATGGAATTTCTCTGCCTGCTTCATCAGGCGCAGCGCCTTTCGGTAGCCCTCCGGGTTCGGCGAACCGAAGTTGCGGTAAACCTTATCCTTTGTGTCTGCGCCTTTTTCGATGGCGATGACCGTCACCGCACGGCCGCCGAGCGTCGCGATGCCGCCGATGACCGCGGGGTCATCCGCAAAACGGCGGTCGCCGTGCAGCTCAATGAAATCCGGGAAAATATTCTGAATGAAGCTGAGGCCGCTCGGGCGTCCCTTGCCGCGAGCAAGTTGAACCTTTTCGTATGCCGTTGCCATTATGCTTCAGCCTCCTTTGTCTCACCTGCATCCGCCTGCTGTACGCAGGCATCCTGCTTGCCCTCGTTGTGCAGACGCAGGAGCCGCGCGATCACTTCACGCTGCCGACTTCTCGGCGTGATGAGATCAATAAAGCCGTGCTCCAAAAGGAACTCCGCACGCTGGAAGCCCTCCGGCAGCTTTTTGCGGATGGTCTGTTCAATGACACGCGCACCGGCAAAACCGACCATTGCGTCAGGTTCCGCCATGATGACGTCGCCGTCCATGGCAAAGCTCGCCGTCACGCCGCCCGTTGTGGGGTCGGTCAGCACAGTGAGATAAAAGAGCCCTGCATCGCTGTGCAGGCGTACCGCGCCGCTCGTTTTCGCCATCTGCATCAAAGACAAAATGCCCTCCTGCATTCTGGCGCCGCCTGCCGCCGTAAAGCCGATAACAGACAGACGGTGCTCTGTGGCATACTCAAACAAACGCGTGATCTTCTCGCCGACAACCGTGCCCATGCTGCCCATCATAAAATGCGGGTCCATGCAGAACACGGCGCAGTCTTCGCCCATTACCTTTGCGGTGCCGCAGACAACGGCTTCCTTTTCTCGGGTCGCAAGGCGCGCGCTTTTCAGTTTATTTTCGTAGTTCGGAAACTCCAGAATGTCATGACTCGTCATGTCGGCATCGAGCTCCGTAAACGTATCGTCGTCCGCCAAAAAGCTGATGCGCTGGCGTGCCGTCATGCGGAAATGGTGGCCGCAGCGGCAGACGTTCAGGTCGTCCCAAAGCTCGGAGACCGGGGTCTGCGTGCCGCACTTCGGGCATGTCATTGTGATCTCGTGCTGCTCCTCCTGCGGGTTTTTCAGTTGTTTTCCGCCCTTTTCCAGCTCATTCTGGGGCGAGCGGAACAGACCCATCAAATTCATAACGGTCTACTCCCTTCGGTAAATGAACTTCCTCAGCCCTCACGGTTTTTGATGAAGTCCGTATAATAATCTCCGCTGTGGAAAACGGGGTCGCGGATAATATCGATCTGATCTTCAATGTTGTTCGGCAAACCGCCGATGACAAGCTCGCACAAGGCGGACTGCATCTTGCGTATCGCTTCTTCTCTTGTCGAAGAAAACACGATCATCTTGCCGAGCATGGAATCGTAAAACGGCGGCACCTCGTAGCCCTGATATAAGAACGTATCAAAGCGCACCCACGGGCCGGACGGAATGTGCAGGAAATTCACTTTGCCCACGCCGCCCGCGTTGATGCGGCACTCGATCGCCGCGCCGCGCACTTTAATGTCCGCCTGCGTGCAGTCAAGCTCTACACCCGCTGCAATGCGGATCTGCCACTTTACAATGTCTTTGCCGGTGACGAGCTCCGAAACCGGATGCTCTACCTGAAGGCGCGTGTTCATTTCCATAAAATAGAAATTCTTGTCGCGGTCCATCAAAAATTCCACCGTACCGGCGTTCACATAGCCCACGGCTTTCGCCGCTTTTGTCGCCGCCTCAAACAGCTCGGCGCGCTTTTCCTTTGTCACACCGGGCGAGGGGGATTCTTCAATCAGCTTCTGGTTATTGCGCTGAATGGAGCATTCGCGCTCGCCAAGGCACACCACGTGCCCCTGCTCGTCACAGAGCAGCTGCACTTCTATGTGTTTTGCCGGGTAAATGTATTTTTCCATGTACATGCGACCGTCACCGAACGCCTGCTGCGCTTCGCTTGATGCCGTTTTAAACGCCTGTTCCAGCTCGTCCTCGGTCTTTACAAGGCGAATGCCCTTGCCGCCGCCGCCTGCCGATGCTTTTAACATGACGGGGTAGCCGATCTCCTTTGCCGCCTTTTTTGCTTCGTCGGCATTTTCCAAAATGCCGCTGCCCGGAATAATCGGCACGCCGGACGCTTTCATCAGTCTGCGTGCGGCGTCCTTATCGCCCATGCGGTCGATGAGTTCGCCGGACGGGCCCACAAACGCAATGCCGTACTTTTTGCACAGCTTCGCAAACGAAGCATTTTCCGCCAAAAAGCCGTAGCCGGGGTGAATGGCCTGCGCTTTCGATGCAATGGCCGCGCTGATGATGCGCTCCTGATTCAAATAGCTGTCCTTCGCCGCCGCCTCGCCGATGCAGATGGCTTCATCGGCCAGCGCCACGTGGATAGATTCCGCGTCCGCCTTGGAATACACCGCCACGGTGCGGATGCCCATTTCCTTGCAGGCACGAATAATGCGCACCGCGATTTCGCCGCGGTTCGCGATAAGCAGTTTCGTAAACATAGCCTGTTCCTTTCCGCCGGGCTTACGCCTTGACGAGCGCAAACGAGAACTCTGCCGAAACGCAGACCTTGCCGTTTACGCGGCCCGTACCCTTTGCAAAATAGAACATGCCGCGCTGACGCACGAGCTCGCACTCGGTCTCCAGCGTATCACCGGGCTTCACCATGCCGCGGAACTTCACCTTATCGAGGCTCGTAAACACCGGGGTCATGCCCTCCGATGCACCGTCTGCGAGCAGCACGCAGGCGCTCTGCGCCAGCATTTCGCACTGAATCACGCCCGGCACGATGGGGTTGCCCGGAAAATGGCCCTGCAAAAAGTATTCGTCACCGCGGATGTGGCACTTGCCGAACGCTTTGCCGTCAATGAGCTCCACTTCGTCTACGAGGAGCATCGGCTCGCGGTGCGGCAGGATCTTTTTGATCTCTTCCTTGTTCATCTAACGTATTCCTTTCCACGGAAAAATCCCGGGGACGCGCATTTTTTTGGCGGCGCTCCGGGAGCTTTTCATCTTAAATAATGCGGAACAACGGCTGGTCGTATTCGACGACCTGCCCGTTGCCGACGCAAATCTCGGCAATCTCGCCGTCCATTTCGCTGTTGATCTCGTTCATCAGCTTCATGGCCTCAATGATGCAGAGCGTGTCACCCTTGTGCACCGTGTCGCCCACGGCGACGAACGGCTTGCTGTCCGGAGACGGCGCGGCGTAAAACACGCCTACGGCAGGGCTTTTTACATAAACGCCCTCTTTCTCCTTCACTTCCGCAATGGGCTCCGTCGTGTGCATCTGCTCCGGCACGGCGGGCTGCACGGCGTTCAGGATTGGCGCCGCCTGCACGACCTGCGCGGCGCGCTCGATGACGATATTTTCGCCGTTTATTTCCAGCTTCGTCAGCTCGTTCTGCTTGACGATCTCCGCCAAAGCCGCAATGTCTTTAATATTCACAAACGTCCCTCCGTTGAATCAAGCGGTATTTATCCGGGTATTCCCGCAGATACCCTGCGGTGTCGTACCCTATATTTTACTACAAAACCTTGCGAATTGCAATACAAGCGTTGTGGCCGCCAAAGCCGAGGGAAACGGACAGGGCGAGGTCAAGGTCAACCTTTCTCGCTTCGTTCGGGCAGACGTCAAGGTCGCAGTCCGGGTCCGGCTCTTTGTAGTTGATGGTCGGCGGAACGATGCCCTCTTTCACCGCCAGCGCGGAAGCAATGGCCTCCACCGCGCCGGCCGCGCCCAACATGTGGCCCGTCATGGACTTTGTAGAACTGATGACAACGTCATATGCGTGCTCGCCGAACGCCTTTTTAATGGCCAGCGTCTCACTGCGCTCGTTGAGCGGCGTGCTGGTACCGTGCGCGTTGATGTAAATTTTCTCGTTTGCAAGGTCCGCGCCCGCTTCCTCGTATGCCATGCGGATGGCTCTTGCGCCGCCGTTGCCCTCCGGATCCGGGGCAGTCATGTGGTGCGCGTCGTCCGTAGCGCCGTAACCCACGATCTCCGCGTACATTCTCGCGCCGCGCGCCTTTGCGTGCTCATATTCTTCGAGAATGAGCGCCGCGCCGCCCTCGCCCATGACAAAGCCGCTTCTGCGCTTATCAAACGGGCAGCAAGCATCTTCCGGGTCGGGGCAGGTGGTCAGCGCCGTCATATTGCCGAAGCCCGCCACGCCCACAGGGACGATGGCTGCTTCCGCGCCGCCGGCGATGATGGCATCGAGATAGCCGTGCTTAATGGCGCGGTACGCTTCACCGATCTCGTTGTTGCTCGTCGCGCACGCCGTGGTGATCGGCAGGCAGGAGCCCTGCGCGTTGAACTTAATGGCGATGTTGCCGCCCGCGATATTCGCAATGAGCATCGGGATAAAGTACGCGGAAACGCGGCGCGGGCCCTTTTCGTTCAGCGCCGTCATCTGATTGGAGAACGTCTGGATGCCGCCGATACCGGAACCGAAATACACGCCGAAGCGCTCCGGGTCGATCTTGCCCATGATCTCGCTGTCGTTCACCGCCTGCGTTGCCGCCGCGATGGCAAACTGAGAGAACGGGTCGTTCTTGCGCACTTCGCCCTTATCCATGTACAGCAGCGGGTCAAAATCCTTGACCTCCGCCGCCACATGCGCTTTAAAGTCCGTGGAGTCAAACTTCGTGATTTTCGTGATGCCGCACTTGCCGGCTTTCAGGTTTTCCCAGAACGTATCCACATCGTTGCCGATCGGGGTAACTGCGCCGAGACCCGTGATAACTACTCTTCTTTCCATATTTTTCAGGCTTCCGAAACGGAAGCACTCCTTTCTCTTGAAAGTTTTGAACCGATTTATCTTTTTACGTTGAAAACTTAATCAATAAGAACTTTTCAAGCCCGTAAAATCTCAAAGTTCACAGGTTTTAAATAGCCAAACCGCCGTCTACCTTCAGCACTTCGCCCGTAATGTATGCCGCGCTGTCGGAAGCCAAAAACGCCACTGCCGCCGCAATATCCTCCGGCTTGCCCATTCTGCCTAGCGGGATGCTGTTTAAAAGCGGATTGTTGTCGCCGAGATTTTCTGTCATGTCCGTCTGGATAAAGCCCGGCGCCACTGCGTTGCAGGTGATGCCGCGGGAAGCAAGTTCGCGCGCCACGGATTTCGTCAAACCGATGACACCCGCCTTTGAAGCGGAATAATTCGCCTGCCCTGCGTTGCCCATAATGCCGGAAACAGAGGAAATGTTGATGATTCTGCCGCTTTTCTTGCGGATAAAGCCGGAATAGCACGCGCGAATCATGTTGAACGCGCCCTTCAAATTCGTGTCGAGCACCGCATCAAAATCCTCGTCCTTCATGCGCAGCATCAGGCCGTCGCGTGTGATGCCCGCGTTGTTGACGAGAATATCGATCTTGCCGAGGTCGTTCGTCACCGCTTTCACGGTTTCGTTCACCGCGGCGGAATCTGCCACGTTGCACCGGTATGCTTTTGCGTTTACGCCAAGCGCCGTGATTTCGTTCACAACAGCTTCGGCCTTATCGGCGCTGCCTGCGTAGATGACCGCCACATTCGCGCCGTCTTCGGCAAGGCGCAGCGCAATGGCGCGGCCGATGCCTCTGGATGCGCCCGTAACGAGCGCCGTTTTGCCGTTTAAGCTCATGCGTTTTCTCCTTCTGCACGGATCGCCTGCACCGCTGCCGAAAGCGTCTCCGCGTCTTCCACGTTATATACCTTCACCGCGCGGCTCGTCTTTTTGATGAGGCCGCACAGCGTTTTGCCTGCGCCTACTTCAACAAACGTATCCACGCCCGCCTCAATCATTTTTTCAACGGTCTGCTGCCAGCGCACCGGGTGTGCCACCTGCTGTGTCAGCAGTTCTTTTGCCGTTTCTTTCGTGTACGGCTCCGCCGTGTAGTTCGCGTAGACCGGCACGGTCGGCTCCTCCACGTCCATCGTCTCCAAAACATCGTGCAGACGCGCAGAAGCGCTCTCCATAAACGGAGAATGGAAGCCGCCGCTCACATTCAGCGGTACGGCTCTGCCGCCGTTTGCGGCAACGTCGGAAAGGAAATCCGGCAAAGTCGTTTTCAGACCCGCCACGACGAGCTGACCCGGGCAGTTGTAGTTTACCGGGAACACGCTCTGATGCATGCGGCACAGCTCCTCAACCTTTTCGTTCGGCAGCTTCAAAACCGCCGCCATGGCGCTGTCTGCCTGCTCGGCTGCCGCCTGCATCGCTTCGCCGCGCTTTGTGACGAGCGAGAAGCCCTCTTCCGTTGTAAAGATGCCCGCAAACGTCACCGCCGCCACTTCGCCGAGCGAGAAACCCGCCGTCATGTCGGGCGTGATGCCCGCTTCACGCAACGCTTCTGCCGCCGCAAGGTCAACGCAGAACAGGCACGGCTGCGTGTTTTTCGTGATGCTGATCTTCTCCAAGGTGCCGGAGAAGCACTGGTTCTTCGTGCCGGGGCGGATGCTCTCCGCCGTGTCAAACACGTTCTTCGCCGCCGCGCTGTGCTCATAAAGGGACTTGCCCATGCCGCTGTACTGTGCGCCCTGACCGGAGAAAACAAAGGCTACTTTACCCATTTGGTCGCCCCCTTCAGCACGTCTTCCGCCTGCGTGAAGATCTCTTCGATGATCTCCTTTGCGGTCTGCTCTTTGTTCACCATGCCGGCGATCTGGCCCGCAAGGAAGCAGCCGGTCTTTTCGTCGCCCTCCACGGCCGCACGGTACAGAGAGCCTCTGCCGTACGCTTCAAGCTCCTCGTCGGAAATATTGCTGTACTCAAGCTTAAAATATTCCTTTGTGTACGGGTTCTTGATGCTGCGCACCGGGTGACCGAGACGCTTGCCGGTAGACATCGTCGCAATATCATTGGCCTTTAAGACCTTGTTTTTGTAGTTCTGGTGCACACCGCACTCCTTTGCAACCAAGAAACGCGTGCCGAGCTGCACGCCCACAGCACCCAGCATGAATGCTGCCGCCACGCCGCGGCCGTCGCCGATGCCGCCCGCCGCGATGACCGGAATCGTCACTGCGCTCGTCACCTGCGGCACAAGCGCCATGGTGGTCGTTTCGCCGATATGGCCGCCGCTTTCGCCGCCCTCCGCAATGACCGCACAGGCGCCCACGCGCTGCATCAGGCGTGCCATGCTGACGGATGCCACGACCGGGATAACCTTAATGCCGGCCGCAAGCCAGTCTTTCATATATTTGGAGGGGTTACCCGCGCCGGTCGTTACGACCGCCACTTTTTCCTCCGCGACCACCTTTGCCACCTCGTCCGCGAACGGGCTCATCAGCATGATGTTCACACCAAAGGGCTTATCGGTCAGTTCTCTTGCAATTTTAATCTGCTCGCGCAGGTACTCTGCGTTTGCGTTCATAGCGGAAATAATGCCAAGGCCGCCCGCTTCGGAAACGGCGCCTGCTAATTTGCCGTCCGAGATCCAAGCCATGCCGCCCTGAAAGATCGGGTAGCGAATGCCAAGCATGTCACAAATCGGTGTTGAGATCATAATGTTTTCCCCTTTCCGGCTTTTGCCTGTTGAAAACGTTTCGGTTTTTTTATTTTTGACTGTATGTCGTGTTTTTACCAGCGGATGATCATGGCGCCTGCGGAAAGGCCGCCGCCGAATGCCGCCAGAATGATGAGGTCGCCCTCGTGAATCTTGCCCGCGCGGTTCATCTCATCTAAGAGGATCGGCACACTCGCGGAAGACGTGTTGCCGTAGCGGTCGATGTTGATGCAGAACTTCTCCGGCGCAATGTCGGGGATTCTGCGTCGCGCTTCGTTGATAATGCGGTAATTTGCCTGATGCGGAATGACAAGCGCCACGTCTTCGCCCGCAACGCCCGCCGAAGCCATCAGATCCTTGATGTTGTCGGACATCGCCATAACGGCGAATTTGTACGTCTCGCGGCCGTTCATGTGTACGGACGTAATCTCGCTGATCTCGTTTTTGTACCACGGGGAACGGTCATAGCGCGTCGGAATTGTAATCACGTCGTCGCCGCCCTTTGTCATCAGGTGAGAGGCCACAAGGCCGTCGCCCTTGCCGAGCACCGCCGCGCCCGCGCCGTCGCCGAAGATGCAGCACGTGCCGCGGTCTGTCCAGTCGATGATACCGCTCATGCGCTCTGCGCTGACGACAAGCACGCGGTTATACGCGCCGCGGGAAAGGAAGCCCGCCGCCGTTTCCAACGCAAAGAGGAAGCCGCTGCAGGCCGCCGCAAGGTCAAACGCCGGGCAGTGCGCGCCGATGCGGTTCTGCACCATGCATCCCGTGCCCGGAGAAAGCGTGTCGCCTGTGATGGTCGTCGCAATGATGAGGTCGAGCTCATCGGCAGCGTGCTGCATTCCCCCCATTTCCCCGCGCGCGCTCGGCCGCTTTCACCGCCATATCCACATTCGTTTCCGTCTCGCTGATGTGGCGGGAGCGCACGCCGATGCGCTGTGTGATCCATTCATCGTTGGTGTCTACAAGCGCAGAGAGGTCGTCGTTCGTCACAACATGCTCCGGCGCGTAGCTGCCTGTACCTAAAATTTTAAAGCTCATAGTTTTCTTTCCTTTCCGGCCGAAAAAATTTCGGCAGCGCCGTAAAGGCAATATAATAACCTTGTTAAAGTGAATATTTGTTAAAAGTCTTTGATTAAACTTTCTTCGAGAAAGTCAGGAGGGGAGAGTTTATCGTCCGGTGGACGATGAACTCCGGGGAACCCTATCAAGGGGTTCCCCAATGATTTGCCGCGCAAATCATTGAAAGAAACTTAAAGAAATCACAATTTCGTCTGAAAATAAGAATTGATGCGCGTCATGGTGCGCAGAAGCTCCTCGCGTTCCTCTTCCGAAAGATCCTCGCAGATTTCCGCAATGATGCGCCGGTGGCAGCGGCGGTGGAACGCCTCCACTTTTTTGCCCTCGGGCGTTAACATCACCTGCACCGCGCGGCCGTCGCCGGGCAGGCGCTGCTTTTCGCAGTAGCCCTTCTGCACCAGCTTGTTCACCGCTACCGTAACGGAGGGCTTTGTCACCTTGAGCTGCTGGGCGATCTCGCTGACCGTCATGCCGGTTTTACCTTTGGCAATGAGCTCGATCATGTGCATCTCGTTGATGGAGATGTTCAGCCGTTGTTTTTTCAGTTCGTTCTGCTCCAAGATCTGCACATTGCGATAGATCTCCACCAGAAGCTCGTTTGCTTTCGCAGAAAAGCCGGACATGCTGCACACTCCTTTCGCCCATTTGTGCCGTTTTTCGATAAATTTAGTTAAACAAACTAACGAACAGCCGCTGATATTGTACTCGTTTCGCGGCAAAATGTCAAGTAAAATGCTTTCGCGCATCCTCTTTTTCCTTTGAAGTGCCCTCCTTTTTCCCGTAAAGTTATCTCGAAGCTGATACCGACTTGGGCTTCCTTGTAAGAATTCTGAAATAAATCTGTTCTTTTTCCGTAGTAATTTGCACTTTAATTCTTTTATGGAATTAAAAATCGGAAGTTATCATGTAGAATAGTCCTGTATATAAAAAGGGGTTCGTATGCCCTTTTATGAAATCGAAATTTATTGCTGAAAGGAAGTTTTTCCGTTGAAGCTGTTTTCTAAAAATAGGAAGCGCATCACTGCAGCCGTGCTTTCCGCCCTGCTGCTCTGTGCCGCACCGCTCAGCTACGCCGACGATACCGTAGCCGATATGGAAGCCAAACAGACCGAGCTCGCCAACAAAAAGGCCGACCTCGAAAACAAAATCTCCTCTCTGGAGTCTCAGGAGGCCGATAAGACCGAATACCTTACCCTGCTCTCCGAAAAGATTGATACCATCAAGGAGCAGATCGATACCGCAAACAGTGACATCACCGTGCTGAACACCAGCATTAAAAAGCTCGAAAAAGAGCTCAACGACTCCGCAGATCAGATCTCCGATACCATGGAGCTTCTGAAAAAGCGTCTCGCCGTGCTGTACTCCGCCGGCTGCACCGTCGGCACACTGGAGATCCTCTTCAATTCCGAAAGCCTGCATGATTTCTCCATGCGCGCAGAGGCCGTCTCCACCATCACCCGCCACGATAAGCAGCTCATCGATACGGTTGCAGCGTACATGAACGAGACAAAGGCACAGCGCGAAGAGCTTGAAAAGGAAAAGACCGCGCTCGCCGATGCCAAAAAGCTGTATGAATCGAGCGAAGAGGAATTAAAGCAGCTCGAAAGCGACAACACCGCCCTGCTCGAGCAGATTCGCTCCGATAAGAGCAGTGCCGAGACCGAGCTTTCCCGTACCGAGGAAGAAGAATACGTGCTCGCAAACATGATGGCGGCAAAGATCGCCGAAATGCAGCAGCAGATGGCACAGGCAAAAGCCACGCCCACCCCGACCCCGGTACCGACCGTAGAGCCTACACCTACGCCGACCCCCGTGCCTGAAGAAGAAGTGGACGATAACGGCAACGTTATGCCTACCCCGACACCGACCCCGGTGCCGACCGTAAAGCCGACCCCCACCCCGACCCCGGTGCCGCAGCCGTCTTATGACGATGACTATTCCGGTGAAAGCTTTGCATGGCCTGTTCCGGGCTGGACCGGCGTCAGCTGTGCATTCGGCAACGGCCACTACGGCATGGATATCCCCGCAAGCCGCGGCACGCAGATCGTGGCATCCCGCTCCGGTAGGGTCATGACCGCAAACGGCTCCGATGATTGGGGCTATTCCTGGGGCTACTACGTCTCCATTTACCACGACAGCACCTATTCCACCCTGTACGCACACATGAGCTCCGTCGCCGTCAGCGAGGGCCAGTGGGTCAACAAGGGCGATGTCATCGGCTATGTCGGCGATACCGGCTATTCCTTCGGTGACCACTGCCACTTTGAGGTCTACCAAAACGGCACCCGTGTAGACCCGTCCCAGTTCGTATAATTTTCATCAATAAATCAAGCGCCGAGTTTTCATGGAAGCCCGGCGCTTTTGTTTTCTCTATAATTTCTGCCATCACGCAGGGCAAAGAGCTCGGCGTATACCTGTATATCTACACCGGCGGCGAACCGCTCATGCGTGTTCATCCACTATTCCGATTCCAACATTCGCGAAAAAACACTGCTCGAAGCCCTGCAGTCGCCGCTCTTCATAGCGTACCACGATGGCCGGCCGTTCAACGAGAACCACCTGCGCCCGTGCCCCATGCTGGAAAACCCGGAGCTGCTGCGCGAGATGATTGCGAAGACCGGCGGTTTTCCTTTTTATAAACATCCTAAGACACTTCACCGCCCAAAGGGCAGTTTCACAAATCCCCATGGGATTTATCTTGTTGAAAAAAGGACTTTGCAAAACGCAAAGTCCTTTCAGTCTGTCGAAAAAGTCTGCAATAAA
>OGPW01001240.1_pt1 | contig 17934 bp, 16 predicted proteins | sample 1553061 | NCBI WGS metagenome assembly OGPW01 (sample SAMEA2580292, study PRJEB22360) | human gut metagenome | biome: human gut; feature: human-associated habitat; material: faeces | place: Denmark | collected 2008/2010
AAGGAAAAGTCCGATCAGAAAAAACACAGACAGTTTTTTTGTTTTCATCGTGTATACCTGCCGTATTCTTTTGCAATAGTTTATGAAAAAACGCAGACAGATATACCGGGGTACATGTGCATAGAAGAGATTCAGTGTGAATAGAATAAAAGAAAAATGGAGAAATCTTGAAAAAAAGACTGGAACGCAGATCGCTTCTGCTCCTTTTTTTATTGCTGATTTTTTGCGTGGCAGCAAGCATACAGATCAACGAGAAAGCTAAAAAAAGCCGATTGAACCTAAAAACAGGAAGCACAGAAGAATTCAGAAAGCTTGGGATGGAGGAGACGTTTTTCCAGGTTCTTGCGAAGACAGATCATGAAAAAAGAGGAAGACTTTATGCCATTTATTTTCTGGAAAACAGCCTGTTTCCACAGGATAACGAAAAAGAGCTGTTTGAAAAATGGTCGGAAAAAGAAGAGTGGAAATCTTTTGAAAAGATCTGTACAGCTCTTTGGAATGATATCCGCTATTTTCCTGTTCCGGAATCACCGAAACATCCACAGTATCAGGTATCTTTTGTGGACAGCTGGATGGGAGAGCGCACCTACGGAGGAAAAAGGGGACATGAAGGCTGTGATCTGATGGCATCGAAAGATATCCCCGGTCTCTATCCTGTTGTGAGTATGACAGATGGGGTAGTATCGGCAAGAGGCTGGTTGGAAAAAGGAGGATACAGGATCGGGATTACCGCACCGTCCGGTGCATATTTCTATTATGCACATCTGGACTCTTATGGAAGTTATCAGGAGGGGGACGAGGTGAAGGCAGGGGATATCATTGGATTTATGGGAAATACCGGATATGGTCCGGAGGGGACGAAAGGGATGTTTGCCACGCATCTGCATCTGGGAATTTATCTCTATCCGGACGGCGAAGAAACCAGCTACAATCCCTATTGGATTTTAAGACTTGCCGGGGAGAAAAAACTTTCCTGTTCTTTCTAACTATGCTATACTTAAATGATATGGAGGACGAAAGAATGATAAATTTACCAAATGAATTTGAAGAGAAGATGAAGGCACTCCTCGGAGATGAATTTGAGGATTATATAAAATGTTATGACGAGCCGAGATATTACGGACTTCGTGTGAATACGGAGAAGATTTCTGTGGAGGATTTTGTGAAGATCTGTCCGTTTGAGATCACACCGATCCCGTGGATCGACAACGGTTTTTACTATGACGGAGAGAAGATATCTCCTGCGAAGCATCCGTATTATTTTGCAGGACTTTATTACCTGCAGGAGCCGAGTGCGATGACACCGGCGAACCGTCTTCCGGTAGAACCGGGGGACCGGGTACTGGATGTCTGTGCCGCACCCGGTGGAAAGGCAACCGAGCTTGGAGCGAAGCTTCAGAACGAAGGTGTTCTGGTCGCAAATGATATCAGCAGCTCCAGAGCAAGAGGACTCTTAAAGAATCTGGAAGTTTTCGGAATCGGCAATATGCTGGTCATGAGTGAAGAACCTGGACGACTGGAACGCTATTTCAGCGGTTATTTTGACAAGATCCTGATCGATGCGCCGTGTTCCGGGGAAGGGATGTTCCGTAAGGATAAGAAGATGGTACGAGCCTGGGAAGAACATGGACCGGAATTTTTCTCGAAGCTGCAGAGAAGCATTATCACCCAGGCAGCAAGAATGTTAAAGCCGGGTGGCATGATGCTGTATTCAACCTGTACGTTTGATCCACTGGAGAATGAGGGGACGATCGAATATCTGCTCGGTGAATATCCGGAATTCGAGATTCAGGAAATCGCAGGATATGAAGGATTTGCACCGGGCAGGCCGGAAGTAACCAAGTCAAAGGATCCGGATTTTGCTAAGACTGTCCGTATTTTTCCACATCATATGAAAGGGGAGGGACATTACCTCGCACTGCTGAAAAAGAGTGAGGATGCAATCTGCCCGTCTTCCCCGGTCGCAGAACAGAAAGTGAAGAAGATCCCGGCAGAGCTGGAGGAATTCTTCCGTGATGTAAAGTGGGATCTGAAGCCGTGGAGACTGGATATCCATGGAGAGCGCGTGTACTATATGCCGGAGAATCTTCCGGAACTGAAAGGCGCAAGATTTTTAAGAAGCGGACTTCTCCTTGGTGAACTGAAGAAAAAGCGTTTTGAACCGAGCCAGGCACTGGCGATGAACCTGAAAATGGAAGAGTACGTGCATACTTTGAACCTGTCTTCTGATGATGACCGACTGATGCGTTATCTGAAAGGTGAGACAATCGATGTGGAGGATCTGATTCCGGCTAAGGCAAAAGGCTGGCATCTGATCTGTACAGACGGTTTCCCGCTTGGATGGGGAAAAGTCACGAACGGAACTTTGAAGAACAAATATCTGCCTGGATGGAGGAATCAGTCTGCATGATGCGCATAGACAAATATCTTGCCGAGATGGGGCAGGGAACCAGAAGTGAAGTCAAAAAACTGATCCGCAGCGGACGTGTTATGGTTGATGGAGAGACGGTGAAAAAACCGGAACTTAAAATCGATGAGACCACACAGAAAGTAAGTCTCGACGGAAAACAGATTGGATACGCTAAAAAAGAGTATTATATGCTCCATAAACCGGCAGGTGTTATTTCCGCAACAAAAGATGACCGGGACAAGACAGTTCTGGATCTGATCACAGATAAAAAAAGAAATGATCTGTTCCCGGTAGGACGTCTGGATAAGGACACGGAAGGACTTCTTCTGATCACCAATGACGGAGAACTGGCACACCGCCTGCTTTCCCCCAAAAAGCATGTGGATAAGGTGTATTATGCGAAAGTACAGGGAAAGGTAGATGAATCTGATGTGAAAGCATTTGCAGATGGAGTGGATATTGGAGACGATACGCCGGCTAAAAGCGCAGATCTTCGAATCCTGAAAAGTGGGGAGGAGTCGGAAATCGAGCTTACGATCACTGAAGGACGTTTCCATCAGGTGAAGCGGATGTTTCATGCAGTCGGCAAAGAGGTAATCTATCTGAAGCGGCTTTCTATGGGAAGCCTTGTTCTGGATAAGACACTTACAAAGGGAGAATACCGGTCACTGACCGAAGAGGAGATAAAAAAATTATGTTAGAGCATACTAAAGCTGTCATTTTTGATCTGGATGGGACTCTGGTAGATTCCATGTGGGTGTGGACAGCGATAGATGAAGATTATATCAGAAAATATCATCTGAATCCGCCGGAAGATTTTCATGAGGCAATGGAAGGGATGAGCTATACCGAGACAGCGCAGTACTTTTTGAAGATTTTTCCGGAGCTTCCGCATACTGTGGAGGGGATCAAAAAAGAATGGTATGATATGTCTGTGGATAAATATACAAAAGAGGTCACACTAAAGCCAGGGGTAAAGGAATTTCTGGAGATGCTGAAAGAGAAAGGAATCCGGACAGGAATCGCAACCAGCAATGACCGGAAACTGGTGGAAGAATTTTTAAAGGCAAGGCAGATCACCCATCTTTTCGATACGATCTGTACAAGCTGCGAAGTGAATAAAGGGAAACCGGCACCGGATGTTTATCTGAAGGCGGCTGGGCAGCTGGGTGCAGATCCTTCTGCCTGTCTGGTATTTGAAGATGTTCCGATGGGAATCCTTGCCGGGAAAAATGCAGGAATGCGTGTATGCGCGGTGGACGACTGGTTTTCACGCCCACAGGATGCGAAAAAGCGGGAACTTGCCGACTATTTTATTCACAGTTATGAAGACATTACCAATCAGACATACGAGGTATTATAATGAATCATGGATTTTTACCGATCAGCAGGAAAGAGATGGAAGAACGGGGGTGGAATCAGGTAGACTTTGTCTATGTAAGCGGAGATGCCTATGTAGACCACCCGTCTTTTGGACATGCGATCATCACCCGCCTTTTAGAGGCACATGGCTTCCGCGTGGGGATCATTGCACAGCCTGACTGGAAGGATAAAGAAAGTATTACAGAATTTGGAGAGCCGCGGCTTGGATTTATGGTGTCGGCGGGAAATATGGATTCCATGGTCAACCATTATTCTGTATCAAAGAAAAGACGGCAGCAGGATTCTTATACACCGGGCGGAGTGATGGGAAAGAGACCGGATTATGCAGCAGTTGTGTACGGCAATCTGATCCGTCAGACATATAAGAAGACACCAATCATTCTGGGTGGTATCGAGGCGAGTCTTAGAAGACTTGCACATTATGATTACTGGTCCAACCAGCTTAAGCGTTCCATTCTTCTGGATTCGGGTGCAGACCTGGTTTCTTATGGAATGGGCGAACGCTCGATCATTGAGATTGCAGAGGCACTGGATGCCGGACTGGATATCAAGGACATTACCTATATCGATGGAACAGTCTGCAAGGTCAAGAATTTGGACAGTGTGTATGATGCAGAGATTCTGGAACCGTATGAAGAGATGAAAAAAGATAAGCTTCTGTACGCCAAAAGCTTTTACAGACAGTACTGCAACACAGATCCATTTTCTGGAAAGCGGCTGGTTGAGCCCTATTCGGATCATCTGTATGTGGTACAGAACCCTCCGGCAAAACCGCTGACCCAGCAGGAGATGGATGATGTCTACGCACTCCCTTACATGCGGACCTACCATCCATCTTATGAGACGGCAGGTGGAGTTCCGGCAATCCGGGAGATCAAATTCAGTCTGATCAGCAACAGGGGATGTTTTGGAGGCTGCAGTTTTTGTGCACTGACATTCCATCAGGGAAGGATCATTCAGACACGAAGTAAGGAATCACTGATCGCTGAAGCAAAGACATTTCCGGAAGATCCGGAATTCAAAGGATATATTCATGATGTAGGCGGACCGACCGCGAACTTCCGTGCACCGGCATGTAAGAAACAGTTAAAATACGGGGCCTGTACGAACAAACAGTGTCTTTTTCCAAAGCCGTGTAAAAATCTGATCGCAGATCATAAAGAATACTTAAGCATTCTCAGGGATCTCAGAAAGATACCTGGAGTCAAAAAAGTATTTATCCGTTCCGGTATCCGGTTTGACTATCTGCTGGCGGATCCGGATGACACGTTTTTCAAAGAACTGTGTCAGTATCATGTCAGCGGTCAGCTGAAAGTTGCACCGGAGCATGTAGCAGACCCGGTTCTTCAGATGATGGGCAAGCCGGAAAATGCAGTTTATGAACGTTTTACCCACAAATACGAAGAGATCAATAAAAGGCTTGGACTTAAACAGTACCTGGTTCCGTATCTGATGTCGTCCCATCCGGGTTCTACTATGAAAGAAGCGGTAAAGCTTGCCGAATACCTGCGGGATCTCGGTTATATGCCGGAGCAGGTACAGGATTTCTACCCGACACCGTCTACGATTTCCACTTGTATGTATTATACCGGTGTAGATCCGCGGACGATGAAGCCGGTGTATGTGCCGAAGAATCCGCATGAAAAAGCAATGCAGAGAGCACTGATCCAGTACCGGAATCCGAAGAATTATGATCTGGTCATGGAGGCACTGCGAATCGCAGACCGTATGGATCTGGTAGGATTCGATGAAAAATGTCTGATCCGTCCGAGAAAACTGCATTCGGAAAAAATGCAGGAGAAGAATGGATACAGCGGAAGAAACCATGGCGGCACGAAGCGAAAGAGCAAAAACCCGAATGGAAATAACAAAAATCCAGGAAAGACAAACGGAAATTATAAAAATTCAAATGCAGGGCATAAGAATACAAAACCTGCATTTACAGGAAACGGCAGAGGTGAGTCCTCGTCAAGACTGCAGAAAAAGAAATCCATCCGTAATGTACACAAACGGAAGTAGTCACAGGAGAAAGGAGAACCGCTTATGAAGATTGCGATTGTTACCGGGGCATCCTCCGGCATGGGAAAAGAATTTGTCAGACAGATTGAACGTTTTTACAGGGAACTGGACGAAATCTGGGTGATTGCCCGCAGTGAAAAGAAGCTGGAAGAGATCAAGAAAAGCCACAAGACCTATATCCGGATCTTTGCAGGGGACATGGAAGAGGATCTGGTATACAAGCAGGTGAAAAACCGACTGGAGAATCAGAATCCTGATATCCGTATGCTGGTCAATGCAGCAGGATTCGGAAAGACCGGGACAGTAGAGGAGATTGCAAAGGAAGACAAGAAACTTCAGCTCCGCATGATCGACCTGAACTGCCGGGGACTGACCGAAATGACCTGTACCTGTCTGCCCTGGATGCATAAAGGAACCAGGATCATCAACCTGGCAAGCGCAGCAGCTTTTTGCCCGCAGGCAAAATTCGCAGTTTATGCAGCGACAAAGTCGTATGTACTGAGCTTTTCAAGAAGCCTTGCAGCTGAACTTAAGGAAAAAGGAATCTTCGTCACAGCGGTCTGCCCGGGACCTGTGGACACTCCGTTTTTTGAAGTGTCAGGGAAGTTGCCCGGTGGCATGAAAGAGGCTGTGATGGCAGATCCGGTACAGGTTGTAAAGCAGGCGCTCATTGATGCCAAATACAAAAAAGAGGTTTCTGTATATGGCACGGCAATGAAAGGGGCAGAAGCAGCAACCAAAGTGCTTCCGCATGGAATGATCTTAAAAGCCATGTCAATGATGGAGAAAATAACGAAGGAGTAAGCGAAAGACAAGATGAAGATACAAAAAGGAGATGCAGGTTATCTGCGCAGAAGAAAACGATTATTGATACTGGAAGCTGTTGTCTCTTTTGGACTGGTTGCCGCACTGGTGATCGCCGGTTATGTAACAACAAAGACAAAGCTCAATCTGCTCACTGTAGTAGCGGTACTCGGATGTCTTCCGGCAAGCCGGATCCTGGTCAATCTGATCATGGTCATGCCGCATGATTCCATTGATGAGGCAACTGAGCTTGAAATCTCGGCTGTCACCGAAGAACTTACCGTTGCATACGATCTTGTGATCACCAGTGAGAAAAAGGCAATGCCGATAGCAGCTGTTGCAATTTACAACAATACGATCTGCGGCTATGTGCCGGTGAAAAAAGTGGATGTGGACTATGCCGCAAAGCATATCAAATCCATTATGAAGCAGAACCAGTTCGACAAGGTGGTGGTCAAGCTTTTCCATGATTATAAAGCATTTCTGACCCGCGCCGAGGGAATGAACAACATTGCTTCTGTAGAACAGCAGGATACAAGAAAACACGAAGAGATGATCAAAGGACTCCTTCTGGACATTTCACTGTAAAAGGCAGGAGGAATTAAAAGCATGCAGAAAATAACCGTTTCGTCAAATGAAGCAGGACAGCGTCTGGACAAGCTTCTTGGAAAATATTTAAGTAATGCGCCGATGAGCTTTGTTTACAAGATGCTGCGGAAAAAGAACATCAAGTTAAACGGGAAAAAAGCGCAGGGAAATGAAAAACTGACAAAAGGAGACCAGGTTGAAGTATTTCTCTCAGATGATACCTGGCAGAAATTCGCAGGGGCACCGGGAGCAGAAAAGCAACTTCCGGCAGATCTTGCACGGGCAATAGAAAGCAGCATCCGGCTGTCGGTAATCTATGAGGATCCGGATATTCTGATCCTGAACAAACCATCAGGCATGCTTTCCCAGAAAGCAGCACCGTCTGACCTTTCCCTGAATGAATATATGATCGCTTATCTGCTGAAAAAAGGCGATTTGAAACTTGCTGAGCTTGCTACTTTCCGCCCATCTGTCTGTAACCGCCTGGACCGGAATACCAGTGGTCTTGTAACCGCAGGGAAAAGCCTTGCGGGATTACAGCAGCTCAGCGAGATTTTAAGAGACAGGACCGTGAAAAAATATTATCTCACGATCGTGGATGGGGTGATAAAAGACCGTCAGAAGATCGAAGGATATCTTCTGAAAAATGAGATGACCAATCAGGTGAAAATTCTGAAAGAAGCAAAAGGCGAGGCAAAGCCGATAGCCACAGAGTATATTCCGCTTGCGGATAATGGTCAGCAGACGATTCTGAAGGTGCATCTGATCACGGGACGGACCCATCAGATCCGTGCACATCTGTCTTCGACCGGTCATCCGATCATCGGGGATAGCAAGTATGGTAATCCAAAGGTCAATTCTATTTTCAGGAAAAAATATGCGTTAAAATATCAACTTTTACATGCATGGAAAATGCAGTTCCCGAAAAGAGAGGATGCGCTTGCAAAGGTATCGGAAAAGGAGGTTACCGCGCCTCTTCCGGAAAGATTTACAACCATCATAAAAGGAGAAGGATTAGAATGGGAACCTGGAATTCAAGAGGGCTAAGAGGTTCAACGCTGGAGGATTTTATTAACCGGACGAATGAACGCTATCAGCAGCAGGGACTGGCGCTCATTCAGAAAATCCCGACACCGATCACTCCGGTACGAATGGACAAAGATCACCGCCAGATCACGCTGGCCTATTTTGACCAGCGCAGTACGGTCGATTATATTGGAGCAGTACAGGGAATTCCCGTATGTTTTGACGCAAAAGAGTGCAGTATGGATACCTTTCCACTACACAATATCCATGAACACCAGATGAACTTTATGCGGGATTTTGAAAAACAGGATGGAATTTCCTTTTTTCTTATCTATTACAGTACAAAAAACCTGCTTTATTACATGCGCTTTGAAGAAATAGAAGTGTTTTGGGAGCGGATGAAGCAGGGCGGACGAAAAAGCGTACGCTTTGAAGAACTGGATGAGGAATATTTTATGCAGCTAAGGCAGGGCGTATTCGTTCCGTATCTGGAGATGCTCCAGAAGGATCTGGATCACCGGGAAGAAAGATAAGAAGCATGGAAAAGAGATTAGCAGGATAGAACTTCTGAGTATGCAGGCTTGACAAGCCGCGTCAAAGTTCGTATAATACAACAAGGTCACATTTTAATATGGTAACATGCTAAAGTGACAAATAAACAAAAAAGAGGAGTTACAATCTATGGAGCAGTTATTACATACACCCGAAGGGGTCCGAGACATTTATCATGAAGAATGCGCCAAAAAGCTGGCACTTCAGAACCGACTTCATAAGACTCTGCATTTGTACGGATATCATGATATCCAGACTCCTATGTATGAATATTTTGATGTATTCAGAAAAGAGATCGGAACCATTCCTTCAAGGGAATTATATAAATTTTTTGACAGAGACGGCAACACACTGGTGTTAAGACCGGATATCACTCCGCAGATCGCACGTGCGACGGCAACTCTATTTAAGGATGATGAGCTCCCGGCAAGGCTTTGCTATGTGGGGAATACATTTATCAATCATTCCAGTTATCAGGGACGATTAAAGGAAAGTACCCAGATGGGCGCGGAGATGATCGGACTGGATGCGGCGGATGCTGATGCGGAGATGCTGGCACTTGTCATTGACTGTCTGAAGAATGCCGGACTGGAAGAATTTCAGATCAGTATAGGAAATGTAGACTTTTTCCAGAGTCTGATCGAGGAATCCGAGATTGATGATGAGACAGAAGAACGTCTGCGTGAGCTGATTAACAACCGGAACTTTTTCGGTGCAGACGAACTTTTAGAAGAGGCTGATGCAAAACCGGTGTCAAGAAAAGCATTTTCTGCACTTTCAGAGATGGTCGGTGGTGTGGAGATCCTGGAGGAGGCGAAAAAGGTAGCGCCAAGCAAAAAAGCGATGAAAGCAATCCGGCGTCTCGAAAAAATCTACGCGATCTTATCTGTCTACAAAATGGAACAGTACATTACGTTTGATCTGAGCATGAGCGGAATTTACGGATATTATACCGGTATTATCTTCCGGGGATACACTTTTGGGACCGGGGATGCCATTGTAAAAGGCGGACGTTATGACCACCTGGTTGAAAAGTTTGGAAAAGAAGAGCCGGCGATCGGTTTTGCGATCGTAGTAGATGAACTGATGAGCGCACTTTCCCGCCAGAAGATCCAGATCTCAAGTGGCGAGAAGAGTTCCCTGATCTTATATGATAAAGAACGGTTGAAGGATGCAATCCAGCTTGCCATGGAATTCAGAGGGAAGGACAAAAATACCCAGATCCTTCAGAAAGCATCGGATAAGTCGCTGGAATTCTATGTGGATTATGGAAAACGCAGTCTTGCAGGAAGCATGCTGTATCTTCGCAGCAAAGGAGATGTGCAGATGGTGAACCTGATGACCGGCGAAGAGAAAATTGTAGGGTAGGGGTGAGACGATGAAAGACACAAGATATTTGACATTTGCGCTCTGTAAGGGGCGGCTCGCAAAACAGACACTGGAGCTTCTGGAAGAACTGGGGATCACCTGTGAGGAAATGAAAGATAAAAATTCCAGAAAGCTGATTTTTGTGAATGAAGAATTAAAACTCAAATTTTTCTTATCGAAGGGACCGGATGTACCGACCTATGTAGAATATGGTGCGGCGGACATCGGCGTGGTCGGAAAAGACACGATTCTGGAAGCGGGAAAGAAGGTACATGAGGTACTGGATCTTGGTTTTGGTAAATGCAGGATGTGCGTATGCGGACCGGCAGATGCGAAAAAATATCTGGAGAATCACGAACTGATCCGTGTGGCAACAAAATATCCGAATATTGCAAAGGATTATTTTTATAATACCAGACACCAGACGGTAGAGATTATCAAATTGAACGGTTCGATTGAACTTGCACCGATCGTTGGCCTTTCAGAGGTGATCGTGGATATCGTGGAAACCGGATCCACCCTGAAGGAGAACGGACTTGTAGTTCTCGATGAGGTTTGCCCGTTATCAGCGCGTATGATCGTAAACCCGGTCAGCATGCGTCTGGAAAATGACAGAATCAAGGAACTTCTTTATAAACTCAGAAGTATATTAAAAAGGGAGGCTTAATGCACATGAGAATACAAAAGCTGAACAGCGATACAAAGAAAAATCTGCTGGAAGATCTGCTGAAAAGAAGTCCGAACAATTATGGACAGTATGAGGCAAGCGTAAAAGAAATTTTAGATAAAGTAAAAGAAGAAAAAGATGCGGCAGTTTTTGCATACACTGCCAAATTTGATGGAGCAGAGCTTACTGCAGATACGATTGAAGTCACAGATGCAGAAATTGAAGAAGCATATGCGCAGGTTGATGATACACTTCTTACAGTCATCCGCAAAGCAAAAGACAATATCGAAAGTTATCATGCAAAACAGCGTCAGAACAGCTGGTTTGACAGTAAACCGGACGGAACCATTCTTGGGCAGAAGATCACTCCGCTTCACAGAGTCGGCGTGTATGTGCCGGGAGGAAAGGCAGTTTATCCGTCTTCGGTACTGATGAATGTGATGCCGGCAAAGGTTGCCGGTGTGGATGAGATCATCATGGTAACGCCTCCTGGAAAAAATGGAAAAGTAAGTCCGAATACACTGGTTGCAGCCAAAGAAGCCGGTGTGGATAAGATCTACAAGGTCGGCGGTGCACAGGCAATTGCAGCCCTTGCTTACGGAACCGAGAGCATTCCAAAAGTCGATAAAATCGTAGGACCTGGAAACATCTACGTTGCCCTTGCAAAGAAAGCCGTATACGGAAATGTCAGCATCGACTCCATCGCAGGCCCAAGTGAGATTCTTGTCCTTGCTGATGAGACTGCAAATCCGCGGTTCGTGGCAGCCGATCTCTTAAGCCAGGCTGAGCATGATGAGCTTGCAAGTGCGATCCTCATTACCACCTCCCAGGAACTGGCAGAGAAGGTAAGTGAAGAGGTAGACGGTTTCTTAAAAGTCCTCTCCAGAAGCGACATCATCTCCAAATCACTGGACAACTTCGGCTACATCCTTGTCACCGATTCGCATCAGGAAGCGATCGACACCGTAGATGCCATCGCACCGGAGCACCTCGAGATCGTGACGAAGAACCCGTTTGAGGATATGATGAAGGTACATAACGCCGGTGCTATTTTCCTCGGCGAGAACTCCAGCGAGCCTCTCGGTGACTATTTTGCCGGCCCGAACCATATCCTGCCGACGAACGGAACCGCAAAATTCTTCTCACCGCTGTCCGTAGACGATTTCGTGAAGAAATCCAGCATCATCTATTATTCCAGAGAAGCCCTTTCCGAGATCCACGAGGATATCGAGAGCTTTGCAAAATCAGAGAGCCTGACGGCACACGCCAATTCGATTGCCGTCCGTTTTGAGGGGGAAGAGTAAGTGGAGAACAGAACAGCCAGCGTAGAACGCGTGACAAAAGAAACAAAGATCCGCATGACATTAAATCTGGATGGAACGGGAAAGAGCGACATCCACACCGGCATCGGCTTTTTTGACCATATGCTCGACGGCTTTGCCCGCCACGGTCTTTTCGACCTTTCCGTTTCTGTAGACGGAGACCTTGATGTAGACGGCCACCACACGATCGAGGACACCGGTATCGTGCTCGGAACTGCAATCCGCGAGGCAGTCGGCGACAAACAGGGCATCCGCCGCTACGGCGACAGAATCCTTCCGATGGACGAGACACTGGTGCTCTCGGCCGTTGACCTCTGCGGCAGACCGTATCTCTCTTTCCAGGCAGAATTTACACGGGAGAAAGTAGGAGAGATGGAGACCGAGATGGTAAAAGAATTCTTCTACGCCGTTTCCTATGCGGCGCAGATGAATCTGCATATCAAAGTGCTTGACGGCGGAAATAACCACCACATCATCGAGGCGATGTTCAAAGCATTTGCGAAGGCACTCGATGAGGCAACTTCCTTCGATCCGAGAATTGCCGGCGTGCTCTCGACCAAGGGCAGCCTGTAAGAGCAGAAAAAGAGGAGAACAAGAGATGAAACAAGCATTAAAATGTGATTTTACCTGGGCGGATTTTAAGACAAACAGCGACGGCATGGTTCCGGTTGTTGTACAGGATGCGGAAAATGACGAAGTGCTGATGCTCGCCTACATGAATGAAGAAGCGTTTGAGACGACACTGCGCCTTGGAAAAATGACGTACTGGAGCAGAAGCCGCAATGAGCTCTGGACGAAAGGACTGAGCTCCGGCCATGTGCAGTATGTAAAACAGCTTCTGATCGACTGCGACAACGATACAATTCTTGCCAAAGTAGAACAGGTCGGCGCAGCGTGCCACACCGGAAACCGCACCTGCTTTTACCGGACCCTGGCAGAATAAAAATTTTTGATTCAGAGCATAAAAAGAGCTCCTGTTTCACAGAATAAAATCTGTGGGACAGGAGCCTTTTTATGCAGTTCTGTATCGTTAAAAAGCCATTACAGAAGAAGGTATTTTAAGATAAACAGAACAGCCAGGATGTACATGATCACGCTGATCTTTTTTTCTTTTGCTTTTCCGCTCAGGATCTGGATTGCAACGTAGGAGATAACTCCCATGGCAATACCTTCGGAAATGCTGTAGAAGAATGGCATTGCTCCGATGCAGATGTAGCACGGAATCGCCTCGGAAAGATCACTGAAATCAATGTTGACTACGTTGGTCAGCATGTAGAAGCCTACCACGATCAGTGCCGGAGCCGTTGCAAAGGACGGGATGGCAAGGAAGATCGGGGAGAGGAACAGAGCGAGGCCGAAGAGGATTGCAGTGGTAACAGCGGTAAGACCGGTACGGCCGCCTTCGGAAACGCCGGAAGCACTCTCAACGAAAGTTGTTGTGGTAGAAGTACCAAGAACAGCACCTGCGCAGGTAGCAACAGCATCTGCCATCAGCGCGCCCTTGATGCGCGGAAGTTTTCCGTTTTTGTCGAGCATGTTTGCCTTGGAAGATACACCGATCAGAGTTCCGATGGTATCAAACATATCGACAAACAGGAATGCAAACATGATCACGAAGAACTCGCCTGTTTTCAGAATGGAGAAATCCAGTTTTCCGAAAATCGGGGCAAGGCTTGGAATGGAAAGTCCGTTGGAAAAATCCGGGAACAGGCTGTAGAAGCCGTTTGCCGGGTTCGGAACGTAGAGACCGCATGCCTGGCAGATCATGCCGAGGATCCAGGTTGCAAGAATTCCCCAGAGGATGTTTCCCTTTACATTGCGTACGACAAGAACGGCGGTGAGGATAACACCGATGACTGCGAGCAGAACGGTGATTCCGACATCGTTAAACGTTCCTGCCACATACTCTGTTCCGTTTAATGTGGCTGCAGACTGCAGGTTGGCATTGTAGGAAGACAGGGAATAGAGGCCTGCCACGGTTGAAGAGTTCGGCAGTACAATTTTTGCATTCTGAAGTCCGATGAATGCGATGAACAGACCGATGCCGACGCTGACTGCAGATTTCAGGCTGACCGGAATGGAGTTGAAGATCGCCTCACGGACGTTGGTCAGAGAAAGTACAATAAAGATGATACCTTCTGCAAAAACGGCGGTCAGGGCTGCCTGCCAGCTATATCCGTATCCGAGAACAACGGTGTAGGCGAAATAGGCGTTGAGGCCCATTCCAGGTGCCAGAGCGAATGGATAATTGGCAAAAAGTGCCATCAGCAGGGTGCCAAGGAAGGCTGCCAGAGCCGTTGCGGTAAAGACAGCGCCGTGGTCCATGCCGGTGGAGGAAAGGATGTTCGGGTTGACGGCAAGAATGTACGCCATCGTCATGAACGTGGTGACACCGGCGATGATCTCGGTTTTGACCGTTGTTCCATTTTCCCGCAGCTTGAATGTGTTTTCCATCAGCTTGCTAAACTTTTCCATAGTTTTCTCTCCTTTTGAATTTTGTAGGCGGAAATGTCGCCTCATAATATGGAAACATCCTAAATGTTACAATATTATCAAGTAGAATGCAAGAAAGAAACGAAAAGAATCTGAAAATTTCTTGTCGAAATTTTTAATTTTTCTATAGACAAATGTCATGATTTCTTTTATGATAAAAAAGGTGTCTTGTAAAATCTGCGTTAAGGAAATGTAAAATATTGAGACCAAAACATGAAAATGCTTTGACAGGGATTTTGAAAAGACATCAGAAAAAGACAAGGAAGAAAAAAGAATATGAGTGTAATAGTGTCTTTGATGGGCGGTCTGGGCTTCTTCTTATATGGAATGAAGCTGATGAGTGAAGGACTGCAGAAGGTTGCCGGATCCAAGATGAGAAGCATTTTGGAGGTATTTACGAAGAACCGTGTGATCGGTCTTCTGGTCGGTATTTTCTTTACCGCGCTGATTCAGTCCTCCAACGCTACAACCGTTATGGTGGTCAGCTTCGTAAACTCCGGTCTGATGAAACTGGCACAGGCTCCTGGAATTATCCTCGGAGCAAACATCGGTACGACAGTTACCGGACAGCTGATTGCGTTTGACCTTGCGGATATCGCGCCGCTGTTTGTCATCATCGGTGTTCTGATGGTTATGTTCGTAAAGAACAATCTGACGATCAGCCGTCTCGGCGAGGTTATCTTGGGATTTGGTATTCTGTTTATGGGTATCTCCGGTATCTCAGGAGCCCTGAACGAAGCAAAAGAGATCCCGGCAGTCGTCAACGCCCTCGGATCCCTGACGAATCCGTTTCTTGCGTTCTTAGTCGGCTGGGTGGCTACCGCGATTCTGCAGAGTAACTCTGCAACGGTCGGAATCATCATGCTTCTTGCAAGAGAAGGTCTGATGGGACTTCCGATCTGTCTGTTTATGATGCTTGGATGCAACATCGGATGTACGATGTCCGCTATTCTTGCCAGCTTCGGCTGCAAAAAAGATGCAAAACGTGCGGCATGTGTCCACCTGCTGTTCAACATCTCCGGAACGATTGTCTGCTCCATTATTTTCCTGCTGTTTGGAAATCAGGTAGTTGACTTCTTTATGGGTATTTCCGGAAACGAAGCAGGCCGTATGATCGCAAATGCAAACTCGATCATCAAAGTATGCCAGGTACTCCTGATGCTGCCGTTTACCCCGCTTCTGGTGAAGGCAACGTACTTTATCATCCGCGGAAATGACGAGGAAGACAAAAAGTTCGAGCTTGCCTACATCAGCTCGAAACATGCGATGTCCCCGACGACTGCAGTTCTGCAGGCTGTCCGTGAGATGGAGCGTATGGCACAGATGGCAGAGACCAACCTGATTCGCGCGATGAATACGTTGGTGACCCGCGATCAGAAAGAAATCGACGAGGTCTACCGTGTCGAGGAAAATATTAATTTCCTGAACAAAGAGATTACGAACTATCTGGTTCACTTAAATCAGGCATCGCTGCCGACATCAGACGTTATGCGCATCGGTGCGCTGTTCCATGTGGTCAATGATATCGAGCGGATTGGTGATCATGCCGAGAATGTCGCAGATTCTGCTGTGCAGATGACGAATGACAATGTGACCTTCAGCAAACAGGGCGAACTGGATCTTTCCGAGATGCTGGATATGGTATTAAAAATTCTCGATGAGTCGATCGAAATGTTTGCAAAGAATGATCTGCAGCACCTGCAGGAGATCATTGATATTGAAAATTCCATTGATCAGGAGGAGCGGGATCTGCAGCAGAAGCATGTAGAGCGTCTGACCCGCAACGAATGTACGCCGGAAGCCGGCATGATCTTCTCCGATCTTGTATCCGGACTCGAGCGTGTCGCGGACCATGCAACCAATATTGCATTCTCCATTCTGGATGAAGATCCGGAAGAGAAAGCAGCCCGCGAGGCAGTTGCAGGAGCAGAAAAATAAGAAATGGATTAAGAGAATAGGAGAAAGGCCCCGAAACATTGGAGTTATGTTTCGGGGCCTTTCTTTCATGCTTATGATGTTTTTTATTTATGGATTTCTTTCACGGGAGAGCGGGCAGTCAGATCGAAGGAGTAGCGGAGGTCAGGGTATTTCCACCCTCTGCAGAGCGGGATGAACCCGCATTCTGCTGGGAATCGCTCTGCTGATCATCTGAAGAGCTGATGCTCGTTCCGAGGGTCAGTGAGAAGGTCTTTGTCTCATAGGATCCGTTGTCTGGAACCTGTACTTCCACCTCAACGGTTTCGCCGGCAGAGTAATACTGCAGCAGGGATTTCAGCTCGCTGGTGGAGGTGATGGAATGTCCGTCAAAGCTGGTCAGAACGTATCCGGATTTCAGACCTGCATTTTCAGCGGCACCGCCGGAGGTTACTTCGGAGATATAGATGCCGGCCGGCATATTGTATGCCTGCTGGATCTGGCTGCTGACATCGAGGCATTTGATGCCGATCGTTCCCTGATCTTCTGCGGCAACCTTTGTTCTGGTCTGCTCATTCATCAGATTTTCAATGATATCGGAAACACGGGAGACCGGGATTGCATAGCCCATGCCCTCTACCTCTGTAGAAGCAAGTTTTGCGGAGTTGATACCGATGACCTCTCCGTTCATGTTCAGAAGAGCGCCGCCGCTGTTGCCAGGGTTGATGGCTGCATCGGTCTGTAAGTAGGTCTTTCCGGTTGTATCAGTGGAAGAAGTATCTGCCGTTGTTCCATCGGAGCTTCCGTCAGAAGAGGAATCGCTGTCGATCACACGGTTTGCAGCACTGATGATACCGGTCGTAACGGACTGGCCGTAGCCGAGTGCGTTGCCGATCGCAACGACCTGCTCGCCGACCTCAACGGAATCAGAATCGCCCATCGTGGCAACAGCGATGCTGCTCATCGTGTCATCCGGGATCTCGGAGAGCGGAACGGCGATGACGGCAAGATCGTTATCGGCATCGGTACCTTTGATATTTGCCTTGCAGACCTGATTGTTTACAAAACTAACAGAAAGAGTATCGGCATCTTCTACTACATGGTTATTGGTGACGATCAGAAGCTCGGTGTCATTCTTTCCGATGATGATACCGGAACCGCAGCTTGTGGTCTCCTCGGTCTGCGGAGTCTGGGCACCGTAACCGAACATGCTGAAGTAGTTCTGTACTTCCTGTACGGACTGGTTTGTGATGGAGACGATCGACGGCATTGCGTTTTTCGCAATCGTGGAAACATCCATCGTTCCGGTGGAAGTGGAGCTTGAGGATGTGGCAGCGGCTTTTAAGAGGCTGCTGTTGGAAGTCGTCTGCTGTGCAGTGGTTGTTGTT
>OGPW01001248.1_pt1 | contig 17874 bp, 29 predicted proteins | sample 1553061 | NCBI WGS metagenome assembly OGPW01 (sample SAMEA2580292, study PRJEB22360) | human gut metagenome | biome: human gut; feature: human-associated habitat; material: faeces | place: Denmark | collected 2008/2010
AGTTCTTTGCTGTCTGCGAGCAGAACAAGTTTGTCTTTCGCCCGTGAGGTTGCAACATTGATCAGTTCCTTATTGTTTTTCAGCCATCCGTAGGTCTTGGCGAAGGTCTGATCGGTGACCGCCAGGGAAAACAAAATAATATCCTTTTCGTCTCCCTGGAAGGCATGGACGGTACCGCACTGAATATCCTCAATTCCGTTTTCTCTCAGTTTCTGGTTGATACAGTCGCGCTGATTGGTAAAGGGCGTAATAATACCGATTTTTTTGTCTCTGTTTTCCTGTACAAATTCTATGATTTTCGCGGCTTCCGCGGGCGCGGTATTCTTGCCCGCCGCCGGATCTTCCTCCAGATCCAGATACACAAGCGGCGTGTCCTCCTGTACGCTGCTGCGGATTTTCAGCTTTCCGTTATAGTATTTTTTATTGTTGAATTCGATAATTTTTTCATGGCACCGATAATGGTAGCTGAGCAGGATCTCGTCGCTTACCGAATCGCAGGCCAGATAGGTTTTATAAATGGAATTTTCCATATAGTCATATTCCCTGCTGATTTTATACCGTTTTTTCAGCGCCTGATTGTTCTTTGGATCCAGTACGATCACAGGGCTGAGCTGCTGCGGGTCTCCTACCAGCATCAGGTTCTTTCCCCGGATAATCGGCACCAGGGAAACCGCGCAGTTACACTGGCTGGCCTCATCCATAATCACCATATCAAAATACGGTTTTGGCGCTCCCAGCCTATGGGCGGAGATACAGGTAGTAATCACCACTGGAAAAATCCGCAGGAATTTTTTCATGTTTTCTTCCTGACTCAGATAGCGGTTGAATTCTGTCACCTGCAGCTTTCGGCTTCCTTCCATGAGCACGATGTCCAGCAAATCCTGATTCTTTGGTTCTCCCAGTCTCTGGATGTATTTAGCGGAGATGTAATAGAGGTACTTCCGGAATTCTTCTTCATGATCAGAGGCATAGCGTCTTCTTCCCTTACCTCTTCAATCCCGGAAATCCGCTTTTCGATCTGTGACAACTGGCGGCTCTGCAGTTCCACCCGGAACGTCAGATTCTGTTCAGCCTGCAGCAGCCGCTCAATGGCTTCCTTTCTCTCCCGCAGATCCAGAATCTCTTCATATCGTTTCAGCAGTTCGGACAGTCTCGCCGTTCTCTCGATTTTGTCGTCCCGGTTGCGTTCCAGGGTTCTCGCGTAGACTTTCATCTCCTTTGTCTGCAGATAAAGCCGTTTGATTTCGTCAAGCGCCTCCTCTACTTTCTCGGTATTCCCCAGCCGGATTACAGGCAGCGGAATAGGGTTTCCCCGGTAGCGGATATTCCGCAGCTGTTCAAAGACGCTGTCGATGGGGTGATTGTTGTAGGACGTGAACAGTACGGTCTTTTCGTTAAAAAAAGCAGTGGCGATCGTGTTCAGGATAGTATTGGTTTTTCCGGTTCCCGGCGGTCCCTGGATATAGGACAGAGGGTATTTGAGTCCATGGTGGATTGCCAGGAGCTGATCCAGATTGATTCTCCGGTTCAGCAGCGCCAGAGGATACTGCTTTATCCGGACAGGCCGTTTAGTCAGTTCGCCGAAAATGGATGAATAAAATACTTCGTTCATTGTTTACCTCCTCTTTTACTGTCGTACATATTTGATTTCGGGGTTGTTCTTCAGACTGTAACCCTGAAGCCATGCAGCAGGGACAGGATAAGCCACATCCTTGAGGATGATACCCGCATATCCGGCCGATACGGTCTGAAATCCGTTATTGGAGGAATAAACCATATCCGTTTCCACAACTGCATCGGGCAGGTCGTCGTTCGAGAGGACATCCACGCCCTCGGTCGCTCCCGTTACGGCCGCCGCGAAGGTGATCACGTCGTAGTCCGCATTCTTCGTGTCGATGCTTTTTACGGTTGAGTTTGACTCGCCGACCTTGACCGCATCTCCCACTTGGAGCATTGAGCCCTTCTTGACGCGCGGGGCGGTGGTTGTGCCGCCTGACAGAACATGCGCACTCTTACATACAGAGCACTCCATGTTGTCAAAGTCGAGCTTGATTGGCGTGCCTTTGGGAATCTTAGTCCCCTCGGGATAGGTTTCCTTCAGCTTGAAGTCACCCGGTAATACGGCAAATTCACCGCGCCAGAATACGGGAAAACCGCCTTTTACTTTTGTTTTTTCAAATACGATTGCCATGATTTTACGTTTTGGTTACTCTTTGTCCGGGAGTGTTTCGGCCCACGCCTTTGCGAGTTCTTTGCCCTGTGCATCAGGAGTGGATATGGGGAATCCCTGACTTTCCCCTTCCAGCCCTGCGGTAACCAGATTTTTCTGCACGCTTGCGAGGTAGTCGCCGATCGCTTTTTCGTCTGCATCGTCAGCGATGGCGAATCCCTCTTTCATGCGCCACTCTGGAATACCGAGTTCTTTGGCTTTTGTAGAGATGAGATTTGCACGCTCACTCTTGGCCTTTTCCGCTTTCAGAGTATCGCTTTCCGTCTTGATGGCGTTGTAAAGCTCCTCTTGTTGCTTCTTGTAGGCTTTGAACCATGCGGGTTCTTCATCATCGTCGGGTTCGGTCTTTTTACCCTGCCGGCCCCCTTCGGCAGCTGATGCCTCGACCTTCGCTTTGAGTTCGTCGTACTGTCCTTTCAGTGCGTTGTACTCGGTACGCACGCGGTCTGCGTCGGACTGAAAAACTTTCAGGAGAGATTCGACCCCGCTGACTGCGGTTTCGATCTGCGATTCATCGGTGACGGATTTTTCCAGAATGGCGGCTACACCGTCGAAAGCCTTTTGGCTGAACCCCAGATTAGAATACTTGGTTTTCAGTACTGATAAAATTTTTTCTTTCATATTTTTTCGGTTAAAACAAAAAGCGCCAATCTCCCTTCTGGGAAATTGGCGCTCGATGGCACTCTGTTATGTTTTTTGTATCTTAAATCTTATATGTGGCTAAACATCCGCATTTAGGACACTTTAATTGGGCTGTCCCCTGCAATTCAGCCAGTTTGCGTCCGCAATTCACGCACCGAACATTATGGAGGACTTGAATTTGAACCACAGTCCCCACCTCTTCAATCAAAGAGGATGTTCGGTATTTACGTGCTTGTGTTTGCATGTGTCAAAGATTCAACTACTCGGGACATTTTGCAAGAAAATTCTTGATAATTTTAACAATTCCAAATATTATTTTATTCTTTATCGCTTGTTTTTTGTAATTCAGAAGGGTTACGAGCTTGGTTTTTATGCGGTTTTGCTTCGGCTTGCTTAATACGGTCAATTTCGGCGGTTACATCATCCGCCGTTCCCATTAGCTCAACTCCCTTTTCAAGGGACATCACGCCGTCTTGTACGGCTCTTCCTATTGCAGTCCAACGGGCGGTCACATCTTCGTTGAATGGTTCCGCAAACTCGTGTTCTATTCTAAGTGCAGCCAGTTCGGAGCGCAGATGAATATGGGTTACATTCATCATGATAGCGAGGATAAGATTTTTTTCTCTATCTACGGCTATATCATAGATCTCTTTATTGTTCTCGCGCTTGATATATCCCAATACCATTGCGCGTTTGATCGCTTCGCCAGACAAAGTCCCCAGCCCTGCCATCTTTTCAGGAGTGAACTCTGGCGTGAAAGTGTCAAACAAGATAGACTGAGCAAGGTCTTCTTTTTCTCGTTGCTGTGTTTCAGATGAAGTTGGCGGATTGATGTACTCAAACTTTGAATTATCTCCGGACATTTGGATCATCTTGCCCGGCCGGTCGGCACGACCTTTCAGGAAATCGACGACATCGCTTGTTGCTGCGGCAATTGGATCGGCAAAATAATTGTTTGTGTCGGCTACCTTACTATCGATATCTTCCTCTCGATCTATACGAGGATTAAGTCCGCTCCATGCCTTATTTTGCTTGTAGTATATAACATTTATTTTTCCTGTTGGATTGGGTGCCACTGACACATCCCAATTAAAATATCCTCGTTTGCATCGATAAATAGCATTTGGAGTTTGAATATCGAAGTGTTCTACAGTAGACGCCCCCTCTTTAAGAAAATATCCATATCCAAATGCGATCAAGTTATTGTATTGATCGAATAATGGACGGAGAGTGTAACCCTCCGACTTGCAAATCACCACGACTTTTACCTGTGGCTGGAAGTTGTCATCCCGATAGATGTGGTAAAGTTTTGCACATTCTGTCTCCGCACCAGCTATGCGTTTTGCTTGGCGCATCGAAACATCAAATCGAATATCTTGAAGAAATTGATTGTATGCTTCGAATGCCTCATCTGATCCTTCGTTGTTTGTCTTTTTCCATCGAATCGGATTTCCAAGCAGGAAGAATAATTCCACTTCGTTAATATATTTTTGCCGTGCACGAGGCAATTTCTCGGTTCGGTAAGGCTCTTGGCCCTTACGCACCTTGTCCGCTTTCCGCATAATGCGGTGCAGTTCCGGATTATATTCTCGAATTGCTTGCATAACCTCCATATCTCGGTTCTGCATAAGAGCTTGCGCTTGCGTGATATCTCTGTCCTTGATAAGTGTAAGCAAATCTCGCTCTGCACCAGCCGCATTCAGATATTTATTGCGAATAACATTGAGTAAATTGTCGATGAATCCCATATATACATTTTTTACCAAATACCTAAATCTGCTTTGTCAGTATCTTCCCCATTATCAAAATAGCTCCTTTTCTCAATTACACCGGTCAAAGCATCCTCAGCATCATCATGACTGTTATATTCTTGTTGTTTTCTGTAGGCTTTAATGTGCGATGAAAATTCAGGCCATTTCCGTTCCCATCCTTTAGGAAAATATATAAGATTCTGCACCTCATTTGACCGAGTAAAGATGCGAACACGTTTGTTGTTAACTTGGGTGAACGCAATAAAAGACGTGGAATTATTACCCATCATACGGCATTGAGATTCTACGTTCCGACCAAATGAGCGTCCTCCTCCATTGCTTTCCACATAACATATATCTGTTTTATTGCGGCCAAGCATTTCTGCTGTTGCAGGCTCAGTGTATTCCATCGGCTTCTGTGTGTAGAGAATATCTGTCACGAAATTGCCAATAGGGGTTTCCGTATAGCATATCGAACACAGATAATCACTACCCGTGTCTGCGGTGTCCGTGTAATTCTTACGCTTCATTTGAGTATCGTAAGGAATTACCTCGTATGTTTTGAACTCTCCATACATCAGGCCCTCCAATGGCTTGGGATTTTGCATATACTGTGTTTCAAAAACAAAAGAGTTCGATTTTTCGATTTTATGGAGTTCTTCAAGAGTATGTTTGAATTCCCATAACGGGCATTCCTGTCCATTTTCATCATGCCAGATGCATGGTAGCGACAACACAGTCCATTCGTCCGGCTCGATCTCTTGTAGATATCCGCACAGGTCGTGTTCATGCAACCTTTGCATAATGATGATAATAGGGGTATTGCGAGAGTTAACCCGGTTGCGTATGGTTGATTCAAATCGGTTGTTTACTCGCTCTCGGACTGTTTCAGACAGTGCGTCCTCGGGTTTTATTGGGTCATCAATGATGATAGCTCCTGCAAAATCACTTTCCCATGCTGGCACAAAATCATCTATTTCGCGTTGTTCTTTATCGGGGTCGTCTACTTGGCCTGCACCGAAGCCAGTAACCTGGCCGGCAGCACTGACAGCATACATTCCACCTCCAACCGAAGTGTACCACTTTTTAGCATTTTTGGTTTCAACAACCACCTCTGGGAATAGACGTTGATAGTAGTCAGATTGCACTTCTTCGTTAATCTCTTTCGAGTTGTCAAGTACGAGGTCGTCAGAGTAAGATAGGTGAATAAACTTACTACGGGGATTTAGAGCCAATCCATAGGCGATAAATTCTTTTGATACAAGCTGTGTCTTTCCATAGCGCGGGGCAATATTGATAATTAACCGCTTTATTTCTCCCTTTACGACACGATCAAGCGCGTTGCAAATCTTTTTATGGTGATCCCCAACAACATAACGCATGCCCGTTTTATGCTTAAACATATAGCGGGTAAAGTTTAGGGTACTTGCAAGGCAGAAAGTACGCTCTATGTCTACATCACGAATAGGAGTGCGTCAATATTCTTCGTTAAGTTTCAACCCATATTGCTTAGCTTCCTCAGGAGATAGTGTGCGGGGTGGGATTAAATCGGCTCCATCTGCCCCTGTAACCTCTTGCCGTTCTACGTATCCACGTTTCTTACCCCGTGTTTTGAGGGTGAAGATGATCGCCGTTTCGGATGGTCGTTCGATCCAACCCGCAAACCGTTTTTCTCCGCTTTCGTCTTTCTCGATAGCAGGAACACCAGCAACTAATTTGCGCAGGTTGCTTTCGGCCAGATCGACGAACCGCTCGCGGGAATCTTCGAGGGCTTGTTTGAATTCGGGGTCATCATTGCACCAAGTGTAGATGGTATTTCGTTCTACACCAATATGCGCCGCAATATCGGACAGAATACCGCCACAAGCATTTGCAACTTTCTTGAAAACGTCAATATTTGGTTTTTTATATACGGGCATTTTTTATAGCGTCATTTATCGTAACTTATTCCACCCGTTCGACCATATCGGCGAACGTCTCCCCAGGGATGATTTTATCATCCGGACCAAACCCAAATCGAAGCATGAATGATGATTTTGCCCGATATGACTTGAAATTGATCATTACATAGGATTCGATGTCTTCAGCTTTTTGCTCTGCCTGTTGCCTGATTTGTTCTTTCATTTCTTTAACTGCCGCTTTTCTTTCTTCGAACGGACGCTGTACTTCCTCGAAATCATCCAGCGTATCGGCCAGCCCTGAGTTCACTTCGTCCTGCATGACGGATATACCATATATGTTCATGTCTGCTTCAGAAAGGCCGGCGGCTTGATAGTCTATTTCCGGTACAAGTATTTTCATCTTCTCCATGTCGAACTCTCCCATTGCAGAGGGGGAGTTCATGAAGATGTTCTGTTCACGCTCGGTTTTGTCGTCTAACTCTACGGCCTCGACTTTGATCTCATAATCCGTTTCGGGCGTACCATCGTAATTATTGATGATGTCGATCGTCTGCACGCGTTTGTGCCCCGACACAAGATAGGATGAACGTCGATTCCATACGATACCTCCCAGATAACCGACAGTCTTGAAGTTCTTCTTGAGCTTCTTGATGACTTCGGGGTCTTCTTTGCGCGGGTTGTACGGAGCAAAGTTTATTTGCGACCGCTTGATTACGACCGTTTCACTTTGCCTGTATTTGGGCTGTTGCTTTTTCTGCGTCATAACGAAGTAAGATATTACGCGATAAGGGAAATACTTTGTAAATCTTTTCGAGGTCTTGCGGATAATGCCGACGTAAGTAATCGAATACTCCTGGCGAAAACGTCAACCCTTGCGATTTGTTCTTGTTGTAGGATATGGGTTCAGGCAATTTTCTTGACTTGATATAGGCCATTACGTCCGACTTTTTCCATTTAGAAAGAGGATAAACCTTGTTCGTATTGCTTATGGCTTCGTCCCTGTATCCTCGCAACATAAGGCAGCGGTTCATACCGTCTGACTGTTTCATGCCGTAGAATGAGTACAGGACTCCCGTTTTCATTCGAATGGACTCATCAATGTCTTTTAGCGATAACAGCTTTATGTCGGGATTCGGGATGCAATATAACCCACAACGTAGAACGCGCGTCAGCGTCCAATGAGGGACTTGCAGGATAGTAACGTTGGAATAACGCGTTTTGACTGCACGCAGGTAGTTATCAATATGGTCGAGCCCCTTGACGAAGTACATGAACACACAGACGATCTCTTTGAATTGCGGTGCCATTAGGTCGAGCAATACTTCACTGTCTTTGCCGCATGAATAAAAAAGGATTGCCCTGTCCGTTTTTTGACGAACAGTGGCAATCACTTTGTTTGCATGGTCTATCGGCGTCATGATTAACCTGTTGCCATGCCAAAGGCGGCGCGAATGTCGCGTGCACGACCGGCTCGATTCGTCGCACGGCCGCCTACTGTACGGTATCGAACACGGCTAACGCCGGTCGTCCGATTGATTCGATTTCTTACTGAATTTCGAGTGCAGCAATGATTTTAAGGGTTTAACAATTCATTTTATCGATTACCTTGCCCAGGTGGTAGTCGATCTCGGTCATGGTGTATTCGTTGCCGTTGTGCTCGTACACAATCGGCTCTTTTGTCTCTTCATCGCATACGTCGATCAACTCAGCACCTTTGACTTCGACGAGTGCGCCGGGGCGGTTTGTCTCGTAACCCACCCAGAACTGAATAGCGTCGTAGTGGTTGATAACCGTATCGACGCCTTTGTCGCTGTCCCATGCCGATTCGGGTACATCGCTGTCTTTCTTGTAGACTTTGCCCGTACTGTTGTCTCGGTACGAAATGTATTTCGTATTGGTCGGGCGCACCTCACGCGTCTCGACCGTCTTTTCACCTGATAAAATTGCGTCGAACCACTTCTTCTTGATGATAAGCGTTAAAATTTTCATATGATGTGTGTTTTAGTAGCGGGGGCAAGATTCGAACTTGCGATCTGCAGGGACACTAACCCGCCGTGCTGCCGCTACACCACCCCGCATGTTGTATGGCAAATGTGGGCACACTCGGGACATTTTACAAATCTTACCCCCAAAAAATTAATAAGTTATTGATTAAAATTACTTTTATTTTGCTTTTTGAGCAAGAATGGGACTGAAAATAATTGCCAGTTCAGCTATTAAAGACGCTAATTCTTGCCTGAAAGCTTCGTCGTTCATTAACCGTTCGATAACGTCGGCTGCTGTAAAATCAGTTTTCATAGCCCAAAACATTTAATAGAGCCGTGAATTTGTTTGCATAGTAAAGCGGTTGCGTACTCTTGGGATTATTCGGATTTACTTGGTTTTCGCCATATTCAAGACCGCCGCCAGTTATAGACTTGAATCTTTTCGCCTTGCCATTCAATGACGGGCGCGTAAGTTCTACCATAAAACCCCGCTCGATCATCTTTTGATTGAATTGCTGAGGGCTTATGCCTACATTATGCGTTTTAAGCAATTCAGCGCACGAACGTATAATACCTTTGCTCGGTGTGTAATCGGGTGTCGGCAGGCCGAGAGGCTCGGCAATACTCTTTGCAAGCAATAACTTGCTGCTGTCGTTCAACTGCAAGAACGAAGCGATGAATTTCGCAGCGCGTATCTTGTCGCTCACCGACGGCCCCGGCAACAACCGGCCCGGCATACTCGCCGCACCCGTGCGTAGCAAGTCTTTGATGCGATCGTTCGCCCAAATAGCGAACGCCGGAGACAACCAACGCGCAAATTCTAAGGCAACGTCTTCGTGAAACCAGGTGCCGCCGTTTTTACCTCGAAATGATCGAATTAAATTGTCCGATTTTCGGACATTTCGCAGTTCGGTTAAAAACTCTATTGTGCTGGGCAATTCGAGCCACTTTGCCGGTCGCTTGCCGAAAGGTGCCGCCATTTGTGTTGCATCGATCATCACGTCGCCGTTGCCCAATCGAAAGGTAACGGGGTTATCGTTGTACTGAAAAACTTGCGTATTCATAGGTCAGGCGATTTTTACGAGGTTAGCAACTTTGAAACAGCGGTATTCTTCACGTTCGGTGTCGAAATAGACCTGAACCGTCGGGTTCGGTTTACGATCTGTGCCTTTCGTCTCAGGCAGCAAATCTGCTCGCAATGTACCATAGGCTTCGCGTATTTCGCCCGATACCTTTTGATAATAGAATTTCACGATACCGCCCCGCATCTTGGTTTTGAGCTTGAAATTGAGCCATGCGGTTTTGAGGGCTTCGGCCATTGCAAACCCATTCTTTTTCACTAATTGCCAAGCAAGACGCATGATCTCGCGTAAATCTGTCGTTCTCATGGCTTAGGCAATTATAGAGTGATACCTATTGAGACGCTGACGAGCCTCTATGACTGTCTGATCTGCACCTGCAATAACATCGCTCATGTCTGGGCGATATTCTGCCGGGACTTTAGACAATAGAGAATACAAAGATTGCTTCGTCTTTTCGATAACTTGAATGTTATCGTTCATCTGAGCTGCAATATTCGCAGCTTGGGCCAAGAGTATGGCCTGAAATGTTGTGTTTGACATAGTGTGTTAGCATTTAGTGAGAAATGAAAACAGCGGCATTTCTCTAACCCGCTGCTAACACACTTTTGAGGGTGAGCGCTATTATCATTATAATAATAGCACGGGGTGAAATACCGCTGTATAATAATAGGCACAAAAAAAGCACCTAAATTGGTGCGCGATTGCACCCTCAAATATGTGTTAGCATTACAAATATAAGAACTATTTTTTAATCGCCAAACAAAAAAGTGTTTTTTTGAAAATTAAAAGTTTGCTTTGAGTTTGAGCAGCCGCAAGCACTCTTTCAGCTCGCTATCGGTGTACTTCTCGGCGATCTCACGTGATACGCCGTTCAGGTTCATGGCAAGTTCGATTGCTCGGGCTTTCGATACTTTCGGGGTGGTTTTGCGTATTTTCATGGTCGCTTATTTTACGTTATTCTCAATCAATTCATCAGCATATTTTGCTCTAAGGGCGTTATAAAACTTAATCAGACAGGGGCCGCCGATTGTTTTGCCTCGCTCAAGTTCTGTCCAGCCATGCAGGCTATACGGGTAACCACAAGTGTATTTTATTGTACCTATTTTACGTGTGTACATTATCGGGTGGTTGTACCTGTTTTTGCCAAAAATATACTCTATGTTCATCTGTGCTTCTGTATTCATAATTCTTTGTAATAGGTTTGTTTCTATTTACCACCGGCGGCAAGTGCCGCCACGCTTCGGGCCTAAGGTCTGTTTTGAGCCGCCCGAACGGCTAATCGAGATGATATAGAAGTAGGTCGCAATCTTCAACGTGCAGAACCCTCGTAGGCTCGATTTTTTCGAGTTGCAGCGACATTATATCGTCTTTCTCGGCATAGACGTATGCCCACTGGCCTTTCAGCTCGATTTCTTCTTTGGTGCCGAAATGGCTTACCGTATCGTTTACATCTTTCACGAGCCCCCATGCCCCGTTGTCTAAACCCTCACGATTGATTGCGTCAATCACTTTAAATGCAAATTCGTTCATAGTCGTATAGTTTAATTTAATATGTTTGACATCTTGTAAATATCAAAGTCGCAGGTCACCTTGTCGCCATCGTTGTCGAAGCAGCCGCACACCTCTACGTCAAATTCTTCATTATCGACCACCATTAGCCTCTCGAAGTCATAATCTTCGTAAGAACCGCCTATCTCATCACGATATTCGATTTTATGCTTAACCTCTATTATTAGAGTGTACCCACCCGTCGTATATTCGACTTCGTAGATCGAGCTCTCGTCAGAAGCATTTTCGTTAACCAGTGCGGCGATCTTTAAGTAGTCTTTAAGCTCGTAGGTGATCATGGTCTTTAATTGTTGTTTTGATTTCTCAATACAAATGTAAATACTATTTTGATATTGTGCAAATATTTTGAGATGAAAATTTAATTGACATTAAAATTATTTGTCGTTTGTGTAAACGTCACTATATTTGCAATAAATAACGTATTAAAATGAGAGTTAAAGAGCTATTAAAGGAGAGAGGAATGACCGCAAAAGAACTTGCTGCACGCCTCGGAATGACTGAAACAGGACTAAGTATTGCAATCGGTGACAATGGGAACCCTCCTTTAAAGCGGTTGCAAGAAATAGCCTACATTTTGAATGTTGATGTATCGGAGCTCTTTACGCCTAAGTCAAACACGATCACCTGCCCATATTGCGGGAAAACGATAACTATCAAAACGGAGTAAGGTTATAGCAAACTCCTATTTAAACCTGTCGAATTCGACGGGTTTAGAAATGTCGCTTTGCAAATAAAAATCGCGGCTCCGCATGTTTTTTGTACGAATATTGTTGTATAATTATACAACTTTCATTACCTTTGCCCCATGAGAAAAATAATCGCCTATAAGAACCATTTTGCGAAGTTCATAGCTCAGCTATCCAAACAGGAAAGGGAAAAAGTTCAGCGAGCCCTATCTCTTTTCTGCATCGAAGACAAAATGCCGCACCACTATATAAAATATATCCGAGACGGCATATACGAGTTCCGGGTGAATTATGGTAGTAATGAATTTCGCATTTTCTTCATATACGACGGGGATAGGCTTGTTGTCTTGTTCAACTGTTTCAGAAAGAAGACACAAAAGACCCCGAAAAGTGAAATAGACAAAGCAATTAAATTGAAGGAGGAATATTATGAGCTTAAACGAAATCAATAAAGATATCTATGATGTCAGCGCATGGATAGATGACGGATTGGGTGAAATAGGGACGCAGGCAAGAGAACAGGCCACCCAAAAGGCATGGGAAGAGTACAATGCTCAGATTCTTCTGGATGCCCGGAAAAATGCTGGATTAACCCAAGCGGAGCTGGCGAAGCGGATCGGAGCAGATAAAAGCTATATTTCCCGCGTTGAAAGAGGGCTGACCGTTCCGTCCATTGCCACCATGTACCGTATTGTTGCAGCAATGGGATTGACCGTAGAGCTGAGACCTATGTAGCAATCATTACAAATAGCGACGATATGGAAACGACAAAACGGATTTATGCCCCGCATGATAGCAAATAATCTTACACCCTTTGAACCGTCACATCCGGGCGAGTTGCTGAAAGATGAATTACGAGAACGGGGAATATCCCAGAGGCATTTTGCAGAACTGGTAAACGTGCCATATACTGCCCTTAACGAAATACTGAACGGTAAACGTCCTATGTCGGTGGATTTCTCACTGCGTGTTGAAGCCGCCCTCGGTATCGATGCCGATCTGTTTATCAATATGCAGACCCGTTATAACACATTAACCGCCCGTCGTGATACCGGTCTTTCGACGGTGCTGGATCGGATACGCAAAGCGGTTGCAGTGTTGTGAGTGTGATCTTTGAAAAATGGAACTGACAACAATACAAAGCAGAATCTACGAAATCCGAGGTCAGCGGGTAATGCTGGATAGGGATTTGGCCGAACTTTATCAAGTGACTACCAGCGCACTAAATCAGGCAGTAAAACGTAATAACAAACGCTTCCCGCCCGACTTTATGTTTCAGCTTACAAATCAAGAGTTTGCAAACTTGAAATCACAAATTGTTACATCAAGTTGGGGTGGTGTTCGTAAAATGCCGTATGCCTTTACGGAACAAGGGGTTGCAATGTTATCCGGATTGTTGAATAGCGATGTTGCCATAAACGCTAATATCGCCATTATGCGAGCGTTTGTAGCGATGCGGAACTACATCATGACCACAACGACAGTAACGGCTGAACTGTCCGAAATTCGAGCACGACTAGCCCTACTGGAACAAACGGGGAAGGAGAACGCCGAGGCGGTCAGCGACCTATCGGAGGATATGCGGCATGAGATAGATACGATATATGATGCGATTGCGGCTTTGTCGGTGAAAATTCCAAAAGCGAATACAGAACGCCAGTCGATAGGCTTCAAGACTTTCGGCAACAAGGATGATAGTAGCAAGTAACGCTAAAAAAAATAAGCCGGGGATTATTATTCCCCGGCTTATTGTATTGTATAACACGGTTAGCTTACAATAACATTTGTTATTTTGAATATAAATGTGTATTCATAAAGATCGCTTCCAATCACAAATGGTAACATTATTTTTATATTTTTATTTATTCTGTCCGTGGCATTTTTTATGTATTTGTGTTTTACCTTATCGCTGAATAACGGGTAAATAGTCCATCCATTAAAATATATTATATGATCCACTGGGAGTACTATCTCGTTGATATTGCCAAGTGACAAAATAGAACTTTCAGGAATATCTTTTGATTTATCTATAAACCTGACACCTTCATGCATTACTTTTTGGGTGTTTCCTTTGTCGTCTTGATATACCGCATCGTTCCATGCTAATTTTATGGTATTTTGAGTTTTATTGGTAAGATGGAATCTCGGTATGTCTGTTATCTCCCATTCAAAATCAACAAACTCGTCCTCATATTTCATTAAATCTTTTTCGGTGTTACATTTTAGAGTAACATTCTCATTGTTTACAGTAACTAAAACTTGCTCTAAACAGTATTCATATTCAACTTTTTCGGCAAGGACACCTTTAGGGCAAAACATCATCATTGCCACTACTAAAAGTAAGATTCTTTTCATACCATGTTATTTTTTTTTGATATTGTGCCTAAGGTTAAGTGAGTTGCAAAAACCTTTTTATCAAGCCATATAATGTTTAACTATATTTGCCAGAGGTTCCGACCATTTGTAGATGTCGTTAAGCGATTCGATTAGGTGTTTCGTTCCCACTTTATTTTCATCGAACGTTTCAATGTATTTCTTCCCGCCATTGAAATGTAGGCGGCATATAGGCTTCCGATTGTTATCGTCAAACAGAATTGCAAAATAAGTTTGCGCATCACGGTAGACAACTCGGCTTAAATCTACTGTATTGCAAAGAATAGCACGAACAATGTAAAAGCCTTGAATTTCCTCTTCAGTAGTAACTATCTTGTCGTCTTGTGATTCCTCTTCTGCTTTTTGTCCTGATTTTATCGGCTCCACAGTTGGTACGTCCGGTGTGATAGCGGACTTTAAGCGCTCATTCACGTAATCATTCGTGTACTGCTGGAATGCACGTTGAATCATCGGCCGAAAATCCTCGATGACGTTTTTCGTAACCATCCCGCTATACACTTGCTTCGTGATGAATTTCACGAAGTCATCCGTTGGATCGGCACTTTGACTGACAATATACGACCGAATGGCGTTCGTGTATTTCATCTCCGTCGCTGAATTGAGAATCATGTACGTGTCGTATTGGTTGCGGCGGAATTGTTTCAGTTTTTCGATATGACTGTCTTTGAGATCAAGAAGATTGATCTCGAAAAACGGCATATCATCCATTTTGTTGGGTGTATCTAAGTCAGTAAAAAACTTATAAATAAGCCCGTTGGTAAGTACTCCAAATTTTGCTTGCGACACATGATAATATCGAAATAATTGGGCTTTAGCCTTAGAAAGGTCTACGCTCCAATGTTTACACTCAATGAGCATAATTGGCTCTCCATCGAGACAAATGGTATAATCGATCTTTTCTCCCTTTTTTGTCCCGTAGTCGCAATCACATTCTGGTATAACCTCAGCAGGATTAAAGATATCATACCCTAATGCCTGAATAAATGGCAATACAAGACTTGTTTTTATGGCCTCTTCAGTGCGAATGTTGTCTTTGAGTTTTATAGCTCGTTCAGATAGAAGGCTGATACTGTCTTTGAGTTCCATAACATCCAAGTTAAAACAATTTATATCCCCTAGTTATTTCTTCAAATTTAAATTGCAATTGTTCTTGCATCTTTGGATCGATTTTCCGATATTTAGTAATAACTTTCTTAGGCATGTGCCCTAACCGACTTTGCTTTGCTTAAAGGGAGTAACAATATCTAGAATACGATCTAAACGCTCTCCTTGCTTTTTTAGCTCTTCTTGATTCATACGGAGAATATCTCCATGTTGTTCAATGGCTGATAACAAACTTCGTAAGTCCATAGCTGTAATATTTAGGTTTATGGTTTCTTCGGGTATTGGAACGCTTTCTTTCAGCATAGTCCCTTCGCCTGTCAACAACCAATTATATTGTATTTTGAAAAGGTCACTCCATTTCTGAGCGACTTTCTTTCCAAAAGGTTGACCATTAAGGTATGCACCTACAGCTTGTTGTGAAACTCCTAATTTGGCAGCTATTTCAGATTGGGTTAACCCTATGTTGCCGAAATACTCTTTTAATCGCTCACCAATATATTTATAGTCGGTCATAAGGTTATAAAATTTATTTATACAATAAAAATATTTGTAATTCTTTGTTGTTACAATTAATTTTATTGTATATTTGCATTGTTGTTATTCAAATGGTATGACAAATTTAGAATTAAATATCAAAAAATCAACTCTAAAGACAGAAAAATCATCTGTTTTACCCTTCCAAGAGTACATTATGTCGGTACATAGCTATAGGGCTAGGCGTCGATTAATTGCTGATTTAAAAAAAGCGATGGATGTAGGGTCGGATCAGCAGATATATCGCTTCCGGTACGGACATCAGCAACCGAGCGATAAACAAAAATGTGAGGCTGCAAAAGTCATTCGCCGTCACTCGGGCGATGGCAGTTATACCGCCGATAACCTTTTCCCTGCGGAATTTTACGAGTAGTTGATTAGATATGAAACGCATTCAAAGATTTTTTAAAACACGTTGCGCAGCAGAGCAATATATCGCAACGCTAGGTACTGATGCCCGGTTTTATCAAGCATACAAGTGTGCGAGCGGAAAATATTGGGTGGGAACAGAATTCGAATGGTTGAATCGATATTGAATAATTAAATGCAAACGCTTCGTAATATAGAATTTTTCAACGATCCAGAGGGTGGGGTGATGGTGCGTGATGCCAAGGGGGTTCACACCTATCAACCCGAAGACAAGGCGCTGACAGGTGCTTTATTTATCCGTATCGAGGCTGAATATCCAAAGGCATTCAAAGCACTGTCAGATATTTATCGCAAGAGTCAACCGAACGTGAATTACTATCGGTTTTTGGTATGCCATAGGTTCATCCGGTGCAATTTCGGGCGGTTGGACAATAAACAGGACATCGATGGAATGGGGCGTTTCACTTTCGAGGAAGTAAGCTGCCCCATCAAGAGAGAATGTAAGTATGCCGGCGTGATCTGTAACCCTCAGTTCGATACACGTCTTACCGATCGACAAAAAGAGGTAATGAAGCTCTACATGGAGGGCATGAACGAGGGAGAGATCGGGGACGCGCTTTATATATCGCCCGAGACAGTGCGCACAACTAAGCGAGATGCTTTTCGAAAGGCCGAGGTGCATTCGCTCTCTGAGTTCACGATCAAATATCGGGATAAGCTATGAGAACTCCGAAACCGTGATAGGTAGATCGAAACGATTTGCCGCCGAGGCAGAGGACGAGAGGAAGCATCGATATTCAATATTACAAGTATAACAATTTCATAGTGGGTTATGTCTGAGATTCTAACACCCTTTATAACCAAGCAAATCACAGCAGCTTATAAGGCTGGGTATCGTCAGCGCATGGAGGATTGTGGAGAATTGCCCTATTACATGACTATGAATGAGGCTTGTGATAAATATGGACGAAGGAACGTAGAGAGGTGGATTGATGACGGTTTACTCCAATCATTGAAACCTGGCGAGCATAGAACGAGCCGCCGCCTGATTGTCCGGTCTGAAATCGAAATGCTTGCAGCCATTAATGAAATAAAGCCGAAACAGAGAAAACCTAAAACAAAGAAATCATGAAACTATTTATGGATGAAGGTTATGAAGGCACAACCTACTACGCTACAGGATGGATTATTATCGGGTTGTGTGTTGTTGCGTTTTGCGCACTGTTAATGGTCGGTTGTCCTCGCTACGCCGTATGGCAGCAAGAAATGAGCGGCAAAGCTGAATTTGCCAAAGCCGAACAGAACCGACGCATCAAGATCGAGGAAGCTAAGGCCAATCTTGAAGCCGAGAAACTCAACGCCCAGGCAGAGATTGAACGTGCTAAAGGTGCTGCCGAAGCTATCAAGATCGAAAACGGTAGCATAACCCCTACTTACATTCAGTATCTGTGGGTTCGCCAGCAAAATCTATCTGCGAATAAGGTGATCTACATTCCTACCGAAGCCAGCTTACCTATTCTTGAAGCAAAACAGTAAACCTACAAAGCCATGAACGACGAATTTATCATCACACCCGGCCCCGCTCCGGATTCAGCTTTGAATCCACTGAGGGCAAACCTTTCCCGGC
>OGPW01001251.1_pt1 | contig 17850 bp, 18 predicted proteins | sample 1553061 | NCBI WGS metagenome assembly OGPW01 (sample SAMEA2580292, study PRJEB22360) | human gut metagenome | biome: human gut; feature: human-associated habitat; material: faeces | place: Denmark | collected 2008/2010
CGGCGACGAGCCTCATGCACGGCCCGGCGGCGCTGCCCTGGTGGGCGGCTTTCGTGGCCTGCGGCCTTGCGGCGGCGCTCGCCGTGGAAGTCGGCTGCCTTGTTCGCGGGCACGGGCGCTCGCGCTCGGCTGCGAAGGCGGTCGCGAAGGCGTATCCCGCTGCGGCCCTGGCTCTTGCGGCTGCCCTCGTGCTCGTGGGTGCTCTGGGCCTGCGCGCCGCGGTGGTGGAGGCCGGGGCCCAGCGTCCCTTGGAGCTGCAGGAAGCGGAAGCCCCCGCTTCCGTACCTTCCGAAAACGAGGAGGCGGCGGGCTTGCGTTCCGCGCCTTCCGCAGAGGAAAGCGGGGGAGAAGGCTCCGCAACGGGAAGAGAGGACGTGACCCTGTGGTCAAACTAGGCAAGACGATACCGGCCGGGGACCTGTTCCAGCTGGACGATGCCAGCTCCATCCCCGTCTGGCTCCAGTTGAAGAACCGCTTCATCTACCTCATCACCTCGGGGTTCTACCTGCCGGGCGACCAGCTGCCCACGGTGCGGGGCCTGGCCGCCGAGGTGGAGGTGAACTACAACACCGTGAGCAAGGTGTACCAGAGCCTGGAGGAGGACGGCTACATCGTGTCGAAGCGGCGGCTCGGGGCGTTCGTGGCCGATGTGTCCGACAAGCCCGGCGTCTTGGCCGAGGTGACGGCGGAGATCGTCACGGCAGAGTACCTCAAGCGCTGCCAGGAGCTCGGCATGTCGCTGGAGGATATCGACGCGCAGTTCACAGCGGCGCTCGTGGCCGCCAAGGCCAAGCGCGAGAAGGATGGCACAAGCGAAGGAGCAGCCCATGACCCGCAAGAAGCACGGCGCGGACGCCTCGTCAAGTTCCCCGAGCCCGCAGGAGAGGGCGCCGCAGACGGGCGCGCGGCTGGAAACGGGGCGTAACCGCACCTCCCGCAACGGCGCCGTGGCGTTCACCATCATCGTGTTCGCCGCTGTTTGCGCGCTGGTGCTCGCCTGCGCCCAGGCCCTCGCGGGCAGTATTGGCCTTGCGGCCCTCGTGATCGCCGCGGTAGTTGGCGCCCTGGCCGCCTCGTCGGTGCACATCGTCATGGAATGGGAGCGCGCCGTGGTCATGCGCTTCGGCCGCTTCAACCGTGTGGCGGGGCCGGGCATCGTGTTCACCTGGCCCGTCATCGAGTTCTACACCGTGCGCATCGACCAGCGCGTGGCGGCCACCTACTTCGGCGCCGAGGAGACGCTCACGTCCGATTTGGTGCCCGTGAACGTGGATGCCGTGGTGTTCTGGATGGTGTTTTCCCCGAAGAAGGCGGCCTGCGAGGTGGAGGACTACGCGAGCGCCGTGGCGTGGATGGCCCAGGCCACGCTGCGGGCGGCCATCGGCCGTGCGAGCCTGGCCGAGGTGGCCTGTCGGCGCGATCAGCTGGATGCCGAGCTGAAAGAGGTGCTGGAGGCGAAGCTGGACGGCTGGGGGATCGACGTCATAGACGTGGAGGTGCGCGACATCGTGGTGCCCCGCGAGCTGCAGCCGGCGATGGCCGCCGGTGCCATCGCGGCCCGCGAGCGCGACGCCCGCATGACCCTGGCCGAGGCGGAGGCGGATATCTCCGACATGCTGAAGGACGCGAGCGCCAGCTATGCCGGAGACCCCGAGGCTATGAGGTTGCGCACCATGCATCTGGCCTACGAGTCCGTGAAGCAATCTGGCGGCACGCTCGTCATCCCCAGCGCCTTCAGCGAGGGCTTTGTGCCCGAAGGCGGGGAGAAGGCCTAGCGACCGACGACGCATCTGTGCTACAATGGGCCTCGCCTAGAGAACTTGGCCCCGAAGGGCCGGGACGCCCGAAGACGTCCCGGTAGCGAGGGTGCCTAGTCCTCGCTGTTGTTGGATGACCCGTCACTATGTGGCGGGTCCCCGCTTTCTAGGGCCAAAAGTGCAACCCCAAGAGTGGCGGCTCCAATCAAAGTCTGGACTAAGGCCAGGAAAATGCTCATCTGCATCACCTCCCTCCCGTTATCTAGAATTGGTGTTAGGGGAGATGTATGCAGAGAGCCCCAGCTCCCCGCTTAATTCATAATAATACAAACAAATATTCTATAATCAAGACTTGACTTTGCAAAATGGTGCAATTTTCTGCCATGAAAATGGTTTGCATGAAATGATCTCTGATCCGGTGTTTTGAATCAAGGACAAATTTTGTCATAGATTGTCCTACATTTTCTCTTGACAACATATGACAAAGTATGACAGACTGGCAGCATCAGAATCCGGCCGATTCTAAAGACATGTACGGTATCCCATCAAACTGTTGCGCGATTACCGGGTTCGCCCATGGGGGATGGGAAAGAGGAGGAAAGCGCAAGACGATTCTGCGGATCAGCTCTCTGTCTGAATTGCGCGTTCCTCTCACTCGAAAGAGGAGGAGAGAATGTCTGGAAGCGAAAAGCGTTCCAATCTCACTCGCAGAGGTCTCCTGAAGGCTACTGGGGCGACTGTGGGAGCGGCGGCGCTTATCGGCGGCGGTGTCTTACGGGCGCTTGGTCCTGATGAGGGGGCTTTTGCCGAGGAGCCTGAGGACCAAACAAAATGTCGTGTAGGCTGCTGCTGGACCTGTGTTTACTGTCAATATGAAGCACACGTTAGAGATGGAAAGATTGTAAAGCTTTCTCCGATTGAGGGCGGAAGCCCTCGGGGTTCTCGTATGTGCCTTCGAGGTCGTTCAAGGATGCGTGCTGTTTACAACCCCAATCGAATTCTTTATCCGATGAAGCGAGCTGGCGAGCGAGGGGAAGGCAATTGGGAACGAATCAGTTGGGATGAGGCAATATCTACTATTGCGTCAAAATGGAAATCGTATAGGGAGGAATTCGGTCCACGCTCTATTGCATACTATTGGGGTTCTGGGAATTGCGCCGCGCTTGGTTCGGGCAACTTTGGAGGTCTTTTAGGACGGCTTGCAAATGTTCTCGAGATGACCATGGTGGATTACTGCACAGATATGGCCCTTGGATATGGCATGGCGCGGGTTGCGGGGGACGGGATGTTCCGAAATGGAGCCTCGCTCATAGGCAATGCCGATAAAGTTGTCATGTGGGGGTGCAACTTTGTCGATGCTTGGTGGCAGCATTGGTGGCCCCTTGCTGATGCAATGGAAAAGGGAAGTACGAGGCTTATCGTAGTTGACCCCAACTACTCCACCACTGCGTCTAAGGCGAATATGTGGGTGTCTAATCGTCCCGGTTCGGACCCCGCTCTGCTCCTTGGGATAATGAATTACATCGTCGAAAACGATTTGCACAATAAGGAGTTTTTGCTAAATCATTCGAATGCATCTTTTTTGATACGTCAGGATACAAAAAAAATCCTTCGTGCAAGCGACCTCGGCATTCTTTCTAAGGAGAAAGGAGACTCCTCTGTCGAAAATGTGTCGGAAATCCTCGATTCTCCTATTGTCTGGGATGAGCAATCGCAGACAACAGTTGCCTATGATGCCGCTGTCAGCCCGGCTCTCTCCGGAGAGAGGCTGGTGCATGGGATACCAGTGAAAACAGCCTTCGACATGCTTTGCGATGAGCTCGGAAAGTACTCGCTTGAAAGAACCTCGGAACTGACTGAAGTTTCAGTTGACGATATCCGAAAGCTCGCAATCGAGGAATCCGAAGGAGAGATCTGGAACATCGCAGGATATGCAAGTCAGGCTTACGATAATGGTGCCGAGTTCGGGCAGGCGCTTGCTACGCTGGCTATTTTGACGGGCACGGTAGGGCGTGCTGGCTCTTGTGTTGGAGGTTCTTGGTACTCTTTCAACACTAATCCTGCGTTCATGGCTCCGACAGGCACGTTTGTTAATACTGTTCCCGTTCTTTCTATGACTGACATTATGGACTCCGGGCAATATGCTGGGGAAGACTACCCGATCAAGTCTCTATTTGTAGCTGCTGCGAATCCTATGTCGAGCGGTGGAAGCTCAAATGAGATATTGGAATGGTGGAATAAGATTGACTTTATCGTTGTGTCTGATCTGCAATATAGCGATAGTGTGAAATATGCCGATATAGTGTTGCCTTGTGCGCATGCGCTTGAAGTCGAGGATGTGCTAAAGGGTAGTTATTATCCGTATGTTGGAATAACCGAAAAGGCGGTCGAGTCGCCTGCAGAGGCAAAAAGCGATTCTGATATTGCCCGGTTAATATCGGTCGAAATGGGCGTTGGAGAGTATTTTGAAAAGACCGATGAAGAGTACTTGAGGGAATTGGTTGACGAGTCCGAGCTCGGTCTTGAACGGGGCATCACTCTCGATAGGCTTCGGGTTGAAAAAGATATCTGTTACGACGAAACAGATATCAAATTCTATGGCGGAGTATTTCCAACAGAAACGGGCAGGGCAAATATCTATTGCGAAACGGTTGTGCCGCGTATCGATTGGGGTCAAGAGCTCGATCCTGATTTTGGACATGTTCCAACGTTCTCTCTCCCCAACGAAGCGTGGCCCAGGGGTGAGGTCGCGAAAAAATATCCTTTTACTTTGATGTCGCACCGGCTACGAACACGCTGGCACACTGGCGAGTTCGAAAATGAATGGATGCGTGAGATCGCGCCCGAGCCCATTGTGAAGATTAATCCATCAGATGCAATAGCCCGCAGCATTGAAGACAATTCTTATGTCGAGCTGTTCAACGAACGAGGACATGCCGTCGTTCGTGCGATTTACGCAGACGATATTCGTCCAGGGGTGCTGATTTACCCGAAAGGCTGGCAGCAGTGTGAATTCAAGGAAGGCGGGTTCTCGGAAATGACCTCAGCTCATTGCAATCCGTTTACCGTAAACACATCGTTTATGGATGTGGCGGCAGACATTCGACCGTGGGGGCAGGGAGAGTAAAAATGAGTGGATCGAGATACGGCTTTGCCATAGATACAATAAGGTGCGTCGGGTGCCATACCTGTTCTATAGCATGCAAAATTGAGAATAATTTACCAGACGATGTGATCTGGAACCGCGTTTTGACAAATGGTGGCGCCTCCATGGATACAGCGAGTGGAACGTTTCCTAATCTCAGCAAGGAGTATGTAACCGTTGCGTGTCAACATTGCGAGAATCCTGCATGTGTGAAGGTCTGCCCTGTCGGTGCAACGTTTAAAGATCCGGATACCGGTGCGGTAAGGCAAGATTATGATAAATGCATTGGATGTCGTATGTGCATAGCTGCTTGTCCTTATACGGGGGTTCGTTCTTTCAATTGGGATGAGCCGACTCATTCAATAGGATTTGCCGTTGGAGACACAGATGCGCCTGAACACCAGAAGCATACGGTGGAAAAATGCACAATGTGCTGGCATAGGCTTGCCCGTGGAGAAGAGCCGACTTGCGTAGAGGCATGCTTGGCAAAGGCTAGGCATTGGGGCGATTTGGACGATCCGAATTCGGAAATTTCCAAGCTTATAGCTTCGCGCGAGTACAAGCAGCTGCTTCCTGAAGAGGGAACGAAGCCGTCGGTGTATTACCTGGTGTAGGGCGCTTTCCCTCGTCATGCGATATCGCGGGCGGGGCGTGGTTGCGCCGCCCGCCTACTTCTAGGAGATTCTCATGTCTGATTTCTCTACTGGGGCCATCGTCGATGATGACCTCGACCTTAGTGCGGCCAAGGGCCGCTCAAAAAGCCATGAGGCGGTCGCTGCTAAGACGGCCGCATGGGGCGGCAAGGGGCTGAACGCCGCCATCGGCGTCTCGGCCGTCATCATGGTTGCCGGCATCGTGCTGTGGGGTGTGCAGCTCTCGGGCGGCATGGTGCAGACCGGCATGCGCAATCTGAGCTCGTGGGGCCTCTACATCACGTCGTTCATGTTCTTCGTGGGCCTGTCGGCCGGCGGCCTCATCATCTCGTCGGTGCCCAAGGCCTTTGGCATCGCGGGCTTCGGCGGCATCTCCAAGGTGGCCGTCATGAGCTCCATCGCCTGCACCGTGGCCGCCATCGGCATGGTGGTGGTAGACCTCGGCCAGCCGGCGCGCCTGTGGGAGCTGTTCGCCTACTCCAACCTAGGCAGCCCGCTCATGTGGGACATCGTGGTGCTCGGAACCTACCTCATCCTGTCCTGCGTGTACCTGTGGGCCCAGGTGCGGGCCGACGCGGGCAAGGTGTCCCACACCGCCCTGCGCGTGATCTCGGTCGTGGCGCTCGTCACCGCCGTGCTCGTGCACTCGGTGACCGCCTGGATCTTCGGGCTTCAGCAAGGCCGCGAGATGTGGCACACGGCCCTGCTCGCCCCCTGGTTCGTGTCCTCGGCGCTTGTGTGCGGCACGGCGCTCGTGATGGTGGTCGCCATCGCGCTGCGCCGCGCGGGATACCTCTCGCTCGACCAGGCCTACCTGGTGAAGCTCGCCAAGCTGCTCGGCGCCTTCGTCGTGGTGGACCTGTACTTCTTCGGCTGCGACCTGCTCACCGAGGCGTTCCCCGGCGGCTCGGGCGCGGAGGTGGTCGCCATGCTGACGGCCGGCCCGCTCGTCCCTTACTTCTGGACGGAGGTCGTCGGCTGCGCCCTCTGCGCCGTCATTTGCTTCACGCCGGCGCTGCGCACCAACGCCCTGCTGGTCGCCGGCTCGCTGCTCGCGATCCTCGGCATCTTCTGCAAGCGCGTGCAGCTGCTCGTCGGCGGCTTCCAGATCGCCAACCTGGACTACGCCGGCCCGCTAACCCCCATGCAGCACACGGCGTGGGATTCCGGCCTCTCCGGCATCTACGGCGGCATGGTCTACTGGCCGACGCCGCTGGAGCTCGGCGTGACCCTCGGCGTCGTGGCCCTGGGCGTGCTGGTGTTCCTGCTGGGCATTAAGCTCCTGCCCCTTCGCCCGAAAGACGACGAGGCGCCTTCCGAGTAACCGTCCCTCTTATGTGCAGGCCCGCGCCGCCCCTTCCCGGCGCGGGTCCCTTTGGTGAGATAGACGTGGCGCATTCGCGAGTGTGGTTTCGGAGGGGATGCTCCACAAAGGAAGTCTCAGAAAATAAAAGTGAAGCGTGGGAGCGAAATTTTCGAGTTGTTAGGTGTCGTTGCGCGCGCCATTGGCCGTATCGGTTGGGAGAAAACTCTACGACCTGGGGTTTTGCTTCCGCGCTTTCCCTGTGGGCTCTCCGAGCGCGCAAGCAAACCCCTAACAACTCGAAAATCTTGGTCCAATAATGGCTTGAAAATTGTCTGGCTCAGCGAAAGGGAGGAGATTCGCAATGCTGAAGAAGTTGGTCGCCACCGCTGTCTTGGCGGCGCTCGTGGGCGCGGTGGCGATGGTCGGCTTTGCGGCTGCGCCCTCGACGGCTATCCAGCCCATCGCCGCTGATTCGCCGTGTCCGGCCGCGGGGTGCGCGTCGGACGCGTGCCATGGGTTCGAGGCGGTGCCCGAGCCCGACGGGGCTCACGAGATGGTGTGCCCCGAGGCCGGTTGCGCGTCGACGGAGTGCCATGGGTGGGGCTCGCTGATCGAGCGCTACCATCAGGCCTCCGACATGTCGTTGAACGTGTGGATACTTATGCCGGTGGCCCTCGTGCTGGGGCTGTGGCTGCTCGTGCGCCGCATGGGCCGCGGCGCTCGTAGGACTGCCGGCGAAGAGGAGGCCTGCTATGAAGCGTAGCCATGCGCTGTTCGACATCGCCGTGCTCGCCGTGTACCTGCTGGCGGCCAACCCGGCCCTCACGGGCATCCCGCTGCACGAGTTCCTTGGGCTCGGCGCCTTCATCATGGTCGCGGCCCATGTGGTCGAGAGCGGGGAAGGTCTGGGCGGCCGCGGGCGCGTGGGCCAGCTCGTTCTGAACGCCGTGCTGCTCCTGGCGCTTGCTGTGTGCGTCGTGTCCGGCGTCATGGTGTCGGGGACGGTGCTGCCCTCCCTGGGGCTGTACGCCTCGGGCTACCACTTTTGGGATCCGCTTCACGCGGTGGCGGCCAAGGTGCTCTTGGCGGCCCTGCTCGTGCATCTGGTCGTGCGCGCTCCCGCCGCGCTGGCGGTTCTACGGCAACGCAGGGGTCTTCGCGCTGCGGAAAGCGATTGCCTGATGGGCCGCTGATCCAAGTTAGTCTTCCACCCCGCTTTTCTTCGCTATACTGTGCCGCAGAGAAATCGACGGCGTGTTTGCGATAGGCGATGCCGGACGGCGGAAAGGAGCGGGACTGTGGCTTTTGGAAAAGAAGAGGTGTGCGCGTATCTGGACAGTCGCGGGGTTGTCTACGATCGAGTCGATCACGAGGCGGTCTTCACCATGGAGGCGATGGACGCGCTCTCATTGCCCTTCGCCAATGTGGTGGTGAAGAACCTCTTTTTGCGCGACGACAAGAAGCGCAACTACTATCTGGTCGTCATGCCCGAGGATAAGCCGGCGAATCTGAAGGCTTTGCGGGCGGCTCTCGGAGCGCGGCCCTTGCGTTTTGCCTCGGAAGAGGACTTGCAGGGAATTCTCGGTCTGCGCGGTGGGGCGGTCTCTCCTTTCGGCGTGCTGAACGATACGGAAGGGAAAGTGCAGGTGGTGTTGGATGCGGCTTTGCGCGATTGGCCGGCCGTGGGCGTGCATCCCAACGACAACACGGCCACGCTGCGCGTTCCTCTGTCCGACTTGCTGGCGCTGTTCGAAGATCGCGCCGTGCCCTATCGGTTCGTCGCCACAAGCGAGGCTTCTGCGCAGTAGGGCGCTCGGCGTCAGCCATGGAGTTGCGACGCTGGTCGCGAAGCTACGCCGACAACGGGGCCGCACAATGCTATGCTTCTCGTTGATAAAACCCATCCGCAAAGGAGGAACTTCCATGACCGTATCCGCAAACATTTGGCAGGCGCGCGCGGCGATGTGCGAGCTGTTGGCGCTGTCGTTCCGCTACCCGGAGGACAAGGTGCTCGCCGAGGCCATCGCCTCGGGGGAGTGGGGCGAGGCCGCCGACGAGATCGCCGGCGCGCTCGGGATCGACTGGACGGCCGCCGCGGCCCCCGGTGCCGCTGAGGCCGCTGCGCTGCCCGATCCGGACGACATCCAGAAGGAGCTGCGCCCCGAGGCTACGCGCCTGTTCGTGGGCGCTCCCGAGGCGGCGTGCAGCCCGTACGAGGGCGTGTGGCGTGCGAAGGCCGAGGGCGTGCAGCCGCTGCTGTTCGTGAACCCGCACTCCATGGCTGTGGAGCGCTTCTGCAAGGCCTGCGGATTGGGCCGTCCCGAGGGCACCAACGAGCCCTTGGACGCCGTGTGGACCGAGCTGGAGCTTCTGGAGTACCTGGCCCTGCGCGCGGCGGCCGACGCCATGGACGCAGCGGCCGAGGCCGATGTGGAAGCTGGCGGCGACGGCGGGCCTACCGAAGAGCAGGCCGCGCAGTACAAGGAGGTCGGCGACGAGATTGACGAATTCGACGCGGAGGACGACGGTCCCGAGCCCGGCGACGTGGTGGCCTCGGCCGATTTGCCCGGCGGCTCTCCGGAGGCGGCCTGGGACGAGTTCATGGCCGAGCACGCGAAGGTGTGGATGCCCCAGTTCGCCGAGGCCTGCGAGAAGGATTCCCGCGTGCCGTTCTACAAGCAGGCCGCCAGCCTGCTTGGCGCCTTCATCAAGTAGCGTCAGCGCGGTTGCGCGCGTCGGTCAGTTTCGAGGGGGTTCGCTCTGCGGGCTCCCTTCATTTTGCGCGAGGGCGTCTTGGGGCGGATAGGCTTTGTTGAACTGGGCCCAGACGCCGGAATACAGAATGGCGTCCATGAGATGCGCGTCTTGCACCAGCGGCAAACGCTCGTAGGGCGCGGCCGCGTCGGCGGCAGCGAGGGACAGCGTGGCGCGCATGGCCTCGGCATCGGAGCCGAGCGTCACGAAGGGATTGTAGCTGCCCGAAGCGGCGTCGTCGTTGAAATCGACAGCGGCATCCATCAGGTAGATGAAGCGCCCGAGGCCGCGCCCCAGCTCTTCCATTGCTTCGGTCCAGAATCCCTGGTTGTGGGCGAACAGCCGCCCGAGCATGCGCCCGAACTCGCGGGCTGCGGCATCGGGGTCGAACGCGAGGGCGGTATCGGTTGCGTCTGCGCTAAGAGGAGAGACGCAAGCGGTTTCAGTGCTGTCCGAAAGTGCCGGTGTGTTGTTGCGTTCAGCGCCTTCGATAGCCCGAATCGCCGCCATGGCTCGCTCAATCTCGGCGCACTGCTCGGGGATGCGTGTCCGGGCCCGCTCGTAGGCGCCGGCGAGCAGGCGCTCGGCCGCCCGGGCCTTCAAAGCGCCGTCGTCGGCTATGTCGTCGAGCACCTTGTGGTAGGCGAGCGCCACGGAAAGGTCGGCGGCGTAATCGGTCCAGGTCGAGCGCGCCCAGGGCCGTGGAGCCGCCGGCGCCGGGTGCATCACGCAATGGCTCGCGCCCTTCGTCTCGACAGGTTCGTGAAGGGAGTTGCACAGCAGCACGAAGAAGGTGAGGTCGTAGGTCAGACACGCCCGCGACAGCTGCCCGTACCGGTCGCGCAGCGCGAGGCACAGCCCGCAGTACACCGCCCGGTAGCGCTCCTTCTCCTCCTCGGAAAGCGCCCCCGCATCCGCCGCCACGAATCCGAACATGGGCGCCCCGCTTACTCCGGCTTTTTCGCTACGTGGACGGCGGCGATGCCGCCGGTGTAGTTCTTCCAGGTGACGTCGGTGAAGCCGGCATCGCGCATCATCTCTGCCAGCCCCTCCTGGTCGGGGAAGGCGCGGATCGACTTCGCCAAGTACACGAAGCCCTCCTTGTCGCCGGTGACCAGCCCGCCCCAGAGCGGGATAAGATGGCGCAGGTAGAAGTGGTACAGCGCCCGCCATGCGCCATTGGGCGGCGTGGAGAACTCCAGGCACACGAGCGAGCCGCCCGGCTTCAATACGCGGAACATCTCGGAAAGCGCCCGGGGCCGGTCGGGCATGTTGCGGATGCCGTAGGCCATGGTGATGACGTCGTAGGAGGCGTCCTCGTAGGGGATGTTCTGGGCGTCCACAACCTCGAAATCGATGGGCACGCCGGCGCCGTCCCCCTCGTCGATGTGCATGCGCGCCACGTCCAGCATCTCGGGCACCAAATCGGTGCACTGGATATGGCGCGGGTGCTTGGTGCGGGCCACGGTGAAGGTGACGTCTCCGGTGCCCCCCGCGATGTCCAGCACGTCGTGGCTCTCATCGATGGGGGCCTGGCGCATCATGCCCGCGAGCCACAGCTTGTAGGCGCCGAAGCTGGAGAGGGCGTTGAACCGCTCGTATTTCCGGGCGATATGCGAGAAGATGTCGCGCACGCGCTCGCTGGAAAGCTCGGCCGGGGCCTCAAGCCCGGTGGCGGTGTCGATGGTCATAGGTGTAAAACTCCCTCGTGCGGCGTGCCGATCCCGCAAGATCGCGCCTTTCGTATCGTCGTTTGGCCCCAGTATAGGGCACTCGCCCGCAAATCGAGGGCGCATATCCCTAGGCGGCGCGGCGCCGTGCTATCATGGGTGGCTAATTGAACACGCCCCTCATGAATTGGGAGGTACCATGCTTCTGTGTGCCCAGTATATCCTGCCGGTTTCTTCCGAGCCCATCATCGATGGCGCGGTCCTTGTGCGCGACGGCGTCATTCGCGACATCGGGAAGGCCGAGCAATTGCGCCTGCGCTACCCCGAGGAAGAGGTCGTCGACCAGGGCCTGGCCGCCGTCATGCCCGGCCTGGTTGATCTGCACACCCGCCTCGAGCAGTCGGTGCTGCGCGGCGTGGTCAACGATGCGCCCTATGTGCAGTGGCTTGCGGAAGTGGCCCAGAAAAGCGGGCGCATGGAAGCTTCCGACTGGTTCGACTCCGCCATCTTGGGCGGCCTGGATGCTCTCTCCAGCGGCATCACCACGGTGGCCGACATCACGCTGACCGGCGCCTCCTGCACGGCCGTGAACAAGCTCGGCCTGCGCTCGGTGATCTACCGCCAGGTGGGCGCCATGGACAAGAACCGCATCGACGCGGCCATGCAGTTCGCCCAGAAGGACATCCTGCACTGGCGCGAGGAGGTCGACTCCGACCGTGTTACCATCGGCATCGCCGCGGCGCCCCTGTTCACCAACCACCCGGCCATGCTCTCCGCCATCTCGAAATTCGCCCTCAAGGAGGATCTGCCCGTGGCCCTGTGGCTCGCTGGCAGCCGCGAGGAGTCCGACTTCGTGCGCTACGGCTCGTCGCCCTTCCAAGTACACGGCGGCGATGTGAAGCGCGGTTACGTGGAGATCCCGCCCTGGCTGCCCACCGGCGTGAGCCCGGTGCGCTACGCCCTCAACTGGAACGCCTTCGACGCCGACAACGTCATGATCGTCGGCGCGGTCTACGTGGACGACGAGGATCTGAAGAAGCTGCGCTCCCACAACGTCGCTGTCTGTGTGTGCCCGCGGGCCTCGGCCCAGCTGGGTATGGGCGTAGCGCCGCTTGACGAGTACATCCGCGCCGGCCTGCGCGTGGGCCTCGGCACCGATTCGCCGGCGGCCACGGAATCCACCGACATGCTCTCGGAGATGCGCCTGGGCATGCTGCTGCAGCGCGCCGTGAACCCCGGGCGCTTCCTCGACTCCCATACGATGCTCGAGGTGGCCACGCTCGGCGGTGCGCGAGCCCTCGGCATTGCTGACAAGGTAGGGTCGCTGGAGATCGGCAAGTGCGCCGACATGATCGCCGTGGATCTGTCCAGCTCTCATCAGTCGTTCACGACCGATCCGGTGGCCGCCGTGGTGAACACCTGCACCACAGCCGACGTGCTCATGACCATGGTCGACGGCAACGTCCTGTACGAGAAGAACCGCTGGCACGTGAAGGTGGAAGTGGCGAAGAGCATCGCGCGCGTCATCGAGATCCGCTCCAAGCTGCGCCCCGAGGCCTAGCGGGCGCAATCGCTGAGCGGGGTGCTCGGCGCAGTTGTGAATTCGTGGAGGGCGCGCCGCGGCAGGCATTTTCGCTGGCGCGGCGCGCCTGCTTCTGCGATAATGCCATATTTGCGTATACCTAATGTTGGGAACCTGAGGAGTACCCGCGATGTCGAGCAAGAAGAACCAGATCGGCGCGAAGAATCCCACGCGCAAGCAGCAGGCCGAGCGCATCAAGCAGGCCGAGGAGCGCGAGCGCCGCGCCAAGGAGGCCGCCGAGGCCAAGGCGCGCACCAAGAAGATCTTCACCGTGGTCGTGTGCGTCGTCCTCGTACTCGCCCTGGGCATCCCCACTATGGCGCTGACCGTGCTCTCGCTGTAGAGCTGTTGAAAGGAAACGAGTCGTGTTTGGAATCGGCGGATTCGAGCTTTTTCTCATTCTGCTGTTCGGGTTCCTCATTTTCGGGCCCGATAAGCTGCCTGCCATGGCGAAGACGATCGGCAAGGCCATTGCGAAGTTCCGCAACGCCCAAGAGGAGATGAGCGGCGTGCTGAAGGGGGAGATGGTGTTCGACAAGGACGCCGAGGACCCCTTCAAGAATCCGCTCGATGCCCTGGACGAGGCGGCGGCCAAGGCCAAGAAGGGCGCCGATAGCGCCAAGAAGGCCGCGAGCGCCGTGTCGAAGAAGGCGGCATCAACCACCAAGAAGAGCACGTCAACCGCTGCCGCAGCGGCCGCCAAGGCCGAGCAGGGCGCGTGCGAGGCCGATAAGGCCGATGCCGCTCCGGCCAAGCCCGAGAGCTTCGCCGAGCGCAAGGCTCGCTACGACAAGGAGCGCGCCGAGCGCAAGGCCGCTGAAGCCGAGGAGCTGAAGAAGAAGGAAGAAGAGGAGCGCAAGGCCGCTGCCGAGGCCCGCAAGGCGGAGGCGGCCAAGAAGCGCGAGGAGGCGGCCGCCAAGCGGAAGGCCGAGGCGGAGGCCAAGAAGGCCGCCGAAGAGGCCAAGGCCGTGACCGAGGCTGCCGATGATGTTCCGGTTGCTGGCGTTGCCAAAGCCGCCGACGAGAAGAAGGAGGCATAAAGATGCCAATCGGACCGGCACGCATGCCGCTATTCGACCACCTCGGCGAGCTGCGCATGCGCCTCGTGCGCATCGTCGCCTGCCTCGCCGTGGCCGTGGTCGTGTTCTACATGGCCACCCCTACCATGGGCCAGTTCCTCCTCATGCCCATCGCTGAGTTTCTGCCCAACGTCGACGGCATGGCCTCGCTTCAGGCCATCGATCCCTTCGAGGCGTTCTCCGTGCGCTTCCAAATCTCGCTGTGGGCGGGCATTGTGGCCACGTCCCCCGTCATTCTGTGGCAGCTGCTCGCGTTCTTCCTGCCGGCGCTGAAGCCCAGCGAGCGCAAGTGGTTCATGCCCACCTTCGCCGCTGCGGTGGGCCTGTTCATCTTCGGCACGGTGTTCTGCTACCTCGTTATTCTGAACCCGGCGTTCCAGTGGCTCACCGACCAGGCCATGGGCCTCGGCTACGTGGCGCCGCGCATGAGCTCCTACATCGACATCATCATCAAGTTCGAGCTCGGCTTCGGCTTCGCCTTCGAGCTGCCGCTCATCGTGTTCTACCTCGTCATCTTCGACGTCATCCCTTACAAGAAGTTGCGCGGCAGCTGGCGGACGGTGTACGTGGTGCTCATGGTCATCTGCGCCGTGGTCACCCCCGACGCCTCGCCGGTCACCATGCTGCTGATGTTCGCCGCCATGATCATGCTCTACGAGGGCAGCCTGCTCATCGCGCGGGTGGTGCTGCGTCGGCGCATTAAGCGCCAGAACGAGGAGCTCGCCGCGGAAGAGGACGAGTAAGTGCACGAGCTGGGACTGATGACCGGCGTCATGGACGCCGCAGTGGAGGCGGCCCGGGAGGCCGGGGCCACGCGGCTGCTCGGCGTGAAGGTCTCCATCGGCGAGGCCACCGAGGCGGTGGAAGACGCGCTCGTGTTCGCCTTCGAGGCCCTGGCCGAGTCCGACCCGTTCACCCAGGGCGCCAAGCTGGGCCTAACGATGATCCGCCCGCGCAGCGTCTGCCTGGAATGCGGCCACGAGTTCGAGCACGACCTCTACAACCGCTTTTGCCCCGTCTGCGACTCGTTCGCGACGGAGCTTCTGGCCGGGCGCGAGCTGCAGATCGACTCCATCGAAGTGGATTTGCCGGAAGAGTAACGGCCGCGCACGTCGCCAGAATGACGCATGCCGGCAATCGGCCCGAAACAAAGCGCTGCCATACTCGTGGCAGCGCTTTTGCTATGCTGTCACCGTTCCAACCTGAGCGCAGCGAAGGATCGCCCCTTGCGCCAACCCGAGAGGACGCCTATGAACCCCCAGCAGATGTACGAGGCCTGCACTGACGCTTTGGGCGCCTTCGTGCGCGGCGCCGGCTTTACCGATGTGGTCATCGGGCTGTCCGGCGGCATGGATTCGACGCTCGTGGCCGTCATGGCGCACGACGCCTTGGGGGCCGACCATGTGCACGGGGTCATGCTGCCCGGCCCCTATTCCAGCGAGTCGTCCATCGACGACGCCGAGGCGCTCGCCGCCAACCTCGGCATCTCCAACATCACGGTGCCCATCTGCGAGCCCTTCGAGGCCTTCGAGGCGGTGCTCGCCCGCGCTTGCGGCGGGGCGCTCACCGGGCTTGCCGCGGAGAACACCCAGGCTCGCTGTCGCATGGTGTGCCTCATGGCGCTTTCGAACGCCCACGGCTGGCTCATGTTGAACACGGGCAACAAGTCCGAGGCGGCCATGGGGTACTCCCCCCTTTACGGCGACACCGCCGGCGCCTTCGCGCCTTTGGGCGGCGTGTACAAGACCGACGTCTTCGCCATGGCTCGCTGGCGCAACCGCCGGGCCGTGGAAGAGGGCGGTACTGGCCCCATTCCCGTGAACGTGTTCGTGAAACCGCCGAGCGCGGAGCTCGCGCCCGATCAGGAGGACGAGAAGTCCTTAGGCGTCGATTACGCCACGCTGGACCAGATTCTCATCGCCTATGTGGAAGAGGGGAAGGACGTGGCGGCCATCGTCGCCGAGAGCGGCCTGAGCCGCGATTTGGTGGACTACGTCATCGCCCGTACCGACGCCAACGCCTTCAAGCGCGCATTGGAGCCTCCGTACCCTGACGCGCCGTTCTACGGCGCTCCCGCGTCCCGTTAGCGAAGCTGCGTCCCGCTGGCGATCCCGCGTCCCGCTGGCGAACGAGCCCCGTCTGGTGCCGGCGTTGTTCAACAGGCTCGTTTCATACACCCCGTGGTGTATGGCGCGCGGCGGCGCAGTCGTTTACCATAGCGGTCATGGATAAGATCTTCCGAAATACCTCGAAGCTTACGGCCACCGACTGGCTCATCGACGCCGTCATCGCGGCGGGGGCCTTCGGGTTCTGCTGCCTGCAGCTCACCGTGGCCGTGAACCTGCTCATTCCCGACGAGTTCATGCGCCGGCTCATGGGCATCCAGGCCATGGTGCCCTCGGGCCTCTCGCTTTTGGCCATCGCGCTCACCACGTTGCCGCTCGTGCTGCGGCGCAAGTTCCCCTGGGCCGTGTTCGTGTGGTGCCTGGTCAGCTGGGGTCTGCTTCAAGCGGAGCTGAACGGCATCGCCCTGTCCGTGGCGGGCCCCCTCATCGCGCTGTTCACGCTGGCGTCTGCGCGCTCGCGGGCCGAGGCGGCCATCGCGTGCGCGGTCATGTGCCTGGTGCTGCTCGTTGCCCCGGCGCCTCCGGAGCAGTCGCGCGTCTTAACGCAGCTCACCGTGTTCCAGAACATGGCGCTGGCCCTGGCGGCCGCGTTCGCTGGCTACGCTCTGCACGAGCACCAGGAGCGCACCCGCGCCATCGAGGAGCGGGCGGTTGCCGCCGAGCGCAGCCGCGACGCCGAGGCGCGCCGTCGGGTGGAGGCCGAGCGCGTCTCCATCGCTCGGGCCCTGCTCAAGCGAGCACCGATCGTGCTGCTCGATGAGGCCACCGCTGCCGAGCGCTTGGTCGATCGCGATCCGGCGGCGGCCAAAGAGGCCATCGCCGAGGTGCGCCGCACCGCCAAAGGCGCCCTGGAGGAGATTCGCGCCATGATCGGCGTGCTGCGCGCGGGGGAGGGGCCGGCCGAGACGACGCCCACCCAGGGCACCGACCGCATGGGCGATTTGGTGTCCTATTTGGAAGGTGCCGACATCGAGGTCACGCTGGACGAGACCGCCTACGACCGCGCCTGTGTGCCGGCGTTCATCGACGTGGCCCTCTTCGGCATCGCGCGCGAGGCAGCTACGAATATCGTGCGCCACGCCGGGGCGCGCCGTGCGACGCTGGCGCTGTCCACGAAACGGGAGGGCTTCGCCGAGCTTGTCGTCGACGACGACGGGAAGGGGCTCGCTGCCCCGGCCGCCGCGGCCGGTCACCACGGCCTGCTCGGCATGCGCGAGCGCGCGCGGCTTCTGCAGGGCACGTTCTCCGCATCCCCAAGCCCGCTCGGCGGCGTGCGCATTGCCGTGAGCGTTCCCCTCAGCCAGAAGGAGGAGACCCATGAGTGAGGCCGATCCCATCCGCGTGCTCGTCGTGGACGACCAGGATCTCGTGCGCGGCGGCTTCAAGGCCATTCTCGGCACCTACGAGGGCATCGAGATCGTTGGCGAGGCCCGAAACGGGGCCGATGCGGTGCAGGAGGCGCAGCGCCTCAAGCCGGACGTGGTGCTCATGGACATCCGCATGCCCGAAATGAACGGCATCGAGGCCACCCGCGCCATTACATCGAATCCTCTGCTCGCAAAAACCCGGGTGCTCGTGCTCACCACCTTCGACGTGGACGAGTACGTTTACGATGCTCTGGGCGCCGGGGCGAGCGGCTTTCTTCTGAAGGACGCCGACCCCGACGAGATCGTGGCGGCCATTCGCGTCGTGGCCCGAGGCGACGCGCTCATCCAGCCCTCGGTGATGCGCCGGCTGGTGGAGACCTTCGTGGCCGCGCGCCCGCGGGGCGGCTGGGG
>OGPW01001260.1_pt1 | contig 17743 bp, 18 predicted proteins | sample 1553061 | NCBI WGS metagenome assembly OGPW01 (sample SAMEA2580292, study PRJEB22360) | human gut metagenome | biome: human gut; feature: human-associated habitat; material: faeces | place: Denmark | collected 2008/2010
GTCCCCCTGCTTCTATGCAGTACCGCTTTATGGGCACAAGAAAAAACACCCTCTACTTGGACATTACAAGACTGTTTCGAATACGCCCGTGACCACAGCATCACCCTGCAACAAAACCAGCTGTCCGTAGAAGAAAGCGAGGTTAACACCAAAGAGGCAAAAGCTCAACTTTTTCCTTCGTTCGACTTCTCGACCTCCCATAATTACAACAACTATCCGATGGCCGACGGCAGCCGGTCGGGCAAAAACGTCTATACGGGAACCTACGGAATCGACGCATCATGGACAATTTTCGATGGGAAACGGCGAAACACGATTAAAGCCAACCGAATACAAGAGAAGCAACAACAATACGCATTCAAAGAGACACTCGATAATTTGCAAATAGAAATCCTCACCGACTACCTCCAAATACTCTATGCCGAGGAAGCCGTGAACATTTGCAAACAGACCGTAGAAGTTTCCCTTCGCCAAGTAGAACGATCTCGCGAATTACTGGCTGCCGGCTCTATTTCCAAAAGCGATTTGGCCCAGCTCGAAGCCCAATACAGTAACGACAAATACCAATTAGTCACCGCTGAAGCCAATCGAGACCAATTAAAACTCGAACTAAAACAATTACTCGAGCTCGACATCAATCAAGAGATGAATCTGGCAACTCCCGAAATCGACGAAAGCAAAGTTCTCGTTCCCCTACCCGATAAAAGCACGGTCTATACTACGGCGTTAGGATTCGTCCCCTCCATACAGAGCGGTAAATTAGAACTCGAAGTAGCCGAACTGAATATAGCGAATGCCAAAGCCGGCTACTACCCCAATCTATCCTTGAATGCCGGTATAGGCAGCGGACACAATACAGGGAACAACGGGAGTTTCGGGACTCAAATGAAACAAGGATTCAACGAATCGGTCGGGCTGACACTATCCGTCCCTATATATAGCCGTCGCTCTAACAAATCGGCTGTCGAACGGGCAAAAATTCAACAAAAAATCAGCCAATTGGATCTTAAAAATCAAGAAAAGGATTTGCTGAACCAAATAGAAAACGCATGGCTCGACGCTTCGTCCGCCCAATCGAAATACCTTGCGGCAAAAGAACAGCTCAACGCCACAAAGACCTCCTACGAACTCACCGAAGAACAATTCTACCTCGGTATGAAAAATACGGTCGAGATGCTCACGGCGAAAAACAACTGGCTGTCGGCTCAACAAGAAGAACTGCAATCCCGTTTCATGGCTTTGCTCAATTTGAAACTACTCGACTATTACGAAAACAAACCTCTTACCCTCGACTAACTCGAATATAAACTGTCATCGAAATATGAAATCAAAAAAAATCATCATCGCTACCGTATCGACCATTGTCGCCATCGCCATACTCTGGTTCTGTTTCGGCGGGAAGTCGAAGAGCGCGAACTATGTTATCGAAACGGCTCAGGCTGTACGGGGAGATGTCTCGGAAGCCGTCACGGCAACCGGGACAATCGAGCCAGTCACACAAGTCGAAGTCGGGACACAAGTATCGGGTATCATCGACAAACTGTATGCCGACTACAACTCCATCGTAACCAAAGGACAACTCATCGCCGAAATGGATAAAGTCACTTTGCAAAGCGAACTCACCTCCCAGCAGGCCACGTACGACGGAGCAAAAGCCGAATATGAATATCAAGAAAAAAACTTTTTCAGAAACAAGGCCCTGCACGAGAAACAACTCATCAGCGACACCGAATACGAAGAGTCGAAATACAACTACGCAAAAGCTAAAAGCACCTTCGAAAGCAGCGAGGCAAATCTGGCTAAGGCTAAACGAAATTTAGCTTATGCCACTATTACTTCGCCTATTGACGGCGTAGTCATCAGTCGGGCGGTCGAAGAAGGACAAACCGTAGCTGCCGGATTCGAAACGCCGACCCTCTTTACCATTGCTGCCGACCTGACCCAAATGCAGGTTATAGCCGATGTCGATGAAGCCGATATTGGCGGGGGGCAAGAGGGGCAAAGAGTCATATTCACCGTCGACGCTTACCCCAACGACACGTTTGAGGGAACAGTCACACAAGTGCGCTTAGAGGCCACGGAAGAAAGCAATGTAGTCACTTACGAAGTGGTTATCTCTGCCCATAATCCCGATTTGAAATTAAAACCGGGATTAACCGCCAACATCACCATTTACACCGCCGAACGCCGCAATGTCGTGAATATACCGCTCAAAGCCCTTCGATTCGTTCCCGATCCGCCATCGGGCAAAAAACGCCACGAACCGGAAGATTTGCCTCAACAAGAAATATCCGGAAACGACAGCTTGAAAATCGTCTGGGTACAAGACGGGCAAGAATGGAAACCTCGTAAGGTCGTCGTAGGCATGGACAATAGCGTAAACGTCGAAATTTGCTCCGGGTTGGAAGCCGGTGAAACCGTAGCCATAGACCGCAAAAGTAATATAAACGCTACCAATCGACAATCATCGGAAGAGAAAGAAGAAAGCCCGTTCATGCCCAAACCGCCGGGAAAAAAGAAATAATCAGGAAACCGACATGACAACGAACGAAATCATTCGATTAGAAAACATAAGACGCAATTTTATCGTAGGGAGTGAAACCGTACATGCTCTGCGAGGCGTCAATTTCACCATAAATTCCGGTGAGTTCGTAACCATTATGGGAACCAGCGGCTCGGGAAAATCCACTCTGCTCAATATACTCGGTTGCCTCGACACTCCCACATCGGGAGAGTATTACCTCGATGGTATTTCGGTTCGGAGTATGGGTAAGAACGAACGGTCGATTTTGCGAAATCGGAAAATCGGGTTCGTATTTCAATCCTACAACTTGTTACCCAAAACGACAGCCCTCGAAAACGTGGAATTACCCCTCATGTACAACTCCTCCATCTCGGCCAAAGAAAGGCACGAACTGGCATCGAAAGCTCTTGATGCCGTTGGACTGTCCGAGCGCAAAAATCATAAATCCAACCAAATGTCGGGAGGGCAACAACAGCGGGTAGCGATAGCTCGCGCATTGGTTAACGACCCTGTAATCATTCTTGCCGACGAAGCCACAGGAAATCTCGACACCCGGACTTCATTCGAAATTTTGGTTCTCTTTCAGGAACTGCATGCCCGGGGACGTACCATTATCTTTGTGACCCACAATCCTGAATTATCGGCATACAGTAGCCGAAACATCGTATTACGGGACGGGAAAGTAATCTCCGATATACGGAACGAAAAACAAGCATCGGCTTTGGAAATGCTGCAAAAACTACCGGTGGAAACCGACTAAGGAATAATATTATGAATCTGACCAATCTGACTAAAATAGCTCTAAAAGCGCTCAATAACAATAAGCTACGTTGCTTCCTCACCATGTTGGGTATCATCATCGGCGTAGCATCCGTCATCACGATGCTGGCCATCGGGCAAGGTTCGAAACGAAGCATACGAGAACAAATCTCAGAAATGGGTTCAAACATGATCATGATACACCCCGGCAACATGGAAAGAGGAGGTGTAAGGCAAGACGCATCGTCTATGCAAACACTCAAATTAAACGATTATAAATCCATCTCCGAACAAGCTGAATACGTGTCGGCTTGTTCCCCCTCGGTAAACAGCAGCGGACAATTCATATATGGAGCGAACAACTATCCCAGTACGATATACGGTATTACCGAAGATTATCTGGATATTCGTAAAATTTCTTTGGAAGAGGGAAGCATGTTCACTCCACAAGACGTCATCACTTCTGCCAAAGTCTGTTTAATCGGGAAAACCATTACCGACAATCTCTTCCCCAATGGAGAAAGCCCGATCGGAAAAGTAATCCGGTTCAATAAAATTCCACTTAAAGTCATAGGTACTCTCACGCCCAAAGGATACAACAGCATGGGTATGGACCAAGACGATATGGTACTCGCACCGTATACTACGGTACAGAAACGCATTCTCGCCATTACCTACTTGCAAGGTATCTACTGTTCGGCATTGTCGGAAGAACTTACCCCTCAGGCAACCGAAGAAATCAGCGAGATTCTACGGAAAAACCATAAAATAAAAGAAGGAGAAGATGATGATTTCGAAATACGTTCACAAGAAGAACTAAGTTCCATGTTAAGCTCGACAACCGACATGATGACAATCTTGCTCGCCTGCATTGCAGGTATATCGTTATTAGTCGGAGGTATCGGAATCATGAATATCATGTATGTCTCCGTAACGGAACGCACTCGGGAAATAGGGTTGCGCATGTCCATCGGAGCCAGGGGTATCGATATCCTCGCCCAATTTCTTATCGAAGCCGTTCTCATCAGCGTTACCGGCGGCATTATCGGGGTCGTCTTCGGAGTAGGTGCATCGGTAATCGTCAACGTCCTGTTCAAATGGCCTGTCTACGTACAAGCCTATTCGGTCATACTTTCTTTCTTCGTTTGTACGATAACCGGGATATTCTTCGGTTGGTATCCGGCTCGTAAAGCCGCTAATCTCGATCCCATCGAAGCGATTCGCTACGAATAATTTCACTTTTACCTTTCGAATGAATATATTTGTACAATGGCATCCGATAAGCTACATCTAAGTAAAAAATGGAATACCGTCTTTATACATCTGGCGGCATGGAGTATCTTGTTTATTTTTCCACTCTTGTTTATCGAACGATTCGGGAACATCAACCGAATGCACAATTTCAGCCTGATAAAATTTTATATCCAACCGATTTGCATAGCCTGTATTTTTTACATCAACTACTTATGGCTCATCGATAAAGTCCTGTTTCGTAAAAAAACCATACGATTCATTCTCTATAATTTATTACTGGTAGTCATGGCCAATGTAGCTATCTATTTGGTACACCGCATGGTCATTCCCGAGAGCATTCTGCATCAAAGGCCCACCCCCATTCCCCCTCCTCGTCCGGGGTTCATGCAATGGCAAGATTCCATTACACTGGTGCTGGTCGTTGGGCTGAGTGCCGCTATTAAAGTCACTCAAAAATGGATCACAACCGAAAAAGAACGTAAGCAGTTGGAACAGGAACGTACCGAAGCAGAATTGAAAAATTTGAAAAATCAACTCAATCCTCATTTTCTATTCAATACGCTCAACAATATCTACTCGCTTATCGCTATCAGTCCCGAACGGGCCCAAAGCGCAGTTCTTGAACTGAGCAAGTTGTTGCGTTACGTCCTCTACGAAAATACACAGCCCTATGTTCCTATGGAAAAAGAACTGGAATTCAACCATAACTATATCGAGCTCATGCGATTGAGGCTAGCCCGCCACGTCCAAGTAGATGTAAATATTCCTACCGGCTTGTGTCGAGGGTATAAAATAGCACCGTTGCTTTTCATCACACTCATCGAGAATGCTTTCAAACACGGGACCGGCGCATCTACCCGATCTTTCGTAAAAATCAATATGTCCGAACCTTCACCGGGAGTTATCGAATGCGATATAGAAAACAGCAGCTTCCCGAAAAATGAAACCGACAAGAGCGGTTCGGGTATCGGACTAAAAAATCTATCCCGACAACTCGAACTTCTATACCCGGGAAAATATAATCTGCATGCCGAGAGCGATTCGCACATCTACCGCTCCATGTTGACTATCGACCTGAATTAAACAAACACTGCGACTATGATATTGAAATGTTGTATTATCGACGATGAACCCCTTGCAATCGAGCTACTGGAAAGCTATGTCAAGAAAACGCCTTTTCTACAATTGGAGGCTTCGTTTACCTCGGCTGTTCAAGCGATCGAAAGAATCTCGAAAGGAGATATAGATTTGATATTTCTCGATATACAAATGCCCGAGCTGGACGGTATGGAATTTTCCCGCATGATAGAAGGGAAAAGCCGTGTCATTTTCACTACGGCATTCGGACAATATGCCGTAGACAGTTATAAAGTCAACGCCGTCGATTATTTGTTGAAACCTTTTGCCTACACCGATTTCCTGAAAGCGGCACAAAAAGCGTTGCAATGGTTCGAATTATCGTCCGGGACGAGTGAAATGCATTCCCCAGACAAATCATATATCTTTGTAAAAAGCGATTATAAACTTAAACAGATTCCCCTCGATAAAGTACTCTATATCGAAGGGCTGAAAGATTACGTAAAAATTTACCTCGAAGACGAACCGCACCCCATTCTTTCCCTGCTTAGCTTGAAATCTCTCGAAGAAATGTTACCCGATAGCCGGTTTATTCGGGTGCACCGGTCGTTCATCGTACAGGGCTGTAAAATCAAAATGATCGATCGCAACCGAATCGTATTTGGTAAAGAATACATTCCTATCTCAGATACTTACAAAGATTCTTTCGCCGAATTTATCTCCCGTCACACTCCGCTATCCAACAAATAGAACGAGAGACATAAGTCTTGTTCGACCCATGCCTCTCGCTCGTTACTTAGAAGCTGTTTTAAATTTATTTCAGTTTTAGGAAGCATCATAAATCCTGCGCAGAAAGGAACCCAACTGTCCGACACACAACCCGCAAGCCACAGACAATCCCATGTAAGCCAACCAAGTGTGTGCACAAGTCCAACAAGGATTGTAAATCATTTCTTTGGCAAATATCAAGCATAGAACCGTACAAATTGCAATAACAAGTACCGAAACGACAAATGAAATTTTGGCCTCTATGCTCCATCGCTTGCGAGGCAGTCTATTCAACACCCTACGCGCGAACCACCTATCTGTCCGAAGTTCCAACGAATGATCGCCGAAAAACTCCCGCCATTGATCATCATTCCATTCATTCATATCCGTTTTTCTTTAAATATTCACCCAATTTTTGTTTTGCACGAAATAAATGCGATTTTACCGTACCTTCCGATATACTCATAATCTCTGCTATCTTTGCCACGGCAAGGTCCTCGACGAAGAATAAGGTTATCGCCGTTCGCTCCTCAGGGCGTAAAATAGACAAAGCTCGCGATATATCGATATTCCGGTCCACACACTCAGGAGGTTGTTCCAACAGATTGGCCGCCTCGTCCACAGAAGCATCTTCCCATTCCCGGCTCTTTCGTAACTCATCGTAAAACACATTGTAAGCTACTCGATAAATCCATGTCGAAAAAGAAGACAAGCCTTTATAACTACGCAAATTATAATAAACTTTGATAAAAGTCTCCTGCGCCAAATCATCGCTGAGCACTGGATCTCCACCGGTAAGATTCAGGAAAAAGCGTTTCAATCGCACCTGATACTTATCGACAAGGCAGGCAAAAGCCCGCCGATCGTCGAACAAAGCACAACGAGTCACCCACGCTATATCCTCATTCTTATTCATCGCTCCGACCTACTCGATTTCGGTAGTTTGCTCGTCGGTATCACGAACTTCCTTTCGCGATTCTACCCGATAAAGAATCAGTTTCCCTATACCTATCAAAGTGAATATAGCCGCCAAACCAACCAAAAGAGCCCCGAAACCTTCGTCCAATTCATAAGCCCCACCTATACACCATATAAAAGACCCGATTCCGACAGCCGTACAAACAAGACCTTGATTCAGAGTGGAAAATTTACTGGGTCGCTTCGACTCCGGTTCGTCGAAAAAGCCTTCGGGTAATTCTCGACCCGACTCTATCGCTTTTTCCATCACCCGATAGCGGGATTGTACTTTTTTATTACGATAATAAATATAGAAAAAGACAATTAAAAAAGCGATAAGAAAAGGTGAAACAATAGCAAAAAGAGGAACCAAAGAATCTATTATATCCTCGGCATCCGGCTCTTCTTGAAAGAGCATTCTATCCCGTTCAACTGCGAGTTCCTTCATACGTATTTGGAAAGCCTCGCTCGGAGTCATACCGTTAAGTGTATCGGCTGCTACGACCGCCTCTTGTTGTGCCACAGGGCCATTCGATTTCAGAGGAGCTGTTGCCTCGGCTGCTGTTACGGCTCCTGTCCACGATACGATAGACAAAAGCATCATCATAAACATCTTTTTCATATTCTCTTCTATTTTAATTTTATAGGTTATTTATAATCGTTCTCTTTCCGGAAATTCAATTATTAGACGTAACCAACCACTCGTTTGGTTGCAGAAACCTTGAATTTTTTTTTCAAAAATAGTCTAAATGAAGGAACGGCACACATTATCTGCATGAAAATGAGATTAAAGAATGTTCTCTCTTTCTGTTGTTCCCGTATCATCGCAAAATGGAATATCGATGACATAAAAGAGATGAAACCAATCGACAGAAAGATTCATTAAAAGAAGGCAAAGGAATTACCCAAAAGGGAAGTACATATTTTATAAGCGAACTTATAAAATACCTTGCATAAAGAAAATCGAAACAAAACGGACAACAAGCGGGTAAAAAAAGTAATTTTGCATACCTAAACCAAACAAAGGATTCATGAAACAAAAAGAAATCAATAAAGTCGAAATACGCAATCTTCAAAAAGAAGATTACGACCAACTGGCTAGCTCTTTCACCCGTGTCTATGCCGACGGTAGCGACGTATTTTGGACTCCCGAACAAATCGACAAACTCATTCGCATATTCCCCGAAGGACAAATCGTCACGGTCGTCGATGATAAAATCGTGGGCTGTGCCCTCTCTATCATCGTAAACTATAACGATGTAAAGAACGACCACACCTATGCCCAAGTCACAGGAAACGAAACATTCGACACTCACACGCGGAAGGGGAATATCCTGTATGGTATCGAAGTGTTCATACACCCCGATTATCGGGGTCTACGTCTCGCCCGACGTATGTACGAATATCGCAAAGAGTTGTGTGAAAAACTCAATTTGAAAGCGATCATGTTCGGCGGACGTTTGCCGAATTACCACAAATACGCCGACCGAATGCGCCCCAAAGAATACATCGACAAGGTGCGTCAACGCGAGATATTCGACCCGGTGCTATTGTTCCAACTCTCCAACGATTTCCACGTCCGTAAGGTAATGCGAAACTATTTGCCCAACGACGAGGAATCGAAACACTTCGCCTGTCTGCTCCAATGGGACAACATCTACTATCAAGAGCCTACCGAAGAATATATATCTCCTAAGACCACCGTGCGGGTAGGCCTCGTACAATGGCAAATGCGTAGTTACAAAACACTCGACGATCTTTTCGAGCAAGTGGAATTTTTCGTCGATTCCGTAAGCGGTTATCAAAGCGACTTCGTCCTCTTTCCAGAGTATTTCAACGCCCCGCTCATGGCTCGGTTCAACGATGCAAGCGAGTCTCAGGCTATCAGAGGATTAGCCCGATATACCGACGAAATACGAGAACGTTTCATCAATCTTGCAATTCGGTACAACATCAACATCATTACAGGAAGTATGCCGCTGATTAAAGAAGACGGACTGCTCTACAACGTAGGTTTCTTATGCCGTCGAGACGGTACTTACGAAACGTATGAAAAACTACATGTCACCCCCGACGAAATGAAATGCTGGGGATTGAGCGGCGGTAAAGCCATTCGGACTTTCGAGACCGACTGCGCCAAAATCGGAGTCTTGATTTGTTACGATGTCGAGTTCCCCGAACTCTCCCGAATTATGGCCAGCGAAGGTATGCAAATATTGTTCGTTCCGTTCCTCACCGATACCCAAAACGCCTATTCCCGTGTAAGAGTCTGCGCACATGCCCGTGCCATCGAGAACGAATGCTTCGTAGTCATAGCCGGTAGCGTAGGCAACCTGCCCAAAGTACACAACATGGATATTCAATATGCCCAATCGGGAGTTTTTACCCCCTGTGATTTCGCATTCCCGACAGACGGACGCAGAGCCGAGGCTACCCCGAACACCGAAATGATTCTTATCTCGGACGTCGATTTGGATCTTTTGAACGAATTGCACACCTACGGTAGCGTGCGCAACCTCAAAGATCGCCGCAACGATCTCTACGAAGTGAGAATGAAGAAATAACAAAACCGGTCTCTTGAACATTCAAGAGACCGGTTTCATCGAGCGGCAAACGAGACTCGAACTCGCGACCCTCAGCTTGGGAAGCTGATGCTCTACCAACTGAGCTACTACCGCAGTTTTTCATTTCTTATTACGGGGACAAATGTAGAAGTTTTTTTTCTACTTTACAAATTATTGCCGTATTTTTACCACATAGAAAAATCATAAAAACGATATGGTAAAAATTGGTTTGTTGTCCGACACCCATGCATGGTGGGACGACCGTTACGAAAAATATTTTGCCGAATGTGACGAAATCTGGCACGCCGGAGATATAGGCTCAGTCCAAGTCGCCGACCGGTTCGAAGCCTTGAAACCATTTCGGGCGGTATACGGGAACATCGACGGTCAAGAGTTACGGATTCGCTATCCTCAGCACCAACGTTTCAGCATCGAAAATACCGATATATGGATAACACACATAGGAGGCTATCCGGGCCGATATGCACGCGAAGTGACCCCGGAAATATACATACACCCACCCCAATTATTCATATCGGGTCACTCGCATATCTTGAAAGTTCTTTATGACAAAACCCTACACTGCCTGCACATCAATCCAGGAGCCGCAGGAATGTACGGATTCCACAAAAAACGTACATTGGTACGCTTCGCCATCGATAAGGGAGAATTTAAGGATTTGGAAGTTATCGAACTAGCTGATAATCGATAAGTACAAAAATCAAATATTCAACTCCTGACGAACGGTTTCGATAAATTCCCAAAATACCGAAGCGAAAGGTTCGATAATAGAGCGTTTCGGTTCACCCGAGGGAATGAGCGCATGCAATCCACCTTTGAAACAACGCACATCTATACGGGTTCCCATCTCTATGGGCTCTCCGTCGAGATGTATCGCACCGGGCTTTTCCCTCTTAATCGTGAGCGATTCGGTCGTGAAGCTCTTGATATTGGAATCTTGATCGATATGTTTGGTAAATAACAAAAGAGCCAATGCAGCCGTATCGAACGGGGTAAAGGGCATAAGCACCGTGACATCGATTTTCCCGTCCTGCATGCTGGCATGAGGGGCTATATAAGCATTATTACCATATTGCGAGGCATTGCCGCAGGCAATCAAGAAAGCCTTTTCGGTCACCGTTCCGTCAGGCATTTCGATTTGATAAGTTTCCGATTTATATTTGAGATACTCCGTAAGAGCCTTAGCCACATACGACAATTTTCCTCGGCGTTTTCCCTGCGCGAATTTCAAGCTCACCAAAGCATCGAAGCCGACCCCGCAAGTGCAGAAAAAAGGGCGATCGTTTGCCGTACAATAATCCAAATCTACGATCTGCCCGTCGTTGATAATTTCGAGAGCTTTTCGCACGTCCATCGATATACCCAAATGGCGGGCAAGTCCATTGCCCGAACCTACCGGAACGATAGCCAATGCCGTGGAAGTATCGATAAGCTCCCGGGCTATTTCGTTGCAAGTTCCGTCTCCGCCTACGGACAGCACGATGTCCACACTTTCGTCCACGGCCCGGCGAGTCAATTCGGCTCCATGCCCCGCATACTGTGTAAAAACACATTCCACCCGATATTTCGAAGGGTCTATTACCTCCCTTATCAGAGCAGGGATTTCTTCCTTATCTTTTGTTCCCGATATAGGATTTATAATAGCTAAGAGTCTTTTCGGTGCAGACATAGAATTTTCTGTTTTCGAAAAAGCATAGGCAACACCCGTACATGGAATGAATACAAGACATTCGAATAATCCCGATTCATCGAAACTTAACGGCCCGATTGCCATAGCGGGTGACAAAGGTACGAATTTTTCCCAAACTTTTACAAACCTATAACACGCTTCCGACTTTACGTTATAAACTAAATGATAAAATGGACAACAAAAAACTCGTATTTCTCAAACAACTTAGTACCTTTGTAGAAGAGAGGAGTCTTTGGGTAGAACCAAATCGGAAATACGATTTCCGTTTGTCTCCGAACCCACCTTTCACTATATTTGTAGAATATAGGCTGCGGTTCGACATAGTCAAGTTGGAAATAAAATTTCCGTTTGTCTCTGCGCTCACCTTTCACTATATTTGTTGTTTATAATATAAAGCGAACATTAACTAAAAAAGATATATTCCATGAATGCTTTTCAAAACCCATTAATACGTATTATAGCCTCTATCGCCGTAGGCTTGTTACTCATTTTATATCCGAATGCCGCTCTGCCTACGATTCTTTTAATCATCGGTATTCTCATCGGATTACCCAGTCTATACGCTCTCCTCATTTATCTATTGAGCGAGGATAGAAATAAGTTACCCTTCCCCGTTTTATCCTTAGTGATGTTGCTGTTCGGTTGTACGCTTATGCTGTTTCCCGGCTGGTATATAGGCATTACGGTATATGTTTTGGGTGGAGCGCTGGTATTGATAGGAGTTTATCAAATACTCTATCTGCTGACACTTAAAAAGAATCTGAGGAGCAAAGCAGGTTGGCTCTCCTATCTGTTACCGGCTATCGTTCTGCTCATCGGCATAGAAATTTTGGTCAATCCGTTCTCGGCGACCGAGAGGGTTATGGTGATTACTTTCGGAGCGGCAACACTTCTTTACGGTATCACTGACCTGATTTACTATATCCGGTTGAAATAAATTCCGTAAAAATTATTTCTCAAAAATCTATGGAAAGCCTCAGATTTATCTGACGGCGAGTAAGGTAATTGGGCACGGCATATTGCGCATTGGTAATATCCGTCACCCAATAGTACGAGTTCACATTACTTATATCGAACAGGTTAAAGACATCTATTCCTATCCACACGCTTTTCAAATGACGTAAAACGCCTTTCTGCAAAAGTTTATCTTCGCCTCCGACCAAAATACGGGAAGCTCCTATATCGACACGCTTATATGCCGGAGCGCGGAAATACCCTGCCTGTCGGCCTTTCCGGGGCGAACCCACCGGCAAACCGTCGGCAAAAATAGCCCGTAGACTGAATTTATACTTGGGGAACCGAGGTACATAATCTTGAAAATAAAGCCCCACACTATATCGTTGGTCGGTAGGTCGAGGTAATTTCACGCCATTGATTTCCTCCTGTGTCTTCATCAGAGAAAACGTAAGCCACGAGTCGACACCGGGCACGAACTGCCCGAAAAGTTTCATATCCAACCCGGCGGCATACCCTTTCGCCTCGTTCTGCCCGCTGTACCACACCCGCAGATTATCCACTTCATAAGGAATAAGATGGTCGAGTTTCTTATAATACAACTCTGCCGTAAATTTGAAAGGTCTGTCCAATGCCCGGAACGAATAATCTCCACCCAGTACCACATGGATAGAACGTTGAGACTTGATATTCCGATTGAGCTGCACGACATAATTGTTAGCGGCATCACAAACCGTGTCGCGCAACTCCTTATAAAAAGGAGCTTGATAATAAAGCCCGCCGGCAAGACGAGTCGTTATCTGTTCGTTGGCAGCCGGAATAAAAGAAATCGACGCACGAGGACTGATAAGGGTCTCCTTGTTGAACCCCCAATAAGAAGCCCTCAATCCGCCGGTAAAGATAAAGCGCCCCCACAAAGTACGTAACCGGTAGGTATCTTGCAGATAGGCCGACAAACGATGGCTCTCCATATCTTGTCGGGAAAACAAGTTATAAATCATCTCGACCGATTGCCCCGTATGCGGCAAAGAATAGCCCGCCGAATCTCGCATCTCCCATTCCCTCACTCGGTCGTGTATCTTTTCGTATTGATGGGTCAATCCCCACTTCAACTCGTTCTGTCCCAATTTTGTAGCTCCTTTCAATGAAGTAGCCACCACCGATGCTCTCAACCGGTTACGAGCATGCTCGTGATAAGTCCCCACTCCGAGAGCTCCCTTATTCTCGGTCGACTCGCCGTCCTCGCCATTAGCCAAATCGTCCAACCAATACTGCCCGGCAATATCGTAAGTCACCAGTTCGTTCGTGACGAAAGCCGAGGTCATCAAAGCCCATTGAGTATATTTATCGGGGAAAAAATTCAACGAAAAAGCACCGAAATAAGTCTCGAACTTATCTTTTTCGTAGCCGTCGAAATAGACTTTAAACTGTTTGGCATCGGTCGCCGTACCGAATGACGTATTCCGCTCGTGGGGAGTAAATTTATAATTGTTAATGGAAATATTGCCCAGCAAAGAGGCCTCCCACTTCGGTGCGAATTTATAAGTAAGATAAGTTTGATAATCGAAAAAAGAGGGCTCGTACTCCCCTTTGGTATCGAGAGAACTCAACAAGGTAGAATTGGTTTTATAACGCACGCCGTGCAGTTGCGAGAATTTCTTGGTGCTCTGTCCTACCGAAGCGGTAGCCCCCAAAAAACTGGCGGACACCGATCCTTCGAACGCTTCGGGATGCTTGTAAATAATATCGAGCACCGACGACATCTTGTCGCCATATTCGGCCGAAAATCCGCCCGACGAAAATCCTACGGCCCCTACCATATCAGGGTTGATGATACTCAACCCCTCCTGTTGCCCCGAACGAACGGTCAATGGTCGATAGACCTCTATACCGTTGATATACACGATATTTTCATCGAAATTACCCCCTCGCACGGAATATTGCGAACTCAGCTCGTTACTCGAATTGACACCGGCAAAAGTTGTCAACATAGCCTCGATACTGCCCCCCGTCGCATCGGGCATCAATTTCAAATCCTTCGTGTCGATCGTCTGCAACGTACTCGTCTGCCGGCGATGAGTCGCCACGACAACCTCGTTCAACATCTTGGCGTTCTTGTTCAGACGTACCGACAAGGAAACATCTTTCGTGAGATTGAGCAACTGGCGGCGCTCCTCCCGATACCCCAAACAAGAATAAATCACCACGATGGAATCTCCCGCCGGAATGGAAAGCTGATACTCCCCTTTCAAATCGGTCATCGTCCCCATCGTCGTTCCTGCCACTCGTACCGTAGCCAACTCTATGGGCTGATTGTCACTGTCATACACGCGTCCTGTCAGCTTCACACGCCCCTGTGCCGCCAACTGAAAAACCGCACCTATCGTGATAAAAAGGAATAATATCTTGTATCTCATCGGGATTCTATACACACTGTGCCTCTTTCGTCGAAGGCACATTTATTAAACGGGAAAAAACTCCGTTCAGTATATGGCCGGACGAAAAGTATCAAAAAAAGTTTCTACCATTAACCGTAGAACAACAAGGTTATTGTATCTTTGCTATGTAAAGATGATTTGTATGGTGACAAAAAGGGTATTTACTCTTTCAGACAAATCAAAATGGATAAATTTCATAACAAACTTAGAACCTCTACCCTTATGAAAAGCCTGCACGACTTGTTGATTCATCGGCGGAGTATCCGCAAATACACCCAAGAGGCGCTATCGCCCGAAGCCGTAAAAACCATTCTCGAAGCGGGATTGCTCGCTCCTTCGTCCAAACGCTGCACTCCGTGGGAGTTCATTGCGGTGGAAGACAAAGAAACGCTCGCCCGTTTGTCCGAATGCAAGACTTCGGGAGCCAAACCCATTGCCGGAGCTGCGCTCGCTATCGTCGTCACCGCCGACATGACCCTTACCGATACATGGATCGAGGATGCTTCTATCGCTGCCATTCTCATGCAGTTGCAAGCCGCCGACCTCGGTTTGGGAAGCTGCTGGATACAGGTGCGGGGACGGTTCGGAGCTATGGACGAACCTGCCGAAGATTTTGTGCGGGAGACATTGGGAATCCCCGAAGAGATGGGAGTGCTCTGCATTCTCTCCATTGGACATAAAGACGAAGAGCGCAAGCCTTTCGACGAAGAAAAAATGATGTGGGAAAAAGTTCACATCGGCAAATGGTAATCCCCTGCATCGACATGAAGATTATTCTCATCGGAGCCGGCAATTTAGCCACGCAATTAGCGGTCGCTTTACAAAAAAAGGGAATGACTCCGGCTTATATATACAGTCGTACCCGAAAATCGGCCGAACAACTGAGCGAACGATTGCGCGATGTGCCCTGTTCCACCGACATCAGCCAAGTCCCCACCGACGGAGATCTCTATATCTTCGCCGTGAAAGACTCCGCTCTGCTCGATTTGGTTTCCCGCATGCCTGCCAATCGAGGCCTTTGGGTACACACAGCGGGAAGCATGGACATGGAAGTATTCGCCCCGTATACCGCGCGCTACGGTGTATTCTACCCCATGCAGACATTCAGTAAAGAACGGGAAACCGACTTCGACGATATTCCTATTTTTGTCGAAGCGAACCATACGAACGATACCGAACGTTTGCAAGAATTGGCAGGTCGGTTGTCTACAAAGGTTTACGAAGCGACCTCCGAACAGCGCAAGTACCTGCATTTGGCTGCCGTGTTCGCCTGCAACTTCACCAATCACCTCTACGCCTTGTGCGACCGCATTCTGTCGGAACACGGGCTGCCGTTCGAAACCATGCTACCGCTCATACGGGAGACTGCCGCGAAAGTAGCCGACATGCCGCCGGAACAAGCTCAGACCGGACCGGCAATCCGATACGACAAAAACGTCATAGACAAACAAATGGCTCTGCTTTCAGACCCGACCATGCGGCAGATTTACGACCTGATGAGCCGGAGCATTCACGAAACCAATAAACATTAAAAACAACGACTATGAGCCGAACCGATTTCGACCTCTCACGAATAAAGGCTTTCGCCTTCGATGTGGACGGTGTCCTTTCTCCCGATACGATCCCCCTGCATCCATCGGGCGAACCCATGCGGATCGTCAACATCAAAGACGGGTACGCCTTGCAGTTCGCCGCCAAAATGGGCTACCCCATCGCCATTATTACCGGCGGACGCACCGAGGCTGTCCGCAAACGTTTTGAAGGATTAGGATTAAACCATGTCTATATGGGAGCCGCCGTAAAAATCGAAATTTTCAAAAAATGGCTGGACGAGTGCGGGCTGCGTCCCGACGAAGTCATGTATATGGGCGACGACATTCCGGATTATAAAGTGATGACCCAAGTCGGATTACCGGTTTGCCCGCTGGCTTGTCCCGCCGATGCCGCCCCCGAAATTAAACAGATAGCCCGCTACATCTCGCCGTTCGGCGGCGGACAAGGTTGTGGGCGGGACATCATCGAACAAATCCTGAGGGCACAAGGCAAATGGATGTCCGATAAAACAGCCTTCGGCTGGTAACCACACAAAACAACGAAACACCATGCTATCGCATCTCAAAAAATACGAAATTCTGTTGGCGAGCAATTCACCCCGCCGCCGGGAACTTCTCGCCGGATTAGACATCGACTATCGGGTAACAGCCCTTCCCGAAGTGGACGAATCTTACCCCGACACCCTTTCGGGCGAAGAGATTCCCCTCTACATCTCGCAAGAAAAAGCAGCCGCCTACCGCCGCTTTATGAAGGATAATACGCTCCTTATTACTGCCGACACCATCGTCTGGCTCGATGGGAAAGTATACGGCAAGCCTCGCGATATAGCCGATGCTAAAGCCATGTTGCAAGCCCTGTCGGGAAAAACCCACACCGTCATCACCGGTGTCACGCTCACCTCTCTGCAAAAACAGATTTCCTTCGCTGTCTCCACCGAAGTCACTTTCGCCGCCCTCGGTGACGATGAAATCGATTACTACGTGGAGACGTACCGCCCCCTCGACAAAGCCGGAGCATACGGCGTACAGGAATGGATAGGCTACATCGGCGTGACCGGACTCAAAGGCAGCTATTACAACGTGATGGGATTGCCTATACAACGACTGTACACCGAATTAAAAAAATTTTAGAAGCTGTTTTAAATTTATTCCGAGACAGATTGAGCCCTATGTTGAAGCTGATT
>OGPW01001264.1_pt1 | contig 17697 bp, 11 predicted proteins | sample 1553061 | NCBI WGS metagenome assembly OGPW01 (sample SAMEA2580292, study PRJEB22360) | human gut metagenome | biome: human gut; feature: human-associated habitat; material: faeces | place: Denmark | collected 2008/2010
CAAGGCTGCGGGCCGTAACCAGCCGCAGGTGCGTGCGGAGCTGAGTGCCGACACCGTGCTGATCGGGCACCGGTTCAAACTGCGCGTCGAGGTGACCAAGGACGTGATGCAGATGGTCGCCTTCCCGGAGTTCGAGAACGGGCGGCTGACCGATTCGCTCGAAATCCTGCTGGAGGGCCCGGTCGATACCGTCAGCCGCGAGGGGCGCACCGAAGTGCTCGCGCGCGAGTACCTGCTCCCCTGTTTTTCCCCTGCCGACTATCGGCTCGGGCGCTTCCCGGCGCTCTATGCCGACAAAAACCTCGTCGATACGATCTGGTCGCCCGATTCGCTGCGGGTGATCGTGACGGCCCCGCCCGTCGATACGGCTTCGCATACGATCTATGACATCAAAGCTCCGCTGAAGGTGCCGCTGCGTTTCGGCGAGGTGAGCGGTTACCTGCTCTTCGGGCTGATCGCGGCGCTGCTGATCGCAGTGGCCGTCTATGTCCTGCTGCTGAAGCGCGGACGCGGGCTGCTCGCGGCGTTGCGCGGCCCCGCCGACCCGCCGCATGTGGCGGCCATCAAGCAGCTCGAAAAACTGCATACGCAAAAACTGTGGCAGAGCGGCAAATCGAAACAGTATTACACCGGCCTGACCGATATCCTGCGCGAATACCTCGCCGGACGTTACAACTTCCAGGCGATGGAGATGACCTCGGCCGAGATCATCGCGCGAATCCGTGAACTGTCCGTCGAAGAGCGCGCGTCGAAACGGCTCGGCAGCCTGCTCGAAGTGGCCGATTTCGTGAAGTTCGCGAAGTACGAGCCCGATGCGGTGCAGAACGAGGATGCCTATCAGGATGCCTACTATTTCGTCGAGGAGACCAAGCAACTGCCGCCGGAACTGCAACCGCAGCAGGCCGGAAACGATACCCCGCAGGGGAACGTTCCCGGACCGACGGGGACTTCAGGCGGATTGAAACCTTCGGGTGTTCCCGGAGCGCCGGATATTCCGGATACCCCGGGCGGCGCAGCCGCAGGAGGAACCTCGGACGAAGCCGGGGAAGGAAAGGAGGTGCGGTCGTGAGCAGGACGATGATACGGAACCTGGTGCTGGGTTTGGTACTGGCGGCATCTGCGGGCGTGCAGGGCCTTTATGCGCAGCGTTATCCCGAACGGCGCGTGCTGCGTGCCGGCAATGCGCTCTACGAGCAGGAAAACTATCCCGAGGCGGAGATCCGTTACCGCAAGGCGCAGGAGCAGAGCCCGACGTACGAAGGGCTCTTCAACCTGGCCGACGCGCTCTACAAGCAGAAACGTTACGACGAGGCGCTCAATATCCTCAAGCAGATTTCGCGCGACGAAGTGGCGGGACCCCATGCCCCGGATGCCTATTACAATCTGGGCAATACCTACTTCCAGCAGAAGAAGCTGCCCGAGGCCGCCGAAGCGTACAAGAACGCGCTGCGGCGCAATCCGCTGGACGATGAGGCGCGCTACAACCTGGCTTATGTGCTGGAACTGATGAAACAGAACCAGGACGACAAGAACGACCAGAACCAGGACAACCGGCAGAACCAGGACCAGAACAAAGACAACCGGGATAATAAGGACGACAAAGATAACAAGGACCGGAAGCAGCCCCCGAAGAAGGATCAGGACGGCCAAGGCGACAAGCCCGACAAGCAGGATCCCGACCAGGGCGACGGCGGTGAGAATCCGCAGGACCAGAAACCCGACCAGGGGAAAGGCGGGGCCCAGCAGGAACGCATGAGCCGCGAGGAGGCCGAGAGGATGCTCGACGCCGTACAGGGCAGCGAGGACAACACCAAGAAGAAAGTGGATGGCCGCAAAGCGCGCGCGGTGGGCCGTTCGGGCAAGAACTGGTAGGTGCGATACGGCCCCGCACATGCGCAGTAAATGTACGTGGGACAAGGGGTGGCGCATGAGACGTACGACCTGCGTGTGGAGCGGTGCATGGCACAGGAGAAATAGTGCGTGCGCGGTGGGAGGTAATGTACGGAAGGCCTGAATACGCGTGAAGGAAGTGGTGCAAACAAATAAAGTCAAAGGAACGTTGTGGATATCGTAAGATTTGTCAATCCGGATATGTTGTGGCTCTCGGCGCTGATCGTGCCGATGGTCGCCTATTACGTCTACCGGATGCGCCAGGGCGGCGCGACGATGCGCATTTCGACGATCGACGGGGTGCGCCGTGTGCCGCGTACGGCCAAATATTACCTGCGCCACCTGCCGCTGGTGCTCTGTTGCCTCGCCGTGGCGCTGCTTTCGGTGGCGCTGGCCCGTCCCCAGAGCGCCGAGCACAATTCGAACAGCACCACCGAAGGAATCGATATCGTATTGTCGCTCGACGTGTCGGGCAGTATGCTGGCCCGCGATTTTACCCCCGACCGCCTCGGCGCGGCCAAAGAGGTGGCCTCGAATTTTATCGTGGACCGTCCCAACGACCGTATCGGGTTGGTGGTGTTCGCGGGAGAGAGTTTCACCCAGTGTCCGCTGACGACCGATAAGCGGTCGCTGCTGAACCTGCTGGGCGGTGTGCGCAGCGGCATGATCGACGACGGGACGGCCATCGGCAACGGACTGGCGACGGCCGTGAACCGCCTCAGGGAGAGCAGTGCGAAAAGCAAGGTGGTGATCTTGCTCACCGACGGCGTGAACAACAGCGGCCAGATCGCGCCGCTGACCGCGGCCGAAATCGCTAAGTCGTACGGCATCCGCGTCTATACGGTGGGCGTCGGCACGATGGGAATGGCGCCTTATCCCGCTATCGATATGTGGGGCAACCTGACCTTCCAGCCGATGAAGGTCGAGATCGATGAAAAGATGCTGACCGAAATCGCACAGATGACCGGCGGCCAGTATTTCCGTGCCACCGATAACCGCAAGCTCCGCGAGATTTACGACCAGATCAACGACCTCGAACGCAGCCGCGTCGAGGTGGAGAACTTCACCCGTTACGACGAGTGCTTCGCACCTTTCGCGCTGTTGGCGGTGCTGCTGGCGGTGGCCGGGTTCCTGCTGCGGCAGACCTGGCTGAGGCGGTTGCCGTAGGCGGCCGGAGGACGCAGTAGGGGAAAGTCCCGAAGCGCCAGTGGCCGTGGCGCTCGCTTAACCCCTGGCAGGTCGTTACAGCCTGCTTTAAAAGTGGCCCGGTGAACGCATGCCGGTCCGGTTAAAAATAAGAAGACTTTAAAAGTCAACCATAATGTTCAGATTCGCGACTCCCGGATACCTCTATTTGCTGTTGCTGCTGCCGTTGCTGGCGGGGCTTTACGTCTATGCGGTGCGTTCGCGCCGCCGTGCGCTGGAGCGATTTGCCGACGAGGCGGTGCTGCCGGGGCTGATGCCCGAGGCTTCGCCCGTGCGCCTGCGGCTCAAATTCGTGTTGCTGTGCCTGGGACTCGGGTTTATCATCCTGGCGCTCGCACGGCCGCAGTTCGGTTCGAAGCTTCGCGAGGTGACGCGCCAGGGCGTCGAGATCATGCTGGCGGTCGATGTGTCGAACAGCATGCTGGCGCAGGATTTCGAACCGAGCCGCCTGGAGCGGACCAAGTTCGCGATCGACCGCCTGGCCGAAAAACTGCACGAGGACCGTATCGGGTTGATCGTTTTCGCCGGGGACGCCTACGTCCAGCTTCCGATCACTTCGGACTACGTTACTGCGCGCAATTTCGCGCGCAATATTTCACCCGACATGGTTTCGCGGCAGGGAACGGCCCTCGGTGCCGCGATAGAACTCGCGTCCGGCTCGTTTTCTTCGGGCAGCGAGGGGAGCCGCGTTATTATCCTGATCTCGGACGGTGAAAACCACGAGGACGATGCGATGGCCGCCGCCGAAGCCGCCGCACGGCAGGGGATCAAAATCTATACGATCGGCATCGGTACGCCCGAAGGGGCTCCGATCCGCATCGGCGGCGACTTCATCAAGGACGAGGAGGGCAAGATGGTGGTTTCGAAGCTCGACGAACAGACCCTCGAGCAGATAGCCCTCACCACCGGCGGCGGGTATATCCGCGCGACGAACCGCAGTTTGGGGTTGGATGAGATCGTGCAAAAGATCGGCGAGGTGGAGAAAAAACAGCTCACCGAGTCGATTTTCGAGGATTTCAGCGAACAGTACCAGTATCCGCTCGCGGTCGGACTGGCGTTGCTGCTGCTCGATTTCCTGATCCCGGAACGCCGGAGCCGCCTGCTCGACCGGCTCAATATTTTCCGCAAGAAAAACGATTCGGGCGATCCGGTGTAGCCTGCCGCACCGCCGCGCATTTTGCGGCTTCATGCGACAAAACTGCCGGGCTGCCGGGCCTGTTGCGTGCCTTTCCGGCGTCTATGTTGCAGAAATAGCGTATTTCATTTTATAGCGCACGCCTTCGAATAGGTCGGCTTGTGCAATTGTTTGTTTTGTGACTTCCCTGCTGGTTCAAGGGGGACTGTGCGCTCAAAGAATTTATTTATACACAAACCGGTTTATTTGGAATAATTTAATATATAAACAAACGATTACGACATATTTTAAGTGTCTTGTTTGTAGAATATGCAACATGACATTCGGACTGAGTTTGTTTTGTAAAAGGCTTTGATTATGAACGGGGCTATGAGTATCGAGTGATGGTCAATAAAATACATGTCAGAGAACCGATGCAGGATGCCTCCTCTATCGAATATCATTTGTTGTGTGTCATCTCCAAAACGCTGAAAGATTCCGAGAACTTACCGCCGATTCGTTGGAAATATCCGAGGCCGTAGGTGATCGTAATTACACGTCCGTTGCCACCCGGAACGTCATCCTGCCGATTCAGTCCCGAAGCCTGTCCCGATTTTGCTACAATCGGGAAATCCAATTGAAAAGAGCCGGGGAAGTTTTTAGTGCAACAGCGGGCGGGGAATAGATCGGTTATTCCCCACCCGCTGCTGTGCGTTTTGGATTGTCTTGTTCGTATTTGCCGGGCTGCGGTGCGGGTCTTCGGCTGGTGTTCGGACGGGCACCGGAGTCCCCGGTGCCCGCCGGGGCGCCTATTCGTCGTACACCAACTCGAAGTCGTCCACCCACATCTTGCTGTCGCGGCTGCCGATGTAGTAGTCGCCGTAGCGCGAGGCGGAGCATACCAGTACGATATGGGTCGGGACCCGGTTCGTTGCGTTGTAGGCGAGCTTGATCGTGAACTGCTGCCATTCGGATACCGATTTGTCGAAGACCAGCTCCCCGTAGGCGATCACCGCCGCGCTCTTCGGGTTGAAGAAGGTGTTTTTGTCGCGCGTGTCGACGCAGATCGGCACCTCGGCCGTTCCCAGCATCTTGTTGTCGGTCTCCTTCTCGCAGACGCCGTACTCTTCGGGTGTCCAGGTCCCCAGTGCGACGTAGATGATGCCGTTGTCCGGGTCTCCCTTCGCGATGGTGACGCCCGTGGGCTGCGTCGTGCCGACGTCGGTGATCTTGCCGCAGTTGTATTTGGCCCACCCGCGCAACGCTACCGGCCGCCGGGTGAAAGGCCGCCCGAAGCCGACGATGCCGTTGGTGCCGCGTGTGCCGACGTACTGCCCGATGAAGAGGTTGCCCGCGGCCAGCTTACCGATGCCCGCGATGCCGGCCAGTTTGGATTCCAGCTGCGCGGCGTACTGGCCGGTGCTACCGGGCCGGGTGTCGGTCACTTTGTTGGTCAGTGTGGTATTGGCCACGGCCGCCCCCGTGTTGCCTGTGCCCCAGTAGGCTGCATCCCGCGTTGGGCCCGGGTAGACGATGTCCTTCTCGGTGCACCACTCTTCGAAGCCGCCGTTGGTCAGCGGGGTCTCGGGTTCGGTGGTCACGGTCTCTACCGGGGACTCGTCCTCGCCCGAATAGGCGACCAGTTCGTAGGTCGTTTCGGGTTCGAGGCCGGTGAGGCAGGTTTTGAACGCGCCGCCCGATACTTCGACCTTGTCGCCGGGAACGGTAATCCACGGTGTGTCGCCCTGCTTGCGGTAGCGGAAGCCGAGGTCGGTGCCGCTGCGGCCTTCGCCGTAGAGCCAGATCAGGCGCGTCCACGCGTCGATCTGCTTGAACTCGGCCGTCACGTCGGTCGGAACCACGTACAGCGACCACCGCTCTTCGAAGTCGTGGTAGCGGATGTCGATCGTGCGGTAGGTCTCGAACGACGTTAATTGGCTCGGGTCGGGCGTCATCGTCGTGATTCCCGCCGGGCCGAGTTTCAGCTCCTTGATCGTGATATGCTGCATGTCGGTCCCCGTCGGGACGTGGACGGTGGCGGTGTGTTTCTCTTCGTCGAACTCGGCCGCACCGATCTGCGATTCGACGGTGAAGATGCGTTCGATCTGCTGCTCGGCCTTCAGCGTCCATTCGTAGTCCTGATAGAGCGACAGCGTGACGGGCAGGTCGCTGCGCAGGTCGAATTCGCCGGAAAGGGGGACCGATGCGCTGCCGCCTTCGGTGATGACGATCTCGGTGATCGGCACGCGGCTGATGTCGGTCGTTTCGTCGAGGTGCAGCGTGACCGTGCGCAGTTTGGCGTCGATGTCGGAGGCGGTGCAGGTGAAGCCCTCGCCCTTGACTTCGAGGATGTCGATGGCGACCACCGGATACGGGATGTCGTTCTGGATGCAGGAGGCCAGCGCGAGCATCGGGACATAGAGGAGCAGGCGGCGGATCTTGTTCATGGCGTTTTACAAAAGGATGTTGAGGCCGATGCGGATATTGGCCAGGTTCAGGCGGAACAGCATCTTTGAGGCTTCGCGGGTGCCGATCACCTTGCCTTCGCTGTCGGTCTGCGTCACTTTCGTGTATTGCACGCCGCCGAGCCCGAAGGAGAGGGTGGTGCATACGTTCGGGAAGACGAAGACCGCACAGCCGGGGTTGAACGAAAATTTAAACTGCCGGTTGTTGCTGTGGGTATATTTGATCTCTTCGTTCGATTTGTAGGAGAAAACCGATTTCCCGGTTTTGTACGACGCTTCCAGTTCGGCGAACAGCCCGAAGTGCCCTTTCGCGTCGATGCCGGCGTAGGAGCGCATGAAGATGCCGAACGACGAAGAGGTGCTGTTGAGGTTGATGTCCGAAAAGGAGATGTTCATGTCGTTGGCTTCCCCGAGGTCCAGTGCGGCGTTGTCGATATGCCCGTCCGTCTTCGAGTAGCCGAAGCGGGCGCCGAAACTGAGGTTGTCCTTGACGAAATAGCTGAACGAGGGGTTGATCGTGAAGATGCTCCCGCTGAAATTCAGGTCGTCGAGGATCAGCATGTAGTCGGTGTCGTCGCTGGTGATCGTCCCGTACGAGACGGTCAACCCGATGGCCACTTCCCGCTTGAATATGAAACGGATACGGTTGATCTCGCGGTCGATCCGCCTGCGCGTGGGCAGGAAGCGTTTCCGGTCGGCGGGGGTGCCTGCCGAGTCGCCGGGCGCTGTATGGGCGAGGGCGAGCGTGTCCGGGAGCTGGCCGGAAAGAAGCGTGCCGCCGCCCGCCAGCAGCGAATCCATGACAGGCGTGTCGATCGCGGCGGCCCGGTGTCCGGTGAAATCGCCCGTAAGGACCGCGGAGTCGGTCGGGGGGGCCTGCGGTGTATCGGTTTGTAATGTCTCTGTCCGTGATGTGTCGGTTTGCGATGTGTTCGCCGCCGATGTTGCCGCCGATATATCCGGCGACGATATGCCGGTCAACGGAGTGCCGGCCTGTTGCGGGACGGCTGCCGCCGGAACCGGTTGCTCGTGGCGGGCTTCGTGCTGTCTCCGCGGCGTGGATGCGGCCGCAGACGCAGACGAAAGTGCGGTAACGGTCAGCAGTATAAGGAGTGGGTATATCCGTGTTTTCATCGTGTCTGCCGGGTTAGAGATAGAATGCGACGCCTAAGCCGATGGAGAAGATGTTGACTTTGAAGTTCATCATGCTGGAGCTCCGGGTGCCGACGCTCACCTGGTTGTGCACCTGCCGCACTTTGTTGTAGGTGAAGCCCATCACGCCGACGTTCAGTTCGATGGCCATGTTGTTGGTCGCGAAGGCGACCAGTCCGGGGGTCAGCCCGAGCGAAATGTGCTTCCCGGTTTCGTAGGTGCCCCGTACCGGGGTGTCCGCGGCGAATTTGGCCTGCGAACTGCCCATGCCCAGCTGCATCTCGTTGAACAGCGCGAAGCGTTTGTTCTGCCCCAGCGGGATGTATTGCCGCCAGATCAGCGCCGCCTCGTAGGTGTGCTTGAGCGAGTAGTACGAATCCACTTTCAGGTCGACACCCGTGTCGTCGTCCCCGAGCTGGATGCTGCCGCTGTCGATGCGCAGGTAGGTGCGCGAGTAGGTGAACCGCGCGCCGATGACCATGTTGTTGCGGAAGGCGTAGGCCAGGATCGGCGCGACCTTCAGCGTATGGCCTTCGGAGTTGATCCCTTCGATCACGACGAACGTGTAGTCGTTGTTCGAGTGAGTCGAGAAAGAGGCGTTGATGCCCGCTACCCATTGGCCCTGCGGTACGAAGATGTTGGAGAAACTGGTCAGGCCCCGCTGCTTTTTGAGCGTGCGGACCGAATCGGCCGACAGTTCCGGAAGCGTCTGCTTGTCTTTCTTCTTTTTCTCGCGCAGTTTGGGCGATGTGCCGGAAGAGAGCACTCCGCTCCGGGGCCGGGCGGCCGGTGTTGCCAATGCCGTTGCCGGAGTTGCGGTCGTGGCAGGCGGCATGGTTGTTCCCGTTCCAAGAGCCCCGGCCGTTGCGGTCGTCGCTGCGGCGGGGACGTCGTCGTCGATGTCCGCCGGGACGGGATATTGTCCGGGGACGGAACCCGCCGCCTGCCGCGGCGCGAGGGCTGCGGCAGGCGGGGTATCCTGAGCCCGGGTACCTCCCGGCAGGCATAAGTATAAAAATAGTGCTACAAAGACAATCCCTTTTTTCATCATGCGGGTTTATTCGTAGATGAACTCGATGTCGTCGAGGTAAAGGTTGCTGTCCGTACTGCCTTCGAAGTAGTCGCCCCTGTAGCTGGCCGATGCCGTCAGGATCAGCACGTTGGGCTTTTCTGAGGCATACTTGTCCCGGTAGTGGATCGGGATGTCTACCTGCTTCCACGACGATTGGGACTGCTCGATCAGCAGGTCTCCGTAGCCGATAATATGTCCTTCGAGGGTCGATGGGTCGTTCAGGTTCGTGTAGAGGAACTCCTGGGTGGGGTCGAGAACAGTCTTGTCGATCTCGCTGCTTTTGGTGTTGACTGTATGGTAGGTGCAGCCCGGTTTGGTCATGTTGGTCAGGCAGACGAAAATGCGCGCCTTGTCGCCGCTGCCGACGTTGCCCTTGTACCAGACGCGCAGCGCGGTGGGTTTGGCGTTGAAAGCGAACGCCCGGCCCATATAGACCGTACCGGCGGTACCCAGAACTTCGCCGAACGATCCGACGAAAATGTTTCCGGCGGCTTTCTTGATGACGACATTGGTGGTTTGCAGCTTCGCGCAGTACTGTCCGGACGAGCCGGGACGGGGATCGTTTTGCCGGGTGGTGATGTTGTAGCTCGCCCCGATCGAGGTGGAACCGGGGTTGCCCGTTCCCCAGAACTCCTCTCCGCCCTGGGCGTACGGATACCACGGGTTGCCCGACTGGTGCCACTCTTCGAAGCCGGCGTTCGGAACCTGGACACCGGCGGCGGTCGCGGCCGTCTTGACCGTACCGCTCTCAGAATCGTTTTCGAGCAGTTGGCATTCGTACGTCTTACCCGGTTTGAAATCCGTGGCCCGGGCCGTGTAGGTATAGCCGTCGCTGCCTTTCTGCGCGGCGATCGTGGTCCATGACGAGGTGCCCTGGAGGCGGTACCGGACGCCCACCGAAGTGGTGGCGGGGTTCGTCACGATCGCGCTCATGTCGGCAATCCCGAACCACAGGTCCTGCGCGGCAATCTCCACCGGTTTGGCGACGGCTACGCGGGCGGAGGCTTTGCCCGTGTTGTTGTCGTTGTCGGTGACCTCGAAGTCGAGCGTGTTGATGCCTCCCTCCAGTTGCTCGAAGAAGAGCGGCGTCAGGGCCAGCGAGCCGTTCGCGTTGTCGATGACCGTGTAGGTGATCCCGTTGGCGGCCGCTTCGGGCAGCAACTGCCCGTCGTGCAGCACTTCGTAGGTCGTGTTGGTACTCTTCGCCGTGAATTTCAGCGACGAGAGCGGGTTGATCGACGCGACGTTGAATTTGACCGGATCGGAGCTTTCGCCCGAGAAGCACCAGCTCAGGTTCGAGGTGCCTTCCGGCAGCAGGAAGAACCCGGTCGAATCCTTGGGGTAGAGCAGCGTGGGAACCAGTCCGTTTTCCGCATCGGTCTGCGAGAAGTTGTCCGAAGCGCAGACGTAGGCATGGTAGCCCTTGTCGAACTTCTGCGCGACGGTTGCGTCGAACTGCACGCGGACGGCGACGTTCGTGATCTTGCATTCGATCGGGACGATCTTCGTTTCGTGCGCGTTCAGGTCGAAGACGGATTCGCCCGCATAGGTTTTGTTCGTGTAGGTGGCTTCGCTCCGGTCGCCCGCCTCGATAACCACCTTGTAGCGGCCCGAAACCAGGTAGAGGTTGTCGGGAACGCTCGTCGCGGGTTTGTATTTGCGGATCAGCTCCTGGACAGTGCCGCCCGCGCCGTCCGATTCGACTTTGTAGATCCACAGCGTGCTGATATCGAGTGGATTGTAGTCTCCGGCCGCTTTCGAGTGCAGCGGAATGACCTTGCCGGCGACCGTGAGGTTCAGTTGCAGCGTACCGGTCGGTTCCGCCCTCCCGGAGTCGTCTTTGGTACAGGCCCCCAGCAGGAGCAGCAGGCCGCTCAGGCAGATGAGGGGGATATGTCGGGTGATGAGGGTTCTCATGGATTTCATCTTTTTACGGAACATAGAGTTGGATGGTCTTGGATACCGATCCCGAGGCGTCGATCACGGTCAGCTTGAAGTCGCTGTTGCCCGGGCCGAGGACGGTGAGCATCGGCATGAACGACGAGATGTCGAAAGTCAGCGACTTCTTGCCCGCCACGGCGCTGCCCGTCGGGAAGCCGAGGTTGGTCAGCGGGCCTTCGAAGCTGCCCGGGTTGACCAGGTCCATGTGGGTCGAGAGGCCGAGGCCCTGCAGCTCTTCGGGGGTCAGCGTGGTGCTGTTGATGTCCACGCTGAAGCCGACGATACCGGTTTGCGACGTGACGGTGATCTTCACTTCCGGATCCGCTTCCGAGTCGGAGAGCTTCGTGATCTTATAGCGTGTGCCGAAGTCGTACGAGACAGTCCCGGCCTTGTTCGTCCACTTGACTTCCGGACCGGTGCCGACCGATCCGCCTTCCGTGACCTTGACGGTCAGGTTCGTGTAGGAGGTGCGGCCCTTCGTGTCGGTGACGACGAATTTCACCTTGTGCGTGCCCTTGTATCCGAACAGGCCCGACATGCCCGCGTCCTTGACCGTTCCGGCCAGGATGTGGGTCGAGGCGGCCTCTTTCATCACCAGGTAGGCGAGCAGGTCGTCGTTTTGCGGCCATACCGGTATCGTCCCGTTGACGTATCCGGCGCCGTCCAGCGCGGCGAGCAGCTCGGCGTTATCCGAACTGAAGACCAGTTTCGCGGTGCGTACCGAGGCGTCTGCCTGCGGGGTGATGACCGCCTTGAGGTTTTCGCTCCATTTGCCGAGCTCTTCGTCGAACATGCTTTTGCTGATCGTGTAGCCCTGCGCGATGTCGCGGCCGTCGAGCGTCACCACGGGCGAGTTCGGGTCGGACAGGTCCTCGTCGGGAATCGTCTCCTCGCCGGCGAAGGCGAACAGCTGCATCACGTCCACGTCGATCTTCTGGTCGTACACCCAGTTTTCGACTGTCATCTGGAACTGGATGTTGCCCTGGGTCGCGTTCAGGATCTTGATCGAAATCTTGCGCCACTGGCCGGCTTTGCAGTCGGTGATTTCGCGCGTCCACTTGACGGGGACGTAAACCGGTGCGGCGTCGCCGGGCGACTTGTTGTAGGAACCTTCGAGCTCCACTTTGATCGTATTGGACGCTTCGACGGCCTTGAAGTATCCGCGCGCCTCGTTATTCGATTCGGCCCGGTTGAAGACCAGCTTGTTCTCCCCGACCGACAGCGTCACCTTGAGGGCCGGAAGCGCCTCGGTGGCCTGTGCGTCGGGAAGGAACATGCTCTGCAGGTCGGCAGAGAGGATGACCGTGGTTTTGATGTTGGCCAGCGAACAGACCAGGTCGTTGACCGTGGTTTCGGTCTTTTTGACGATGGTTTTGGTGACCGATCCTGCGAAAACGGGACTCTCCCATGCGGCGTAGTTCGCCCCGGCCATGTAGGCCGCGTAATCCGGGGATTCGGCGGCGATGGTGTAGGAGCCCGGCGCGAGGGGGATCTTCTGGTTTTCCGTCTTTTTCAGGTCGCCGTACGTGTAGTTCAGCGTCTCGGAAGTTTTCACGTTGCGGATCGTGACCTTGTAGTCGTCGCCGGCATCCGCGAGCGGCGACGAGGCGCGGGTGGTCTCCTGCGCTTTGGCCGTCCGGTCCGCCGGTTTTGCAGGCTGGGAGACGGATCCTCCGGTGGTCGTGGAGATCACCTCGTCGTCGGCGACCGAAACGGTCAGTCCCGAAGTGACCAGGTAGCCCATCTCCGTGTCGTCGGGCGTAGGATCGTCGCCCCCTCCGTTGTATCCGGGAGTCTCGTTCTTACACCCCGCCAGGAACAGCAGCAGGGCCATGCAGGTTATTTGGAAAAACTCTTTCATATGGAGTCGTATTTGGGGATTGCGGTGGATGTTCGGTGTCGTGTCGTTAGGCTTCGGGGTTCAGTTCGATCTCCCGGGTCTCGACCGTGGTAGGGGTGTCGTCGAAACGCAGGTCGAGGCTCGCCTGTCCGGCCGATCCTGCGTCGATCTCGATGCTGTGCCAGGTTCGTGCGGCGGTGACGCCGATCTCGGTCTTCGGGAATTCGACCTCTACGCCGTTGGTCTTGGTGGCCTTGCCGCTGAGGTAGAGTTTGGTGTTCGGCCGTACGAAAATCGGCGTGGGGTTTGTATCCGGAACCAGCGTGTGTCCGCTCTGGTAGCCCGATTCGGTAGAGACGGTCAGGTTGTAAGAGGTGTAGTAGTTCTTGAACCAGTCGGAGAGGTGGAGCGTGTAGAGCGCATTGGCCAGCGTATGCGATACCTGTTGGGTAATGGTCTTGCGCGCGACGATCGTGCAGGTCGTCGAACCCACGAAATAGGCGGCGTCGGGTCCCTCTTCAGCAGGGTCGCCGTACGAGAATCCGGCGGTGTAGCTGCCCGGGTCGAGCAGCGGCTGGTCGTAGTCCACCATCGATTCGTAGGTCATCTCGAACGTTTTGTCCGGGTTGACCAGCTTGATCTTCAGCTTCATCTGCTCGGGGGCGGGAAGGCATGAGGCGGGCAGCGTGCGCGTCGCCCCGGCTTTGGTGCCGTCCGCCACGACCGCAACCTCCGGGGAAACGGTGCAGGCGAACGCGATCGCACCCTTCTGCGGATCGTCCGGAGCGGGCGACGGGCTTTTCGAGCATCCCCCCAGCAGGAGTGCGAAGAGGCTTGCGGCCGGCAGGAGTATATGTCTGTTTATATTCATATTATATAAAGTGTGTGGTGGTTGTTCCGTATGCGGTTATCTGATCGAAACGCGTATGTTGTCGAGGTAGAAATAGAAAGTTTTGGCCGTTACGGTAGTTCCTGTTCGGGTGTAGTCTATGAACCAGGTCAGCCGGGTGGTTGATGTGCATCCGCTCAGGTCGTTCGTATGGTCTTTGACGGTCATGTTGGTCGGGGAGCCGCCCGCGGCCGGGTTGTAGGTTTCGAGCAGGGGGCTCGGGGGGGATCCCGGGTAGCCGTAGCCGCCGGCGATAGCCCCGGTTTGCGTGGTGGTTGCGAATTTGCAGGTGGTCGTACCACTTGAGGCGTCGGTGGTACTGCCAGCATCGTAAAACAGTTTCAGGTTCAGCGTTTTGCCCGGTTTGATCCCGTTGAGCGGCGGAGAGTCGACGCGCCCGTAGCGGTTGTCCTGCCTGCCGATGATCGTACTCGAACCGATGTAAGTCCGGACTTCCAGCGATGTGTTGGCGGCGGTTTTCCACCTCGACCCGGTCCAGCCGGGCAGTCCGGCGGCGTCCATGCCGTAGGCCGAGTCGCCCTTGTCGTCCGCATGCGAATCGTTGCCCGAAACGTTCGCGAAATCCTCGAAATAGAGGTAAGGCACGGTCAGCCCGACGGCCACGGAACCCTCCTCGGTAAAGGCGACCTGCCGCGTTTCGGAGACGATGGCATTGTCGGAATCGTAGGTGAAGGTCAGTCCACCTGTGCGGATCAGCTCGCTGTGGTTGACTCCGTTGGTCTGGTTGTAGAAGCTCACGGCGTAGTTGTTGCCGGCATTGACCGTGAAGTTTTGCGTGTTCGATCCGTCGCTGAACAGCGCGCCGTCCGGGGCCTTGACGGTGAAGGTGTTGGGTGTTTCGCCGAGGTTGTTGCCGGCGATCGAGAAGGTGAGGCGGGTAATCGACAGCGAGCCGGGGATCGTGAGGTTGACCGGCGTGATGCGTCCTGCTTCCAGCTTTCGGTTGATTTGCTGCGAAATGGAGGTGATCCGGTTGCCGTCCTCGTCGTAGGCGATGAAGCGCACGGTGCCGTTGACCGTCCCGGGGCAGAGGAACAGCCAGACGTACTTGCCGTCGGAGGCGTCTTCGGCCGATTCGTCGAACGATTGGCGCAGTTCGGCGGTCACCGTATTGCTGCCGTCCGAAAGCGAAGGGGCGGCGGTCGGGGCGGTCAGGTCCATCGTCATGCGGCCCACCACGGGGGAGGGGAACTCGACGCGCAGCTTGCGGATCGGGCGGCCCCACCGGTTGCGTCCGGTCGGTACCTGGATGCGCATGACGTGGCACTGGTGGATGAAATTCATCGTCATCGCGTTGTCCGACGCGAGGCCGGGGCGGCCCGTGAGGGGCTCGGCCAGCATGTAATCGAGGTTGCCCGTATAGGGCGCGGAATAGCTTTGGCCGCTGCGCATATCGTAGGTGCCGTCCTGCACGGCGGGCAGGTCGTAGGAGACCTGTGTCCCGCTTACGGCCGCGGGCTGCGGGAATGCGGCGTAGTAGTCATAGCTGCCCGGAGCCATGACATCCATCTGCGTGGCGAATGTCGAAACGGAAGGGGAGTACTGGTAACAATGGAACCGTTGGCCGCTGTTGAGTGCGTCGGCGCTGCCGGATGCCCGCCAGTAAACCGAGATCGTGTCGCGCTCCGACCAGAAAACCTTGTCGAGCCGGTCGCCGCCGATGATGGTTTTGGTTCCGGGAGCCAACGATGCGGCCGGCTCCTGTTGCGCGGTGGCGTTGAGGAATACCTCGACCGGCGCGGTACTTTTGGAGGTATCCTGTTTGGCGGAACATCCCACGCAAAAATATACCGCAGTTCCAACCATGCCCAGAATGATCGACTGTCGGACGGTGTTTTTCATTTTCATTAAGTCGGCGGGACGCGCCTGAATGCATGGTGCAAAAGGCGTGGCGCGGAACCCTTTTTTTCTCCCGCACTCGTGTGGCCCGAGGGTAAAGATCGGGAAATAAAATGTATTTGTAATACTTATACAACGGAGATGCGGTGGAAAGGTTACAAAAAAAACGGCCCCGGAATGGTTCCTGACGCACGGAAGCCAGTCCCCGTAAGGGAATCGGGAGATGTCGGGCGGGTGGATTTTTTTTGACAAAAAATGATGTCGGCACGGGCGGAATCCGTTCTGTCGATAAAATATGCCGTCCGGCGGCGGCCAGAAGAAATGCGTCCGGTGGTGGGAGCCGTGTGGTGTGGTGTGGTGTGGTGTGGTGTGGTGTGCATTCGGGGCATAGAGTGCATTATTGAAAATAAATTTCTTATCTTTGTAACCTGCTTGGGTAATACTATTTATGGATAAGCAATATGCCGGGTTTTTACCATGTCTTCGACTGGTGGTGGCGTTCGCGGGGCAAGTCGTGAGCGCACCGGATGTATGCGGAACCCGGAACGGTTTGCAAGCATAATGAAGGCTGTCGGCTCGCGACGGCCTTTTCTTTTGGAGGGGCCTCCCCGGCTTTCCCGGAGAGGGCTTTCGAAAGAGGTGTTCCCGGCTTTTGGAGGAGTGTTGACGCGGGTGGACGGCCCTGCGGAACCGCGTTGTGCGGGTCGTAATGGCAGGCCGGGCCCGGGCTCCGGGACGGGTTGTGCCGTATTATGCATATAATATATATGTATGTATAGCTGGATATACCATATATCGGATGCACGATAACATGCAGGTTTGGCAAAGGGAACCGTTCCGGTTTATATCGCCTGCATAGAGAAGCGAACAAACATAAAAACAGATAAAAATAATTGAGTATGACAACGAAAACCAAACGATTCTTCCTGGCGGAGAGCGAAATCCCGACCCAGTGGTACAACATACAGGCCGACATGGTCAATAAACCGATGCCGCCGCTGAATCCCGCCACACGCGAGCCGCTGAAACCCTCGGACCTTTATCCGATCTTCGCGAAGGCGCTGGCCGATCAGGAGCTGAACCAGACAGACGCATGGATCGACATCCCGGAGGCGGTACGCGAGCAGTATAAGAATTACCGTTCGACGCCGCTGGTACGCGCTTACGGCCTCGAAAAGGCGCTCGGCACTCCGGCGCACATCTATTTCAAAAACGAGAGTGTGAGTCCGGTCGGATCGCACAAGCTGAACTCGGCCGTCGCGCAGGCTTATTACTGCAAACAGGAGGGCGTGACCAACATCACCACCGAGACCGGCGCGGGCCAGTGGGGGGCGGCGCTCTCTTACGCAGCGAAGGCGTTCGGGCTCGAACTGGCCGTCTACATGGTCAAGATCAGCTACGAGCAGAAACCCTACCGCCGTTCGATCATGCAGACGTTCGGCGCACAGGTGACCGCCTCGCCGTCGATGTCCACCAAAGCGGGGCGCAAGATACTGACCGAGCATCCGAACTACCAGGGGTCGCTGGGGACCGCCATCTCTGAGGCGATCGAGCTGGCGATGAGCACCCCGAACTGCAAATATACGCTGGGCTCGGTCCTGAGCCACGTGACGCTGCACCAGACGGTGATCGGCCTCGAGGCCGAGAAACAGATGCAGATGGCCGGCGAGTATCCCGACATCGTGATCGGCTGCTTCGGCGGCGGGTCGAATTTCGGGGGTATCTCGTTCCCGTTCATGCGCCACAACATCCTCGAAGGGAAGAAAACGCGCTTTATCGCCGCCGAGCCGTCGTCGTGCCCGAAGCTGACGCGCGGACAATTCCGTTATGCCTTCGGCGACGAGGCGGGCTACACGCCGCTGCTGCCGATGTTCACCCTCGGCCACAACTTCGCCCCGGCCCACATCCATGCGGGGGGGCTGCGCTACCACGGTGCCGGCGTGATCGTGTCGCAGCTGCTGAAGGATAAACTGATGGAGGCCGTCGACATCGACCAGCTCGAGAGTTTCGACGCGGGAACCCTCTTCGCACAGGCCGAGGGCATCATCCCGGCTCCCGAGTCGTGCCATGCGATCGCCGCGGCGATCAAAGAGGCCAACAAATGCAAGGAGACCGGCGAGGAGAAGGTGATCCTGTTCAACCTCTCGGGCCACGGCCTGATCGACATGGCCGCCTATGACAAATACCTTTCCGGCGACCTGCAAAACTATGCGCTCTCGGACGAAGAGATCGCGAAGAACCTCGCCGAACTGGAATAATCCGGCCGTA
>OGPW01001290.1_pt1 | contig 17475 bp, 7 predicted proteins | sample 1553061 | NCBI WGS metagenome assembly OGPW01 (sample SAMEA2580292, study PRJEB22360) | human gut metagenome | biome: human gut; feature: human-associated habitat; material: faeces | place: Denmark | collected 2008/2010
ACTACACGACCAACGTAAAGAACCCGAACATGAGCCACGAAGAGGCGGCCCTTTTCGCCAGCCAGCACCTGTTCGACGCACAACCTTTGGGCAACACATCTAGTTTCTCGCGCAACGCATTGGGCAACTATATGCTTTACAATGTCCCGGGGGCAACATACACTCCCACAGGAAGCGGCTCTACTGCCAGTTCGACGATGACCGGTGCTTACCTGATCGATCCGTCGACCGGCAAACTCAACCCGAACGCTGAATTGCTTTACTGGGATCCCTGGGACGGCCATTTCCTGCAGAACCGTTTCCGCCAGGAGTACAACGTTTCTGTCAGCGGCGCCACCGACAAGACCGACTACTTCATCTCGGCCGGTTACCTGGAAGACCCCTCTTACATTCAGGGATCGCAGTTCAACCGCTACAACGTGCGCAGCAACATCAACTCGCAAATCACCAAATGGCTGAAGGCCGGTATCAACATGGCCTACAGCCGCCGGGCCGTACAGTCCCCGGCAACGCGCTACGGCCGTAACCCGGGCAGCGCCGTCGCCAACGTATTCCGGTGGGTGAACGGTCAGAACCAGTTAATTCCGCTCTATCAGCGCAACGCTGACGGCTCCTACATCCTGGATGCCGCAGGCAACAAACAATACACCTCTGCAGCGGAACAGAACGGATCGGTAGTCGGTCCGACCGGCGGTCCCACCTCGACCGCAAACCTGGATTACATCCTGAACCACGACAAGGACGAGACGATCTCGAACGACATCAACATCCGCGGTTATGTGGAAGCCAAGTTCCTCAAAGACTTCACATTCCAGGCCAACCTTTCGACCGACCAGACCTTTGCGATGCGCAGCCGCTACTGGAACCCCGTAACCGGCAGTGCCGTATCGACCAGCGGTGCATGGGGCCAGAACTACAGCGAGTACAACAACATCAACACGCAGCAGACCCTGAACTGGGCCCACGATTACGGCAAGCACCACGTGGACGCCATGATCGGCCATGAGTTCAACTGGAATCGCAGCTACGGGTTGAACTACAAAACCCAAACTTCGCTCATTCCCGATTTCCAGGCATTCACGAACTTCCTCGCACTGAACGGCGGCGCCACTTTCAGCGGTATCGGCGGCAGCGAGGAACAGGAAGCGCTGGAAGGCTACTTCATGCGGGCGAACTACAACTACGATAACAAATACTACGTAACGGCATCGATCCGCGGAGACGGTTCTTCGAAATTCCGGTACAACGACACCCGTTGGGGTACCTTCTGGTCCGTAGGCGGCGCATGGCGTCTTTCGGGCGAATCCTGGCTGGCCGACGCGACCTGGCTGACCGACCTGAAACTGCGCGCCGACTACGGCGTAATGGGTAACCAGGGCGGCGTGGACCGCTACTCGGGCTATCAGCAGTGGAACTACCGCGCAAGCGGCTATGATTACAGCGGCACCAATGTTGTCCCGAAACCGGATGGAATTACATTGAGTCTCGGCAACTATGTGAACTCTGCTCTGACCTGGGAGAAAAAGAAGACCTTCGACCTCGGCCTCGACTTCCGCCTATGGGACCGTTTCTACGGTACGATCGACTACTACAACACGACTGTCGACGACATGATCTGGGACCAGCCGATCGCCATGACCCTCGGTCAGACCTCGATCGCCCGCAACAGCGCGAAGATGCGCAACCAGGGTATCGAAATCGAATTGGGCGTAGACATCATCAAGACCCCGGATATCCTCTGGTCGTTCTCTGTAAACGGCACGCACTACACCAATAAGATCATCAGCGTTCCCGACGGCATCGGAACGAAAGCGCTTAACGGCAACTGGACCGCTTCCGTGGACGGATGGGCGATAAACGGAGGTGCGACCGCCAGCAACCAGATCGTCTATCTGCGCGGTAAAGGCAAGGACCTGTACAACATGTACCAGTTCAAATACGGCGGCGTAGACCAGGCTACCGGCCTTCCGCTGTTCGCTTCCACCGTGTCTAAGGAGAATATCGACGGTCTGCGGACCACATCCGGCAGCGTAATCGGAGAGATCAAGGAGGGCAATACGGTTTACACGACCGATTACTCGCTGGCCACGCGCCAGGAGTTCGGCTCGGCCACTCCGAAGTTCATCGGCGGCTTCAGCACCTCGTTCCGTTGGAAAGACCTCGACTTCGCGGCTACGTTCGCATTCCAGTGCGGCGGTAAGTTCTTCAGCACCGAGTATGCGCTGAACCTTTACAACAACACCAAGATATCCGGAGCACTCTCCAACGAGCTGAAAGGCAATACCTGGACCCCGAACAACACCGGAGCCAAATTCCCGATGCAATTGTACGGCACATCTTATACCAGCGGCACCGATATCGGCAGCTGGATGTACAGCGACCTGATGCACACTATGGACAGTCCTACGGCATTGGTTTTTATGAGTATTTCCTGCCGCAGAAATGGATGGACAAGATCGGCATCGGCGGCATCCGCGTTTACGCTTCGGCCGACAACGTGTGGATGTGGACCCAGCATGCCGGCATCGACCCGCGCATGTCGCTGGTCGGCGGTTGGGAGGTAGGCGCCTATGCCTATCCCTACATGCGTACCATGTCCTTGGGTGTTAACGTAACTTTCTAAAACCTCAAACAGTATGAAAAAGTATTTAATAGCGCTTGCGTTGGTGGGATTCGCGACCACTTCGTGTTACGAAAAACTGAATATCGCGCCCCCCAACCGAATCACAGACGATCAAATCCAGGAGCTGCTGAAAAGCAACCCGGAAAAGGCGGAAATGATCATGGGAAGTATCGCTTCCGGCATGGTGCCCCTGTTCCACAAAAGCGGCATCCGCGACCAGGGTACAGCCGATACGCGTTATTTCACCTATGCCAACATCGCCTGCATGCGTAACCTCGAAGGCAACGATATCGCGCTCCAGGGTACGGGACTTACGGCCAACACGTGGGGCATGAACGAATACAACTTCACCAACGTATTCGGCGAAAACAACGATAAGAGCTATCCCTACTGGTTCATGTGCTGGGACAACATCACCGAATCGAACAAGCTGGTGATGAGACTTCCCGACGAAACCGTTGGCGACAACGTCAAATTGAAACAGTACAAAGCCATGGGTCTGGTTACGCGGGCGTATTTCTACAACTACCTGATGGAAAACTACCAGCAGGCCTACATGCTCGACGGACAGGCCAACTACGACGGCAAACTGGGTATGATGCTCTACACGGAATTCGATCCCCAGCAACCGTACAAGGCCCGCGCTTCGGCGAAAGAGACCTACGATTCGATCCTGAAATGGTCGAAAGACGCAGTCACCCTGATGAAGGAAGCCGGCGTAGGTTACACTGAAGACATTACCGATATCGACCTGGGCGTCTGCAACTTCAACCTGCTGCGGGTAGCGCTGTGCGCAGGCGATTGGGCAACGGCCATTACCGCGGGTAACGAACTTACCGCACAATTCAGCACATTTATTCCGGAAGAGAACTACGGTTGGCAGGGAAGCAAGACCGGCGATCTGGATAATCCTATCTCGATCCCGGCAGCAGGAAACTATTTCCTCAATGTAGCCAATAACCCGGAAGTGATCATGGGCTGGCCTTACGCCCAAGCCACTGTACAAAGCGTGGGTAGTACGAATATCGACCCGACCTGTATCTGGATGAACCCGTTCGGCAAGGGTGACGGCGGTGCCGGTGGAGCCTACAACGGTGTCGACCAAGCTCTTTACAACCAGATGGATGACGCCGATTACCGCAAAAACCTGTTCGCAACGACCGCTTACGGCAGCTACGCCTATCCGCCCAACGGAACGGTCGGCGAAATCCCGGCCTGGGTCAACTACAAATGGGCCAATACCTACGGCGTCAGCGGCGCTGCCGGAGAGGCGCTCAGCAGCAGTACGGTAGACCAGGTCGGCCAGTACATCATGCGCGCTTCGGAAGTTTACCTGATGCTCGCCGAGGCCCAGTACCGCAGCGGAGCCACCGGTGATGCGGCAACCACGCTGAACAAGCTGATCAGCGCCCGTACCAACGGTGCGAAAGATGCTTCCAACTACAACGGCGGCGGCGACCTGTGGGAGATGATCAAACTGCAGTACCGCATCGAGATGTGGGGCGAAGGCCGTGAGTTCTACAACAACAAACGTTGGAACGTCGCTGTCAACCGCAATGCAGCTTACCATCCGCATGCAACTACGCTTACCTTCCCTGTCAGCGGGATGGTTTGCAAGATTCCGGAAAACGAAATCAACTACAACCCGCTGATTGTACAGAATCCCTAAACTCTCGTAGGATATGTGGCAGGATCGTGAAAGGAAGGTTGTAGGGAGCCACTAAATAAATTAGGGTTAATCTTTCCCGACACGATCCTGCTGCAATTCTTACAAGTATCGCAAACAACAGTATAGGACATTTTAGTACTCTTTATTAAAATTCATGCTTGCCTAACCTTTTTTACTTCTCAAATAATTAATAGGTTAGATTAATCAGTCTCACAGCTGGCCAGGGCGGAACCGCAAGTTCCGCCCTGGTTTTTATATCCGTCCCAAACGGCCTTTGCAGCATGTTTCGCTGATATTTCAAATGTTTTACTAACTTTGTTTGCCAAACTAACTCCAATCGCATCCAAACATCTGAATATGAAAAGAGACTTCGCAAGCCGTCTGCTGTTCCCGCTGTGCGGGATGTTGGCACTGACCGTGACCAGTTGCAACAAAACAGCAAAAGATCAACCTTCCCGCCACCGGTTCATCCACAACAACGACGGCAGCGACGCGCTGCTGAACCGTTGGTTCGGAGGACATCCGGCCCACAAAGCCGACATCGACCGCTATGTGGATATGGTCGCCGAAACATCGAAAGGCCGCACACAAGTGACCACATTTATGATGTGTTCCGGCAGCGATTTCATCTACTACCCCTCTTCCAAATACGGCCGTTACTTCGGGGACGACAAGAACGGCACGATGCCTTATGCCGACAGTGCGACGAAAAAAGTGTGGCAACTGGGCGGACAGAGCGTCCGCAATCTCGAGGCCGAGGGAACCGACGTGATCAAGGCTTCGCTCGAGCGCGCGAAAATGCACGGTATGGAGGCGTTTATCACTTACCGCGTCAATGACCTGCACTTTGCCGATTCGTCATCGGGCAATCCGGCTACGTTCCCCGATTTCTGGATCGAACATCCCGAATACTGGACCGGTGATTCGACCCAGGGATGGCACAGTGCACAGGCACTCGATTTCAGTTATCCGGAAGTACGACAGCACAAGCTGAACCTGATTAAGGAGCAACTCGAAAAATACGACATGATCGACGGTTACGAGCTCGATTTCATGCGCTTTATCGTGCTGTTCAAAAGCGGCGAAGGCAAAGAGAAAGCCCCGCTGATCACCGACATGGTGCGTGAAGTGAAACGGACGATCGACTCGCTCTCCGAAGTTCGCGGTCACAAGATCCTGCTGGCGGTACGTGTCCCCGTTACGGTAGAAGGCGCGCTGGAAAAGGGTCTCGACGTGAAGCAGTGGGCCAAAGAGGGACTGATCGATTTTATCACCATCGGCGTACACTGGCGGGGAGACACGGGTATTCCGGTGGCGAAATTCCGCAAGGATTTCGGATACGACGACATTCCGCTCTACGCGTCGATCGACGACGGCGGATACCTGCCGCGTGAATTCTACTCGGACGGCATGTACCGCGGTATGGCTTCGCACATCCTCGGACAAGGCGCGGACGGCGTATACCTCTTCAATTACTATTTCGGCGAAATCAGCGACAGAAAAATAGCCGGCATCCCGTTGTTGGAAGAAGGCGGCCAGGTAACGCGCGCACGGACTCCGGAGCTGCTCAACGAACTCGGTTCGCTCGAAACGCTCAAAGGACGCAACAAGATCTACTGCATGTCGGACGGTGTAACCGATGCATACCGTGCGCTGGGCATCGCTCCGCTGCCCGCAGCGGTAAGCAACGGCCGCGAGACCGTACTGCCCCTCTTTATCGCCGACGACACCCAGGAAACCGTACCGCAGGAGATGATCCTGTTCCTGCGCACCGACCGACCGGCTAAATTCTGGCTCGAAGTGAACGGTGCCGAAGTGACCGAACAGAAACCGGAGTACGTGAAGCTGTATAACCGTGACCGCGGGATGCGCGACGGCGAACAGATGTATGCGTTCATCCTTCCCGCCGGATCGATCCGCAAAGGAGACAATATGATCCGGATGGTCGATAAAACCCTCGACAACTATTTCGTCGTTCAGCGCGTCGAAGTGGCGCTCAAATACGGGGATGTCGAAACGAACGGCTACTTTTAATTCTTTAAATACGGCTTGTCTGCGTTCAATTTTCCGAACCGGACAAGCCGTAATTCCATAAAAATAATACAATCAGGCATGCCGCTCGCGGCATACCGAATTAAATGTATTTTGACCCGAACATGCGATCCAACTCCAAATTTGCCCTGATCACCGCAGCTTTGCTGCTCATGCTGGCAAGTCCGGTAGCCCGCGCCGAAATCCGTTTCTATGTGGCTCCTTCCGGCAGCGATGCCCAGAACGGGACCTCGCCTGCACAGCCTTTTTTGACCGTCCAGCGTGCACAGCAAGCTGTCCGCGAACTCAAACAGCGCGGACCGCTGACCGAACCGGTCACCGTATACCTGAGCGAAGGAGTCTATCCGATCAGCGAAGCGCTGAAATTTACGCCGGAAGATTCGGGTACCGAAACCTGTCCGATCACCTACAAAGCCGCACAAGGTGAGAAAGCCCTGCTGAGCGGCGGCCGAAAGGTTACGGGATGGAAACGTTACAAAGGCAACATCTGGGTAGCCACGCTGCCGGAAGTGCAAGCGGGAGAATGGTGGTTCCGCCAGCTTTACGTGAACGGGAATCTTCGGGGCCGGGCCCGTACCCCGAACCAGGGAGTGTTCGAAGTCAAAGCGACGACCGATACCACCACCAGCCAGCGCAGCTATCAAGTCGCGAGCGATTCGTTCGTATTCAATACCGGCGACCTGGATCCGAAATGGAAGCATCCCGAAAACGGAGAAGCGATCATCTACCACTATTGGACCGATACCCACCTGCCAATCAAGGCTATCGACGGCAAACGCAACGTCATCTCGTTCGGCTACCCGTCGGGTAAGGTGTTTCGCGACGGTTTCGAGGGCGACCTAGCGCGCTATGTGGTCGAAAATATCTACGAAGCGCTCGACCTGCCCGGAGAATGGGTGCTCGAACGCTCCACGGGGCGGCTGTTCTACATGCCGCTCTCCGGAGAAGATATGGCTTCCGCAGAAGTAATCGCCCCGGCGACCGAAGAACTGATCTCGATCAAAGGAGACCCGCTGAACGGGAAATTCGTCGAATACCTCAATTTCGAAGGACTCGGACTCGCCTATTCGAATTTCAACCTGCCGTGGGGAGACTGCAACAATGCACAGGGCAGCGCAAGCGTCAGCGCCTGTGTGAACCTTTCGGGCGCACGCAACTGCTCGTTCGACCGCTGCTCGCTGCGCAACCTCGGAACGTTCGGTTTCGAACTGTTCGACGGCTGCACGTTCAACCGGTTCACCTGCAACACGCTCGAACAGATCGCAGCGGGAGGTTTCCGGCTGCGCGGCGTGGAACCGGGCGGCAACCCGGCCCTGCGCACCGGCAACAACACGATCAGCGACAACACGATCGGCTACTACGGCCTGACCTATCCGTCGGCCGTCGGCGTCCTGGTGATGCACAGCGACTGCAACACGGTTGCACACAACCTGATCCACCACGGCGATTACACGGGCATTTCGGTGGGTTGGTCGTGGAGCTACCTGCGCAGCGCGGCACGCGGCAACCGGATCGAGCAGAACCACATCCACGATATCGGGTACAACAACCTGCTTTCGGACATGGGCGGCATCTACACGCTGGGCCTCTCACCCGGTACCGTGATCAGCAACAACCTCGTGCACGACGTAAACGCGAACCGTTACGGAGGTTGGGGCATCTACACCGACGAGGGATCGACTTCGATCCTGATCGAGAACAACATCGTCTACCATACCAAGTTCGGCACGTTCAACATCCACTACGCGAAAGACCTCGTCGTGCGCAACAACATATTTGCCCTGGGACGGCTCCAACAACTTTCGCGCTCGAAGCGGGATCCGCACACGACCGTCTATTTCGAGGGAAATATCATCTACTGGACCCAGGGCCGGTTGCTGGCCGACGAATACAAGTGGCAGGACGAACCGTACAAAATATATGTGAATCCCTATACGCAACCGCGCGATACGAGCGTTACATTCGTAAGCGACTGGAATATTTTCTACAATCCGGACAAGCCCCGCGCGGCGGTCGATTTCAGCGGCCGCACATGGGAGCAGTGGCTCGCCGAAGGCAAGGACCACCACTCGATCTATGCCGACCCGATGTTCGTCGATCCCGGCAGGTTCGATTTCCGGCTGAAACCGGGTTCGCCGGCACTGAAGCTGGGCTTCCGCCAGATCGACCTGTCACAGGTCGGGCCACGGCCGTGCTGCGACGGAAAAGTGCAACCCAAACAATAGATAACACTGTAACAAGACTTTCCCGGTAAGAACCCATCAATAAGAAATTAACCTTATGAAGATCAAACCATTTTTCATTTTCGTTCTGGGCCTTTGCCTCGCTCCGGCAATGGCTGTCCCGGTTATCGGCGCCCCCCCTCAGGATCAGGAGTTGCGTGTCGACCCGATGGCCGAGCTGCACCGGGACGCAAAATTTATCGACTCGACCGAATTGACGCTGGTAACCCCGGTACAGTTGGAAAAACTGCTCAAGGAGAAGCCCGCTGCAGGTTATTTCTGCTTTGCCGAGCTGCGTGACAAGGAGATCCGCCAATACGATTCGCTACCGGTAATCTGGGCCGAGCGCCCCGTTTCACAACGCAACGTACTGGTAGCTTCGGCACAACCGGGCGAATACTATCCGTGGCAGCTGGGCGTCTATGCGCCTTACAAGAAGCTTGACAACATACGGTTAGTTTTCGGCGACCTGGCCAATGCGGCAGGCGATAAGATCAGTGCGGCGGCGATGCAATGCTTCAACATGGGCGGCATCAATCAACACGGGAAACCGTTCACGAACACGATCAACGTCCCCAAAGGCCTTATCCAGGTACTCTGGAGCGGGATCGACATTCCGAAAACCGCATCGGGAACCTACCGCGGCAAGGCGGTGCTGGAAGTGGACGGCGCCGAACCGACGATGATCGACATCACGCTCAACGTAGGAGGACCGGTGCTCGAGAACGGCGGCCGCGACGAAAGCTGGCGCAAAAGCCGTATGACCTGGCTCAACTCGACGATCGGTTTCGCCGAAACACCGACGGCACCCTATACTCCGCTTAAACGCGACGGAGAGACAATCAGCTATCTCGGCGGTACCGTAAAGCTCTCGGCCGATGGACTCCCCGCCAGCATCGTGACGAATTACGACCAGGCGAACCAACTCGACCGCAGCATCTCGAACGAAGTGCTCGCCAAGCCGGTTGCTTTCGTGGTCGAAACTTCGAAGGGAACCGAGAAACTGAAGCCGTCAAAAATCGAGTTCCTCAAACAGACCCCGGCCACACTGGAGTGGAAAGTTCTGCTCAAAGGTTCGGACGTAGAAGCGGAATGCCTTGCAAAAATGCTGTTCGACGGAACGATCAACTACCAGTTGAAAGTGACCGCACTGCGCGATGTCCAGGTCAAAGATATCCGTACGGTATTCGATTATACGCACTACGCATCGAAATACATCATGGGCCTCGGTGTGAAAGGCGGTGCACGCCCCGATTCGACGATCGACTGGAAATGGGATACGATCAAACAGCAGGACCGCATCTGGCTGGGTAATGTCAACGCGGGTATGCAGGTCGTTTTCAAGGACAGCAACTACAAACGCCCGCTCGTGAATATCTATTACGAGTTCGGACGCATCCGGTACCCGCATTCGTGGGGTAACGACAATAAGGGAGGTATCAATATCACCGAACAGGCAAATGCCACACAGGTGAACGCATACAGCGGAGAGAGAACGCTCAAAACGGGCGAAAAGCTCGATTTCGATTTCGACCTGCTCGTAACGCCGGTCAAACCGATCGACCTGAAAGCTCATTTCGCCGACCGTCCCTACCACCTGAACGCCGACACGAGCGGCGGATTCATTCCCCGGGCGCTGAAAGCCGGAGCGAAATGGATCAACGTACACCACAAAGCGGACATCTATCCCTACATCAACTATCCGATGGTAGACGAGGTCGTGCCCGATATGAAAGCCTTCATCGCGAAAGCGCATGCGAACGACCTGAAAGTACGCCTCTATTACACCTGCCGTGAGCTGACGGTCAAAACCCCCGAATTCTGGATGCTCCGCAGCCTTGGCCACGAGATCATCAAAGACGGGCCCGGTAACGATACCCGAACGATCGTCTATCCGAACGGTCCGAGACCATGGCTCGTCCACAACATGCGCAAGAACTATATTCCGGCCTGGTATGCGGGCTTCGAACAGGGCAAATACAAGGGTCAGCTCGACGTTGCGGTCATCACCGATCCCGAATCGCGCTGGAACAACTACTACCTCGAAGGACTGAACTGGATGATCAAAAACATGGGCATCGACGGTGTCTACATCGACGACAGTTCGTTCGACGGGGAGACGATGCGCCGGGCACGCCGTATTTTCGACGCGGACGGCAAACGCCGCCTGGTAGACCAGCACACATGGAACCACATGAACCCTTACGGCGGCTATGCGAACTCCATCAACCTCTCGTTGGACCGCCTGCCCTACGTCGACCGGCTCTGGATCGGCGAACTGTTCCGCGACTACAACAAGCGTGATTTCTGGCTTGTCGAGATGTCCGGGATTCCGTTCGGGCTGATGAGCGAGATGCTCGACGCGCACAACGTTTTCCGCGGCATGGTGTTCGGCATGCTGCCGCGCCTGCCCTGGAGCGGCAATCCGGTTCCGATGTGGCGCGCGCTCGACGCCTTCGGGATCGACCAGGCGAAGATGTACGGCTACTGGGACGACCGCAATCCGGTCCGCAGCGACAACGAACTGATCCCGGTAACGACCTACCTGCGGCCCGGCCACTCGGCCATGCTGTCGATGGCCAATTGGGACAACGACAATGCGCAAAAGTGCCGCATCCGCATTGATGAGAAGAAACTCGGTTTCCGTCCGACGCAGGTCTACCTGCCACAGATCGACGAGTTGCAACCGGCCGGAGAGATCGACCTGAACGGGGAGATCGAGATTCCGGCGACCAAAGGGCATATTGTCATCCTGAAATAGAAAACCTAAACCCAGTCCCGGAGCCTCCCCGCTCCGGGACTTTTTTATGATAGGGAACCCGCCAACTTGACGATAAAAATCCGGCAAAGCGGACTTCCTATTTTCCGGGATTACGGGTTTACGAACCGCCCGGCTCTGATGCTGCAACCGTTAAACATCCGCTCACTACATATATCCGCTCCACCATGCCCATATCTCTTTTTTTACCTTTGTTCGGCGCTGCACTCTGCCTCTGTGCGCCGCTTTGCCACGGTGTAACCGGCAACGGACAAACACCCGGCCGAAATACGACGACTCCGGCACCCGGCCGTTCGTCGGTCCGGGTGGTCGAACGAGAAATGCTCACCTACCCCTACTCCGCCCCCAAGGAGGTTCCCGATTTCGGACGCATTTACCCGTACCACCGTTACGACGGTTACACGGCCGAAGGCCGCATGCAGAAATGGGAGATGGTCGAAATGGAGAACGACTACATCAAACTGTGGATCATGCCCGGTGTGGGGGGCAAGATATGGGGTGCCGTAGACAAGCGGACCGGACGCGAATTCATCTACTTCAACCATGTGGTGAAGTTTCGCGACGTGGCAATGCGCGGGCCGTGGACTTCGGGCGGAATCGAGATGAATTTCGGCATCATCGGCCACTCGCCGTGGTGCTCGGACCGGGTCGATTACGCAATTGCGGAAAATGCCGACGGCAGCGTCAGCTGCACGGTTGGAGGAACCGACCTTGCATTGGGCACCGACTGGCGCGTTCGCATAACGCTGCCGCCCGACAAGGCTCTCTTCGAGACCGACGTGCTGTGGTTCAACGGATCGGGATGGGACCGCCCGGCCTACCAGTGGATGAACGCCGGAATCAAGACGGCCGGCAACCTCGAATACTCCTTTCCGGGCGTCCGCTACCTCGAACACGACGGCACGAGCCGCTATTGGCCGACGGGTTATCCCGATTACCGGTTAAACCGTTACGAAGAAAACAACCACGGCCACTATAAATCATACCACGTCACGGGCGAATACACGGACTTCTGGGGCGGCTACTGGCACGACGACGGGTTCGGATTCGGCCACACGGCGGAATACGCCGATAAGCCGGGCAAGAAAATATGGATATGGGGACTCTCCCCCTACGGCATGATCTGGGAGAAGCTGCTCACCGACTCCGACGGGCAGTACTCCGAGGTGCAGTCGGGACGCCTGCTGAACCAGAGCATCGGCACCAGTTACCGCACGCCGTTCAAACACGGAGCCCTGTCGCCCTATGTCACGAACGCGTGGAGCGAACGGTGGTTTCCGGTACGAGGCACGGACGGTATTCTCTATGCGACCGATGAACTGGCATTCAACATCGTACCGGGAAACGGCCAGCAAACGCTGAAAATCTATGCGATCGCTCCCGTCAGCGGCGAACTGCTGGTGACATCGGACGGAAACAAAGAGATCTTGCGCAGCCAGCTGGAGCTGGATCCCACCGATACCCTTTCGCTGCCGCTCGGTGTGCAGGAGGTTCCGGATTTTCTCGATTTATACCTCGACGGACGCAACCTCTACTGTTTCGAACTCCACGACACGCCGCTGATGCGGCCGCAACGGCTGCCCGAAAACTTCGACCACGGGTCGGTCTACGGGCTTTATCTGCAAGGCCGTGAGTTCGAACGGCAGTTTTTCCTCTCCGCCGCAGCAGACAAATACCGCGAAGCGCTTGCCAAAGATCCGAATTACCAGCCGGCGCTGGTGCGCCTTGCAGGCATTTGTTTCCAACGGCACGAATCGGGCGAAGCCCTCGAACTGTGTGCCCGGGCGCTGGCGATCGACACTTACGATGGTGCGGCGAACTACCTGTGGGGCCTGCGGGCCGCTGAAGAGTTCGATCCCGCCAACGCCATGGAAGGTTTCGCGCTGGCCTCGCAATCGACCGAATACCGCGAGGCAGCCTGCACCGAAATGGCACGGCTGTGGATCAGCGAACAGCAGGTTTATCCGAAAGCGCGCCACTACGCCCGGCGCGCCCTCGAATACAATCCCCGCAACCTGACGGCGTTGCAACTCGAAGTGCTGCTGGACCGGATCGAAAGGGAGCGCTCCGTAGCGAATGCGTCAACAACCGATACGACCTCCATATCCCGTACATCCGCCCCGTCCGGAACCGCTCCGCAAACCTCGCTCGACCGCCTGCAACAGATCGACCCGCTGAACCACTTCGCCGCGTGGGAACGCTACCTGCTGAGCGGACGCGAGGCGGACAAAAAGGCTTTCACCGACGGAATCCGCAACTCGTTCGCTGCAGAGAGCTACCTGCACATCGCCGACTTCTACTACCGGGCCGGCCGCTGGCGGGATGCGCTGACCCTGCTGGCCGCCGCGCCGGAACATCCTAAAATCCTCTGCTGGCAAGCGTGGCTTTGGATGTGCCTCCAGAATTTTAACGGACACAACGATGAAGTCGAACGGCTGCTGACGAAGATTGCCGCAACCCGCCCCTCTCTCGTTTTTCCGTTCCGCAGATCGGAATACGACCTGTTTTCCTGGTTGGCCGGCACGCTCCCGTCGTGGCAGGGTAACTACTACCTCGCGCTTTGTAAAATGCAGGACGGTCACCGCGACGAGGCGCTCGAATTGCTGAACCATCCCAAAGGCGATCCTGCGAAAATTGATTTTTATCCCTATTTCGCCCTGCGGGCCTCGCTGCAAAGCGACTCCTCCCGAGCCGAATCGGATCTGCTCGAGGCTTTCCGGATCGCGCCCGACGATCCGCACACCACATGGTTGCTGGCCGACCACTATACGGGCCGCAACCAATGGGCCGAAGCACAAAAATACCTGACCCGGCAGCTGTCCGTGGATAAGAGCGACTACACCGCCGGCATGAAACTGGCAAAAGTCCTTGCCGCACAAGGCGCTTTTCAGCAAAGCATAGCGCTGATGCGCAGCCTGGACGTGCTGCCGAACGAAGGAGCGCAGGAAGGACGCAACCTGTGGCGGGAAACGAACCTCGATTACGCCTGCGCGCTGATCGAAGCGAAACAGTTCCGCAAGGCCCTCGACGCCATTGCCCAGGCGCGCCTCTGGCCCGAGAACATGGGCGTCGGCAAACCGTACGACGACCTGGTCGACGAACGGGTCGAGGATTTCCTCGAACGGTACTGCCTGCTACAAATGCACCGCAACGGTGAGGCGGCTGCCAGCCGGATCGCGGCACGGATCGAAACACCCGGCTATAAACCCTACCGGGCCGCAGACCTGCTGTCGGCACTGATGCTGCGTGAAGCGGGACAGGTCGAAAAAGGCGACCGGCTGATGGCCGAATGGTTGCACAGCGCTCCGGACAAGAAATCAGCCCGTTGGTGCGACGCCGTATACCGGGGCGATTGGAACGCCGCCGAACGCATCGAGCAGGAACCGAACGAGGTACTGAATCCGCTGCCTTACGAAATCCTTTTCGACGACCGCGACTTTCTATTGTTGATGCGACACCAAAACCTACTGAAACCCGAAACAAAACCCTGACCGAAATGAAAAACAGACTGTCACGCTCCCTCACTGTACTGTTTTGCTGTACCGGACTGCTTGCCGGCACCGGCGTTGCCGGCACCGCCACGGCAAAGACTGCCGGAAGCACAAAATCAAAAACTGCCGGGACAACCGCATCCCCAAAAGGAAAAGCCGCTTCACAGCCCGGCTTGTACGAAATCTTTAAAAACCCGGAGACCAAATACCGGCCTTATGTCCGGTGGTGGTGGAACGGGGGACGCCAGACCAAAGCCGAAATCGAACGCGAACTCGACCTGATGTATAAGGCGGGCATCGGCGGCGTCGAGATCAACCCGATCGGTATCGCCGAGGAAGACAACGACATGGGCAAGCGTTCGCTCACATGGCTCAGCGACGAGTGGATCGAAGCGCTGAAAGCCACTTTCGACGAAGCGAAGAAACTCGACATGACCTGCGACCTGATCGTCGGTTCGGGCTGGCCTTTCGGCGGCGAATTCCTCAAAGGGGACGAGCGAGCGCAGGTGGTACTGATCGACGCGCAGAAGCTCGAAGGCCCGACCACGTTCGAAATCTCGCGCTTCGCGATCTTCAGCACGGTCGATCCGGGCGTCACGGTGCCCTTCCCGGGCCGCACGTTCGAACTGCTGGCCCTCAAGCTGGTACCCGACCCAATGGACGGCCTCGAAGGGGTGATCGACCTGTCCGACCAACTCGGCAACGAGGTAATCTCGGTAAATGTTCCCGACGGAAAATACGTATTCTACGCACTGGTGAAGGTCAATGCCTTCGCGAGCGTGATCAACGGCGCACCCGGCGCCGCAGGACCGATCCTCAACCACATGGACAAGCAGGCCGTGAACAAATACCTGCACCACATGTCCGACACGATCCAGGCGAAAACCGGGCCGCTGAGCGCGCACATCCGCTCAATGTTCACCGACTCGATGGAGCTCGAAGGATGCAACTGGGCCACCGATATCCTCGAAGAGTTCAAAAAGCGGCGCGGGTACGACATCTTCCCCTACCTGCCCTTCATGATGTTCAAGGTGGGCCGCCTGGGCGACGTTTCGGACTACAATTACGGCGCCGCCAAAACCCCCGAATTCACCGCAGAAATCCGCCGGATGCGCTACGACTTCGAACTGACCAAAGCCGAATTGCTGCGCGAACGCTTTAACCGCACCTACCTCGACTGGTGCAAAGAACTCGGCGTGCTTTCGCGTGCGCAGGCTTACGGCCGCGGCTTTTTCCCGCTGGAAAGCAGCATCGGATACGACATTCCCGAGGGCGAGTCGTGGACGACCAACTGGCTCAAACACCGTCTCGGCGAAGAGATGGGTAACGAGGACTACCGCCGGGGCCGGGGCTATACGATGATCAACAAATTCGTCTCTTCGGCGGCGCACCTGACCGGCAAACGGGTCGTGAGCTGCGAAGAGATGACCAATACCTACCAGGTATTCAATGCGACGCTCGAGTTTCTGAAACTGGGATCCGACATGAGCATCCTCTCGGGTATCACCCACTCGGTACTGATCGGCGTGAACGTCTCCCCTCCCGACATTCCGTTCCCGGGTTGGGTGCGTTACGGCGCCTACTTCAGCGAGCACAACAACTGGTGGCCCTACATGCCCTACTTCACCGGCTACCGGGCCCGCGTTTCGGCAGCGCTGCAAAACACCGACATGTACACCGACATCGCGCTGCTGCCGGCTTATCCGGACATGTGGGGCGAAGTGGGCGTCAAGACCGAGCCGTTCCCCGACCGGCTGAACGTGCCCTACATGACCCTCGTCTGGGAGGCGATCCACAAGAACGGCGGCGGAAGGGACGGAAATATTTTTCCCTTTTAATAACGAAAGGACAGAGGAATTTGTGACGGGAAATCCCCAAAAAGTTGCACAAAGTTTTTGGGAGCGTTCCATAAAGAGAACAGAACATTGATTGCCAAAAGAAAGCACAAAGGGCGGAGAGAAAATTCTCTCCGCCCCATGGAGAGGGATACAGACTTGCCAGCGAGTTTCGTTCCTGGGGACTGGGCTTAGGCATGCTCTTTCAAAAAAGAAAATAGAGCGTTGCTGTCAAGGGTATATCGCAGGCCGTGGTAGAAAAGAAGGTTTCCTTCCGTGAGGACCAGTAGGTCGGACTCGCCTTGTGGGTGTTCCAGATAGAGGGTATAGCTTGTTTCCTCCAAGGGGTACTCCATATGGGGGTCCGCACCGTGAAAGGTTGCGTTTACGGTCTGAGCAAGGGAATAGAAAGCGGCAAAGGTCTCTTTGTCCCATATAACGGGAGAGGTTGTTTGGCTGCTTTGTTTCTTTGTTACGCTGCATGTAAGAATACCATCAGTCTCTCCAAGACGGTTTGCTACGGTGCTGGTGATTGGAAGTATGACGATGCAGGAGGCAATCAGAAGACAGACAACGATTCCTATGATAAGTCGTTTCATAATCCGGAATAACTCTGTGTATTCATTTTATCGTGTTTGCCGATGCCGACAGCGCCGTTAAAGACTTGCCGGGCTTCTTTGGACAAGTTTTGGGTGCTCTGTTTATACTTCGGGGAGAACACTTGGCCTTTATATCCGAAGTCTTTGTTGTAGGAACCCGCATACTTGGGGGAGTCGCAAGGCTGGAAAACAGCATAGGGAGATA
>OGPW01001300.1_pt1 | contig 17378 bp, 14 predicted proteins | sample 1553061 | NCBI WGS metagenome assembly OGPW01 (sample SAMEA2580292, study PRJEB22360) | human gut metagenome | biome: human gut; feature: human-associated habitat; material: faeces | place: Denmark | collected 2008/2010
AAGGCGGAATCTGCGCGTCTGTTCGGTGAATATATCGGGCTTTGTTTTCAGATAAAGGATGATATTTTCGATTACTCCGAGAGCAAGGAAATAGGCAAACCTACCGGAAATGATATGGTGGAGGGGAAGTTGACTCTACCTGCGCTTCATGTGCTCAATACCGTGAAGGATAAAACAGCGGAAGAAATTGCCGTAAAGATAAAGAATGGGGAGGCAACGCCTGGCGAAATAGTCCATTTAATCGAATTTACCAAGCAGAATGGTGGTATAGAGTATGCTTCGCAAGTGATGTATGACTATAAGGAAAAGGCTCTTTCTTTGCTGGCTTCTTTGCCCGATACGGAGGTAAAAGTAGCGCTAGCCGGGTATCTGGATTATGTGGTAGAGCGGGAAAAATGACGGAACTGTTTCCGGTTGATAATATGAGAAAGCCTGATGGAACCCACTCCATCAGGCTTTATTTATAGGTAAATACAGCTTTCTCTTAGAAGAATTTCATCTCTTCACCCTTGATTTCCGAAAGCAGCAGGTTGGCAAGACGACTGGTTCCCAGACGGAACAGCTCGTTGTTCAGCCATTCTTCGCCGAGCACTTCCTTGACGATGGTGTAATAAATCAGTGCATCGTTCACGCAGTTGATTCCTCCTGCGGGCTTAAAGCCTACCTTGATACCCGTCAGCTCGTGATATTCCTTGATGGCCTGGCACATAACCAGGGCGGCCTCCGGCGTGGCGGCAGGCTGCTGCTTGCCGGTGGAAGTCTTGATGAAATCGGCACCCGAATACATGGAAAGGATGGATGCTTTTTTGATGTTCGAAGCCGTCTTCAAAGCTCCGGTTTCGAGGATTACCTTCATGTGGTGCTCTTTGCAGGTTGCTTTGAGTTCTTGTATCTCCTCGCACATGCCTTCATAGTCTCCCGCCAGGAACTTGCCCACCGAAATAACGATGTCTATTTCATCGGCGCCTTCCATCAGTGCCATGGCAGTTTCTGCCACTTTCACTTCAATGAAAGTCTGGGAGGAGGGGAAACCTGCTGATACACAAGCTATTTTTACATCCTCCACTTCCAGCGTGTCTTTTACGACTTCTGCAAAATTGGGGTATACACAGATGGCTGCCACATTCTTCAGGTCGGGGAACTCTTCGTCGAATTTATTCACTTTCTGGGTGAATTTCATGACGCTTTCATCGCTGTCTTCACTCTTCAGGGTGGTAAGGTCGATGCAGTTGAAAAGGAATTTCTTTACCTCCGGCGTGTTGTTTGCCGGCACTTTCTCTGCAATGATTCTGGCAGCTTGTGCAGCTATTTCCGCATCATCCAGTTGGGTGTTGTACTTTGCCAGGGCGGCGTCATACTTACTCTGGGTAGGCTCATTCTTCTCCATGGTCTTTCAATTTAGGGTTATTGATATGTCTTGTCTGGTCACGTCTGGTTTTCTTCTCGAAGTTGCGGCAGAAGGCGTCTGTCAGGTTCACTCCGGTCTGGTTCGCAAGGCAGAGAAGTACCCAAAGAACATCTGCCATCTCATCGTCGAGATTGTCTTTTTCTCCTTTCTTGAAGGATTGGTCGCCATACTTGCGTGCCATGACGCGGGCGAGTTCGCCCACTTCTTCGGTCAGTATCGCCATATTGGTGAGTTCGCTGAAATAGCGCACTCCGTATTCCTTTATCCAGGAATCCACTTGTTTCTGTGCTTCTTCTAACGTCATTATTCCTTGTTTTTTGTATCTATACAGATGGTCACGGGACCATCGTTCATCAGTTCTACTTTCATATCGGCACCAAATTCGCCGGTACCTATTTCTTTACCTAATGCTAAACTCAGTTCTCGGCAGAATTGTTCGTACAGTGGGACGGATATTTCCGGCCGTGCTGCCCGTATGTAGGAGGGACGGTTGCCTTTCTTGGTGGAGGCGTGGAGGGTGAACTGGCTGATAACCAGTATCTCGCCGTCTGCTTCAAGAATGGATTTGTTCATTACGCCGTTTTCGTCATCGAAAATGCGCAGGTTGACTATCTTCTTGCAAAGCCAGTCGATATCTTCTTTTCCATCGGATTCTTCGATGCCTACGAGTATCATGAGGCCCTTTCCAATGGAGGCTTTGCAGGTTCCGTTGATGGTGACGGAAGCGTGTCCGGCACGTTGTATCACTACTCTCATGTTGTTCTTGTCTTTTTGAGGGGACAAAGTTACGAATTAATTCGTTGTGTGCATGGCTCTGCAGGCTGATTTATCAGTCATTATTTCTCTGAGAAATAGGTCTGGATGATTTTGGCTTTCGCTTCTCCCACCACGGCGGCAAGCTCCTCGGCAGATGCTTCGCGGATACGCTTCACGCTTTTGAACTCCTTGAGCAACGTGCTTTTTGTCTTTTCACCGATACCTTTTATCTCGTCCAGTGCGGAGGCAATCTGCCGTTTGCTGCGCTTGTCGCGGTGGAAGGTAATGGCGAAGCGGTGCACTTCATCTTGAATCTGCGTCAGCAGTCGGAAGAGGGGGGTGTTCTGTTTCAATCCGATGGTCTGGGGAGGGTAGCCATACAATAGCTCGGAAGTGCGGTGTTTGCCATCTTTGGCAAGTCCGGCGATGGGGATGTTCAGGCCAAGCTCGTCTATCGCCTCTTTTACGGCGCTCATTTGCCCTTTTCCGCCGTCGGTGATAAGAAGGTCGGGCAGGGGTGCTTTCTCTTCTATAGCGCGCTGATAGCGCCGTTTTACGACCTCTTTCATGGAGGCATAGTCATCCGGTCCCTCTACGGTCTTGATATTGTACTTGCGGTAATCCTTCTTGGAAGGTTTCCCCTTGACGAAGACCACGCACCCGGCCACGGGGTCGGAACCCTGGATGTTGGAGTTGTCGAAACATTCTATCTGCATGGGCAGGCGGTCCAGGTGCAGCTCTTGCTGTATCTCTTTCAGCAGGCGCACGGTCCGTTGCTCCGGATTCAGCTTTTCGGCTTGCTTCAGGCGGTCGGCTTTGTACTGCTTCACATTGAGGATGGAGAGTTCCAGCAGTTTCTTTTTGTCTCCCCGTTGCGGAATGGTAAAGACGACATCTTTCAGCTCCATATCCAGCTCAAAAGGCACGATGATTTCACGAGAAAGGCTCTTGTATCTTTCCCGCATTTCGATGATGCCGAGAGAGAGCAGTTCTTCTTTGCTCTCATTCAATCGTTTCTTGTATTCAAAGGTGAAAGCCTGGTTGATGGCACCGTTCGTAATGTGCAGGTAGTTGACAAAAGCGGACTTTTCATCGCTGTCTTCCTCGATGGAGAACACGTCGATATTGTGCAGCACGTTGCTTACCACTTCCGATTTCGCCCGGTAGTTTTCCAGCAGCAGGTATTTCTTCTTTATCTTCTGTGCTTCTTCAAACTTCATTTCGGCTGCCAGTTCCTGCATTTGCTGGAAAAGCATCCGTTCTATCTCCTGGGTATTCCCTTTGAGTATTTCCTTGATTTCAGCGATGTTTTTCAGATACTCTTCCTGGCTTTGCTTCCCGATGCAAGGTCCTGCACAGTTCTTGATGTGGTATTCCAGGCAAACATTGAACTTTCCGGCACGTATGTTTTCCGGAGAGAGGTTCAGGTGGCATGTACGCAAAGGGTACAGATGCTTGATGAGGTCGAGTAATGCGTACATGGAAGGTATATGGCTGTAAGGGCCATAATAGGAGGAACCGTTACGGATTATCTTCCGGGTTCTGAATACACGTGGAAAGTATTCGTTCTGCACGCAGATGCTGGGATACGTCTTGTCGTCTTTCAACAGTACGTTGTAGCGAGGCTTGTATTTCTTGATAAGATTGTTTTCCAGCAATAGCGCGTCTTCTTCCGTATTCACCACGATATATCGGATATCTGCAATCTTGCTGACCAGCACCCTCGTCTTTCCCGGTTCGTGCTCCCGGTTGAAGTAGGAAGACACTCTTCGCTTCAGATTCTTTGCCTTTCCTACATATATAATAGTCCCTTCGGTATTCAGATATTGGTAAATACCGGGACTTTCGGGAAGGTTGGATACAATCCCTTTGAGGTAGTCGTTAGTTCTGAGTTCTTCCATAATACCGACGTTTCACCACAGATTACACAGATTAGCGCAGATTTCTCTTCGATAAAACTGTGTTTTGTGGTGGATAAATAATCTGTGTTAATCTGTGTAATCTGTGGTGAAATATGAAATGGCTAAAGCGACAGCACAGCCTCCACTTCCACATCATCTCCAAACACATCCTTGCCATGAAGCTCTTTCAGCTCGATGATGAAGTTTACATACACTTTCTTGGGGTTCATCTGTTTCACCAGTTTGCAGGCGGCTTCCATTGTTCCACCGGTTGCCAGCAAGTCGTCGTGTAGCAATACTACATCGTCTTCATTGATGGCATCCTTGTGCATCTGCACGGTGTCTTTGCCATATTCTTTCTCATAGCTCTCTTCGATGGTTTCTGCAGGAAGTTTTCCCGGCTTGCGGATAGGTACGAAGCCTGCCCCCAGTCTGGTGGCGAGAATCGGTCCCATGATGAATCCTCTTGATTCTATACCCACTACTTTGGTTATTCCTTTGTCCTTATACATCTCGTACAGTGTGTCCGAGAGCTCCTGCAGGGCAGCAGGTTCCTTGAACAAGGTAGTTACATCGTAGAATAGAATTCCCGGAATGGGGAAGTCGGGTATTTCCCGGATGCTTTTGGCAAGCGTTTCTTTGCTCATAATCAGTTATTTAATAGGTTTATTGAATTCTTTGTTTCACGTGGAACTTTGCGTTCTATCGTCCGCAAAGTACCAGTAGCACGTTGATGTCGCTCGGAGATACTCCCGGAATCCGACTCGCTTGGGCTATTGTTTCCGGATCTATCTTCATCAGCTTCTGTCTGGCTTCGGTGGAAAGGGATTGAATGGAATTATAGTCAAACTTACCTTTTATCTTGATGCTTTCCAATCTTGCCAACTTATCCGCAATAATCCGTTCGCGCCCGATGTATCCCTCGTACTTGATGAGTATTTCTGCAGCTTCTACAATTTCTTCCTTTCTATCGGATATTTTATCCAGTTCTCGTTTAAAGGCACTGACGTGTTCGGCAATGTTCTCAATCGTTATCTGCGGACGGTTTATCAAATCTATCAATTTGCATCCCTGGCGCAGTGGAGTAGTGCCGAGCTGCTCCAATACCGGATTGATTAATGCCGGTTTCATCGAGTAATTCCGCGCGAAGTCTATAATCCAGTTCACGGCTTCACGTTTTTCTGTCAGCAGCTTGTACCGCTCTTCCTTGACGAGTCCCAGCTTCCAGGCTTTTTCCGTGAGTCGCATGTCCGCATCATCCATACGGAGCAGGATGCGATATTCGGCACGGGAAGTAAACATACGGTAAGGCTCGTCCACGCCTTTTGTTACCAAATCGTCGATTAAAACGCCGATATATGCTTCATCCCTTGCAAGGGTGAACGGCTCTCCGCCGTGGCAATTGATGTGGGCGTTGATGCCAGCCATGATTCCTTGTCCGGCAGCTTCCTCGTAACCGGTTGTTCCGTTTACTTGTCCGGCAAAGAACAGATTCTTTATATTCTTCGTTTCCAGCGTATGTTTCAGTTGGGTGGGGTCAAAGAAGTCGTATTCGATGGCATAGCCCGGGCGGTAGATGACCAAATCTCTGAATGCCGGTATCTTTTTCAATGCTGCAATCTGGATGTCCATGGGCAATGAAGAAGAGAATCCATTCAAGTAGAGCTCTTGGGTTGTTTCCCCTTCGGGCTCCAGGAAAAGCTGGTGCTGCGGTTTGTCGGGGAAAGTCACAATCTTGGTTTCTATACTGGGGCAATAACGTGGGCCGATACTTTGGATTTGTCCGTTGAAAAGGGGAGAATCCGGCAGACCTTCCTGCAGGATGCGGTGTGCTTCTTCGTTGGTGAAGCAGGTCCAGCAAGGGAGCTGTTTCAAATGGCGTACATGAGTGTCCATGAACGAGAACTTGTGGAAGTCACATTCTCCGTCTTGGATTTCCATATCCTCATAATGCACGCTGCGTCCATCTATGCGTACGGGGGTTCCCGTCTTCATGCGTCCAAAGGTGATGCCATGCTTTGCGATGGATTCGGTTAATTGGTAGGATGCAGGTTCTGCCATACGTCCGCCTGGAAGCATGGTACGTCCCACGTGCATCAGTCCATTGAGGAAAGTTCCTGCGGTGAGTACTACACATTTGGCATGGAACGTTACTCCCCATAATGTGACTACTCCCGTAATCTCACCGTTTTCAACGAGGATTTCCTGCACGGTATCCTGCCAGATATGCAGGTTGGGGATATTTTCCAGTATCTCTCTCCATGCCCAGATGAATTTGTTGCGGTCGCACTGCGCGCGCGGACTCCACATGGCGGGGCCTTTCGAGCGGTTCAACATGCGGAATTGGATCGTGGAACGGTCGGTAATGATTCCCATGCGACCGCCCAGGGCATCTATTTCACGGACGATCTGTCCCTTTGCGACTCCGCCTACGGCCGGATTACACGACATCTGTGCAAATTTGGTCATGTCCATCGTCACCAACAGCGTTTGGCAACCCATGGTTGCCGCCGCTGCCGCCGCTTCACATCCGGCATGCCCTCCTCCCACTACAATGATATCGTATTCGAATAACATGTTGTTGTTTATTTGCTATTTAAGCTGTATTGCCCTGAAACGGACGGATATTTTTGCTTAAACAAAATCCGGCCGAGACTTTCTTGTGTTGCCACTCTCGGCCTGCCCTTTTTTCTTTCTATATCAGTTACTGTTTTTCTTGCTTTCAATTTTACTCGCCTTCGTCGTGCGCTTCCCGGATCGCCAGGTATTTATCCTCGAGCGCATGCATGTGCGCCTCTTCTTCGGGCGTTTTGTCTCCATACCCCAACAGGTGCAGCACTCCGTGGATGATTACGCGTGCGAGCTCGTTTTCGAACGGTACGCCGAATGTCTGCGCATTGGCACGCACGGTATCGATGCTGATCATCAGGTCGCCCGAAATAATCTTTTTTTCCGTATCCGTGTAATCGAACGTGATGATGTCAGTATAATAATCGTGCGACAGGTATCGCCGGTTGATTTCCAACAGTGCCGTGTCCGAGCAGAAGACTACTGTAATATCTCCGGTGCGATGGCCCTCCGCCTTCGCTGTGCGGCGTATCCAGTCGGTCGTTTTTCTGCGTCCACTGAAGCGGAAAGAGCAATCCTGCGTCTGGTATTGTATGGCCATTCCGGCGTAATTTTTATTGTTTATTAATAAACTATAATATTATACTTTATTAATGTATAATATTTGTCTTGTTGTTATTTTTTTGTAATCAGCCGGTTACCTTCTGAGCCATTGTTCCGGGTTCAGGTTTTCTGTTTCCTTCCAGATCTCGAAATGCAGCACGCAGTCATCGCTGTCGTCACTGTTCGAGAGGCGCCCGATCACTTGGTTCAAGGTCACTTTATCCCCCGTTTTCACATTTACGCTGGCCAGGTTCGAGTAAGTGGTCAGGTAGTTACCGTGGCGGATTATGACGGTATTGTTGAGTCCCTGCACGAAGACAATCTGGGTGATATCGCCCTCGAATACCGCACGTACTTCCGCGCCGCTTCCCGAAGCGATATTGACGCCCTTGTTGTTTACCATCAAACCTTTCTGTGTGGCGTGCGGATGGACGCCGTAGCGGTCTACGATCACGCCTCCGCGGACGGGATAGGGCAGCAGGCCTTTGTTTTGGTCGAACCGTCCCGACAGGTTCGCGATGTATTCCTCCTGCGCGGCCGATTTCGGAGTCGCGCGGTTTTTACGCGCCTCTTCGGCTATAATCGCCTGAATACGCTGTTGCAGTTTGTTGATCTGGCTCTGTTTTTTGCGGATTTCCGACGACAGTTTACCCGATTTCGTATTGATTTCGGACAGGGATGATTGGTATTGCTTTTCATCTTTGCCCAACGAGGAGACCTCTTGTGTACGCGTGTCGCGGACTTTGGTCAGTTCCGCTTTCCTGTTTTCGAGCTCTCCGATCTGTACGTGAAGCGAATCGGCTACGGATTTAATCTGTTCGGCTTTCTGCTGGCGCATGCGGTTGTAGCGGCGCATGTAGGAGATACGTCGCGTGGCGTCGTTGAAATCCTTCGAAGCGAACAGAAAGACGAGAAAATTGTTCAGTTTGTAGTTCTTGTAGGCAGCATAAACCATATCCGCGTACTCTTTCCGCAATTGGGTCAATTCGTTCTGCATCGCGTGAACGGTGTCGTTTTTGGTGCCAATATCGCTGTTGATCACCTGGGTTTGTTTTTCGAGGTTCGCGATGATCTGCTTACGGTTGCGAATACGGTTCTGGATCAGTTTGAGTTGGTTTTGGGTTACCTGCTTATCTTTTTTTGTTTTGGCCAGCAGTTCGTTTGTGGCGCGAATCTCCTCTTCGGCCCTGCGGATTTCGTCACGCAGCGCATCGAGGCTTTGGTTTTGCGCCGCGAGGTTCAGTGCGCAAAAGAGCGCTGCGAGAATTAACAGCAAACGGGGTCGGTTCATTTTGTCTCTACCTGTTTAAGTCGTTTGTCTATCTCTTCTGAATCGTATCCCTTCTCCCGGGCCTTTTCCCAGTAAAAAACGGCCATGAAGTTATCTTTCAGCGCATAGAGGATGTCCCCGTAATGCAGGAACAATTCGTCGCTGCCGCTTTGGTCCAGAGCAAGGGCCTGCTGCATGAGCGTTTTGGCCTCTTCGTACCGCCCCAGCTTAAAAAGCACCCAGGCCCGCGTGTCGAGGTAGGTCGGGTTGTTTGGCGACAGTTCACAGGCTTTTTCAGACATTTTATCGGCCAGCGACAGTTTTTCGTCTTTTTCGCTCAGGTAATAGCTGTAATTGTTGAGAATCATAGAATTGTCCGGATCGTACTTCAGCCCCTTGCGGTAATAGCCGTAAGCGCCCGGACCGTCTTCCATTTTCTGCCTGTTGTCGCCCAATGTTCCGTAAATCACACTTCGCAGCGAATCGGTACGGGTCAGTTTCAATGCCTTGAGAAACTCCTTTTCCGCACCGGCATAATCTTCCATGAAGTAGAACATGCCGAATCCTTTGCGCAGGTAAAATTCGGGATCGGACGGGAATTTTTCGAGCGCCAGTGCGGTGTATTTGGCTACCGAATCAGGATGTTTGAGGTATGACTCCATGTCGAGAATCTCGGTAAATACCTCCCGTTGCGGTGCCGAGTCGGTGACATGGGATTTGTAGAGTTGCAGCGCACCTTCGAGATTGCCCGATGAAATCAGGTGGTTGCCGTACAGTTGCGTGATGCGAAAATCGTTCGGGTTTTTGATTGCCAGATCCGAGATCAGGTTGTTGATCTGGAAAAAATTGGCGCGGTAGAAATCTTTCGAAGAGGTGATCTCTTTGAAGAAATCTATCTTCGTCTCGAGCGGAATGTCGCTGGCTTCGAATAGCTGGCGGGCTGTCGAGAGGAAATTCACGTCGTCGCCCCGGCGTTTGTAAAATTCGTTCAGCGAGACCAATACCTGTGTATTGTTGGGGCTGAGCGTCCGGGCCTGCTTGTAGGCGTCCAGCGCCAGCGAGTCGCGTCCTATCGCCGCATAGGTTTCGGCCAGTGCGACGAAATTCGAGGCATCGTACGGGAAGTTTGCCGTCAGTTCCTTGGCTTCCCGGAGCGCTTTATCGTACAGTTTTACATTGATCAACAACTGCCGTTTGTAGCCTGACACTCCTTCGATGATCCCGAAACGGGTTTCGGCCGTGTCGAGTACCGAGATGGCTGAAAAAGGCTGTCCCTGCTGTTCGTACAAAGCTGCGAGGCGTACGTAGTTATCGGGATTGCCTGGTGCGAGTTTCAGCAGTTTGTTGTAAACCCGCAGCGCTGAATCGTAAGCTTTCGTTCCCAGATAGAGCTGTCCGAGTTGGGTGAGATACCACGTATTCGCCGAATCGAGCCGCAAAGCGTTGCGGCTGTAAGGAATTGCCTGTTGGGGTGTTTGGGCAAACAGGTTGGCCAACTCGTAATAGGTCGGTGCGTGCAGCGAATCCAGTTTGAGCACCTCGCCGAACAGTGCGGCGCTGCGACGGGGATCACCGTGCATCAGGCTGTTTTTGAGTCCTTCCGTATAGAGGAAAGTGGCCCGTTCCGGTGTCGGATAGTATTTGGCGGCACGCACGGCTGGATCTGCCGCAGCCCCCCGCGACCCTCCGTGCGAAACGACGGAGCAGGAGAGGAGAACGGTGGCCGTAACGGCGATATAGAACAAGTTGCTTCCCTTCATAGGCTTGGATCGGTGGGGGATTAGATCACCGAATCGAACTGGCGCAGGAACCTGACGTCGTTTTCAAAATAGAGGCGCAGGTCTTTCACTCCGAATTTCAGCATTGCGATCCGTTCAACTCCCATGCCGAATGCGAAGCCGGAATATTTTTCCGGATCGATACCCGATGCCTCGAGTACATTGGGGTCTACCATTCCACAGCCCATGATTTCGAGCCATCCGGTGTGCTTGCAGACGTTGCATCCCTTGCCCCCGCAGAGGTTGCAGGAGACGTCTACTTCGGCCGAAGGTTCGGTAAACGGGAAATAGGAGGGGCGCATACGGATCCGGCTCTTCTCGCCGAACATCTCTTTGGCAAAGTAGAGGATGCTCTGCTTCATGTCTGCGAACGAGACATTTTCGTCGACGTAGAGTCCTTCGACCTGATGGAAAATGCAGTGCGCGCGGTACGAGATAGCCTCGTTGCGGAACACGCGGCCCGGGCAAATCACGCGAATGGGCGGTTTCTGGTGCTCCATCGTGCGGACCTGAATCGAACTGGTGTGCGTGCGCAGCAGGATGTCGGACTCGCCGTTGGCGTGGGCCTCGGAGTGCTCGAGGCTGCCGGGGTTGTTGTCCTCGACGTAGAACGTGTCACGGGCGCTGCGGCTCGGGTGGTCGAGCGGGGCGTTCAGCGCCGTGAAGTTGTAATAGCTCGTCTCGATGTAGGGGCCGTCCTCCACGGTGTAGCCCATGCCGCAGAAGATCTGCTCAATCTCCTCGATGATCTGGGAGATCAGGTGCTCCGAGCCCACGTTGGGAACGCGGCCGGGAAGCGTCACGTCCACCGAATCGGCGGCGATGCGCGCCTCGAGGGCGGCGTGCTCCAGCTCGTGCTTGCGCTGCTCGAGGGACGCCTCGATGCGGGCGCGGACCTCGTTGGCGAGCTTGCCCACGCGAGGGCGATCCTCCGGGTCGAGCTGACCCATCTGGCGCAGCACGCCGGTGAGCGAGCCCTTCTTGCCCGTCACGGCCACACGAATGCGGTCGAGCTCGGCGAGGTCTCCCACGCCGCCGATGCCCTTGGCCGCCTCGCTCTCGATGGCCTTGAGGTCGTCGATGATCGTCATGCCTACCTGCCCCTTTCCTTCGCGGGCTGTTGCCCGTCCTTGTCGCGAGCCTGTCGCGGCAACAAAAAACCGCCCCCGCTCGCCTGTGCGAGCAAGGGCGGAGCTTCTCCGCGGTACCACCTTGCTTGGCCGCCGGATGACTGCCCGGCGTGCCCACTCTTGTCCCCGTTCCGTGGGGCGTACGGCTCACCTACTTGCGTATGCGCGTTCAGCTCGCGGCTGGTGGAGTGAACTCTGGCCGTCAGCCTTGGAGGGACCTCTCAGCCGGTGGGCCCCATCTCTCATCCGCTGGCGACGCGACAACCAAACCTCTCCGTCATTGCCTAGCTGCGTATATTAGCACAGCTGGGGCGTCAGCTGGCTTGGGCTGCCCCTCCCCCATCGGCTGCACAGGCTGTGGCAAACGCACCTAATTATCAGTCGAGGGGGCGATAATTAGGTGCGTTTGCCACAGTCAGGCTCAGTTCAGCGTCACTTCTACACTCGAGGAACTCCATACGAGTCCAGCAGATTCGCCAGATAGTCACCGCGACACACCTCAGCAAACGAGAAACGCACGACGCGGATTCCATACCAAGTCAGCCTCGCCTCGCGCCTTCGCTCGGCCAGCAGCATCTCCTGGGCGCTTCTCGTGCCCGTCATGCGCTCGTCAAACGTCTTTCCCCAACCGTCGAGCTCGCCAGCGATACATCCTGCTGCTCCGTTTCTTGGAAGCGTCCCGTTTCTCAAGCCGTTCAAGATGCGGTGGGCGTCACATAAATCGAGCAACCAGAAATAGTCAGTTCGGTAGGAGTTGCCGCGCTCGAACGGATCGATAATGGGAACCTGCAACAGCGGGGGCGCAAATCCTTCCTCGATCATGACGGCTCGCGCAAAGGACTCCCCTCCGTTTTCGCTCAGGGAGTTGGCGTTCTTGGCGCACTTCCTCGCAACCGCGCAGCCTCGCGACGGTCCCATTTCTGCAAACTCATCCAACAGTTCTCGAGAAGAAAGTCCGCTTTTGGCAAGTGCCCGGTCACACACGCCAAGCCCGCGCCTGAACCCCAGGAACCTCGCGGTATCAAAGGCCGTGCGTTCCAGGGTCGTCACGTTTATCGCCGCCGTCGAGCAGACATCAAGTCCCTCGGGAAGAAACCTGCGCTCCACAAATCGAGAGCTCGGCGAGTGAGACCTCAAGCTCGTCGCGACATACGGACGCGAGGCTGCATCCGGCCGCGCCAGATAGTCTCTCGGCTCGTACAGCCCCCAGGCAATCGCCGCAGACTCGCCACAGAAGACGTACCCTCGGTGTTTTCTCTGAATCGTACGCATAACCCACAGCGAGCGTTCAGCGGCGTCAAGCGATGCCCACACCTCTGGCGACACGTAGCAATCCGCAGCCGGACGCACCAACTGACCTGCCTGGACGCGAGCCTCGAGCCTTGCACGGCTCACCTTGTCCTTGGCGCTCAGGCACTGTCCGGCAGCCTGTGCCGCCGCAAGGTGCATCTCTATCGCCTGATTAAGTTCGTGCTTGCCTCTACGCTGTGCCATCCGCTTCCCTCCCCTCTGCCCAATAGAAGCAGAGGGGAGGGAAGAGCAATCTGACCAGAATCTAACTGAGACCTAACACGCGAGCTAGTCATGCATTCCTGCACATCAATAGGCATGCGGCAATCAGGCAAACGGTCTGCCGAGAGACGCGAACGGCCAGGGGGGATGTGGGTACGATCGTTACTACGTCAAACGCACCTAATTATCAACAGATTCGCTGATAATTAGGTGCGTTTAGCACAATCTATAGCGTGTTCGTCGAGCGGCTACTCGGCGGCCTGCGCATCCTCGTCAGCCGGCTTGCCCTCGTCCTCGTTGGGAACCAGGCCGTAGGACTTGGCAATGCGGTCGAGGTACTCGCGGGAGCGCTTCTCGTCACCCTTGTTGCCGTACTGCAGCGACAGGTAGTAGTTGAGCCTCGCACGCTCGTCGGCGTCTGCGCTGGCCAGGGCGTGCTCCATCTCGGCGATGTAGGCGTACGAGCCCCTGAACGCGATGTTGAACGTCTGGCGCGAGTCGCGCTTGAGCTCCCTGGCCGCCTCGAGCGCGTCGCCCTGGCACTTTCCCACGTGCGAGTCGATGAGGTCGAGCACGTGCGTGGCGCGCTCCTCGTCGCCCTGCATCTCGTAGAAGTTGAGCGCGCGGGACAGAAGGATGCGGCGCTGCTCGGGCGTGGCACGCAAGCCCAGCATGGCGTCGAGCGTGCGCTGCACGCCCTCGACGTCCTGCTTGGCCTCGTAGGCGTTCAGGCGCATGAACTCCTGGTTGTACTTGGGCAGACAGAAGCTGGCCACAGGCCCGGACAGCGTCTTGATGACGCCATCGAAGTCGCCAGACATGAACTGGTTCTGGGCCTTGTTGGCGATGACGCCACGAAGCATGCCGGGGAGCACCGAGACAAGCAGCATGAAGACGACGGCGCAGATGCCGGCCGTGCTGATGAGCGTAGTTGTGTCCATGGCTCTCCTACTTGGCGTAGAACTCGTGCATGTCGTCGACCATCTGCATGAGCGTGGGGACGTCGGTGTAGGCCATGTGGCCGCAGCCGTAGCGGTGGTAGGTGATCTGGTCCTTGAGCTGCCTGGGCAGGAACAGCTGGCTCATCGTGTGGTCCATGTTCCACCAGGGCGTCGCCGCGTCATAGCGGCCGCCAAGAATGGCGAGCTTGGTCGTGGGGCTGCGGCGCAGCGCCGTGGCGATGTCGAACGCGAGGTTGGGCGCGGCCGTCTTGGTGTCGTCCATGCCCGGCTCGTCGTGCACCCAGTTCCAGCCGATGCCAATCTCTCCCCACACGGACAGGCGGTACTCGGCGGGGTTCTCGTAGCCAAGCTCGCTGCGCAGAAAGCTGCGGAAGGCGCCGTACCAGGCGTTCTCCAGGGCGTGGCCCGCCGGGTCCTCGCAGGCGAAGTAGAACGTGTTGCGCTGGACGGGCAGCGTCATCGTCTCGGTGTAGCGCATGTCGAGGCGGCCGCACATGAGCCCCTTGTCCCTGAGGAGGTTGGCACGGAAGTCCTCGAGCTCGATGCGGTTGTTGTGCGCGAGAAGGAGCTCGGCGGGGATGCCGATGTAGCGCTCCATCTTCTTGGCGACGCGGCGCTTCTCGCGCGGGTCGATGCGGTCACCCTTCATGAGCGAGGCGGCGTACTCGGTCGCCGTGAACTCGCTCGCCTCGTCGAACCACTTGTCCTCGTCCACACCGCGGCCCGTGATGCCAAAGTGCTGGGCCGTGGAGGCAAAGCTCGGAAGCATGCCCAGGTAGTACAGGTCATTGCCCGGCAGGTTCTGTGACCAGTCGAAGTAGGCCGAGAGCATGACGACGCCCGCGAGCGGCACGCCGGCCTCGCCCAGGTAGCGCATGAGCACGGCGGAGCGCATGGTGCCGTAGGACTCGCCGTAGATGTAGAGCGGGCTGCCCCAGCGGTTGTGCTCGTCGAGCCAGCGGATGATGGCGCGGCAGAACGTGCGCGCGTCCTCCTCGAGGCCGTAGACGCGCTTGGTGTCATAGCCGTCTGCCACGAACGACCAGCCGGTGCCCAGGGCGTCGAGGAAGACGAGGTCGGTCTCGCGCAGCAGCGTGCCGGGGTTGTCGACGACCTCGTAGCGGGCGCTCGCGAACTGCTCGCCCTCGCTCACGACACGGCGGGGACCAAGGCCGCCGAAGTTGATGGGCACCGAGGCAGAGCCTGGGCCGCCGTTGAACGCGAACGTCACGGGGCGCGACGCCGCATCGACCGCCTCGCCGTTCACGGCGCTCGCGACGTAGCTCACGTTGAACATCTTGCCCTCGAGCACGCGCTGTGGGTCATAGATGTCGAGATGAGAGGCGCTGGCGACGTAGTCGATGGACTCCTCGCCCACGCCCCAGGTCAGGGTCTTGCCCTGCTTGGCGGCAGGCACCGCGTTGGGATCTGCGGCCTGCGCCACGAACTGCTCGCCCATCTACTCCACCCCCAGCATGTCGCACAGCGACATCATGTAGATCTCTGCTGCGTGCACCACGTCGATGACGTCCACGTCCTCGTTGTAGCCGTGGATGCCGGCGTTGTTGGCCGGGCCAAACTGGATCGTCGGCGCGCCGAGCTTGCGGTAGTGCGCGGCGTCGGAGCTCGCCCACTGGTAGGCCGGCAGGCACTCCTCGCCCCAGACCTGCTCGATGTTGGCCTTGAGGCTCGTCACGAGCTTGGACTCGTCGTCGGTGTAGTTGCCCTCGGCGATCCACTCGTAGCTCGCCTCGACGCCCGTGACGCCGCTCTTGGCGATCATGGCGTCAACGGCGGCCACGACGTCCTCGTGCTTGCAGCCGTACGGCAGGCGAACGTCGACGTTGCAGGAGGCCAGGTCGGGCACCTGGTTGATCTTGCCGCCGCCCTGGATGATGCCCACGTTGGCCGAGCAGTGGTCGATGACGTTGCCTACGTTGGGGTTGTCGATCGTGCGCTCGGCGATCGTGCGGGAATTGGCGAGCGCACGGGCCTGGGAGGCGTCGTAGTGACCAGGCACGGCGGTGAGGTCGTCGATGTTCAGGATGACCTTCGCGAGCTTGGTGATGGCGTTGTCGCCCTTGTAGTTGCCCGTGGAGCCGTGGCCGGGCGTGCCGTGGGCCGTGAGCGTGAGGTGCAGGATGCCCTTCTGGCCAATCTCGATCGTGTCGTGGCCGGTGGGCTCACCCACCATGACGGCGTTCGCGCCGTCGGCATAGCCGTTCTCGCAGAACCACTTCGTGCCGGTGCCGGCGATCTCCTCGTCGCAGACGACGTGCAGGCGGATGTCGCCCTTGAGGTCGGCACCGCTCTCGTTGAGCATGGCCATGGAGAACAGCAGCACCGCAAGGCCGCACTTCATGTCGGACGTGCCGCGGCCCAAGATCTTGCCGTCGCGAATCTCTCCGGAGAACGGGTCGAAGTCCCAGCCGTCGAGGTTGCCCACGGGCACAACGTCCACGTGGCCGTTAAGCACGACGCGGAAGCCCTCTTCGGAGCCGATGCGCGCGTAGACCACCGGGTAGTCCTCGCCGGTGTCGGCCACGATGCGCTCGGAGTCGATGCCGTGCTTGGCCAGGTAGTTGCGCACGAACTCGATGCCGGGCTCCTGGTCGTCGATCGGGCTCTGGTTCTTGATCTGGATGAGCTGCTGGCACAGCGTGAGCAGGTCGTCCTTGTGGGCGAGCACCGCCTCGTGAAGCTGCTGCTTCGTGACTGCCATTCTCGCAATCCCCTCTCGTGAACAGCCCGGCCAAGCTCAGGCCTGGCCGGGCGACTTCTAAGCTGGCTCTATGTTACTCGGCGACCTCGTCGTGATACAGGAAGCAGGCCACCTTGTGGTTGGGCTCGGTCTCCACGAGCGCCGGGCGCTCGCGGTGGCAGCGCTCCGTGGCGTTGGGGCAGCGGCCGGCGAGCGGACACCCCACCTGGTCTCCCACGGGGCTCGGGATCTCTCCCTCGAGCTTCATCTCGGGGTGCCGCTCGAAGGGGTTCTCGGGCGGAATAGCCGAGAGGAGCGCCTTCGTGTAGGGGTGCAACGGGTTCTCGTAGATGCTGTGCGCCGGCGAGATCTCCATGACGCGGCCGAGGTACATGATGGCCACGCGGTCCGAGATGTGCTTGACCACGGACAGGTCGTGGCTGATGAACACGTACGTGAGGCCGCGCTCGCGCTGCAGGCGGCGGAACAGGTTGAGGACCTGCGCCTGGATGGAGACGTCGAGTGCCGAGACGGGCTCGTCGCACACGATGATCTTGGGGTCGAGCGACAGGGCGCGGGCCACGTTGATGCGCTGGCGCTGGCCGCCGGAGAACTCGTGCGGGTAGCGTTGGAGGTGCTGGACGTCGAGTCCGACCTCCTTCATGAGCTGGAGCACGCGCTCCTGGCGCTTGGCGGCGTCGGGCTCGGTGCCGTGGATGAGCATGGGCTCCTCGATGGCCGCCGCGGCCGTGAAGCGCGGGGCGGGGCTCGCGGTGGGGCTCCGCGGCG
>OGPW01001308.1_pt1 | contig 17278 bp, 17 predicted proteins | sample 1553061 | NCBI WGS metagenome assembly OGPW01 (sample SAMEA2580292, study PRJEB22360) | human gut metagenome | biome: human gut; feature: human-associated habitat; material: faeces | place: Denmark | collected 2008/2010
TGCAGGCCGCTATCACATGGCTCATATTAACCAATTCTCTGCGGCATATAGCCTTTAGAATTGGATATGAGCGCAAAGCGTTGTAGGGGCCGTCAGCCCGTAGGGATGACTGAGGAAGTTCACCCATATTTTGCGGCCTCCGGCCGCTTGCCTTCTCCACCCCACAATGGTCCAAGGTGGGGAAGGTGCCTGACGCCAGGAAGGCGGTTGGGGCCTGCAGGAACAGACTTCTAGAACTAGCCTATCGAGAGGAATGGAATTGGTGATGAATCAAGTTATCTGCCTCGTTGCTGGTTTCAGCCATTTTTATGGATGAAACCTCGTGATTGCGAAGCGAATCACCAACGAGGAAGTCGTCACCGTGCGTTCCTCGCAAGTGTGGTGGGTCGGCTGCGGTCCATTGGAACGCAGGGTGACGGAAGGTCCCCTCGCTCCAGCTGCCCCGGAGGGGCGAGTACACACAAGCCAAACTTGCGCAACGTAACTGCCACTCCGCAGTGTCCTGGAGTCTTCATCGTCGTCCTGATAGGCCCTTGCGGGTCCCGCTTTTGGTAAGGTGTCGGCACTTCAGAGGCCCATGCCCAATGTAAGGACACGATAGAGGGGCAGCGCAAACGCACTAGGGTAGCTGCAACAAATTTGCCAGTACTAGCCTGATTACAGCTTGTGGTACACCGTTTCTGCGGGGTGTGTTTTCAAAAACAGTCAGCGCTCCGTCGCGTTTTTGAAAATATACCTTAAAGAGAACGGAAAGGCCAACATTGCGAACACCATCCCAGTCCCCGAATGGGCCTGCACCCATTTAAGTAGCGCCCCGCACCAACCCAATTCAGAATGCCCGAAGGGCCCCTTCTTCTCATCAAAAAACCAGGCTTTCGTCCAATCCGAAAGCCTGGTTTTCCCATTTTACATCATATTCCCACTACACCCCGCGCATGGCCGGGTCCCAAATCACCTTATGCAGCTGTACCTGGACGCACACATTGGCCAACTTGTGCTCCCGGACGAACTCCACCAGTTCTTTAGGCTCTATCTCCCCATACACCGGGGACAGGTACACTTTGGCGGTAAAGGGGTACTGTTCCAGTACCTTGACCATATCCGCCAAGTCTTCCTGGCTGCCCACCACGAACTTCACCACGTCGTCTTCGTTCAGCTGGGACAGGTTGCCCATCAGCATCTTTTCCCGGGCGCCGGAGGACGGGGATTTCACGTCCATAGTATAAAACAGTCCGGCAGGCCGCTTCTGCAGCAGGGGCACGGAGCCATTGGTCTCGATATTCACCTCGTACCCTTCCTGGCTGAGGATGCCGCACAGCTCCTCCAGGGGCTGGAGCAAAGGCTCGCCGCCAGTAAGGGTCACTTTCTTCCAGGGGTAGCTGTGGATCCGGTCCAGCAGCTCCGCCAGGTTCAGCACCTCCGCCGCGTCCTTCACGTTCCAGGAGTAGGCCGTATCGCAGTAGCTGCAGCGCAGGTTGCAGCCGGCAAAGCGCACAAACACCGCCATATAGCCGGTGCGCTTCCCCTCCCCTTCCACGGAGTCAAAAATCTCTACCAGGGGAAACTCAGTCTTCATAAATCGCCACGTTCCCTTCCGATTCCTGGACGGAAACCCGGGTGCAGTAGGGAACCCGGTCGTGGATCCATTTGGCGATGTTTTCCGCCGTAGGGTTGATTTTCACCACATCGTTGATGAACGCATGGTCCAGGGCCATGACCACTTCCTTGATCTTGCCAAAATCCACCACCATGCCGTTTTCGTCCAGCTCTTCCCGCTGACAGGTCACATCAATGATCCAGTTGTGGCCGTGCAGGTGGGTGCATTTGCTGGTATAGTTCAGGTCCAGTCGGTGTGCGCCGCTGACTTCAATTCTTTTTGTTACTGTGTACATCATATTCCTCCAAAGCTGGGTCCGGGACCCCGTTGGCCGCAAAAGCCCTGGCCCGGTCGATACAGGTGCCGCAGGTGCCGCAGGGACGGTCGCCGCCCTCGTAGCAGCTCCAGGTGAGTTCATAGGGAGTCTTCAGTTCCAGGCCCCGTTTCACCACCCCGGCCTTATTCAGCCCCGCAAAGGGCGCTTCCAAATGACATTGGTTGTAGGTGCCGATGGAAATGGCCTTCCCCATGGCAGCCACAAACTCCTCGCTGCAGTCCGCATAGGCGTTCCCTGCTGCATCGTCCGCATGGGCCCCCAGGTAAATGGCCACGTCATCGTTTTCGTACAGGCTCATAGCCAGACTGGCCACCGCCGACAGCATCAGCCCATTCCGGAAAGGCACGTAGGTAGAAACCTTCCCCTCCCCGTTTTCCGCAATCTGCTGGTCGTAGCTCTTATGGACAATCTCCTCCGTGGAGCCCTGGAGCAGGGAGCAGTTGGAATACTGGAAAATCCCGGACAGATCCAGCTCATAATGGGGCAAACCATAGTACTCCGCCACCTTCCGGGCCGCTTCCAGTTCCTTTACGTGCTTCTGGCCGTAGAAAATGGAAACCGTGGACACGTTTTCCTTCCCGAACGTCTCCACCGCCACCGACACACAGGTGGTAGAATCCACCCCGCCGCTGGAAAGCACCAGTGCTTTCTTACTCATGGATGAAAGCCTCCATTCTCCGCTTGGCCATATCCTGGTAGTCCGGCTGGGCATACACCGCAAAGGGCAGAATGCTGATGCCGCCCCGGGGATTAAAGTACCCCGCCACCTCCAGATATTTGGGGTGCAGCAAGTTCACCAGGTCGTTTTTGATGATATTCACACAGTCCTCGTGAAAATCCCCGTTGTTCCGGAAAGAGAACAGGTACAATTTGAGAGACTTGCTTTCCACCAACGCATGGTCCGGAATATAGCTGATCACAATCCGGCCAAAATCCGGCTGCCCCGTCTTCGGGCACAGACTGGTAAATTCAGGACAATTCAGTTTCACCATATAAGGCGCTTCCTCGTGCTTGTTGGGGAAGCATTCCAGTACGCCGGGATTGTAGGTGTTGGCATAAACAGTCTTGCCGCTGCCCAGTTCCGTAATCCCTGCCAATTCTTCTTTCGTTCTCATAATAACCTCCTAAAAACATTCCCCTTAGGGTTGTCAATATCCTATTATATAACATCTTGCCTCGAACGTCTAACCGTAAAAACAAACAAAAGCCCAGGGCAGCACGCCCTGGACTGGCAATCCACGCCCCTTGTGAAAAGGGGCGACATAACGGATAATAATTATCCGTTAGTTCAATAATAATTTCAACCCACGCTCCTTTTGATTGGAGCGACTGTAAAGCATCCTTACTTTTTCGCCAGCACATTCACCCAGCAAAATCCCTGCCGCTGCAGCAGGTCCCCGCTTTCCCACAGCTCCAGCAAGTTCAGCCCACTTCCCTGCACCAACTGCCGGATCTCCTGGGGGGAATAATTGGCAAAATACCGGCCTTCCCCGTCCATCCCTGTTACGATACCACATTTCAGGGAAAAATAAAATATACCTTCCGGCGCCAGACAGTCCCCCACCCTGCCCAGGAACTTCCGGCATTCCCCTTTCGTCAGGTGGAGCAGCACCGCATTGGCCCAAATGCCATCATACAGTTGCTCCCCCTGCCAGTCCTGGAGCCGTTGGCATACCACCCGGACCCCTGCGTGCTGCCCAGCCAGCCGGCACAGCACCTCCGAGGCCTCCAGCCCCTCAGCCGCAAAACCCCGTTGCCGGAAAACCGCCAGATCCCGGCCGCTGCCTGCCCCCAGGTCCATAATGCGCCCACCCGGCTGGACAAGCCCCAGGAACCGGTCCCGGTTGGCAGCCATATCTACCCCCACCGTCCGGGCATAGTAGCTTTCCCCCTGGGCATTGTAGTAAGCAATGGTCCTGTCGTTTTCCCAGCTCATCATTTCCCCCTGGCCCAGGCCGCTTCCACTTCACCCCAGCGCTGCTCCACTTCCAGCAGCAGCTGCTGCACATTCCCCTGCCGCACCAGCTGAAACAAAGCCTCCGTCAGCACAATACCCTTGCTGCTGCCCACAAACCGCTTTTCAAAAAACCGCACCGGCACCGCTTCCCCGTTTACAATGTGGAAAGCGTCAAGAACATTGTTGAACCCGTACTGCACCACCACCTGCAGCAGCGCCTCCTGGTTGATTTTGCCCGCATTGAACTCCTCACAGCTGCGAAACACCGTACTGGAACGACTGGTGAACTGCCGAGGCGCCCTGGCCGTGTGGATACACAAGTACCAGGCATAGGGCACCGCCAACTCTTCCAGCGAGACCCGTTTCTGCCCCCGCTGCGCCAGCTCCAGCAGACACCGCGCCAAAGCAAATTTGTAGGTAGCAGAATGCTGCCCGTAGAGAACAATAGCAGCCCAGCAGGCCTGCACCCGGGGGAACTGCTGCTGTAAAACCTTTAGCTCACTGGTCATCGTGACGCCTCCAAGGGAAAAAGCTAAAAAAATTGTCTTTGCTATAGGAAGCTCATATAGCAAAAATTTCCGTCCCCTTTCGGGGAATCATTTAGAAAATCCAGAATTACATCGTATGCCAATACGCAGTTGCTTTTAAGTTTCCGTCCCCTTTCGGGGAATCATTTAGAAAATTGTACTACTATGCGGTATTCCATCTGAAGGATGGCGGCTACGGGTTTCCGTCCCCTTCGGGGAATCATTTAGAAAATAATCACATTCACAGGGGGTGAACAAGATGACGAACAAAGTTTCCGTCCCCTTTCGGGGAATCATTTAGAAAATAGCCCGCCAGCGTGTCCCAAAAGCACAAGTGGGACAATGACGATTTCCGTCCCCTTTCGGGGAATCATTTAGAAAATCCGGGGCAAGCTATGTTATTGCCGCCCAAGGTATACCATTTCCGTCCCCTTTCGGGGAATCATTTAGAAAATGTTAAAACAGTATGGTTGTGCGGGCACACCTTCCGCTATGATTTCCGTCCCCTTTCGGGGAATCATTTAGAAAATTCATACAGAAGAGCAAAAGCGGTTATTCTCCGATGGTTTTCCGTCCCCTTTCGGGGAATCATTTAGAAAATTTCACAAAAGGGAGGAAAAAAAATCATGAAAAATCTGGTTTTCCGTCCCCTTTCGGGGGAATCATTTAGAAAATGTAATCCTTTGGCGCAGTCAACAGCCAGAGAGCCACCAAGTTTTCCGTCCCCTTTCGGGGAATCATTTAGAAAATTGACAAGAAAGAAAGTACCCTTGTGGCTGAAGTTCCTGGCATTTTCCGTCCCCTTTCGGGGAATCATTTAGAAAATTATGGTCAACATCAGCAGGTATCAAAAAAAAGTGTTGACAATAATTTTCCGTCCCCTTTCGGGGAATCATTTAGAAAATATATTGATATTGATTATTATTCCGTTATTTCTGCCGGTTTTTTCCGTCCCCTTTCGGGGAATCATTTAGAAAATGAAATAGCCTACACAGTCAAGACTACAGGCTGAAAAGTGTTTTCCGTCCCCTTTCGGGGAATCATTTAGAAAATCATGTTGTGAGGATCAACACCAAACTGTTGACCAACACCGATAGGTTTTCCGTCCCCTTTCGGGGAATCATTTAGAAAATCTCATGTCCCCGCTACACTGATATAGTAGCACAGGACATTGGTTTTCCGTCCCCTTTCGGGGAATCATTTAGAAAATTTTGTCCGTCTCTTGCGTACAACACTTGATAATTCCCAGTTTTCCGTCCCCTTTCGGGGAATCATTTAGAAAATAATGAACAGAAGTGGTTTTACCCATCGCCGCCCGGTGTAGGGTTTTCCGTCCCCTTTCGGGGAATCATTTAGAAAATGCAGGGCAGGGCAACGGTCAAATGATTGAGTCCCCATTGTTTTCCGTCCCCTTTCGGGGAATCATTTAGAAAATAAAACAGAAAGGATGATAAACATGAGAATGACACGTAAAGGTTTTCCGTCCCCTTTCGGGGAATCATTTAGAAAATCCTAGCCCCTGGAAGCCGCTTTCTGCCTGGCTGAAAACAGGGAAAAACGGCGCTGTTGGTAAAATTGGAGGAAATGGGTGCACATAGCAGCGGTAAAATACCTGCAAAGCCAGACCCCATGCGGTCCGGCGCTGTTTTACTATCAAGTGCAGAACAACTGCTTTTTAGTATAACAGGACTTACTGTCGTCCGTAAAGAGAATTTTGCTTATTCTCTTAGCTTACAAAATCACGCAGTCTTCTTCTTTCCGTTCGCCCAGTCCCCAGGTGTAGACATTCACAATAGAATCAAGAATATAGATACGCAAGGAATCTGTTGCAGGGTCGATTATACGATGGCTTTCATCAATTAATCGATCATACTTTTTGCGTCCTAAAAGTGCCTCAAAAGCAGATTTCTGCACTCTCACGCCGTACCGTTCCAGACACTTTACCATTTTATTCCGTTTCTTGTTATCTACGATGTCATAGATAATCAGGACGATACATTCTTTTTCTCTCATCAGAAAATCTCCAGGGGTTTATATAAGGCAAAATCTTCATTTTTAAGTGCTGCTGCATAAGCCCTGCACTGCTGGGCAATGGATTCCCGGTAACTATGAGCCCCTTCAATATATTGATTGTTCGAGCAAAGTTTTTTGTGATACGCCTGAAGGAAGATTTTTCGTCCTTCTGCATTCAAAAAACAACCCTCTTCTATCGTGTCAAAACAGTCCAGATTCACCATATGCTTTCTCACTAAACTCAGCACCAACGAATCCACCAAAGGAGCTCTCCATTCTTCAATCAAGTCGGAAACCAAGGCTGGATGGCCTTTAGCCAGGGCATGGCAGAAGCCTACATAGGGATGCAGACCTTGGCCTACAACTGAACTAAGAATCTCATTAAAGAGCATACTATAGCCCATGCTCAGCATAGAATTGAAAGGATCTCTTGGTGGATGTTTGGTACGCTTGGAAAACGCAAATTCCTCGGGAACAATCTGCCCCAACGCATCGAAATATACCCTACTGATGATTCCTTCATAACCCATCAGTTCTTGCACATTTTCGGTTCTGAAAATACGTCCCCGCAGCGTAACGATATTATGAATCTGCGATTCCAATAATCCTTCAGCTACATTTCGCTGATATCGACGCAATATCGTTAACTGGTTATGTGTCTTGGCAGCTATGACTTTTTTAGCCAGCTCAAAATAGAAACTTCCATTTAACAATAGTTCAAACTGTTTCTGCTGCTTAAAAATATCCACCTGCTGGGTATTCACCAATGTACCAAAATATTGTCCTTTTCCAGAAAGCCAGGTAATAGGAATTCCGCGCTGAATTAAATCAGTGAGTAAATTGGAGGAAATTTGGACATGATCTACCACAGTAACATCTTCCACCTTTTCCAAGGGAACTTCCATCAAGACTTCGTTATTCCGCCCAATGCTTACATGGCCGCCTATGCGCCGAATAAAAGCGCCGCCTTCAGTTACATACAGAGACGTCATCCCGTTGCCTCCTCTAAAAAATGATTATACCTGAGCTTTCAGCAGTTCTTCCAGTTTTTGGTTCAGCTGATCATACACCATTTCTTTAGGCACCCGGTAATGATCCCCCAGAACAAAATAAAAAACCGCCTGAATGTCCTGATAGATTTCCTGCATGGATTTTCCCACTGCAGCTTTCACATCAGCATCGGTCAGTGGCTGAATCTGATGGGCTTGTTTATTGCGGATTTTGCTTTCTACGTTCCGCAAGGTCTGCAACGTTTTCTTGATAGCCTCCGGTACTTCCTCTCGGGTCTGCAGGAACAGTTCCAGATAATAATAGGACAAATTCTGCCCATCCCGCAGGGGATAAGGTAAGGTATCCTTAAGCTTCTGGTAATATTCCGGAAAATTCTCTTTGATTTCAGAAAGCTGCATTTTATCGTAGTTTTTCTTGCCGGTGAATTTTTCCAATGGAATCTGGAGCTTTTTGGTAATATAAAAACAGAGCAGTTCATAGAGAAATGGGCTCAGCTTGACAAAGAAGTCCTGCTTATAGTCCTGTTTCAGGCGAATTTCCATGACCCACAGGTATTCCCGCAGCTTAATGGCAGCTTTGTCCCGTACCTGGGGAAAGAGAAATTCCTCATAGGCAGGATACTGACTCAAGGTTTTCTCTGCTGCCTCGTAATCCAGGTTGGAGCGTTCATAGGCGTGCTGCACCAGGTCCAGTACTTCCTGGGACAGGATATCCCGGTTTTTATTAGCCAGTTCCACGGCATTCTTGTAGCTGTAGGCCTGGACCAGTTCCACCAGTTCCCGGGCCACCTGCCGGTATTTGATAAAGCGCAGTTTGGGTTCTGTACAGCGATTTTCACATTCTTCGGGGAGATTGTCCAAATTCCCTTCGATAATGTCTTCTACCGGAGTAGTATCCAACAAATGCTCAGTATTGCGGTTGGAGCCTTTTTGGGGAGAAGAAACCTGGATGGCCTTGGCCTTGTCATATTCAATGGCCAGAACAGCCAAAATCATCTTCATCTGGGGAGTACCGGAGCTGGTATTCAGCAGGATTTCTGCCTCCGGATAGGCATCCACCAGGCGGTAGAACTCATCGGTCATCCGGTACAAAGAATCCAGTTTGTGAACGTCCACAATATCGGTTTTGATCAGTTCAAGCTCACAATCCGGTTTTACCGCTAGGATAGGCTTGGTGTACCATTGGCGTGCTTCTTCCTTCTCGGTCATTTCCTTGCTCAGAAAGAGCACGGCCTTATCCGGCTGGTACCAGCGGACAATATGAAGGATGGCTCCATCCCGCAAATCCCGGATGGGGTCCGTATCTCCTACAGCTGAGTATAAAATTTTCATCGCCACAGCTCCATTTCTACCTGGGTGCCGCCCATGCCCAGGGCTGTTTTGATACCCACGCCGGAAAATTGGGCGTAGTCAGCCAGAAGGGCTGCAAGCCGGCGTAAGATGATATTATTTTTTAAAACTACGGTATAATTGCCCCGAAAGGCCTGGACCCGGGTGCCCTCCAGGGCAAAGGGGTGTAGCTTCAGGTCATAGCCGCCGACAAAGAGATTGTTTACCAGCTCCTGTACGGCATCCGGAGCATCGATGACTTCACTGTCACTAAAGTGGTTCCAGCGTTGGAGCAGGCTGTGAAACAGCAGTTCCAGCTCCGGATAAAGGGCATAGGTGCCATTGGTTTTAAAGGTGGTGGAGGTCAGAAAAGCAAAATGAAGTTTGCGGTAGTTTTTCCCCTCACCCAGAAAGGTATTGGCCAGGGTGTCATAATCTGTTTCTCTGCAGCATTGCCGCTGGGTGATCTCCACGGTTACGCCCTTTTGTTTCAGGCGGAAGGTCTCCGGCAAATTCCAGGCGAGTTCCAGCAGTCTCTGGGCCGCCTCCTGGTTCAGGCTGGAAAGCCGCCATTTCAGAGTGTGTTCCTGCCTGTCCACATAAAGGTATTGACTGTAGGGTCGCAGGTTCTCCAGGTGCAGTTGGGCTGCGTAGTCGGGGTCAATAATTTCCATCAGGACTCCCTGAAGCAGGCTGCCGGCAGATTGGGTCAGTTTGGTTTGTTCCTTGGGCTGAAGCGTCAATTCAATAGTGGTTAAGGGTTTGCTAAACACGGTAAATCCTCACTCCCCCCATAAGTTGTAATTCTTTCCCAAATTCAACACATTTTAACATATGTGGAGAGATTTGCTTGTCCATATTATGTTTATGATCTTCAAATTCATTATGCAAAATTGTCCGTATGACTGGAACCGCATCTTTTGGTGTATCTGCCAATGCCCAAAGCAAGCTTTTATGCAAAAAGCCAGTATTCCTTCCTAAATATGCATTTCCTTTCCGCATTTTAGTAAATAAATCATGTCTATTTGGAAACCCCTCCATTAAAACTTTATTTAGTGATTGGTAATATTCCTCCAGAATCTTCATCAAATCGTCTACTGACGAAATTCCAATATTAGCCAGCAATGGTTTTTCCAAAGTCAATGTAAATTGGAATTTTGTTCCTGGTCGGATTGTCTCAAAGTAGACGTTTATTTCATTAGGTTTATACGGCTTATCTTTTATATCTATTTTCTTTACAATAGCTGTAGGAACATTCCTGCGTTTCCCATTTGGCATACCATCAACAAGCATTGCATCTCCGCAACGCACTCCTCTTAAACAATCGTTGCTGCAGGTATCATCCGTGAAATCTTTTTCTGTTTTTATTTTTAACAAATAGTTTTCCAGTTCATTGTCGAGCTCTTCTAATTTCGCTTTAATTTCGTCTATTTTTTTATTTTCTATAGAATGGATTTCCTTTACAACTTTATTCCAATATTCTTTTCTTAATTTTTCGTTATTCTTTTGCCGGATAAGATGAAATAAAATAGCGGTCCGCAGCATTCCCTTTATAGCACTTCCAGGAATATAAATATTGCCAGCAACAAGCCGCACAGTTGGTTGAATCTTTGCTCCAGAGTTATCCAATTGCAAATTTTTAAACACTTCAATTTCTGTTTTTACCGCTTTTCCTAATTTTTCTAAAGTTATAGCATTGGCCCCTAATCCGGATTTTGTCGTTAGCCATTGGTAAGGTGCTTTAGGGGAATTTTTCTCTAAATTTGTGATATAACGCGGCAAAACGCTATGACGGGAAAGATAATTAAACCACTCGTGTTGATTTAACATATAAACTTTTTTTCTATCTCTATCATATAAATAATCTAAGTATGACAGTGCGTTATTATTTCCCATACATATTGGGGTAATTACTTCTATGAGCATGGACTTCTGTTCTATAAAGTCATTTCTGCCGTTCTGCATCGTGCACCCCCACAAACATTCCTAAACCATTCCTATAAACAGGGTGAGCTAAGCCAGGAACCTGGAACTGAAGCATCCGGCCTGTCAGGGGCTGTGGAAAGCAAGAGCCTTCCACCAGCGTATAGTAGCTGTTCCGTTTTACAGCATTTGCCAACTGGGCAGAACTGACGAAGCCGCTGCGTTTCCGAAGCTTATACGTTCCTTCTGCCAATTGGGAAATAGCCTTTTTGTCAGGGACCAAAGCTGCAATGGTCATATAATAATCGGCTTGCTGCTCAATAAGCATATCTAACAATGCCTGAGTATCCTCAAAAAGACACGGATAGGCTGGGTCCATTTCTTCCTTATCAGCAGCCAATTCGAATTTGCCGCAGCCGCTGCTTCTCTCGCCGCCAATGCCGGAATAACCCAAAAGTTCCAGCAGCTGGTCAAATTGGTCTTCTAAGTTTTCCTGCCCTTCTCCAAAACCTGCAATAAAATACAGGCCGGCGCCTGGAGCAAAGGTATAGGAGCCGATAAAATAGGGCAGACCCGGTTCCAACCTGCGGTTCAATTTTGCCACTGTTTCAAACTGGCCAAAATTGGGTTGTTCCAGGATAGCAGTCTCCGTCTTTTCGCTGTCTTTCTTTTCCAACAGTGAAGCCCGTACGTACCGGACCTGCTTCAGGGCTTTTCTGCGGGTAGCTTCTGCCTTGGTGGCTTGATAGCTGTGGGTTTCCAGCTTTTTGTTTTCCAGCCGCAGAGGCCGGGGCAGATAGTATTCCCACTGGCCGATTTCCTTTTCCCGGTCGAAAAACGGAAACAGACTGGACAGAACCATTTTCCCCTGCTCCACGGCCGCAAGGAATGTCTGCAGCAATTCCGGGGCCTGGGCAGCTTCATTGCACAGGGCACTGAAAAAGCTATCGGAGGAAAAGGACAACTCCACATTTTCCAAAGTTCCCCCTTCCGCCGTATTGCCAAAGTGAACGGAGGTAAGAAAGTGTAATGAATATACATAATATTTCATAACTTATCCAATTTTCCTCCTCACTTGCTTTTTTTGAACCTGAGACTTGTAAAGCACTCATCCAAATCAGATTCTATAGAAGCTGTTTCTCCCAAGAATTTATAGCTATACGTAAGATCTGAAAATTCAACTCTCCCATATCCGCGTGATCCATGGCCGCCTAGATAGTCATATTCTAATAAGTCCAATCCTTCTTCTAAAGCTTGCAAATCTTGTTTAATATCTGTTATTCCATCATTTTGCTGATTTTCTTGTTTCTTTTGTTCTAATTCAATGTTATATACCAGTTTAAGCCGAAACTTCATTCCTGCAGGCACCCGCTCAATTTGACGTGGATTAGCAGCACCAGAAAGGCGATTAATGGTATTTTCAAATTTTATTTCGCCCATATACGTGTCCGTGTCCAAACTGGTAAAAAGTTCCTGGCTCTCTTCAGTGACAAATAAATCATAGAACTGCAGGCGAGCCGGCCGTACCTTATCCTTTCCTGCCATACCAAAAAGACGGGCAATGACTGCATCGTCCTGCTCCAAACTGTTCAAGATATAGCCTTTTGCCCGATTTTTGGCCAAAAGGATTCTCAGCTTGCCTTTCAGGGAACTACCGGGAATAATGGGCGCGTGGGTCAGGGGATCCCGGACAAAGGGGCTGTCCACGGCACCAATGGGGGCATAGTCCGAACCCACACCAATATGTAATCCAGTTTTGACTGTTAAAATTCCGGTAATCACAATTTTCCCTTTTAATACCGCCTGGTTTCCTTCCATCATAAAGCCTCCTCTAAGCTATTTTTAAATGTACCAGTTCTCAATCAGCGCCGCCATAATATTTGTGGAAGGCCACCAAAGCTTCAATGTATTTGCACAGTTCATCGAATTTTTTATAGTCCTTTCCCACACCATCGATTTTGGAGATTAACCCACTCTTTTGCACAAAATCGTTCACGAATTTATCCGAGCCTTGTTCCCTGCCGGCCTGATACAGCAGATTGGCTTTCAGCATCTTGACCTCCACCGCCACATCTGCTAACGGGTCACAATTTTTCTGGGCTCCTTTAGCAATCAATACTTTATTGCGAATAACATTTACAGAAGCCAGGAATTTACGGATTTGGGAGGTTTTCAGGCCTATGGTTCCCTTGTCATTTTTTTTCAAGTTCTTAATGACACTTTCCGCTTGATCAACGACATTGGTTGTTTCTTTTTCACTCATGGCATTTTTCTCCTCACTTAGATTCCCTGATTATCCCGCAGATAATAAATCGCCAGATGCAGGGCAGTCAGCAGTTCCTTCCGGTCTTTCTCTATTGTCACCCACTGATACAACTTCCGGCTGACTTCATTATAAAGCTCCATTTGTTGTTGGTACTTTGCTTGATTTCTTTGTTTATCTGGCTGCAGCCGCGCCAGCGTGTACAAAAAGCGGGCCAGATTGATTTTGTTTTCCCCAGTATCCAAGCCTTCCAATAAACCTTTAAGTTTATACAACATGGTTTTTCCAACAGGAAGCCCTTTGGTATTTTTCCCGGTTAAGTTGAAAGCTGTTTCTAGGAAGTTCAGCTTTTCTCCGCATACCCCTTGGGCAAACCTGCTCCACTCATGCAAATGCTGGCATTGCAGCTGATTTCCGTGATCGTTGGTGGCTACACCAAATAACGCCACTGCATCTTTTCCCGGCATCTTCTTGGCCATAGCCTCCAATTCTCCAGCAATAGCAGCCATGCTATGAATTGGATAGGACGGGGAGAAAAAGGCAATACCAGCAGAAAGGGTCAGTTTTCCCTGGGTAAAGACCCGGAAAGCTTCCCGGATTTCTGCGGCCAGTTCCAGCACTTCCCGCCAGGCGCCTACAATGAATACATCATCACCGCCGGAATAGATAACATGGACGGCCCGTGGCCCGGACTCTTTTTCCTGCCAGATGGAAAAGGGTTCCAGGGCAAAGCCGCCCTGCCCCGCCAATTCTCCCTGAGCCAGTTTATTCACGCCGGCCTTGAAAAACAGGGATAAATCCCTGGATAGATCCGCATAACGGGACAGGGTGGCATATCTAGTTTCATCACCTTTTTTATCACTGATATAGCCGCTGATAAAGGCTGCGCCCAGGTTGTCCACATCCGCCCGCAGGACGGCAATCCGGTGAATGCCCTTGCCCTCGGCATCTGCACTGCAATCGGCCAGCTGGGAAAAGTCCAGCACCTGATGCTGGGGTCCCTGGCATACATAATCAGCCACCCAGAGCCGTTGCTTGACAAATTCGCCGGTAACGGCTTTATTTTTCCCATAGATTCTTAATGGCTTATGGGTCTTGGCAAAAGTTGTAAGAGCCTTTTCTGGCACCACATAGATTGCCGCTTTCCCTTCTTTGGCGTACATGGGAACGCCGTCAAAAGCGGTATCCACCATTCCTTGGGCAATGACAAAACAGGTATCTTGCCTGCCCACCAGTTGGCTGCCCAGTCGGAACAAACCTGCACACATTGGGCAGCCTTCCTGGCCGGAGCCTTCTTCCCCGTAGGATTCCAGCTCGGCAGTAGAAGTATGGCAGATGGTGCATTCCCGGGTGGCATCCTGCACTCTATTGAGCGGGCTGTTTTCGTCAAACAAGGCCTGCAGGGTTTCCGCATCATAGCGCTGGATCTTATTCTTGTTCACTGCACGGCTGGTCCGGGCAAATACATTGCGCTGGGTATCAGAGTGAAGCAGGTCTTCTGCGGAGCAGGGCGCCATCCCCATGGCCAAGTATAAACGCGTGCCCAGCTGCTCCAGCAGCCATTGGTTCACGTTTTTCTGGTGCGCTTTTACCCCAGCCCTGGCGGCCGGAGTGTTAGGCAGCAGGGCATAGAAATGACCGCCGCCGCTGTACAGCAGATTTACCCGGGAAAGGCCCAAGGAATCTAACAGCGTATCGATGACATTTTCCATGAGGATTTCTAGATAAAAGGACCGGCCGCGCAGGGATTTCAGGGCCCCTTTGGACGGAATGGTATAGATAAAATCCTGAATGCCGGACAGGTCCCCAGATACCAGCAGGAAGGCCTCTTCCTGACGGAACACTTTATTTTTCTCGAAGCAAAATTCCTTAAAGTTGGTTTTCCCGTTGGCAGCAAAATAAGCTGCCATACAGGCGGCAACCCCTGCGGTGACCTTGGAATGCATATAGAGGGAAATATCCTCCAACTCTGCCTCGTTGGTACTGGAGGGCGCATAGGCTGTCACATCTTCATAAATCCGCAGCAGTTCGTTGCAGGTCATATCATTGAGCTTTTTTTGCTGGAAATTTTGTTTCAGGACATTGACCAGATCCTGATACTTATCGCTGGAAGCCTGCAGTTCTTCTTTGACAGGATAATTAAACTTTTCTTCTTCATTAAGCCCCCGCAAATAGTATTTGGCAAAGGGCTTTTGGAGAGTACCGCCAAAAGCAGAGAAAACAGAATGGAGCGGCAAGGTTTTATCAAAGCCTGTGCCCTCCCCTTCTTCCAGTTCTCTCCGGTCCACCCCAGAAGCAATATTATCAGCTTCATACACAATATAGGCCAAATCATCATTTTTTAATTTGGCACGATTGAGTTCCCTGCCATGATGGTACCGGACGCAGTGCAGCAGCGCCTCCGTGTCTGCCGTGCCGGCCTCCAAGTAGGGCTTTAAAAACTCCGCCCCTCTTTGAGAATGCGTCCCTGTCAAGGCATTGGCACGATAGACCAATTTCCCCACATCATGCAGCAGAGCACCCTTAACCAGAGTGTCATACCCACCTTGTGACATATAACTCCTCCTCACCACTTGAGATATTCCAATCTTACGATTATTTAATTTCTTTTGCTTAGACCGAATCTTTGCCTATAAAAATAAATAATAAAACAGCCCTTGCCATTTACTGCCTTGCTGAGATTTCATTCCGCAGTTGCAGGCTTGTTTTAGGGAAAATCGATTTTGGCAATGGCCTAATACATATGGTTTTATTTTACCATAAGGATTGTACAAAAATCATCCTCGAGGCCATGGGGCCACGAGTGGTAACTATCTGATAGTTTTATTTTACCATAAGGATTGTGCAAAAATCATCCCATGATGGATTTTTTATTAAAGATTGTTTTTGGAAGTTCTAAATTCGAATGCTGGAAAACATAAAACAGCAGGCTGTACCATTGCTTATTGTTAAGAATGGTACAGCCTGCTGTTTTAATTTGGATATTAGATTGGTCCGTCCCCTTTCGGGGAATCATTTAGTAAATCTCAGCCTTTCAAGGAAGCCACCTATGTGGTGGTAGAGTTTCCGTCCCCTTACGGGGAATCATTTAGTAAATAGAACCACGGGTATGGACATCACGGTGGGTTACAAGATTGTTTCCGTCCCCTTACGGGGAATCATTTAGTAAATTGGAAGTAAAAAAAAATGAAAAGCAACGGAAAATGGTTGTGTTTCCGTCCCCTTACGGGGAATCATTTAGTAAATAAAAAAGCCGAATGAATTTTTTTGAGAAGGATCGTAAATGAGTTTCCGTCCCCTTACGGGGAATCATTTAGTAAATCACATCTTTATGGGTGCGTTGGGAAAGTCATTTTCCGGATGTTTCCGTCCCCTTACGGGGAATCATTTAGTAAATTTAAACGAGTACATGAATGAAGAACAAGAAGAAAAAGTTTCCGTCCCCTTACGGGGAATCATTTAGTAAATCTGGTTTTCTACTTTTTCCAGCTCATCTTCTGCCATGTAATCGTGTTTCCGTCCCCTTACGGGGAATCATTTAGTAAATTGAAACGTATCCATGCGAAACTCTAATTGCTAAAAGGTCGTTTCCGTCCCCTTACGGGGAATCATTTAGTAAATGGGTGTCTATAGCGAGGATGCTTTCTTGTTAGGTGTTGTTTCCGTCCCCTTACGGGGAATCATTTAGTAAATTGCAAGGGGTTTTGTGATTAATGCTTCCTGTGAAAGACACGAGTTTCCGTCCCCTTACGGGGAATCATTTAGTAAATAACATAGAATGGCCGTGTGACCGTAAAACGAGCAAAGAAGGGTTTCCGTCCCCTTACGGGGAATCATTTAGTAAATTTTATGATTAAGTCAACACAAAAGCTTGATACACAATGTTTCCGTCCCCTTACGGGGAATCATTTAGTAAATTAAAAAAATGAACATTGAGGAATTATTGACCAATATATTTAGTGTTTCCGTCCCCTTACGGGGAATCATTTAGTAAATCCTACCCCTCCAAGACCCGCTTTCTGCCTGGCTAAAAACAGGAAAAAACGGCGCTGTTGGAGAAATTGGGGAAAATGGGTGCACAGGGCAGCGTCAAAATACTTGTAAAGCCAGACCCCATGCGGCCCGGCGCTGTTTTGAGGTGATGAAATACAGTACTAGTATTAGTATAACGAAATAAAAGAGAGGATGCAAGCTATTGCAGGGGATAGGGAGGGAAAGGCCCGCTGGGGAGATTGCCCCTATTGGCACCTACGGTGCCACTTTCAGCGGTTCGCCGTGCTCCGTTCCCCTTCACCCTGCGGGTTCGGCTCACGGACGGCTAT
>OGPW01001310.1_pt1 | contig 17266 bp, 16 predicted proteins | sample 1553061 | NCBI WGS metagenome assembly OGPW01 (sample SAMEA2580292, study PRJEB22360) | human gut metagenome | biome: human gut; feature: human-associated habitat; material: faeces | place: Denmark | collected 2008/2010
TCTGGCACAGGGCCGCCCTATCAAGGGCAATATCCTGTATCTCGGCGGCCCGCTGACCTTCTCCGGGACGCTGCGCCGGAGCTTTGACAAGACTCTGGGTGTCACCGGCACCCTGCCGGAGAACAGCCTGCTCTTCGTTGCGATGGGCGCGGCGTTCTATGCCGACGAGGAATCCGACCTGCGCGAGGTTGCCAAGCGTCTCGACGACTACAGCGCCACAGCGACCTACGTCAGCCTGCCGCCGCTGTTCGCAAACAAACAGGAGTACGAGGACTTCCACGCCCGCCACTTAAAGGCCACCGTGCCCTGCCTGCCCTTTGGCGCAAACTGCGGGCCGGTACATATCGGCATCGACTCCGGCTCCACCACCATCAAGCTCGTCGTCATCGACAACGACGCGAACATTCTGTTCGAGCGCTACCGTCCGAACCTCGGCAACCCGATCCCGCTCGTCAGGGAGACACTGCTCGGTCTCTACAGAGATCACCCGGGCCTGCAGATCGCCAGCGTGACCACCACCGGCTACGGCGAGGAGCTCGTCAAAAATGCGTTCCACTGTGACCGCGGTCTTGTCGAGACTGTCGCGCACTTTACCGCCGCCAAGCACTTTTTGCCCGACGTGGATTTCATCATCGACATCGGCGGTCAGGACATGAAGTGCTTCAAAATTGAGGACGGTGCGATCAGCAACATCTTCCTGAACGAAGCCTGCTCCTCCGGCTGCGGCAGCTTTTTGCAGACGTTCGCCCAGGCGCTGGGCTACGACGTCAAGGAGTTTGCCGCGCTGGGCCTGTTTGCCGACAAGCCCGTTGACCTTGGCAGCCGCTGCACCGTGTTTATGAACTCGTCTGTCAAGCAGGCGCAGAAGGACGGTGCCTCGATTGAAAATATCAGCGCCGGTCTGTCCATCTCCGTCGTCAAGAACGCACTGTACAAGGTCATCCGCGCGTCCAGCCCCGAAGAGCTGGGCCGCAACATCGTGGTACAGGGCGGCACCTTCTACAATGAGGCTGTGCTCCGCGCCTTTGAGAAGGAGATGGGCGTCAACGTCATCCGTCCCGACATTGCGGGCCTGATGGGCGCTTACGGCGCGGCCCTGTACGGCAAGGCCAAGGCCGGCGCGCACGCCCGCAGCACCGTGCTGACCCAGCTGGAGCTGGAGCATTTCAGCCAGAAGGTCAACACCGTGCAGTGTCAGGGGTGCGGCAACCACTGCCAGCTGACCGTCAACGTTTTTGCCGATGGCAAGCGCTTTATCTCCGGCAACCGGTGCGACAAGCCCGTGACCGGCAAGGCCAACAACGAGGACCTGGACCTCTACGCCTACAAGCTCAAGCTGCTGGACGGCTACCGCAAGGCAGCAGCCCCCGCGAACAGCCGCGGCAAGATTGGCATCCCGCTCTGCCTGAATATGTACGAGCTTTTGCCGTTCTGGCACACGCTGTTCAGCCGCCTCGGCTTTGAGGTCGTCGTCAGCCCCTTCTCCAACCGCAAGCTGTACCAGAGCGGTCAGGCGACGATCCCCAGCGACACGGCCTGCTTCCCGGCCAAGCTGAGCCACGGCCACATTCACTGGCTGTGTGAGCAGGGCGTGGACGCGATCTTCTACCCCTGCATGAGCTACAACCTGGACGAGCACCTGGGCGACAACCATTATAACTGCCCCGTCGTGGCCTACTATCCCGAGGTGCTCGAGGGCAACTGCCCCGAGCTGAAGGCGACGAAGTTCATCTACGATTACTTCAACCTCGAGCGCCGCAAGGATTTCTACAAGAAATTCCAGCAGTCGCTGGACCATTATTTCCCGGGGCTGGACCGGAAGGCCGTGCACGAAGCCATTGATGCGGCCTACGACGAGTATGCCCGCCACATGCAGCAGCTGCGCGACAAGGGCACCGAGATCATTGCGCAGGCCCGCAGGGAAGGCCGCCGCATCATTGTGCTGGCGAGCCGCCCCTACCACGTTGACCCTGAGGTCAACCACGGTATTGACCAGCTCATCATCCGGCAGGGCGCTGCCGTCATCAGTGAGGACTCCGTCAGCTGGCACGAGCAGAAGTTCCAGACCTCCGTCCTGAACCAGTGGACCTACCACAGCCGCCTGTACGCCGCCGCGAAATACTGCACCGAGAACCCCGACATGGACCTTGTGCAGCTCGTCTCCTTCGGCTGCGGCCTGGACGCCGTCACCACCGACGAGACCCGCGAGATTCTGCAGGCGGGCAGCAAGCTGTACACCCAGCTGAAGATCGACGAGATCACAAATCTGGGCGCGGTGAACATCCGCCTGCGCAGCCTGTTTGCAGCACTGGAAGAACGGAAAGAAGACCATAAGTAAGAGGCAACCCATGGAATACATGACTCCCAATTTTACCAAGGATATGGTAAAGACCCATAAAATCCTGATTCCGAACATGGCCGTGACTCAGTTTCGGCTCATGCAGGCGGCACTGGCCAGCGAGGGCTACCAGACCGAGGTGCTCGGCAACTGCGGCAGCGAGGTCGCGCAGCTGGGCCTGAAATACGTCCACAACGACACCTGCTACCCGGCGCTGCTCGTCATCGGGCAGTTTCTCGACGCGCTGAACAGCGGCAAATACGATTTGGACCACACCGCGCTGCTCATCACCCAGACCGGCGGCGGCTGCCGTGCGTCCAACTACATCAAGCTGCTGCGCAAGGCGCTCGTCAAGGCGGGCTACGGCAATATTCCCGTAGCATCGCTGAACTTCTCCGGTCTGGAAAAGGGCAGCGGTCTGCCGCTGACCGTGCCGCTGCTGCGCAAGGTCATTGCGTCGATCTTTTACGGCGATATGCTGGTCGCCCTGCGCAGCCAGACCCACGCCTACGAGAACCACAGGGGCGACGCCGACGCCATGACCGAGAAGTGGATCTCTACGATACAGGGCTGGATCCGCGACGACAAGAACTACTCCGCCCATGATATGAAGCGCCGGTTCTACGACATTGCCGCGGACTACGCGACCATTCCCATCACCCGCGTGCCGAAGGTCAAGGTCGGCGTCGTCGGCGAGATTTATGTCAAATACTCGCCGCTGGGCAACAATGATCTGGAAAAATTTCTGGAAAGCCAGGACTGCGAGGTCAACCTGCCCGGCCTGATGGGCTTTGTGGAGTACTGCGTGGCCAACTACAAGCTGGACATCGACCTGTACGGCGGCAACAAGCTGGTGGCGGGCGGCGCGGACGCATTCTTGAGCTGGCTGGACGGCATCGGCTGCGCCAGCTATGACGCCATGCGCAAGTACGGCTTCTACGCGCCCGGCTCGTTCCGCGAGCTGATGAAAAAGCCCGAGGGCATCATCTCTCTGGGTGCCAAGATGGGCGAGGGCTGGCTGCTGACCGCCGAGATGATCGAGCTGGTCGAGGGCGGCTACGGCAACATTGTATGCGCCCAGCCGTTCGGCTGTCTGCCGAACCACATTGTGGGCAAGGGCATGATCAATAAGATCCGCGCCCTGCACCCGGACGCGAACATCACCCCCGTGGACTACGACCCCAGCGCGACCCGCGTCAACCAGGAAAACCGCATCAAACTGATGCTGGCCGTGGCCCGCGAGAAGCTGGACCAGCCCGGCGAGGTACAGCCTGTCACCGCGGAACAGCTGGCAGGCGGCGCACCGCAGGTGGAGACGGTGGTACGATAAATGTATAAAAAAGCCGCTGGCATAATTGTCAGCGGCCTTTTTATACAGGCTTCAAGCCTTCCCCCCTTGGGGGAAGGTGGCCCCGCAGGGCCGGATGAGGGGTAAGTTCACGGAAATAACCCGTTTACAGGCAATCTCCGCAAGGTTGCCCCTCATCAGTCAGCGGTCGGGACCGCTGACGGCCTCCCTCACATCTCCTCCACCTGTTTCAGCTCTACCTCCCGCTTATCGATCACCAGCAACCCTTCCTTCTGCATCTGGCTCAGCGCATTGCTCAAGGCGCTGCGGTCCACACCAAGGTGGTCGGCCAGCTGCTGGCGGTCAAAGGGGAGCGTAAACCGCAGGCTGCCGTTTTGCCGCGCCAGCACCGAGAAGTACGCCGTGATCCGCCCGCGGATCGTCTTGGGGGCGGTGTACAGGCTGCGCTGCGCCAGTCCCAGATTTTTACGCGCTGCAATGCGCAAAAGATTTTGCGTCAGCTTCCAGCGCCATGGCTCGCAGCCGCACTGCAAAAGCTGCCCGGTCTCCAAAAACAGTGCCTCGCCGTTTTCTGCGGCCACAACGCTGACCCGCAGCGGCTCGTCCGGCAGGCAGGCGTAAGTCTCGGCAAACAGGTCACCCGGCCCGGCCTGGCCCAGCAGCGTCTTGCTGCCCCAGACGTCCAGGTGCTCCATGTGCACCCGCCCGGCCAGCACCACGCCCAGCGCCGGGGCTCTCTGCCCGGCCTCCAGCAGGATTTCCCCCTTGGCAAATGCCCTGCGGCGCATCCGCAGCGCAGCTACGGCTGCCTCGGCCTCGTCGGCGGTCAGTCCGCGGAACAGTGGTACATCCGACAATTCCATAATTATGCACCTCACATGTTGTTGCTACAACAGAACTCTTGCTGCCATTGTAGTAAAATGACAGCACAAAGTCAAGGAGGCTGACCATGAAACGACAAATCATTCACATCGACCAAGAGAAATGCAACGGCTGCGGGGCCTGCGCCGCCGCCTGCCCGCTGGACGCTCTGGCCTTCGACGACCGCGATGCCGTGGTGTCCCGGGCCAACGAGCGGGCGGCGGTGCTGCGCGAGCGCGGCTGGGCCAACGCTTCAGTGCTCGGTGTGAGCGAGCAGGGTGGTCACCATGTAGTGCAGGTGATGAAGTACGGTGTGGGTGGTTCCATGCACGAGGCGCTGGCGTCTACCGGCGAGGTGGAATGGCTCGATGCCGTAAAGGCGGCCGGTCCTGCGTCCGTGGGCGTCCTCGGCCTTGCCGCTGCGGGCGCCGTAGCGGGCTTGGTTTCTGAGTCCCGCAAGCAGCGCACTGCCGAGGCGGAGGCGGCTGCTGCCTCGATGGCCACGTTCAACCCCCTGCTTGACAACGAGAGTGTCGAAGGCGGGGAGGGTGCCGATGGCGATGCGCGTGAGGTCGTGGAAGAGAGCGCTCTTCAGGCCGCTCTGCGCCGTCGCAATGCCCTGCGCACCAAAAAGGGCGCCACGCCTGGTGCTGCCGCTGCGGCCGCGTTGGCCGCGGTGCCCGTGGAGGAGTACCACTGGTACAACGCCGAGACGACGGATGACGACGAGGCGGAGGATGTCGAGCCGCGCCTCGTGAGTTGCGGTCGTGCGCGCTTCGGCATGAAGGACTACGGCGTTGCGGACGGCTGGGGCGAGGACTTTGCCGGCGATGCGGACGACGCTGACGAGATTCTCGTGGTGGACGAGCTGAGCGACACCGGCGAGCTGTACGACGTGGAGGAGTTCAACCGCCTTCTGGCCGAAGACGCCGCCCTTGCCGCGGAGGGCGGGGAGGCCGACGACGCCGAAGAGCCCGGCGATCCCGAGCCGGCCGATGAGCTCGAGGCGATAGACGATTCCGAGCCAGTTGACGACACTGGGGAAGAAGAGTCGGCTACAGAGCGTTCATGACGAATCGTGCATCTTTAGACTGAAAAGATATACGCTCTATGCTACAATGCGAAACTACGAGGGACGGAACCGAACCGTCCCCCGCAGGGTGTCAAGCCCGCTTGGCCTGGTCAGGATCGGCGGGCTTTTTTTGCGCCCTTATGGACGCGAAAACCCACCTGATCGTTTCCCAGACGACTGCGGACGCGACGCCCGCAAGCACTGAGGTGAAAAACTCCCTCATCGGTTTCACCTCCTTCCCATGGCTCGGAGGTGTGTGCTTGTACGGGATTGACCCGCGCCCTGGCTCTCGCATCGAGGGACAGGGCGCGACTATCCCGTGGTATCCTACTTCCTGCGCAGCTGTTCTAGCTTGGCCTTGAGTTCGTTGTAGTGGCGCCGCTCCTCAGAGGTCCAGGGGCCGAAGAGGATGGTGCGCAAAGCTTCCTCGGCGCTATCGCCGGCCCCTTCGCGAGGGAACAAGCACGTTTGACTTCGGTCGTAGAGGGCGATCTCGTCGAACATTCCGCTTGCTTCCAGGACGCCGAGGTTGGAGACGATCTGGTCGATGATCTTGTTGTGGTGCGCCGGATCGGTGGCTCGGGGCGTGGTGCCGGCCACGCGCATCTCCTCGTAGCGTATCTGGCAGCTGACGAGCGATATCTTCGGCTTTACGGCCATGAGCGCGAGGGACACCCCGTAACCGCGCTGGCGCAGCAGCTCCGCCGTTTTCAGGGGCACCTCTGCCGTGCGCAACGTGCTCTCGATGACGAGGTTGTACCCGATGCGCGAAAGCGAGTCGATAAGCGCCTCGGTCATGCGTCCTGCCCATGGCGCAGTATAGTTAACGGCCTCGTCTCCGTAGATGCGCTGAAGCTCCAAGAAACGGGGGTGGAACTTTCGATAGTCGTCCCCGTTGATGCTGATGCCATTGCCGTCCAGTCGGCGATGGATGATCTTGTGGAGCGTGGTTTTCCCTGCCCCGCTCTGGCCCCCGAGCAAAAAAGCCTGAGGTGGCGATTCAAGGGTAGGGCGATAGGCGCTCAGGAGATTCCAGCGCAGCTCTTCGAACTTTTCGCTGAACTCTCTTTCGGTGTATTTGTCTTCATCGCCCATGATTAGGCCGCCTTTGCGAGCTGGGTCGAAAGAAATTGCTGAAAGCCTTTCAGTTGCCCTCGTATCTCATCGATAGCATGTTGGTTGGCCGCTGAGTCCGAGAGAATTTCGGGCACAAGGCGAGCGATCTGTTGCTCGATGTCGTCGTAGATTATCGTTAGCTCGTCATTTCCCTTGAGCTTTGCCTCGGCGCGTGCTCTGGAGATCTGCGCCATGATGTCCCAGGCGGATTCGTTCAACACCTCCTGCTGCAACGTTATCTCGTAGATTTCCGTCGTGTCCATGACGTCTCCTCCCTCGTCAAAGGTCACTTCCGCGTAGACGATCTTCTCGACCGATGCGCGCTGCTTGGGGGTAAGCGCGTCGCCGTCGCGCTCGAGGCAGCCGGCCATGAACGCGGGAATCATGGTGGCGCGAATGAGGTTGGCGTTGGCCTTGGTGGGGGCGATACCCTTCTCGTAGCGAGTGATGCTGGCCTCGCCGATGCCGAGTAGCCGCGCAAAGGCCTGTTGGGAGAGCCCGTAGTGCTTCCGGATCTCCTTAATTTGCTGGGACATGTCGTGTTCTCTCATGATTATCCAATCTATAGATTGCCTAATAGGGGTATTATATCAGTTAGATTAGGACATATTCGACATGAATTCGAGAAAATGATAGAGAAAAACTCAGCAACATATCAATCAAAAGATAGAAAGAGGGCGATCCCTGTGAGACCGCCCTCTTCGATGGGGGAATATGATAAGTGCGCCCTCGTCGGCCCCAGGGCCACTGTCGGCGCCTAGTCGCGGGTTAGTTTGCGGTGGAGGCGGTGGGGCTTGGCGGCTTCCTTGCCGAGGCGTGCCTCGCGGTCGGCCTGGTAGGCCTCGAAGTTGCCCTCGAAGAAGTGCCAGCGGCCCGGATTCTCGTCGTCGCCTTCCCAAGCCAGAATATGGGTGGCGATGCGGTCGAGGAACATGCGGTCGTGGCTGACCACGACCGAGCAGCCGGGGAAGTCGAGCAGCGCCGCCTCCAAGCTGGAGAGGGTCTCCACGTCCAGGTCGTTGGTGGGCTCGTCCAGAAGGAGCAGGTTGCCGCCCTCCTTCAGGGTGAGCGCCAGGTTCAGCCGGTTGCGCTCGCCGCCGGAGAGCACGCCTGCGGGCTTCTGCTGGTCGGCTCCCTTGAAACCGAAGGCGGCCACGTAGGCGCGGGAGGGCACTTCCGTTTCGCCGACCATCATGTAGTCGGTGCCACCGGACACCACTTCCCACAGCTTCTTGTCCGGATCGATCCCGGCGCGGTTCTGGTCGACGTAGGCGATCTTCACCGTCTCGCCGATTTCCAGCTCGCCGCCGTCGAGCGGCTCTAGGCCCACGATGGTCTTGAAGAGGGTGGTCTTGCCGACGCCGTTGGGGCCGATCACGCCCACGATGCCATTGCGGGGCAGCTCGAAGGACAAGTCGTCGATGAGCACGCGGCCGTCGAACTCCTTGTGCAGGTTCTTCGCAACGAGCACCTTCGAGCCCAAACGAGGGCCGGCGGGAATCTGGATCTCCGCGAAGTCGAGCTTCTTCGCCTTGCCGGCCTCGGCCACCATGGCGTCGTAGTTGGCCAGACGCGCCTTCGACTTCGCCTGACGGGCCTTCGGCGAGCTGCGCACCCATTCAAGCTCGCGCTCCATGCGCTTGGCGAGCTTGGCCTGGGCCTGTCCCTGGGCGGCCATGCGGGCGGCCTTGGTCTCCAAGTAGGTGGAGTAGTTGCCCTTGTAGGGGAAGAGCTGCCCGCGGTCCACCTCGCAGATCCACTCGGCGGCGTGGTCGAGGAAGTAGCGGTCGTGGGTGACGGCGAGCACGGCGCCGGGGTAGGTCTTCAGGTGCTGCTCGAGCCAGAGCACCGATTCGGCATCCAGGTGGTTGGTGGGCTCGTCGAGGAGCAGCAGGTCGGGCTGCTCCAGAAGCAGGCGGCACAGGGCCACGCGACGACGCTCGCCGCCGGAAAGGATGCTCACGGGCGCGTCCGGGTCGGGGCACTGCAGCGCGTCCATGGCCTGGGAGAGCTGGGAGTCGAGGTCCCACCCGTTGGCGGCGTCGATCTCGTCCTGCAGTTTGCCCATCTCGTCCATGAGCGCGTCGAAGTCGGCATCGGGAGCGGCCATCTCCTCGCCGATCTGGTTGAAGCGCTCCACCTTGGCCAGCACATCGGCGAAGGCCATCTGAATGTTCTCGAGGACGGTCTTGTCCTCCTCGAGCGGCGGCTCCTGCAGAAGGATGCCCACGGTGTAGCCGGGCGTCAGGCGCGCCTCGCCGTTGGAAACCTCCTCGAGGCCGGCCATGACCTTCAACAGGGTGGACTTGCCCATGCCGTTGGGCCCCACGACGCCGATCTTCGCGCCGGGGTAGAACGACAGCGTAACGTCGTCCAGAATAACCTTGTCGCCCACCGCCTTGCGGGCCTTGTACATTTGGTAGATGAACTCTGCCATGATGCTCCTGTTCCCTCTGCTCGGTCCCTCGGCCCGCAGCGCGAGGCGCATGCGAGAAGGCCGTCTCGCCGAGCGAGCCGTCCAATGCTTGGGCGGTATTTTCCCAGAAGTAACCGACGGGTGCTATGGCGCCTTCGCGATACTGGAAGAAAACCGCGACTTGTGGCTTAGGGCGATGGGGGTTGCTGTGAGATAATATGCGCCGTATCTTTTAAACAATCGGTCTCCTTGCAAAGGATTTCCCCATGCCCCAGTCTCCCATTCGCGTCCTTTTCGTCTGCCACGGCAACATCTGCCGATCGACTATGGCCGAGTTCGTGCTGAAGGACATGGTGGCGCGGCGGGGGCTTGCCGAGCAGTTCCGCATTGAGTCGGCGGCGACGAGCACCGAGGAGATTGGCAACCCGGTGCATCCGGGCACGGCGGCGGTGCTGCGCGAGCATGGTATCGGCGGCTTCGAAGGCAAGCGCGCCCGCCAGCTGCGCCGCGCCGATTACGACGCCTTCGACTTCATCATTGGCATGGACACGGCCAATATTCGCAACATGAACTGGATCCTCGGCGGCGACCCGGACGGCAAGGTGCTCAAACTCTTGGAATTCGCCGGCACCAACCGCAGCGTCGACGACCCCTGGTACACGGGTGATTTCGAAACCACCTATGCCGACGTGTGCGATGGCTGCGAGGGGCTGCTGGCGTATTTGGGGATGTAGTCTCGCCGAGGGACGAGAGGGCGTCGGCCTTATTTCTTTAGCAGATGCCGGATGGCAGCGATTGGGTGGCGCGTGATCATGCGCGGACCGGCGTAACGCATGATGGCGCGGATCTGCTCGCGCTGGGCGGGGGCGTAGCAGTGGTTGCCGCATTCCTCGCAGCTTGTTTTGTGGGCCATGGACCGACAGCGCTCGGTGCGCAGGACGCAGTAGTCGTCGATGGCCTTGCACGCGGGGCAGAGCGCCTCGCCGGCATGGCTGGTCTCGGTGCGTGCGGTCGCCTCGTGGTTGCCGGCGCAATAAATCGCCACCATGTTCGAGATGGTGCGCTTCTCGCGCTCGCGGCGGCGAGCGACTTTGGGGGTGTCAGGTATTCTTGCCATGGTGCGCACTTTAGCAGATTTCCCGCTGATGTGCCGTTCTTGTTAGCTCCTTCAAACTTTCGCCAAAAGAGCGAGCAGCCGCAAAATGACGATGTTGACGTCACAAGCGTCATTTTGCGGCTGCATTTCTCTCAAACGGGGCTGTTTTGGTCTCCGGTCAGTCACGAATTGACGCTTGTTACGGGAAGACCGTGAATTCGCGGCTGGAAAACGGTGGGGACGAGGGTGCGTCTGGGCTAGAGGCGCTGCAAAATGAGGTAGCGGTTGAGGTTGCCCTGCTTGCCGTCGGCGGAGAAGCGGGCGACCTCACGCAAGGGGAGGGAGGCGGTGGACGCGCAGCTGCTGGCAGAAGGTGCGCTGGGGTTGCGGATGGGGGCGAGGAGGGCATCGATTTCCTTCTCGGGCGTATGGTGGCAGAAGCGGTAGACGCCCTCTGCGTGCTGCCAACCGAGGAGAAAGTCGTTTTCTTGGAAGGTGGGCAAGCCGTGGGCGACGCGGCCCTCGGCAGTGGCCGCGGCGGCCTTGGCGGCCAAGCGCGCATCGTTCAGGAACTGCCAGAACGACACGATGGCGAAGCCGCCGGGCCGCAGGGAGCCGAGGAGCCCCTCGAGAACCCGGGCGCGCAGGGCGAACGTCGGCAGGTGGTGCATGAGTCCGAAGGCGACAGCGAGGTCGCAGGAGTTGCGCGGGAGACGATCGGCGAAGGTGCCGTCGAGGAGGGATTCCACGATGTCGAGGGCGCGGAGATCTACGGTGGTCTTTTCGGGGAGGTTCGCGCCCTGTCCTGAAGCATCCCCTCCTTTCGTTTTGGAAGCAGCAGAGGAGCTGCTAGGGCTGTGCGGAAAGGCGGCAGATAGGGCGCCGATTGCGGGAGATGCCAGATCGGGGCAGTTGTCGAGGGCGGTGATGCGCAGAGGGGCGTTCGTGTGTTCGGCGAGGAAGCGCTCGAAGCGGAGGTTGCCGCAGCCAAGGTCGAGGATGGTGAGGGGCGCCCCGGAATCGCCGGCACTGTCATCGGGGACGCGGGCGGCGTGGCTGGGGAAGGGGCCTTGCACGGCATCGTGGGCCGTGATGAGCTCCCAAGCCTTCTCCCAGCCATGCCAAGGGGCTTGTCTCGTGGCCGAGAACGAGGCGGCCTCGCGGGCGTAGAAGTCGCTCGTGAGGGCGTTCAGCTTGCGGATGATCTGGGGGGAGTAGGCGCCGGGTTGCGAGGCGCTCTGCGTGGTCGTTGCTCCAGATGCGGAAACGCGTTGCTCGTCGGCGATACTCATGGCAGCGGCCGCTTCTGATAGAGCCCGGCGTCCTTAAAGCCGAGGTTGCGGTAGTAGACGCGGGGGCCCACGGCGCTAATGACGTTAATCGCGGTGTACCCGGCCGCCGTTGCTTGGGCGCAGGCCTCTTCCACGAGCGCCCGCCCGAGACCCAGATGCTGGGTGCCCTCGCCGGTGCGGTGCAGGGCGGCCACTTTCCCGTACACATGCACTTCGCGGATCATGGCCTCCTGCGGCGCGGAGGGGGAAGCAAGCGAGGAACCCCTCGCCTCGCTTTGCTCGCTCTTGATGGGAGGGGGAGAGGACTCGTTGGCGGTGTCGCGGGGAAGTGCGGTCGGCAGTGACAGGCGGCAGAAGCCGGCGATCTTGTTCTCGGGGGTGATCCATTCAAGGAAGCGCTCTTCGGTGGTGGCGGTCTGGTAGGCGATGGTCTGAAGGGAAAGGTCGCCCACGGCGGCGCCTTCCACAGAGATTTCGCGGGAGCGAATCTCGGCAACCTCCTCGTCTGTGGCATCAACGGCGGCTTCTACCACTTGGCGCAGGTTGGTCTTCTTGTTGCCGACGAGGATATCGGTGGCGGAGATATCGCGAATCATGCGAGAGATGCGGGTCCAGGGCGGGGTGGCCAGCACGTCCTGGACGAGGACTTCCACGAGCTCTTCCTCGGTGTAGGGGCGCCAGCAGCCGGCCTCGTAGCAGTCGGTGAGTTGGGCGCTTTCCACAAGGCAGCAGGGATAGAGCTTCACCTCGTCGGGCAGAAACGCCGGATCGGTGACGAGACGACGGTAGTCGGCAATGTCGGAGACGGGGTCGGCGCCGAGCAGGTTCACCATGAAGTGCACGTGGCTTTTGAAGCCGAACTGCCGCAGCAGGGCCATGGCGTCGGCGATACGCGCGGCCGTTGGCGGCGAGCGTCTCGTCGTTCAGGCTTTGGATGCCGATCTGCACCTTGGTGCAGCCCAGCGCGCGCAGAGTGCGGCAGGCCTCGGCGGTGACGAGGTCGGGGCGCGTTTCCACCACCAGCCCGACGACGCGCTTCGGTGCCGTTTCGTTGGCGCGATGCAGGGCGAAAAGATCGTCCCAGGAACAGCTTTGCGGCACCTCTTCCTCGCTGTAGGCCTCCCGCCACGCCTCGTTGTAGGTGAGCTCTCCGGCGTCGATGCGCTGTTGAAGCGGGGCTGCCGCGGCGGCCAGGGCATCGCGGTCGCGGGGGAGGCCGCGTCTCTCGTACCATGTCCGGCGCTCAGTCGCCTCGCGGACGCGCTCCTCGTCGGAAAGGTTCAAGGCGCGGAAAAGCTCGCCTGTGAACCAGCGCTGGTAGCTTTCGGGGTAGTCGCTCCAGGTGCCGCCCAGCACGATAAGCTCCACTTTGTCGGTGACGTGCCCCATGGCCGTGAGCGCGCGCAGACGGGCGGCCACCTGCAGGAAGGGGTCGAACCAGCAGCGCTCGGCCCGCTGGCAGGCCGGCTCGTCGGAAAGATAGCTCTTCGGCATACGGATGTCGTTCGGGCAGAACACGCAGGCGCCCGAGCACGGCCAGGGCTTCGTGAGCACGGTGATGGTGGCCACGCCCGAGGCGGTGCGCCGGGGCTTGGCCTGCAGAAGGCGCACGAGGGCCGCGTCGGTCGCCTCGCTCACCTTCCACGCCGCCCACCGCTCGGGGTCCTCAGCCTTCACGTGCAGGTAGAAGGGGAGGAGTCGCCGCTTGGCCACCTGGCGCGTGCCGTCGTGGGCGGCACGGTTGTGCCGCCGCACCAGCTTGTCGAGCCACGCGGCGTCGGCGCTGCTGTCGGCCCCTTCGCCGCCAACGACGCCGCTGCGCACGGCTTCGATTATTTCCAGGAGTGCTTCTTCCATAAGAATGCAAAAGATACCAGGTTCGCCCAAGGAAGCCAGCGAGGTTCCGACAGGTGCCTGCAATTCGCTTGAAGCGCGGCCGGGCGGCCTTTGGGCCGTGAGGGAAAGCGCTGAACGCAAAGGGCAGGCGCCTGTCGGAACCGCAGCGTCGACGGATCCGTTCGTCTCGTTAGGGCGAACGGAACTATAGGGCGTCCTTGATGGCGGCGAGCAGCTCGTCGTAGGTTTCCAGGGCCGGCAGCTCCGGGTACTCGGCCTTGATGGCATCGGTGGTGCGGAACAAAAAGCCGGCCTTCGAATCCAGAATCATGCCCAAATCGTTATGGGAGTCGCCGGCGGCGATGGTTTCGATGCCGCAGGAGTGCAGCGCGCGCACCGTGGTGAGCTTACTTTCGGGGCAGCGCATCGTGAAGTCGGTGATGGCGCCATCTGCGGCTACCACCAGCTCGTTGCAGAACAGCGTCGGCCAGCCGAGCTTCTCCATGAGGGGCTTGGCGAACTGTTCGAAAGTGTCGGAGATGATGATGACCTGGGTGAGGCTGCGCAGCTCGTCCAAAAACGCGCGGGCGCCGGGCATGGGGTCGATCTTGGCGATGACCGCCTGCACGTCGGGCAGGCCCAGCCCATGCTCGGCCAGAATGTCGAGGCGCCACTTCATGAGCTTGTCGTAGTCGGGCTCGTCGCGGGTGGTGCGCTTAAGCTCGGGGATGCCGGCTTCCTCGGCGAAGGCGATCCAGATTTCGGGAACCAGCACGCCTTCCAAATCGAGGCATACGACGTTCATAGGGCACTCCTTCCGTGGGCGGCGCCGGGGCTTAAGGCCTGCGCGCCGCAGGGTATCGTCGGCAGAAGCGTACCCCACTGAAGGCGCCTTGTCGCCTCGGAAGCGGAAAGATGGCGCAGGGGGCGACTTCAGCGGTAGCGCGGGCGCCCCTCTTGCTATACTGGGCGTTCCAAAAAGAAGGCGTCGGTGCGGCGCCGAAGGCGGCAAGAGCGAGGAGCACGGCTGTGACCAAGGTCATCAAGAGAGAACATGCGGAGCGGGCCCGGGCCCACGAGAGCGTACTCGCTGTGCCCGAGGTCATGCGTACGGCCCCCGGCATCGCCATTCAGGGACGCAAGATCCGCTCGCTCGTGTTCTCGACGGATCTGGCCGTCATCTGCCACTGCGACGCCGATGCGGTGCTCGCGGTGTACCCCTTCACCTGCCAGCCGGCCATCACCCAGGCGCTCGTGGCCGCGTCCCAACGCCCGGTGTTCAACGGCGTCGGCGGCTCCATCACCCAGGGCGAGCGCTGCGTGGAGGCGGCCCTGCACTCCGAGATGTCCGGCGTGGCCGCCGTGGTGGTGAACACGTCCATTCCCGTGGAATCCATCTCGGCGCTCGTGGAGAAGGTGGCCGTGCCCGTGTGCGTGACGGCCTGCGCCGCCGATGACGTGGTGCGCCGCCAGATTGCGGCTGGCGCCTCCATTGTGAACGTGGCCGCCGGCTCGCGCACGCCCCAGGTGGTGGAGGCTTTGCGCCGGGAATATCCCGACCTGCCGATCATCGCCACGGGCGGCCCGACCGACGACGCCATCCGCGCCACCATTGCGGCCGGGGCCGACGCCGTCAGCTGGACGCCGCCGGCCATTGCCGATCTGGAGCGCGAAGTGATGGAGAAGGCCCGGCGCTTGGCGGCCGAGCTGTTGTAGAGCCCTGCAAGTGCGATCCGTAGGGGGCGACCTTGGTCGCCCCCTACGCAGCTGGGGGCATCATTCCGGTTGGGAGGGCTGACCAAGGTCAGCCCCTACGGGATGTGAGGCAAGCGAGGTTGACCGGCTCCACAGGGTAAACCGGCGGGACCCTAAAGCATGTGGGTGACGAGGTAGCCCTCGCGGATGCCGTATTTGCAGGGGATAACTTCGGCGGCGCCCAGCTCCTCTGCGAGTGTGCGCACGATGATCATGCCGGGAACGAGGCTGTGAACGCGGTCGGGGGCGGCTTTCACAGCGCGATGGGCGAAAACGGAGACGTCGCCCTGAAGGAGATCGGCGAGCCCTTCCATGTCCTTGCGGCTGATGCTCTTGGGCCGAGTGTCGTCGCCCCACACGGCGGCGACCATCTTCGCGAGGGCGCGCACCGATCCGCCGATGCCGTAGAGCCGCTCGCTTCGGTACCCCTCCAAATTCGGTAGCGCCTGGAGTTCTTTGCGGAACGCGTCGGCGATGGTGCGGCATTCGGCCGGGGTGGGAATGACGCAGCGCACGTAGTTCGCGTAGGCGAGCACGCAGCCGAAAGGTATCGAGATCCCCGCATGGTCGCCATCGGACGCAAGGGCCGTCAGCTCCGTCGAGCCGCCGCCAACATCGATGAGCGTGCCTGCTGCAAGGGGTGTGCCGATGGAGGCGCCGACGAACCCGAGGTGGGCCTCCTCGCGGGCGGAGAGCACGCGCACCCTATGGTTGATGGCTGTCTCGATGGCCGCAGTCGCCGCTTCGGAATTCGCGCAGTTGCGCAGCACGGCGGTGGCGAAGATATCGACGCGCGCGCAGTTGAGGTTGTCGGCCAGCTTCAGCAGGTCGCCCAGCACGGTTACGGCTCGTGCGATGCCCGCGCTGGAGAGGGCCCCGTCGGTCACGTAGGCGGCAAGGCCGGCCATCTTCTTCTCGTCGACCAACGTGCGGAAGGGCTTGACGGCATCTTCCCGCTTGGTCTCGTAAACGACCAGGCGAACCGAATTGGAGCCGAGGTCGATAACGCCGAGGCGTGCCATGAAAGTCCTTTCTCGAGGGTGCATTCCGCAGTGCTTCCCTAGGGTAGCGCAACCTGCCGGCAAAGAGCCGCCCGATCGGGAAGACCGGGCGGCTCGGAAGAGGAGAGGAGCGGGTCGCTGTCGCCTCTAGACGGCGATGACCACGCGGTAGTGCGCATTGTCTCCGCAGCAGGTCTGCAGGATGATGGACTCGCCGTAATCGGTGACGCGGGACTGGATGTCCTCCCAGTAGGTGCTATCGGGAACGATGAACTCGTCGACGACGGAGTAGGTGCGCGTGCTCCCATCGGAGTCGCACACGGTGACGGGATCCCCGTTCTTCAGGGTCATGACGCAGGTGAAGTCGCCGGGGTTGTGGCCGATGAAGTAGCCCCAGCTGCCATCGGTGGTGCTATCGGAGCCCATCCATAGTCCCGCACCGGAGGCGGGAGCCGAGGCGCTTTCGTAGGAGGGGACGTAGGTGACGATGTCCCCGTTCACGTCGATGGAGTCCGCTACCATTTCATCGCCTTCGGGGGAGATGGTCTCGAGGGGCTCGGTCACGTCGACGGCCTCCACGTCGATGGAATCGTCGGAGCCTTCGGGTGTCTCGCCGGCAGCGCTCGCGGCGGTCTTGGCTGTGGCATCGTGGCTCGCGCTGTGCTTGGCGGACAGGGAGGCGCGGCTGGAAACCGCGTCCATGGCCAGCTCGTCGTGGATGTCGTCGAACTCGGAGGCCATGGCCACCGCCTCTTCCTGATCCTCGTAGACGATGATGGAGGCCACCTGCTTGACGATGGACGTGTCCTGGGCCGCCTCGGGCATGGGCAGGGCCGCCGGATCATGATCGGGCTCCATGGCGTAGGCGATGCCGCCGACCAGGGCGAGCGCGGCGGCGCCGGAAACAACGGCGGGGGGGGGGTTTGGGGGGGGGGAGCAGCCCCCCGCCTCTACAGGGTGCACCTATGCCTTCTCCTATAAGGGGAAGGCGGCTCCATACAAAAAGAAGGTACCGCTCCGCGGTACCTTCCTTTTGTCATTTGCAGTTCTTCGAGGACTGGCTCTGCTGCGCGTCTTCGGTGTTCTGCGTGGCCTTGTTCGTCTTGTTCTGCTTGCTCATGATGTGCCTCCTGCAGCGATAACTTGCGGCGCTGCCGCAGGGATAGGTTGCCCG
>OGPW01001330.1_pt1 | contig 17044 bp, 15 predicted proteins | sample 1553061 | NCBI WGS metagenome assembly OGPW01 (sample SAMEA2580292, study PRJEB22360) | human gut metagenome | biome: human gut; feature: human-associated habitat; material: faeces | place: Denmark | collected 2008/2010
CGCTGTATGCACCTCCTGCGTTTTCCTGTCCCCTTTGCCCCTGCCGATATATGACGAGCATTGGCTTTCGCTCTTCGGTTTTTATGTAGCCCTCCTGCTTCAGTCGCTTCAATACATCCCGCACGGTGCGAATTCCAACATGATACAGTTCACATAGGCGCATGATGGAGGGCAGTGTGGAGCCGAAGGGCATTCTTCCACTGATGATTTCCTCCCGCAGACTGTGATACAAATATTCAAAAAGGGTTTCCTTTCTTTGCATATATGACACCTCATTCTTATTTTAACATGGTTTTTTTGGTCATACTATATGTATATGTACACAAATTTCTCGTTGTCTTTTTGAAGGGGCATGATAAAATTTTGCTGAAATGAATGAGGGAGGCTACGCTATGCGTCACATGGAAATCATACCGGATGATCTGCAGTGTGCTTTTTCTTCCATGGAGGGGCTTCTTGGGGCTGAAACGAAAAATTCCATCGCAGTACATTGCGTACTGGATAATGAAGAAGTCGGAAGCGGCACGAAACAGGGGGCGGCATCTACTTTTTTGAAGGATACACTTCTTCGTATCAATACAGGGCTTGGCAGAACTTATGAAGAATATCTGATGACGCTGGCAGGAAGTTTTATGGTTTCGGCGGACAATGCACATGCGCTTCATCCGAATTATGCAGACAAGACGGATCCGGTGAATCATCCTGTTCTGAATAAAGGGATTGTTATCAAATATAATGCAAATCAGAAGTATTGTACAGATGCCGTGTCTGCGGCAGAATTTACAGAACTCTGTATAAAGGCAGGGGTGCCGTATCAGACATTTGTAAATCGCTCAGATATTGCCGGGGGTTCGACACTGGGCAATATTTCCAATACACAGGTTGCAATGAATACAGTAGATATCGGACTTCCACAGCTTGCCATGCATTCTCCTTATGAGACTGCGGGTGTAAAGGATACCGAATATCTGATACGGGTGGCAGGGGAACTTTTTGCATAACAGATTGCTATATAGAGCAGAAAAGAAGGACAATACAATGAGTGATAAAAAAGCAGTGTTTTTTGATGCGGATGGAACCATCTGCGATATGGAAAAAGGAGTACCGGACAGTGCGGTAGAATCAATAAAAAAGCTGATTACCAACGGACATCAGGCATGGCTCTGCACCGGAAGAAGCCGTGCGTTTGTATCCTGGTATCTGGAACAGATTCCGTTTACAGGAATCATCAGTGCATGTGGGGCTACCATCGAAAAAGATGGAAAAAGACTGTATAATAATGAAAAGACACCGGAGATAGCGAAGCTTTCGGTTGAGATACTTCGTAAATACGGACTGATTCCGGTTATGGAAGGTGCCGACTATATGTATTATGATAAGGATGAATATACGACAGATGTGAACTGGTATACAGATCTGATTACAGAATCACTTGGAGAAAAGTGGAGACCGATCCGTGGAAATGAAAACAGTATGCACATCAATAAGATCAGTGCGAAGAAGCAAAATGGATGCAATGCACAGCAGGCATGTGCAGAACTTTCTCCATATTATGATATGATCTATCATGAATCTAATAACTTTGTGGGAAATACGATTGAAATGGTTCCGAAAGGCTGTAATAAAGCAGTCGGAATTGCTGCAGTCTGCCGGATCTTTCATATTGCATGGGAAGACACGATCGTATTCGGAGACAGTAACAATGATCTGTCCATGTTTGAATATGCAGCAACAAAGGTGGCAATGGGAAATGCTTCCCCAAAGATTAAAGAACTGGCCGATTATGTAACGACGGATATGTTTCATTACGGTATCCGTAACGGACTTGAACATTTAGGGCTTATATAAAAGGAGAAAATATGAAATACGGAAAAATAAGAATCGAGGATGGTAATTTCATTTTTGCGAAACACATGATGATGAATTATCTTCCGTGCAAAGATATCTTATGGGCATATAAAAGAAAAGAAGGAGTAGAAGGCGGGGCACAGAAGCAGTTCAGTACCAGTTCGCTGGTGATCATTACACGTCGTAAAAAAAGATACCAGTTTGATCTGACGGACCGTGAGATTCAGGATTGTATTCAGTTATTGAAAGCACTGAATCCGAATATTGTGACAGGTTTTCCGAAAGGCGGCAGAATCCCTCTCCAGAGTCTGCCGAATACAAGGGATCTGGGTGCACTGATGACATCAGACGGACGTCATATTCTTCCACACAGACTTCTCCGAAGCGGAACACTGTATCATATTTCAATCGCAGACCAGGACACCCTGATGAAAGACTATCATCTGACGACTGTGATCGACTTCCGTACAAAATCGGAAGTTCTGGAAAAACCGGATATAGTCATGGAGGGAGTACAATACTGCGATATACCGATTGTGGATGAGGAAACAACCGGCATTACCAGATCCGGAAGACTGGATGAGATTATAAAAAGTTTTAAAGATATTCCGGAAGATTTTGTACTGAACCAGTATGCTTCACTGGTACACGATGCTTACAGCGTCAGACAGTATGCGCGTTTTCTGGATGTATTGCTTCATCAGGAAGAGGGGGCAGTATTGTGGCACTGCAGCATCGGCAAAGACCGTGCAGGTGTGGGAACGGCGCTTCTTCTATGTATACTGGGGGTTCCGAGAGAGACAATATATGAAGACTATATGAAAACAAATCTTTATCTCGATGAGGAAATGAATCATATGGTTCGCTATCTGGAGTCAAAGATGATCGTGGATAACCAGACTATGGACAAGATTCGTCTGTTTTATCGTGTAAAAGAAGAATACCTTGACTGTGTATTCGAAACCATCGAAAAAGAGTATGGTTCAGTTGAACAGTTTATGAAAAAAGCACTGTACATGAATCCGAAAACGATCGAGGCTCTGCGCAAAAAATACCTTGTATAAAAATACAAAAAAGTGTTTAAAAATTGTAATGTATACAAAATTTTGCATTGACAAACGATGTAATATTGCTATAATGATAAACATGCAAACAATTTTACGATGGAATTGTTTACAAGATTAAAGTATTGAAAACACTGCTGTAAATGCAGTGAACAGTAACTTGAAAGCAGGTGCGTTATGCAGAAAAGAATTTTGTCCCTGTTAGTAGATAACACTGCCGGTGTATTAAGTCGTATTGCCGGTCTTTTCAGCCGCAGAGGTTATAATATTGACAGTCTGACAGTCGGCGTGACTGCGGATGAACGATATTCCAGAATGACAGTCGTATGCAGTGGAGACTCAATGATTCTGGAACAGATTACAAAACAGCTTGCAAAGCTGGTAGATGTAAGAGATATTAAGGTTCTCGAACCGGATAACAGCGTAAGCCGTGAATTGGTACTTGTGAAGGTCGCAGCGCGGCCGGAGCAGAGAGAGGGAATTATTTCCATTGCAAATATTTTCCGTGCCAATGTCATTGATGTCGGTAAGACTTCTTTAGTCATTGAGATGACCGGAAGTAAGAGCAAGCTCGGTGCTTTTATTGACCTTCTCGGTGAATATGAGATACTGGAACTTGCAAGAACAGGTATCACAGGACTTTCACGTGGTGCCAGCGATGTAAAATTTCTGTAGGATGCAGGGTGTTTTACATAGTAGTTTATTACGTTTGCTAAGGGGTACAGCCCTTTAACGATAAATATTATTTTACGAATAGCTTAGGAGGAAACAAAGATGGCAAACAGGATTTTTTACCAGGAAGATTGTAATTTAGGATTACTGGATGGTAAGACAATTGCGATTATCGGTTATGGCAGCCAGGGACATGCACATGCACTGAACTTAAAGGAGTCCGGATGCAATGTCATTGTTGGTCTGTATGAAGGAAGCAAGTCCTGGAAAAAAGCCGAAGAACAGGGCTTTAAAGTATATACAGCAGCAGAGGCTGCAAAACAGGCTGACATCATCATGATCCTGATCAATGATGAAAAACAGGCCAAACTTTACAAAGAAGACATTGAGCCGAACCTTGAAGAAGGCAATATGCTGATGTTTGCTCATGGTTTCAATATTCATTTTGGATGTATCGTTCCACCAAAATATGTCGATGTTACTATGATCGCACCAAAAGCACCTGGACATACAGTAAGAAGCGAATATCAGGCTGGAAAGGGAACTCCTTGTCTGGTAGCTGTAGAGCAGGATTATACAGGAAAAGCACTTGACAAAGCACTTGCTTATGGACTTGCAATCGGTGGAGCAAGAGCTGGTCTTCTTGAAACTACATTCCGTACAGAGACAGAAACAGACCTCTTCGGAGAGCAGGCAGTTCTCTGTGGTGGTGTTGTTGCACTTATGCAGGCTGGTTTCGAAACACTTTGCGAAGCCGGATATGACCCAAGAAATGCATATTTCGAATGTATCCATGAGATGAAACTGATCGTTGACCTGATTTATCAGTCAGGATTCGCAGGAATGAGATATTCCATCTCTAACACTGCTGAATACGGCGATTACATCACAGGACCGAAGATTGTTACAGCAGAAACAAAGAAAGCTATGAAACAGATTCTGACAGACATCCAGGATGGTACATTTGCAAAAGATTTCCTGCTTGATATGTCTGATGCAGGAAAACAGGTTCACTTCAAAGCAATGAGAAAACTTGCTTCCGAACATCCGTCAGAAAAAGTTGGCGAAGAAATCCGTAAACTGTACAGCTGGAACGGCGAAGACAAGCTTATTAACAACTAAATAAATTTTTGTAAGAAATTTACGCTACTCAAACGTAACAAAGTGGAGTTTGAGGTTCGATAATTTGGACTATAAAACGGCACATCCTTTTGGATGTGTCGTTTTTTGTCTTATAATCCTGTCAGAACATGACGAACGAATTTTATTGACTTTTATGGGCTCAGGGCATAAGATTAAACCATCTTAAGACAATCTTGATTTTATCAATCAATGCAGATCTGCAAAAAATCCATTTATTTTTGTATTTTATTCCACGATAAGAAAGCAGGTGATTTATGCGAATTGCGGAAAAAGCCGCAAGAATTTTACTGACTGTGATCGGCCTTTTCGGTCTTGCTGTTTTTTTTCTACCGAAGATTGGTATTTCTGTGGATATTGTTATGTCCGGTTCTATGGAACCGACGCTAAAAACAGGAGGAATTGTTTTTACAGATACAAAAAGAACAGAGCCATCTGTCGGAGATATTGTAACGTTTCGAAATGCGAAGGGAAAAGTCAGTCACAGAGTAGTTGCAAAACAGAAACAGAGTTACATAACAAAGGGTGATGCAAATAATACGGAAGATGTATCACTGCTGGAACCGGAACAGATCATAGGAACGGTGATTCTGACAGTTCCACTCTTAGGTTATGCAGCAGAGCTTTTGAAGGAAAAAACAGTGGGAATGCTGTTGCTGCTTATGATCTTTCAGGAACTGGTCTTTCTGGTAATTGAATGGAAAGGAGAGCGCATCGAAAAAAGGCGCAGGAAACAAATATGAAAAAAAATACAGTGAAAATTATGACACTTGCAGGAATTTTATGTCTGGCATCAGTTGGAGGTGTATCTGCATATCTGACGGATTATGAGAAAGTATCCAATGAATTTACCGTCGGAAAGGTTGATATCGAACTGAAAGAACCGGAATGGAAACCAGAGGAAAATAAGAAAATCGAACCATCAAAAGTAATTCATAAAGACCCGCAGATCACGAATACAGGGACAAATGATGCCTTTGTGTATATGGAGGTTTCAATTCCAATGGCGAATGTAGAGGCGGCGGCAGAAAATGGTGAGCGTCTTGGTAAAAAAGTGCAGGAATTATTTTACTTTGAAGCAAAAGACAGCTGGATGCAGCTGAGTGTACAGAACACAGAAAGTCGACGGACATATACATATGCATACACGAAAATACTGAAACCACAGGAGACTTCGGAAGCTTTATTTGATACTGTGAAATTTCTGAATCTGATTGAAGGACAGCTGGATGGACAGACATTTGAAATACCGGTCAGAGCTTATGCAATACAGACCTCTTATACAGGCGGCAGTTCAGATAATCTGTCAGAGCAGATTAAAGCAGCTTATGAAAAATATGTAAATCAGAACAAGAATCAGGATGGAAAAGTAACAGAATAACGGAAAGTGGGAAGCAGTATGACAGGAAGGAAAAAGAGAATCACAGTTCTGGCGGCTATAATGGGGACTCTGGTGACTGTGCAGGGAATAGCAGCATATCAGAGTGCTTTTGATACAGCAGAAAATATCATACGTGTGGGAAGCAATACAACTGAAATCGGGGAAGAATTTCCTTCTCCGACGCCGGTTGCGCCAGATAAAAATACAGATATCACGAAAAAAATATGGGTGACAAATCGTGAACAGGGTGTGGATGGGATAAGTGTAGACTGTTATGTACGTGTTTCTCTGGCGTATTCAAACAGTGATATTGGCAGGGCTGTCACGATGAAAGGGCAGAATACGACTGACTGGGTATACAGTGATGATGGATTTTATTATTACAAAAATGTATTGAAAGAAGGAGAATCGACCAGACCATTATGTACAGGATTTATGGTGGAAGCGGAAAAAATTGAAAAAACATACTGGGAGGAATTGAAAGATTTCCAAATTCAGGTGTATGAGGAGTCTGTAGAGGCAAAACCATATGAATCCTGTCAGGCGGCATGGGAAGTTTATGAAAAACAGAGCTGAGAAGGCAGGTGGATATGTGAAGAAAAAGAGAAAAATCGTGGTCGGAATTCTTGCAGCGTTACTTTGTATGACAACAGGCGCGTATGGATATTTTTCGGACAGGCTGGAAGTCAAAAATCATATCACGATGGGAGACATCCGGATAAATATGACAGAGTTTGCACGAAAAGGAAACGGAGAAGTGAAATATCGTGATCCGGCATATATATTTCCGGGTGAACGGATTTCAAAGATTCCACGTATTAAGAACAGTGCTCTCCCATGTTGGATACGGGCACGTATCAGTTACGGAAGCGACAAAGAGAATGTCGAAATGCTGAGTGAGTGCAATATAGAAGGGATGTCCGCAGAGTGGATAAAGCGCGGAGATTACTATTATTATACTAAAGTTTTGAAAAAGCAGGAATCTGTAGATCTTTTTCAGAGTGTATCTGTTCCGGCAGTGTGGACAGAAGAGCATGGCGGACAGAAACTGAACATTAGCGTGCAGGCGGACGCGATACAGGCGGCTAATTTCAAACCGGATTTTACTGCCATGTCACCGTGGGGCAATCAGGAAATTCAGGAATGTGTCCATGAAACAAACGGAACAATGACCTGCAAAAAAGGTGAGCGGAAACTGGCTGTAGAATTTCAGGGAAAAGCACATAAACTGATCGCAGTTCCGGATGATTTCTTTGCAAATCTGGAAACGGCAATGCCCGGAGATATTCTGACAGATACAGTAAAAATATCAAACACGACAAAGAATGATGCGGAGATTTTTTTCAGGATCAGCACAGAAGGAAGAGCAAAAGAAAAAGTGGATATGCTGAAAAATATCCGCTTTCAGATTGCTATGGGGAAAAAAGTGCTTTACAGGGGAACACTGGATGCTGCAAAACTTCAAAAGAATCATTCACTTGGAGTGTTCAAAAGTAAGGCATCAGGTGAACTTAAATTTTTGCTGGAGATTCCGAAAGAATGGGATAATGCATGGGCTTTGAAGAAAACAGATGTTTCGTGGATATTTGCTGTGCAGGATGAAACTTCCGGGGTGAATCAGACAGAAGAACAGAAACAAAACGGAGCGCAGAGCCTTTCCGGAGATTCTGCACAGGCATCTGTTAAAGATACCGGAAGCAGACAGAAATCCTCTGTAAAAACAGGCGATTCCATGCCGGTAGAACTTATGCTCTTGCTGTTGCTGGCGGCTGGCATCAGTATACCGGTGATAAAGAAATGGAAAGGAGCGAAAAAGCCATGAAAAGAAAAATTACAGGGGTCTGCCTTGCACTTGCCGTAACTTTGGGTATGTGGTGCGGAGCACAGACATCTATTGAATTTGCATCGGCCTATGCAGAATCGGAAGAAGTGACAGATTTGGAAGACATTTTGGGAGACGCGGAAAGCGAAAACACCGGAGAAACGCTCGGGGATAATGAAAATGGCATGGGAGATAACGACACCGGGGAAATTATTGTAGATGAAAGTGAAGAGGATGAAGCGGACGGAACGGATATTGATCTGACAGAAAGTGAGGATGTGGAGATTTCTGACGCAGAATCTGACTCAGAAGAAGTTTCGGCTATTGAATTTAATACAGATGAAACATTTTCGGATGGAGACGAGGAGTTAGAAGAAGATCATCAGGAAGCGGAAACAGCTGATCCGGAAGCCATGGTAGCGAGAGCGGCAAGTCGTGTTCCGGTGCAGTGGGTAGAGGCAGGATATAAAATGCGGGATGAATATGCATTTACATATGCATTTCGCAAGAATACGACAAAGCTTACATCTATCAGCAGGCATAATGGAACACTGAATGCAAAGATGCATGACTGGTATGGTGATGAACGTGGATTTACGGAGAATTATTGTAAAACATTTTACGGATGTGCAATTGATGATAAGGATTATACAGACCCGATCACAGCCATATACAGCAATGTAGGGGAATATAATGGAAAAATCGTGGATCTGAAAGTGACAGCTGTAAAATGGGGGGCTGTAAATAAAAATCATGTGGGGAAAAATGGCAAAAAAATTATTCCCTGTATATTATTTTACAAAGATAAACTTGCATTAAATACAATTGCTGTAGGAACCGTAAGATTCCGCTTTGAATTTCTGGATCATGCAACACAAAACAAAATATCTCCTAAAGGACATGTAACAATGAAAGATCTGGATGCCGGACAGGGGATTCGTGTTTATGACGGATGGGGCGTAAATCATATATATTTGCGAAAGGGTTATCATTATCTGAAGAAAACAACCGGAAGTATAGCAAATGGTTCGATTTATAATGAGATAGCAAGCCCAGAAGGGATAGATGCAGAAAGTGACGATGTAAAGGCATGGTGTCAGCTTGATTTTGACGGTTATTTTATGGTGAACTGGAATTCACAGGAAAACTGGAAAACTGCTACATACCCACAAAATGCTTATTTTTCGACAACAGGTAAAACAGTGGGAACATATGAACCAAATCCGGGTCCCGAAAAGAAAGTCGGAGATGACGGGATGGATTATGAACAGATGAGCAGGCATGAATATACACAGACTGATCCGCCTTACGAAATAACAGAAGGAAAAAATTTTGATTATATGATCAGCCAGAGACTTCTGCCTGGTTCTTATTCAGCTTTCATGCTACAGGATACGCTGGATTCATGCCTTCAGTTTCAAAGTGCCAGTGTGACAACTGCATCCGGAAAAGATGTAACAGATCGGTTTAGTATTCAGAATGTACAGAATACAGTAACGTTTACAGCTAATACGGCATTTCTGAAGACGGATGAGGCATATAACGATGTGACTTATTATTTCCGGATAAAAGTCACGGCCGGAAATAATGACACGATAGAAGCTCATGGACATTACAGAAAAAATGAAAATATTTATACTATTGAAAATAAGGCTTCCAGAACAATTATTTCGGATAAAATGCAGGATACACAGCAGACAAATTCCTCATGGGTGAAAGGAGAAATCCCAAAAGAACCGACAGACGGGCAGATTACTGTCACAAAAAGGATTCGGGAACAGGATATTACATGGGCGCACGGAAATCCTGTGTTTCGGTTCAGTGTCCGCGGAACAGATACCAGCGATATTACACATATGTATGAAGATTATGTGGAATTCAGAAAAGGAGAGTATCTGACAGATGGAGAGTATGCGGTGATAAGCTGTACATTTACAAATCTTCCGATGGGAAAGTATACGGTCAGCGAAAAGAAAACTCTGCGTTATGTGGTTGAGAGCATCACGGCACAGACTTCGAATGTAAGTCTGAATGACAGAAACGGGATTGCTGTGCTGGATCGAAATAATAAAGTGGCAGCCGTAACCTTTACGAATAAAAAGACAAGATATGACAGATATAGCCACACCGATGTTGTGCGGAATCAGATTCATATTCAGAACTGAAATATATAGAGGGAATCAGAGAGAAAACGGTTGCAAAACAGAAAACAGATTGCTATAATAATCCTCACCGGGGTATGGCGTAGCTTGGTAGCGCGCACGGCTGGGGGCCGTGAGGTCGCAGGTTCAAATCCTGTTGCCCCGATTGAACATCATAAATATTATAACAGCTAAGTTTTCCGAGGTCTGATGACTTCGGATTTTTTTATTACCTTTATTACTTTACTATTTTTCGAAAGGAAGGTTTTGCATGCAGGATAATCTGTCTCTTTATCATATTTTTTATACGGTAGCACGTACCGGCAGTATCTCACACAGTTCCCGGGACCTTTATATCAGCCAGCCTGCTATCAGCAAGTCGATCCAGAAGCTGGAGCAGAATCTGGATACCGTTCTTTTTAAACGCAGTTCCCGGGGTGTCACTCTGACCCCGGACGGTGAGCTTCTTTTTGAAAAAGTAAAAGAAGCTCTTTCACTTCTGGATGAAGGAGAAAATTCCATTCGCCATAACCGTTCCCGGGACATTCCAAAGCTGCGTCTGGGTGCCAGTTCTACTCTTACCAGATATGTACTGCTCTCCCACCTGGAAAACTATATTGCACGTTTTCCTCATGTACGTATCACAATTTCCTGCCAGTCTACTTATCAGACGCTGCAGCTTCTGGATGAGGAAAAAATCGATCTGGGACTCATCGGACGGCCGCAGAAGCTTCGGGGATATTATTTTCAACCTCTTTTGAAAATCCAGGATACCTTTGTCTGTACACAGCAGTATCTGGAAAATCAGAAAAAGCTCTATCCGGATGAACCTCTGATCCAGGCAGCAACTTTCATGATGCTAGATGAGGACAATATTACACGTCAGACCGTAAACACTCAGCTGAAAGAACATCATGTGGAATTAAGCCATATTTTGGAAGTAACAACTATGGATCTTCTGATCCAGTTTGCGGAAATTGGTCTTGGGATTGCATGTGTGATCCGTGATTTTGTAAAAAAAGAGCTGGAAGAAGGAACTCTGGTGGAAGTACCGGTAGGATTTTCTTTTCCGCTGCGTGAGATCGGGTTTGTATGCAGACAGAAAGATACTGATTCGGCTTTGATCGCGCCATTTTTTGATGATGAAACAGGGCATCCGGATAAATAAAGGAATGTAAAAAAAATCCCATCTGATCATTGCGACCAGATGGGATTTTTAAATTTCAAAAAAGTTTCCTACCACTGTATTACGTGTGTGACTTCTTTGACTCAAACTTCGCTGCGCTTCGTTCGAGTAGCACAAAATTTATTGCACCTGCAATAAATTTTGCTTAGTTATTAATAAGCTTATCCTCGCCGTTCCAGCTGTAGAGTTTACGGATCTCCTCGCCGACTTTCTCAGACTGATGCTCAGAAGCTAATTTTCTCATAGCCTTGAAGTGTACCTGTGCACCTGCATCGGACATGTCGAGTAAGAACTCTTTTGCGAATGTACCATCCTGAATATCGGAAAGAACTTTCTTCATTGCTTTCTTTGTATCCTCTGTGATGATCTTCGGTCCTGTGATGTAATCGCCATACTCAGCTGTATTGGAGATAGAATATCTCATTCCTGCGAATCCGGACTGGTAGATCAGATCTACGATCAGTTTCATCTCATGGATACACTCAAAATATGCATTTCTCGGGTCGTATCCGGCTTCGCACAGAGTCTCAAATCCAGCCTGCATCAGGGCGCATACACCGCCGCAGAGAACTGCCTGCTCACCGAACAGGTCTGTTTCGGTCTCAGTTCTGAAGGTTGTCTCCAGAAGACCAGCTCTTGCTCCGCCGATTCCAAGGCCGTAAGCCAGTGCTCTGTCCAGAGCTTTTCCGGTGTAATCCTGCTCAACAGCAACCAGGCAAGGAGTTCCTTTGCCAGCCTGATACTCGCTTCTTACTGTGTGGCCAGGTGCTTTCGGAGCGATCATAGCTACATCTACGTTCTTCGGAGGTACGATCTGTCCGAAGTGGATAGCGAAACCATGAGCGAACATCAGCATGTTGCCCTCTTCCAGGTTTGGCTCGATATCTTTTTTGTACATTGCAGCCTGTTTCTCATCGTTGATCAGGATCATGATGATATCAGCCTGTTTTGCAGCCTCAGCAGCGGTATATACTTTGAATCCCTGTGCCTCTGCTTTTGCCCAGGATTTGCTGCCTTCATAAAGTCCAATAATAACATCACAGCCGGAATCTTTCAGGTTCAGTGCATGAGCATGTCCCTGGCTTCCGTAGCCGATAATTGCGATTTTTTTGCCTTCCAGTAAAGAGAGATTACAATCTTCCTGATAAAAAAGTCTTGCTGCCATTTTATTTTCCTCCATATATATAGAATGTCTTGACCGGCGGCAGGTCGGTCAATTTATACAGCGAAAAGCATTTCTGCCTTTTGCTGTTTGTCAGGGAAATGAACTTTTCTATACAAAAATTTCATTCCTCCAGCAAACGTATGTAATGTGATCTGCGTTAATCGAGGTAACGCACATCGTGGACTCCTCTGGAGAGTCCTGTCACTCCTGTTCTGGCCAGTTCCAGGATTTCGTATCCCTGTACCAGATTCAGGAACCCTTCGAGCTTTGACTGGTTTCCGGTCAGCTCTACAATCAGGCTTTCCTGTCCCACATCCACGATTCTTCCACGGAAGACATCGGAGATGGCGATGACATTGCGGCGTTCATTTTCATTCACACGGATTTTGACCAGCATCAGCTCTCGTCTGACACTCTCGTCCGGCTTCAGCTCTTTGATATCCCGCACATCAACAAGTTTTGCCAGCTGTTTTTTGATCTGCTCCAGAATCATTTCATCACTGCAGTACAGAACAACAGTCATTCTTGTGTATCGCGGGTCTGCTGTCACACCGGCGGTGATCGTCTCGATATTGTATCCGCGTCGGCTGAAAAGACCAGCTACTCTGCTTAAAAGTCCCGGCGTATTATCCACCAGCAGGGATAATGTTCTTTTCTGTTCCATAAACACCAACTTTCCTCCATCCGCAGGCGCCGCGGATTTTCAGCAATTTCTTACAACTTCCAACGCCTTATCCAATATATTAGCAACTTATCCTCGCTTTGTCAACAAAAATTTTACCAAATTATTCTTTTGGGCAAAAATCTTTTGCCTCCTGTGGTTCCCATTTGCGCACCTTCCGGTCATACGTAAGGATGCCGTTCGACTCCTCCTCGACATCGGTAAGCTGTGTGTAGACTGCTGCGGCAAGTCCCTGTTCTGTGAGTTCTCTTATCTTTTCTGCCAGTGCATCCATCGCTTTCTGGTACTGTGCCTGGTTCTGGTATGTGCGGTAGCCGAACGATTTTTCGGAGTAGAGATGCTCCTGTACCGGATACGTATAGCCGCCGTATTCAGAAAAAGCAAACGCGCGCTCCTCCGGTTTTACTTTTAACGGACGAAAGTAATTGTGAAGGCTCTTGATGTCCCCCGCTCCCTGATCGTACCAGCCGCTCGCGTGATCGATCTGCCGCGTCGGATCGAGAGCGCGCACCATTTCTGTCATCTCCCTGGCATCAAACTGTCCCCATCCCTCGTTGAACAGAACCCAGAGCGACACGCACGGTGCATTGTAAAGCTGATGAACCGTCTCGCGGCACTCCCGCTTCCACCACTCTCTTCCCGTTTTTGAGGTCCGCGAAAAGAGCGGATAACAGTTATCCCTGAATTCCGTTGTCACAAACGGCAGTACGGTCGGAAGGTACAAAAGGAACGTCTGGATCGACCGGCCGCCGCCGTTGATCATATCCTGCCACACCCGCATACCGATATGGTCGCAGTGGGAATACCATCTTGCGCACTCAACTTTCAGGTGTTTCCGGATCATATTGAAACCGAGGCGTTTGGCCGTCTTAATGTCATAAACCATCGCCTCATCGGACGGCGGCGTGTAGAGGCTTTCCGGCCAATAACCCTGATCGAGGACACCGTTCTGGAAATACGGCTTTCCGTTTAAGAAAAGACGCGTGATTCCTTTCTCATCTTTTCCAATGCCGAATTTGCGCATGCCGAAATAACTCTCGATGCGGTCTTCTCCCGCTTCAATGGAAACCCCATAGAGATGCGGATGTTCCGGGCTCCAGCCTGCAAAATTACCGAGAATCAGCTCCGCCTCGTTTTCTCTCGTCTCCCGGACGCAGATCACCTTCGCATCCGGCGCTTCGCTCTCCCGCACCGTAATTTTTTTCGTCAGTCCCGCATCCGGTCCGTTGAGGAAAACCCGTACTTTTACGCTCGCCGTATCATATTCCGGCGTGATCACGATGCGTTCCAGATACGTCTCCGGCACCCATTCCATCCAGACGCTCTGCCAGATGCCGCTCTGCGCGGTGTAAAACATGCCGCCCGGGGTAAGGCTCTGCTTTCCGCGGCCCTTCCAGTCCGCGTCCGTCTCATCGCGCACCTTGACGGCAAGCTCGTTCTCTCCCGTTTTGAGATACGGCGTAAGATCCACTGAAAAAGAAAGATCCCCGCCGAGATGGCCTCCGGCACGCTTTCCGTTGCAGTAAATTACCGCATCCTGATCCACGGCGCCGAACTGCAGCAACAGCCGTTTCCCGGCAGGAATTTGGGGAATCTGAATCGTGCGGAAGTACCACAGATATTCTTTTGGAAGCAACTGCCGCTTCACGCCGGACGCATCGCACTCCGGGGAAAACGGAACGAGAATTTTTCCGTCCCGCTGTTCTGGCATTTTCTGCGTTTCCGTGAACGCATACTCCCACCATCCGTTCAGATTTGTCCAGTTTTCCCGGCGCATCTGCGGACGCGGATATTCCGGAAACGGGAGCTCTTCTTCCGGATTTTTCCCAAATTCCGTAGAAAGGCGGAATTTTTTTCCTTCCTTTTTTCCAATCTGTAATGCTTTGACCGCATTTTTGAAATCCATTCTTTTCCCTCTTTTTCTGATTTTTATGATTGATAAAAGCGTGCCCGTACAAAATCCCGGACACGCTTTTGGTGTACTGAAAATTAAAGCGGATATTCACAATCCGGTTAGATAAACGCCAGCGTTTTCATCAGATACAGCCAGAACGTCAGCGTAAAGGCACTGCCGCACGTTGTGAGCATAACGGTGTTTGCCGTCAGACTTCCCTCATGACCCATATTTTTCGCCATGATAAAACTGCTCACCGTCGTTGCGGAACCCAGCATCACAAGGATTGCCACCAATTTTTCCTGACGGAAGCCAAGTATCACGGCGATCGGCAGAAAGATGGCTGCAAGGCCGACCAGCTTAATCGCAGCTGCAGCAATCGACGGCCGGATATTCTTTGCCGCGCTCTTTGCCTCAAACGACGCACCCATCGCAATCAGGCCGAGCGGCGTTGCAAGTACCGCAATATTCTGCACCGTTTTCTGCAGAATCACCGACTTTGGAATGCGAAGCACCGACCAGAGAAGTCCTGCAGCGATCCCGAGGATAATCGGATTTTTCACGATATTTTTCGCCGTCTTTTTCACAAAATCTGCCGTGATCTCCTCCCGTTCCGGACGGAATACTGCAAGAACGACAACCGCCATGATATTATACAGCGGCACACTGCTGATGATCATCAGCGGCGCCATGCCGGAATTTCCGTAGATATTCTGGATAAAGGCAATACCAAGGATCGCCGCACTGCTCCGGTACGCCGCCTGGATAAATTCGCCTCTTGCACTTCTCTCTTTTAAGAGATGGGAAAGTCCCCATACCGCAAGAATTGAGAGCAGTGTTGCAAAGAAGCAGAACAGAACGAATTTGATATCCCACACAGCGGAGAAATCAGAATCCGACAGGTCCTGGAACAGCAGCACCGGGAGTGCGATTTTAAACACAAATTTGTTCATTTTGCTTGTGAACGATTCGTCCAGAATACCAACCTTTCGAAAGAAAAGTCCCAAAATCATTGTCAGGAAGATCGGCATCGTCGCGTTCAGGCTGAAGATCAGATTACTCATACCAGTGTTTTTCCTGCCAGTACATTTTTATAATCTTCGTAGTTCTCTTCGAGAAGCTTCGGCGTATTCAGACCGTAGGGACATTTCTTCATGCAGGCGCCGCAGTGGAGACAACCTTCGATTTTCTTCATCATCGCCTGGCCGCCCTCGGTGAGCTGGTTGGCGGACGGGGAACGGCGCAGAAGCAGGCTCATGCGCGCGCAGGGGTTAATCTCAATGCCTGCCGGACATGGCATACAGTAACCGCAGCCGCGGCAGAAATTGCCGGAGAGCTCTTTCTGGTCTTTCTCGATGATCGTCTTGATTTCATCCGTCATGGCAGGCGGACAGGCAATGTAGCTTAAGAACTCGTCCAGCTCTTTTTCTCTCTGGACGCCCCAGATCGGAAGCACGTTGTCGTACTGGTCTTCAAAAGCATATGCAGCCGCGGAGTTTGTGATCAGCCCGCCCGAGAGCGCTTTCATTGCGATAAAGCCGATATTTTTCTCTTTGCATCCCTGTACCAGTGCTTTCTCACGGTCCGTTGCCAGATAGCAGAACGGGAACTGCAGCGTCTCGTAAAGACCGGACTCGATGATCTCCTCTGCCACGCTCATGCGGTGGTTCGTGATACCGATGTGGCGGATTTTTTCCTGTGCTTTTGCTTCCAGCATCGCCTCATACAGGCCGGTTCCATCTCCCGGCTTAGGACAGAAGGACGGATTGTGGAACTGATAGATATCGATGTAGTCTGTCCGAAGATTTTTCAGGGAAGTTTCTACCTGGGCCCGTACCTCTTCCGGTGTCTTTGCGCCGGTCTTCGTGGCGATAAAAACTTTTTCCCTCATGCCGTCGAAGGCCTCGCCCACTTTCACCTCGCTGTCGCTGTAGGCTCTCGCCGTGTCAAAGAAACGCATGCCCCCCTCATAGGCCCGGCGGAGCAGCTTCACTGCCATTTCCGTACTTACCCGCTGGACTGGCAGCGCGCCAAAAGCGTTCTGAGGCA
>OGPW01001336.1_pt1 | contig 16980 bp, 12 predicted proteins | sample 1553061 | NCBI WGS metagenome assembly OGPW01 (sample SAMEA2580292, study PRJEB22360) | human gut metagenome | biome: human gut; feature: human-associated habitat; material: faeces | place: Denmark | collected 2008/2010
GCGCGTTGACCGAGAACGGCGGCTCCATCCTGGTCACCACCGATCCGCGGGAGGCGGTCGCCGACGCCGACTGCATCTTCACCGACACGTGGGTGTCGATGGGAGAGGAAGCCGAGTACGCCATCCGCTCCAAGCCGTTCCGGGATTATCAGGTGAACGACGAGCTCATGGCTCTGGCCGAGCCCGACGCGCTGTTCCAGCACTGCCTGCCGGCATACCGCGGCAAGGAGGTCACCGCGTCGGTGATCGACGGCCCGCAGTCCGTGGTGTGGGATGAGGCCGAGAACCGTCTGCACGCGCAGAAGGCGCTGTTGACCTGGTTGATCGGGCAGCAGCGGGGCGACGAATCGCTGCTGGCCTAATGCTCGATGCCGTAGTATGCGGGTGGCTTGCAGGGTGCGCAGACGTTCAGCAAGCCACCGGAAAGGGCATAAATGAGTGAATCGACACCTCCCGTGCAGCGGCCGGCCACACGTGCCGCGCGATTGAGCGCCATCGAACAGGTGCTGCTCAAGCACATCGTCACGTCCCAGTCGCAACTGTCGGATCTGCTCTCCCAGGAGGGCATCGAGGTTACGCAGGCGACGCTCAGCCGAGATCTGGACGAGATCAACGCGATGAAGACGCGACTGTCCAACGGCAGCATCGCCTATACGATCGGCGACCGTCCGCTCAGGGAGTCAGTCGGCAGCGGCATCGGGTCCAAGGCCGAGCAGCAGATATCCCGCGTGCTCAGCGGCTTGGTCACATCGGTCGCGCCGGCCAAGAACCTGGTCGTCATCCACACGCCTTCGGGCGCGGCCCAGTATGTGGCGAGCGTCATCGACAAGCAACCCATCGACGGCGTGCTCGGCACCATCGCAGGCGATGACACGGTGATGGTGATATGTGCCGAGGACGACATCGCCTTCGAGCGCTCGCAGTGGCTGCTGACGCTCGCGTCGAAGAACTGAATCGCTCGGGAAGGGGCCCGTTTCAGTATTCGCCACACCGATTGCATAAATATACAGACATTCGTATATACTTGCAGCAGTTCGTTTTTTGTAGAAAGGCATCCCATGGCAGACAACAACCGAATCGTACTCGCATATTCCGGTGGCCTTGACACCTCCGTGGCCATCCCGTACCTCAAGGATCGTACCGGCAAGGACGTCGTCGCGGTGTCCCTCGATGTCGGCCAGGGCGGCGAAAGCCTGGAGACCATCAAGAACCGTGCGCTCGCCTGCGGCGCCGTCGAGGCGTATGTGGTCGACGCCCGCAACGAGTTCGCCAACGAGTACTGCATGAAGGCCCTGAAGGCCAACGCCATGTACGAGGGCGTGTACCCGCTGGTCTCCGCCATCTCCCGTCCGCTGATCTCCAAGCACCTCGTGCGTGCCGCCCACCAGTTCGGCGCCGACACCATCTCTCACGGCTGCACCGGCAAGGGTAACGACCAGGTGCGTTTCGAGGTTTCCATCTCGTCCATCGACCCGACCCTGAGGGCAATCAGCCCGATTCGCGACCTGTCGCTGACCCGTGACGTCGAGATCGCGTTCGCCAAGGAGCACAAGCTGCCGATTACCCAGACCGAGAAGTCCCCGTACTCCATCGACCAGAACGTGTGGGGTCGCGCCATCGAGACCGGCTTCCTTGAGGATCCGTGGAACGGCCCGACCAAGGACTGCTACTCCTACACCGACGACCCGGCGTTCCCGCCCGTCGAGGACGAAGTGGTCATCGAGTTCAAGGAAGGCATTCCCGTCAAGATCGACGGCCGCGACGTCACCCCGCTGCAGGCCATCGAGGAGATGAACCGCCGCGCTGGCGCCCAGGGCATCGGCCGTATCGACCTGATCGAGGATCGTCTGGTCGGCATCAAGTCCCGCGAGCTGTACGAGGCCCCGGGCGCCGTGGCTCTGATTACCGCACACCAGGAGCTGGAGAACTGCTGCCTGGAGCGCGAACAGCACCGCATCAAGCGTGACATCGACAAGCGCTGGGGTGAGCTGGTGTACGATGCGCAGTGGTTCAGCCCCGCCACCCAGTCGCTCAACGCCTTCATCGAGGACACCCAGAAGTACGTCTCCGGCGAGATTCGCATGGTGCTGCACGGCGGTCGCGCCGTCGTCACCGGCCGTCGCTCCGACAGCTCGCTGTACGACTACAACCTCGCCACCTACGACTCCGGCGACAGCTTCGACCAGAAGTCCTCCAACGGCTTCATCGACATCTACGGCCTGCCGTCCCGCGTGGCCGCCGCCCGCGACGTCAAGTTCGGCAACGGCATCGAGGTGCCGAAGAACACCGTCGAGTAATATCGTCGAACGGCTCCCGCTGATTTGCAAGGCTCTTTTGCGCATATGCGCAGGGGAGCCTTTTGCCTTACTTGAGGACAACTGACATGACAGGGGTATACCCGCTTGGGAACAGCGTAAGTTAGGGGAGCTTGGCTTTGCCCAATCGGGAATAGGTTTCCCAGATGCAGAGCAAGGTGGTGCTGAGGGAACGCCTTTCTTTAAAGTCTCGGACATGAACACGCCGGGAAACGAGTACGAATTGGCTGCGTCAAAGAATTACGTAACCGCTGAACAAATCGCACGTATGGGTTGGCATCCGCTTAATCAGGTGCCCGCAATCTTCTTTGCTAAGGTTGGCGCTGCGGTCATGTTAAATAGGAAGCGGCTGGTAAATGAACCATTCCTGTTGGATAACAACACTATGGCGTTTTCAATGGATTCAAGTCTACTTGACACGCAATTCGGCCAATCATTGTTTGAACGTCTTGATTTGACGAGCTTGATTCAAGTTGGAGCTTTGCCGTCGTTTAACTCATCCGACGTCGAGAGCATATCCGTTTCTTTGCCAAGCACCATGGATGAGCAGCGTCAAATTGGCCAATATCTCTGTAACCTCAATACTCTCATCACCCTTCATCAGCGTAAGCGCGAAAGCCGCATCATCCGCGTGCGCTCATTCATATGGTTAGCTGGTGATATATCCGGCATCGGCGTAAGCGCATATCAACCAGAAAAGAGAAGACCGTATGACCGAAGGCAACACCAACGCCGAAACGTTGTTCTGCGATTACTACGAGCAATGGATCAGCGTATACAAGGAAGGTGCAATTCGTGAAGTGACCATGAAAAAATACCGGCTCACGCAGGCATGGTTGGGCCGGCTCATTCCCGATCTCAAACTCGCCGACATGGATCGCGTGAACTATCAGAAGCTCATCAACGGCTACGCCGAACATCACGAGCGCCAGACGACGATGGATTTCCATCATCAATTGAAAGGAGCCATTCTTGACGCGGTCGACGAAGGGCTGATTCAGCGCGACCCGACTCGTAAGGCAATCATCAAGGGCAAGCCGCCATGCTCAAAGAAAACGAAGTATCTCAATCAGTTCGAGCTTCATGCGGTCCTTGCGGATCTCGAACTCGGCAAGGGACCAAGCTGGGATTGGCTGATACTGTTGGTGGCAAAAACCGGGTTACGGTTCTCGGAAGCTTTGGGACTCACACCCGACGACTTTGATTTCGTGCATCAGACCCTTTCGGTCAGTAAAACATGGGATTACAAGAACGGCGGAGGATTCGTCCCCACCAAGAACGCATCCTCCGTACGAAAGGTGCAGCTCGATTGGCAGCTTATCATGCAGCTCTCAACGCTCCTGAAAGATATGCCTGCGAGCGACCCCATTTTCGTGAATGGCAAGGTGTATAACTCCACCGCGAATAATATCCTCGCCAGGCATTGCGAACGGGCCAACGTTCCCGTGATTTCGATTCATGGGTTAAGGCACACCCATGCCTCGCTGTTGTTGTTTGCCGGCGTATCGATTGCCAGTGTGTCCAAGCGACTTGGTCATGCAAGCATGAACACCACACAGGACACTTATCTTCATGTCATCCGCGAACTTGAAAACAAGGATGTCGATATCGTGATGCGTGCCCTCTCCACCCTCATCTAACCATTTCAACCACTGCCGCTTACGCTGATGAAGGGTGATTAAAGAATCTAGTTGGTCAAATTGCTGTCCGATTATTCTCTGCTCGTCGACATTGGGCATCCAAATCTCGCTCTTTTGAAGTTTGTCAAAGAAGAAGTACAGTCTCACGCCGCCCTCTTGAAGCATTTCAATTTGCTTTGTAAAAAGCGATGATTTGAACCAGTGCCACAAGAAGCGATCGTCGCAAGAATGATCCGTCTTGAATACTTCGTATAAGGAGCTGACGATTACGTTTTTCCTGGTAGATTGATAGCCAATTGAGCCAACATTGATTCTTGCGGGGTTGTAGGCAAAAGACCCAGGCTCGACAATCCAGTACGCTGTCTTGTCGGCATCTCGCATTGTTCCGCCGTTTTCGAACTGCTCATCTTGAGGCACAAAACCGCGATCGTTAGATACCGAATAGCTTTCGAGCTGCAAGTTGTCTTTGTTCCGAATACCTGAAGCTTCAACGAAATCCACGAACTTACGCTGTTCCCAAGCGGGTGTATAATTAATGCATTTATACTGCGGTTTGAAAGCGTGGGATGCGATGACGTACTCCGATTTGATTGAACATGAGGCTGGTGAAACAGAGATACGCTCATATCTAGTAGACGGTGACGTGGTGCCAGTTACCATGCGCATTCCCGCTAACCTGCGGGATTCCGCCAAAGAAGCCGCGTCTCTGAGAGGAATGAGCTTCTCGGCGTTCGTAAGGACATGCATGATCAATGAGTTGGCGAAGGGCGGCAAGTAATTGATTGCGCTCACCGCCATGACCATACAAATAATTGACAACAATCCGGATGGTATCCGTATTTGCCGGGTGGACGGGGAATCGCTTGTCACTGTCGTGGTGCCCAGAGACATGTTGGGCGAGGCGAAGTGTCTTCCCGATCTGCCAGACCGCGGTGTGTATTACCTGCTTGATGAGGATCATGGTGTGCTGAGTCGTGTGTACGCGGGGCAAACCACGAGGGGACTTGTCAGACTTGATGCGCACAAGACCAAAAAGGAGTTCTGGAACAAAGCCATCATGTTCCTCGATAACGATGTCAATATCGACCGTGATGTTCTGGATTCGCTTGAGGCGAAGGCCATCGATTACGTGCGTGAACACGGCTCATATGAGACCGATAACGGGAATACTCCCGCTCCTCGCATGAACCCATACAAAGAGCAGCGGGTGGAGGACCTGCACGGCAGCATTCTTTTCCGCATGCGCGTGCTCGGATATGATCTCGACCGCAAGGAGACAACGCCGGTTGCAGTGAATACCGTGTTCCACACCAAAAAGAATGGCGTGCGTGCGACTGGACGATACAACCGGGATACCGGCCGTTTCACGGTTCTTTCGGGCTCCGAGGTGGACCTTGGTCATGCGGTGATCAAAAATCAAGGAGCCGTGGCAGCTCGACGGCAGCTTTTCGCCGCGCAGACAGGCAAAGTGATTCTTGCGGACGATGTCGAGCTGTCCAGTCCCTCCTCCGCCGCTGTATTCGTTCTCGGCGGCAGCCAAAACGGGTGGATCGAATGGGTCAATGAGCAGGGGCAGACCCTTGATTATGTGTACAGAAGCAAGGAGCATATGAATGAATAAGCAGCAGCTTGCCGCCAAGATCTGGGAGTCGGCCAACAAAATGCGCTCGAAGATCGAAGCCAACGAATACAAGGATTACATCCTCGGCTTCATCTTCTACAAGTTCCTTTCCGAGACCGAAGTCACTCGTCTGCATGCTGATGGCATGGGGGACGAAGACCTCGAAGAATTACGGGAGGATGATACCGAGACCGCGCAGTACGTGCGCGATCTGTGCGGCTACTTCATCTCCTACGATAACCTGTTCTCCACATGGGTGGCGAAGAAGGGGGATTTCGCCATCGCCAATGTGCGCGACGCGCTTTCCGCGTTCGACCGCAACATCGACCCTGCCCGCAAGCGCGTGTTCGCGGGCATCTTCGACACCTTGCAGACCGGCCTGTCCAAACTCGGCACCGATGAGAAAAGCCGCAGCAAGGCCGCACGTGACCTCATCTACCTCATCAAGGACATTCCGATGGACAGCCGGCAGGACTACGACACCCTCGGCTTCATCTATGAATACCTGATCAGCAATTTCGCCTCCAACGCGGGCAAGAAGGCCGGCGAGTTCTACACGCCGAGCGAGGTCTCACAGCTCATGAGCGAAATCGTGGCCTGGCATCTCGCCGGCCGTGAGGAAATCAACATCTATGACCCCACAAGCGGTTCGGGTTCGTTGCTCATCCACATCGGCCAGGCGGTGGCCCGTCGCAACGGCAACCCGAATGACATCAGGTATTACGCGCAGGAACTCAAGGAGAACACCTACAACCTTACGCGCATGAACCTTGTCATGCGCGGCATCCTGCCGGACAACATCGTGGCCCGCAACGGAGACACACTGAAAAGCGACTGGCCGTGGTTCGACACCGACGAGACCAAGGATGAGACCTATGAGCCGCTGTTCGTGGACGCTGTGGTCTCGAATCCTCCCTACTCCCAGAATTGGGAACCGCCGGAGGCCGGCGAGGATATCCGCTTCGAATACGGCATCGCGCCCAAGTCCAAGGCGGACTACGCCTTCCTGCTGCATGACCTCTACCATCTGCGCGACGACGGCATCATGACCATCGTATTGCCCCATGGCGTGCTGTTCCGTGGTGGTGAGGAAGGCACTATTCGCCGGAACCTGGTGGAGAACCACCACATTCAGGCCATCATCGGCTTGCCCGCGAACATCTTCTTCGGCACCGGCATCCCCACCATCGTGATGGTGTTGCGCAAACATCGTGACGACGATCATGTGCTCATCGTGGACGCTTCCAAATACTTCACCAAGGAAGGCAAGAACAACAAGCTGCGTGCGAGCGATATCAAACGCATCGTGGATGCGGTGACAGGGAATCGTGACGTCGATAAGTTCAGCCGCTTGGTGGGCATTGATGAGATTCGGCAGAATGACTATAACCTCAATATTCCTCGTTACGTGGATTCCTCCGACAATGCCGAGAGCTGGGATGTGTATTCCACTATGTTCGGCGGTATTCCTAAGCGGGACATCGATGCACTCAGCAAATATTGGAACGTGTTCCCCGGACTGCGCCGGTGCCTTTTCGCGGAGGAGAACGGCCATTCGGCCAAGCTCGCCGTGCAAGACGTTCGTGAGGCGGTGAATGCCGACTCAGATGTGAAGGCATATATCCAGCGTTATCGTGAGGTGTTCATCGATTATCCGGCTTATATACGCGGTGAATTGGTGGGTAATGCCGCCAATGTGGGCATTGCCGCCGAAGAGGAGACTCTGGCAAATGATCTGCTGCGTCGTTTGGCTGGTGTCCCTCTCGTAGACGCCTATGCGGCGTATCAGGTGCTTGACGATAGTTGGCAAAAGACTATCTCCATCGACCTTGAAACCATACAGGCCGAGGGGCATGACGCCGTTCGCAAAGTCGATGCCGATATGGTCGTCAAGAAGAAAGGCGGTAAGGATGTCGAAGTGCCGGACGGCTGGGTCGGGCATATTCTGCCGTTCGATCTCGTACAGGGGAAATTTCTTACCTCTGATCTTGCGGAAATTGCCACATTTGAATCTCGGCTGAGTGAGATTGGCGGCGAAATCGTTGACATTCTTGAAAATCTGGATGAGGATGACAAGAGTTCGACTGATGCCGTCAGCGAGGATGGAGATTCTTTCGTTGCCGCTGAATTGAAGAAAGCAGTGAAATCGATTGGGAAGAATCCCGAGACTGACTTTGACCGTGCTCTTGTGAGTGCACAGCGGTTGTTTGATGAAGAGCGTGAAGTCAAAAAGAACGTTAAGAATCTCCGTTCAGCGCTTGATGAAAAGACCCGGACCGTTATTGAAGGACTGAGCGATGAACATGCTGATGACTTGCTTGCTGCCAAGTGGGTGGAACCATTGCAGCACAAGCTTGAGGAGCTCCCTCAGACGGCTGTTGATGAGTTGATTGCAGCGGTGAATGCGCTGAACGACAAGTATTCGACCACATACTCTGATGTGTGCGAACAGATCGAACAGGCTGAGGCAGAACTTGGCAATATGCTTGGTCAACTAACCGGCAATGAGTTCGATATGGCCGGTATTGCCGAGCTGAAGACCCTGTTGGGAGGTGAATGATGACTGAACAGGCGAAAGTACCCGCGATTCGTTTCGCTGGTTTTACTGACCCTTGGGAACAGCGTAAGTTGGGAGACATTGCGTCTTTTTCCAAAGGCAGTGGGTATTCGAAAGCCGATATTCGAGAATCGGGAATACCTCTCTTTTTGTATGGCCGTATGTACACGCAATATGAAACAAGAGTCGATTCTGTGGATACTTTTGCGGCACCAAGACCCGGAACTCTTTACAGTAAAGGGACTGAAATTGTCGTTCCTGCTTCAGGAGAGAGCGCCGAGGATATAGCGCGAGCATCCGCGATTACTAGGGAAGGCATTGCATTAGGCGGAGACCTCAATGTCGTTTATCCACAAAGAATGGTCACGCCGCTATTCCTCGCCTATGGGTTGTCGCATGGTTCGAGTCAAAAATTGCTTGCTCAAAAGGCACAAGGAAAAACTGTCGTCCATATACATGCGAGTGATCTCAAAGGGCTTGGTATAGCTTTCCCCGACGTCACCGAGCAACAAGCCATTGGTACATTTTTCTCTAGTCTTGACGACCTCATCACCCTTCATCAGCGTAAGTATGACAAGCTCGTCGTGTTCAAAAAGTCGATGCTTGAAAAAATGTTCCCGAAGGATGGCGAGTCTGTACCCGAGATTCGCTTTGCTGGTTTTACTGACCCTTGGGAACAGCGTAAGTTGGGAGACGTTGCGTCTTCATTTGATTACGGCTTGAACGCTGCTGCAACAGAATACGATGGCCAAAATAAATATCTGCGTATCACCGACATTGATGACGAAACCCATGAGTTCTCGAAAAGCGATCTTACGACGCCGTTAGCTGACCTTGCAATGAGTGCAGATTATTTACTGAAAGAGGGCGATCTGCTCTTTGCTCGCACAGGCGCGAGTGTAGGAAAAACATATCTGTACAGGCAATTCGATGGAATGGTCTACTTTGCTGGATTCCTTATCCGTGCCCGAATCGGCGAAGGCGCTGACCCCGAATTCGCCTATCAGGCAACCTTGACCGATGCATACAAGAAGTATGTTGCCATAACCTCGCAGCGGTCCGGGCAGCCTGGTGTCAATGCGCAGGAATACGCAGATTATCAATTGATGCTTCCTTCAAAAACGGAACAGCAGCAAATCGGGATGACATTGCGATCTCTCGACGACCTCATCACCCTTCATCAGCGTAAGTTGGAATTGCTGCAGAATATCAAGAAATCCTTGCTTGACAAGATGTTTGCGTGAAGGGAGGTAGAGCAATGGAGACATTCGATATCGTGAAGCTCGCCTCATATCGCGAGAATAACCGGATTGAAGCGAAAGCAGCGAAAGGCGGTCTCCCACGCAGCATGTGGGAGACCTATTCCGCCTTCGCCAACACCTATGGCGGTGTCATCCTGCTTGGTGTCAAAGAACGCGAAGACGGCACATTTGAAACAGTCGGGCTCACACCAGTGGAAGCGGAACATCTTCGCCAGGACTTTTGGAACACGGTCAGCAACCGGTCCAAGGTGAGCGCCGTGCTGCCCATCGAATCGGAAGTTGAAGTGCTCGAAGCGGATGGTGGGATAGTACTGGCTATTCACGTTCCGCGCGCTCCGCGTGACGAACGCCCCGTGTATATCAATAATGATCTCTTCGGGGGAACCTACCGTCGGCGTGGTGAGGGCGACTACCGTTGCACGCGGCAGGAGATCTCAGCAATGCTCCGGGATCAGGGAGCTGAGACGATGGATTCCAAGGTGCTGGACGATCTCACTGTTGCCGACTTCAATACAGACACAGTGCGGGCATATCGCAATCGTTTCCGCGCAGCGCGACAGGGCAGCTCCTGGACCGATCTCGATGACGAGCGTTTTCTGCGTGCTGTTGGCGCGGCAATGGTGAGCCGAGAAGACGGTAAGCTTCATCCTACGTTCGGCGGCCTACTTATGTTCGGCAACGACTATGACATCGTGCGCGAATGTCCGCATTATTTCCTGGACTATCAGGAGACTCTAGATCCGACGATTCGTTGGACTGATCGTGTCCATTCCGGCGATGGCATGTGGTCAGGCAACCTCTTTGATTTCTTTTTCCGCGTGAACCGCAAGCTTGCCGAATCCCTGAAGACCCCGTTCAAGCTCGACGGCATTTTCCGCGTCGATGACACCCCCATGCATAAGGCGGTCCGTGAGGCGTTGGCCAACTGCTTGTTCAACGCCGATTACCATGGCGTACGCGGAGTGGTGGTCAGGCGCACCCCCGACAAGTTGGTGTTCGAGAATCCGGGTGATATTCGAACCGGCATTGAACAGATGCGCCTCGGCGGGGTGTCTGATCCGCGCAACGGTCTTGTCATGAAGATGTTCAGCCTAATCGATGTGGGCGAGCGAGCTGGTACGGGTGTCCCCGATGTGTTCGCCACATGGGCGAATGCAGGACTTCCTGAACCACAGATTGAAGAGAACTTCGGAGAAGCTGATCGCACGATACTCACGCTCATGTTGGAGGCGGATGCCAAGCCTGATAACAATGAGCAGATATCTGACGATTATGAGCAGATAAATAGTTCGAATGAGCAGATAACTGACAATAATGAGCAGTTAAATGGTTTGAATGAGCAGATAACCGAGAGACAGCGAGTCATTCTTCATTTTGTAGAGAAGAGCCCCAGCGCGACATACGATGATATGGCGCGTGCTGTGGGAGTCTCATCAGCGACTGTGCGAAGGGATGCTGAGATACTCATTGGGTGTGGATTGCTTAAGCGCGTCGGCTCGCGAAAGGCAGGACACTGGGAAGTTCGGGGAGAGAAGAATCATGATATTCGATAGCGAATCGGTGTTTGAGGAAAACGTCATCACCGTGCTTAAGCAGCATGGATGGAAGGACGGTGTCCTGCGCTATCCAACTGAGCGGGATTTGCTCGACAATTGGAAAGACATACTGTACCGCAACAACAACGACATAGACAGGCTTGGCAAATACCCGCTGACGGACGGGGAAATGGCACAGATAATCGAGCAGATCGAGACCCTGCGAACGCCGCTCGCGCTCAATTCGTTCGTCAACGGGCGTACCGTGTCTATCACGCGTGACAACAAAGAAGATGTGGCGCATTTCGGCAAGGAAGTCAGTCTCTACATCTATGACCGCAAGGAGATCGCGGGCGGCAAAAGCACCTACCAAATCGTTCAGCAACCGGTCTATCCAGCCAAGAACACGATGCTGAACTCGCGGCGCGGCGACCTCGTGCTCCTCATCAATGGCATGCCATTGATCCATATCGAGCTCAAGAGAAGCGGCATACCCGTCAGCCAAGCGACCAATCAGATCGAAAAATACGCGCACGAAGGCGTGTTCACCGGCCTGTTCCGTCTCGTGCAGATCTTCGTGGCCATGACCCCCGACGACGCCGTCTACTTCGCCAATCCCGGCGCGGACAAATTCAATCCAAGCTATTACTTCCATTGGGCGGACTACAACAACGAGCCTATCTGTGGCGGGCAACACCCAGGCAAAGACGAATGGAAGCTGTTCATCGGCGGCACTTCCGGCACCGCCGGCCTGCTGTCCATTCCCATGGCGCACCAGCTCATCGGCTTCTACACCATCGCTGATTCAGCGGATGGATGCCTTAAGGTGCTGCGCAGCTACCAGTACCTCGCGGCAAACGCCATCTCCGATGTGGTGAGGAAATGTGATTGGGAACAGCGGCCAGCTACCCCAGGACGACCCGGCGGCTATGTGTGGCACACCACCGGTTCAGGCAAGACCATGACCAGCTTCAAATCGGCTCAGCTCATTGCTGACTCGCATGACGCCGACAAGGTCGTGTTCCTCATGGACCGAATCGAACTGGGCACTCAATCATTGAAGGAGTACCGCAGCTTTGCCGACAGCGAGACGGAAGTGCAGGGCACGGAGAACACCGGTGTTTTGCGGGACAAACTCAACAGCACCGATGTCAACGACACCCTGATCGTCACCTCTATCCAGAAGATGAGCAACGTGAAAGCAGGGGAGCGGGGCGTCACCCAGACATGGCTGGATCAACTTGCTGCACGACGCATCGTCTTCATCGTGGACGAATGCCATCGCTCCACCTTCGGCGACATGTTGCAAGTCATCCGCCGTTCCTTCCCCAACGCGCTGTTCTTCGGATTCACAGGCACACCCATTCTGGGCGAAAACCAGAAGAAGAACTCCACCACCGCCATGGTGTTCGGTCGCTGCCTGCACCGGTACAGCATCGCCGACGGCATCCGTGACCATAATGTACTCGGATTCGATCCGTACATGGTGACCACGTACAAGGATTCTGAAGTCAGACGTGCCGTGGCTCTCGACAAGGCGAAAGCTGAGAGTACGGAAGATGCACTTGCTGACCCCATTAAAGCTAAGGTGTTTCAGCATTACATGGATAAATCCGAGGTCCCTATGGGGCCGATGGTTGATGGCGCTGGAAACCGTATCAGTGGCATCGAGGATTTCCTTGGACGAGACCAATATGGCATCGATTCCCCGCATCCGAACATGGTGGTCTCGGACATTCTCGAACAGTTCCCGGTGCTCAGCCATGCGGGCAAATTCCATGCGATGCTCGCCACTAGCTCCATTCCTGAAGCTGTCAACTATTATCACTTGTTCAAGCAGCAAGCACCTAAGTTGCATGTAACGGCGTTGTTCGATCCCAGCATCGACAACAACGAAGGAGCAACGGACAAAGAAGATGCGCTGACTGAAATCATCACCGATTACAATGAGGCGTTCGGCAAAGAGTTCATCATCCCCACATGGCCGGCGATGAAGAAAGATATTTCGTCGCGACTATCGCACAAAAGCCCATATGGCAGCATATCGACGAACCGCAGCCAGCAGCTCGATTTGCTCATCGTCGTGGACCAGATGCTCACCGGATTTGACTCAAAATGGGTGAATACGCTGTATCTCGACAAGATCATCGACTACGAAAGCATCATCCAGGCGTTCAGCCGCACGAACCGCCTGTTCGGGCCGGACAAGCCGTTCGGAGTCATCCGCTACTACCGCAAGCCGCACACCATGTACGGCTTCATCGAAGCGGCGGTGAAACTGTACTCCGGCGACAGGCCGCTTGATTTGTTCGTGCAGAAACTGCCCGCGAACGTGAAATCCATGGATACACGGTACTTGGAGATTCTCGACGTGTTCACGGATAACGGGGAATCGGACCTCATGCAGCTGCCGGAATCGGTGGAGGCCAGACGCAAGTTCGCCAAGGAGTTCGTAGAGCTGAATCGTTACCTTGAAGCGGCGAAAGTGCAGGGTTTCGACTGGAACACCACGGAATACAAGGTCGATGGCACGGATGCCGACGATGCGGATGAGAACGATGGCGGGAACGGCGAACCTGATATCGTGCGTCCCCAAATTGACGAACGCACATATCTGATTCTCGCCCAGCGGTATAAGGAGCTGTTCGATGATGACAGCTGCGCCGGAGAACCGGACGATGACGGGAGATGTGACCCCGAAGCGCCTTATGAGCTGGAAGGGTATCTCACCGAAATCGACACCGGACTGATCGACACCGACTACATGAATGCCAACTTCGTCAAATGGCTCAAGGCACTCAAGGAGGACAGTCCGGAGTTGGCGGAGATGTCCGCACAGCTGCACCGATCCTTCGCTGCGCTTTCGAGGGACGAACAACGACTTGCTGAGCTGTTCCTGCATGATGTGGAGCGTGGCGATGTGGAAGTCGAGGAAGGCATGACGCTGCGGGACTACATCACGCGCTATGCCAAACGAGAGAAAGATGAGCAGATCGACAAGCTCGTGGATCATCTCGGCGTTGACAGGTCGTTGCTTGAAGAACTCACCGTCAGATATATCAATGAGAAAAGTCTGAACGCATTCGGCCGATTCGACGCCCTGCGTGACACCATCGACGTGCCACGGGCGAAATCGTTCTTCGAGCGATGCATGAATGTGACGCTGCCGAATTTCAAAGTGAAAGTACAGGCGTCGAAACTGTTGAAACAGTTCGTGCTCGAAGGCGGGTTCGACATCGACGAGGAGGTCTCGCACTGGCGATTCGCCCTCTGACGGTTTTGTAACGCTGTACGGTGCCATTCCTGCTGGTGCTTGTGTATGTCTGGCCGCTCGACCGGAGAGCCGCCACGGGAATGTATCACAACGCTGATAGTCTGGCAGACAGTCGAAACCGCACGAATATGCCCATTCTCCAAGGAGTATCGCATGGCTGAAAACACCGAATACCTCGCCCTGTGGGGCGGCCGCTTCACTTCCGGACCGTCGCCCGAGCTGGCCCGTCTGTCGAAATCCACGCAGTTCGACTGGCGACTCGCCGATGACGACATCGCCGGTTCCCGCGCCCACGCGCGCGCCCTCGGCCGCGCAGGCCTGCTGACCGCCGATGAGCTCAGCCGCATGGAAGCCTCGCTTGACGAGCTGCAGCGCCGCGTCGACTCCGGTGCGTTTGCGCCCATCGAAGACGACGAGGACGAGGCCACCGCGCTGGAGCGCGGCCTGCTGGAGATCGCAGGCGACGAGCTCGGCGGCAAACTGCGCGCCGGCCGTTCCCGCAACGATCAGATCGCCTGCCTGATCCGCATGTGGCTGCGCCGCCACTCCCGCGTCATCGCAGGTCAGCTGCTTTCCCTCGCGTCCGCGCTGATCGACCAGTCGGTCAAGGCCGGCGGCACCGTCATGCCGGGCCGCACCCACATGCAGCACGCCCAGCCCGTGCTGCTCGCGCATCAGCTCATGGCACACGTGTGGCCGCTGCTGCGTGACGTGCAGCGACTCGTGGATTGGGACAAGCGCATCGACGCCAGCCCGTACGGCTCCGGGGCGCTCGCCGGCAACACGCTCGGACTGGAGCCGGTCGCGGTCGCCCGAGAACTCGGTTTCGGCAAGGTCACCGAGAACTCCATCGACGGCACCGCCTCGCGCGACCTAGTGGCCGAATTCGCGTTCGTCGCCGCCATGGCCGGCATCGACATCTCGCGTCTGAGCGAGGAGATCATCATCTGGAACACCCAGGAATTCGCGTTCGTGCGTCTCGATGACGCCTACTCCACCGGCTCCTCGATCATGCCGCAGAAGAAGAACCCCGACATCGCCGAGCTCGCCCGCGGCAAGTCCGGCCGTCTCATCGGCGACCTGACAGGCCTGCTCGCCACGCTCAAGGGCCTGCCCACCGCGTACGCCCGCGACCTGCAGGAAGACAAGGAGGCGGTCTTCGACCAGGTTGATACGCTGGAGGTGCTGCTGCCCGCCTTCACCGGTATGATCGCCACCATGAGCTTTGACCACGACCGTCTTGCGGCCGAAGCGCCGACCGGATTCGCGCTCGCCACGGACATCGCCGAATGGCTCGTCAAGAATGGTGTGCCGTTCCGTCACGCGCATGAGCTTTCCGGTGCATGCGTCAAGCTCGCCGAAGGCCGCGGCCAGGAGCTGTGGGATCTCACGGATGACGATTTTATCGGGATCTTCCGTGACTTCCTGCCCGCCGACAAGGCCCCGCAGGTGCGCGAGGTGCTGTCCACCGAAGGCTCCGTGTCCGCCCGCAACGGCAAGGGCGGCACGTCGCCGGCCCGTGTACGTGAGCAGATCGCCTGCGCCAAGGCCACCGTCGACGCGCTGCGCGTGTTCGCCAACTCCGTGAGCGATGGTCCGGCCTACAAGTCTCCGAAGTCCCTGCGTTCCGTCACCGACTGACCGCCTCCACATCCCCGCCAGCGCGCGCGGGTTCATCCTGAAGGATGAACCCGCGTGACAGGAGTCTGACCTAGAATCATGACTGGAAGAGACACAGACATACGGAAGAGGATTCGGGCGAAGGGAAACAGTGTGCTGACGCGCAATCAGATTCGGTCGTTGGTCAACGAGCATGGGCACGACATCATCGTCCATGATCATATGCAGCATATCGAGCGCGGATGCTACCAGCATGGAGCGGTGACGACATTCGCGCATTCTATCCGCGTGGCGTGCCTCGCCGTGTGGATGGCCGACCGCCTGCATCTGTGGGACAAGGTCGATCTGCATTCGCTGGTCCGCGCGGCTCTGCTGCACGATTACTTCCTGTATGACTGGCATGACTGGGATGACGGCGCCCATAGGCTGCACGGGTTCACGCACGGGCAGGCTGCACTGCGCAACGCGGTGCGTGACTTCCGCCTCAACGCGATCGAACGTGACAGCATCGCATGCCACATGTTCCCCATGACGCTCAAGCCGCCGAGCTACATCGAAGGCTATCTGGTCACCATGGCCGACAAGATCAGTGCCACACGGGAGACCTTCTCCCTGGAGCGGTTCTCCAAGCCGCAACTGGAGTCCGGTAAACCCCTCGCCGCAATCGAAAGCGGAGCATCCGCAGCGTCCGCGCGCGACGGGCGGCACAAGCCCTCACGGAGCCGGGAGGTGCTGGCCTGATGCTGTTCGTGGAAAAACTGTTCCTGTGGTTCCTGTTCTACAGCTTCTGCGGATGGGTGTACGAGTCCATTCTCGTGTCCATCCTGGAGCGCCGGCCAGTCAACCGCGGATTCCTCAACGGCCCGTTGTGCCCGATTTACGGTGCGGGCGCGGTCGGCGCCGTCGTGGTGCTGGGACAGGTGCACAATCCCCTGGTGGTGTTCCTGTTTTCGATGGTCGGTGCCAGCATACTGGAATACGTCACATCCTGGGTCATGGAGGCGCTGTTTCATGCCCGCTGGTGGGACTACTCCGACTACAAATTCAATCTTAACGGGCGCATCTGCCTGCTGGGGGCGTTCGTGTTCGGCGTGGGCGGCGTGCTCATCACGTCGGTGATCCAGCCGCAGGTTGCAGGTGTCACCGACCGGCTGGC
>OGPW01001354.1_pt1 | contig 16856 bp, 16 predicted proteins | sample 1553061 | NCBI WGS metagenome assembly OGPW01 (sample SAMEA2580292, study PRJEB22360) | human gut metagenome | biome: human gut; feature: human-associated habitat; material: faeces | place: Denmark | collected 2008/2010
GCGCTTTTGGCTTAGCAGCTGCCGCACCTCGCTCGCCGTATCGGCACTTAGAATTGTGCTGTATTGCCCTTATTCCAAAATCAGCGCCGCGGCTTCGCGCAATCCCTTTACAACCGGTGCGCCCGTTTCCCTCAATTTTTCCGGCGGCTGGTGGCCGCCGGACTGCAAAACGCAGCGCACGCCCAGCGCCTGTGCAACCTCATAGTCGTGTACGGAATCGCCGATCATGACGGCGCGTGCCGGGTCAAAGCCGTTTTCCTTTAAATAGGCCAGCCCGACCTCGACCTTGCTCTTGGCGTAGATGTCGCCCAGACCCAGCAGACGGTCAAAATAGCCCGTCACGCCGCGCTCGTCGGTCTGACGCCGCAGTGTGTCCAGATTGCTGGCCGACAGAATGACCTGCCGCAGCCCCGCGGCCTTAAACGCCTCCAGCGCGTCAATGGCGCCGTCTGCCAGCGGGCAGGCCGCACTGGCGGGGACGTAGTCCTCCATGTATTTTTCGGCCAGCTCTGCAAAGCTGTGCTTTGTAAAGTCAAACCCCGCGCGGACGTAATATTCCTCGATGGGAAAGCCAAAAATAGCCCGGTACCGCTCGTGGTCATACCGCTGCGGGTAGCCGAATCCTGCCAGCAGACGGTTGAGCGCGTCCACGCAGAGATCGACATCATCGAGCAGGGTACCGTTCCAATCCCACAAAATCAGTTCCGGGCACATAGATGTTACCTCGTTATTCTTCTGTAAAAATTTTGTTCAGACCCGCGTTGCTTTCGATCAGCTTGACGAGCGCCACACCCAGAATCGTGCAGCTGATGAGCTCGCCAATGCCGACAGTAACGGCATTGAACACCGCCAGCATCGCCGTGGGTGCGCCGTCCGAGAAGAAGAAGGTGATCTCGAACGCGCCGACAATGATCATATTAAAGGCAACGGGCGGCAGGGATGCCGGAATGGCCAGCCCTTTCACGCGGATGTCGCGCAGCTTGTAGGTCACAAGGCAGGCCAGCAGGGTCGCCAGCGTGCCGAACACCACGTCAACGACGACGGTGGAGCCGAGCAGATTTGCCAAAAAGCAGCCCAGCGTGACGCCGACGATATACTCGGCGCCGAACACCGGCAGCAGGCAGAGGGCCTCGGCCACGCGGACCTGCACCGCGCCGTAGCTGAACGGGGCCAGCACAAGGCAGACGACCACATAGACAGCCGCAATGACAGCGCAGCGCACAAGGCGACGGACGGACAGATTTTTCATATTCATACAATACTCCGGCGGATAGATTTTGACCACGCGCAAGACCGCCAGCCTTGCGGGGTTTGCGCTGCCGACCAGCAGCCGGCAGCGGAGCCTAAAATCCTAAGTTGCTCAACAAACCTAAATTATAACAAAACCCGCAGGCCGTTGCAAGACCTGCGGGGAAAATTTGTGGTAGATTCTGCGCATATTGTGCTGATATGGTATAATGCATCGGAGTATATTATCGATTTTCTGAAAATCATAGTTCCCTAATAGCTCTTGGTATGGTATAATGGCCTGGCAGACGCGTACACGGCTTTGCATGTCATAGTTCCCTAATAGCTCTTGGTATGGTATAATTTGGCTATGGGGCTGTCCACTAAATCAATCGTCATAGTTCCCTAATAGCTCTTGGTATGGTATAATTTCTAAACAATGTAGCAGTTGCTAATACAGGTCATAGTTCCCTAATAGCTCTTGGTATGGTATAATTAACCTCATCATTTTGGACGAATACCAGAAGTCATAGTTCCCTAATAGCTCTTGGTATGGTATAATTCAAGACGCGTTCATCGGCGCTGTGATGCTGGTCATAGTTCCCTAATAGCTCTTGGTATGGTATAATTAACATCCATGCTGGTGCTGCCATTGAAGCGTCATAGTTCCCTAATAGCTCTTGGTATGGTATAATGGCCTAAAGGCGTTTGCCTCCAAGCCACAGGTCATAGTTCCCTAATAGCTCTTGGTATGGTATAATCATAAGGCGGGAAATATCGTTGATGCGGCCGTCATAGTTCCCTAATAGCTCTTGGTATGGTATAATTGTAACAAGCGGAAAAGGCAGGGTGATTGAGTCATAGTTCCCTAATAGCTCTTGGTATGGTATAATCAGCCCGGGAGAATGCGGACACACAGCTTCGTCATAGTTCCCTAATAGCTCTTGGTATGGTATAATTGACAAGAAGCGCTCCACCAAGAAACGAAAGTCATAGTTCCCTAATAGCTCTTGGTATGGTATAATCGTGTCACCGATCAGAGTCACCGCGGGTTAGTCATAGTTCCCTAATAGCTCTTGGTATGGTATAATATATGCCATTCAGGACGCCCCCCGGATGGCGTCATAGTTCCCTAATAGCTCTTGGTATGGTATAATAGGCTATGCAAAAAGCGCATCGGATTGCGGTCCGATGCGCTTTTTGTTTTAGAAAAAACTCAACTGTTCACATACAAAAGGGGCTTCTTCCGGCTGATAATTTCCCAGAAGAATCTGAATAGACTGGTACTGCTTTTCTGTAACGACAAGCAGGCGAATGGAGCCGTTTGGCGGCAAGGATGCCCTCAAACGGCTTTCGTGTTTCTGCACGGCGTCGTTGCCGTTGCACACCCTCGCGTACACAGAGAATTGCAGCATGTGGTATCCGTCCTTCAGCAAAAAATTCCGGAACGCCGTCGCATGCCGCCTTTCAGTCTTTGTCTGCACAGGCAGGTCAAAAAAGACAATCATCCGCATAAATTTACTCATAGCTATGCTGCTTGTATTCAAGCAATTTGGGTAACAGCAGGGCTTGTCCACGCAGACCTTGCACCAGGCGTTCCATTGCATAGGCAACGCTGTGGTGCTGCCCGCCGGAAAGAATATCCGCATTCAACAGGTTTACAAGCTTTCCCTTCAGTATGGGTGTCAATGCTGCATCCTCGGCCACATTTGCTGCCACGTACAAATCCGCCACGGGCCGGAACGGCTCCATCAGGTCATCCGCCAGATTAAATTGGTTCAGCTCGCTGTCATGGTGCAGTCCCAGGCACGGCTGAAAACCATACACCGTCAGGCAGCGCGCCATATAGCCCCGCAAAATCGCGTAGGCATAATTCAGTGCAGCATTTCGCGTATCTTCATTGCGGCGGGTGTAGCCCTCACCAAATAAAGCCGGAAAGTAGTACGCTGCGGCGCTTGCCTCTACGTTATCTTTGTCGCCGCTCGTCACAGCCTTGGCACGCCCGAATAGAAACGCCGCCTCCTGTGTTTTGCCGCAAAGTGCAAGACACTCCGCTTGGTTTTGAATTTTTGCTGTCACTACCTGCTGCCACATCCGTTTTTTTGCCGGCAGGGTCAATTCCATCTGCCAGCGCAGTACTCCCAGCTGACGGCTGTGCTGTGCAAACGGCAGCGAGATGCCGCACGGCAGATGTGTTTCATCGCACCAGAAAGTCACCACACCGTTTTGTGCCAACGCCGCCATAGCCGCTGTTGTGATCGTGCTTTGGCGGCTTTCCAGTACAATGGCACTGATGTCTTCGATGGGCACAGAGTGAACTTCTTCCGTTTCAATCAACAGCTGCTCATTTTTGCAGCGGATGCGCGCAGGGTTCACGATCATCAGACAGCGGTAGGACATAATTCACCTCCGTTGGGCAGGGAAGGTTTGCCGTTTTTCTTTTTTCACCGGGGTATAATTGCCAAGGACATCGACCTGATATTTCTGAACCTTTTGCAAGGTCTTAAAGCCAAGACCGTCTGCAATATATGCATCATCATGCGTAGTTACCGTGATGGCACCCGTCGAAATATTTCCGCCTTCAAAGTATGCCAGTATTTTGTTCACCGGCATTTCCTTTTCCAGTGTACTATCTCTGTTTTGCACCTTGAATTTCATAAGGCGTTTGCTTTCAATGCGTACAAGGTCATGCTGGCAAAGTGAGAACAAGAAGTTTTCTTCGTCCATTTCCTTCCACTCTGCATAGCTTTTTCCCTGTACAACCGCTTTATTGGGCAATTCCAATTTCACCGTATCTGCCACATAGATCGGCACCCAGTAATAGCCGTCGCCCGGCACAAAATAGACATCCATGCGTACCATCGTGTCGTTATCAGCCACACCCTTTCCACCATGAACCGGAACTGTACTGGTCACTTTATCGCAAATCTTCACTTTTTGAACTCGTGCCCCGGGTGTGCCATCCGCGCGCGGCTTGTAAAACGGTTCTGCAAACGCTTTCTTCCCATCCCCGCCAAAGGCAAGCAATCTGGCCTTCAGTGCATTGTACAGCAATGTATCGCTGCTGCGGTTAAAGTAGCCCGCAATTTCACCGTCCTTATCCAATTTCAGTTCGGTGATATTCCTACGCTGTACAACGTGAGTATCGTCCAGGCGACTTTTTATTGTTTCCTTGTGTGCCGCGCCTGTCACCTTATGGCGCGGCATCCGCGATACAAACACAGGCTGAATAGACGAAATATCCACCGTCGCATAATAGACCGGGTTGATCTGCATCAAATTTTCCTGCGGGCAGGCTGACAATCGCTGCGTCAGCTCATCACGGAAGTGCGGCCAAGGTTCAGGGAAGTGCTCATTACGCACCGCCGTCGTCTCTGCACGCTTGCAAAAGTCAGATACCCGCTTTATCATCCCCTGTGTCGTACAGGCAATCACCGCCGCGTCCGCTGCATGGTGCAGATCGCCGTCGGCACGCACCTTGCTAAGACCCCAGCGCTTGCGCAAAAACGCCGTAACGGCGCCATTTACCGCAACGACCCGCCGTTTGCCTGCCCCGGAACAGTCTGCAAACGCAAGATGATTGCGGATATAGTTCAGCATAAAAGCCGCAATATACTGCGTATCCTGCAGGTTGCGCTGGATATAGCCCTTGCCGTCCTCCTCGCTCAGCCTTTCCTTCAATAGGTTCTGGCGCTTGCGGAAATTCTTTACGTTTGCTTTGGTGTACACAATAAAGTCGTCCCGTCGTTTTCCCTGCAGGTATTGCAGCGGCAGACGGTTTCCCTTCTGGCGGTTCTCCGATGCCAGCACCAGCACCTTATTTGTGCGGCGGTCATCAAAGCTTATGCTATAAGGGACGATATGGTCTACCTCGGCATAGCCGGAGACTGTAATAACCTTGTCCAGCTCCAACGGCTGTATCGAATACGCACAGTGCCCGTCCTGCTCTTTCCACAGACGATATTTTACAAGGTCCTGCCCGGTAACGGTGCGTCCCGGAAAAAGCTCATTCAGCTCTTTCATCAGGCGTTCATTTTCCGCACTGTTATCCCGCATCGCCTTGTCCAACTCGCTGCGCTGCTGGAAGTTCTTATTCATCTCTCTTGCCAGCTCCAGATGGATACTGACCGGACTTTCGCCCTGCTCGCGGATGATCGCATTGACGACCTTGATCGTCTGTGCCACTGCACGGCGCACCACCGGGCTTGTAATATCCTCCATTTCCTCCGTTGAGGCCGGCAGGAACTGCGCTTTTTCGCCGTTTTGCCTTCCCTGAAAATCATATCCGGCTGCCTGGCAGGCATCGTTATAGTTCATGCCCTGTTCCAGATAGGGGATCAGCTTGCGGCACGCCTTGACCGAAATGTGTCCATATCCCGCAAAGCTGGGCAGCGTCAGCAGTGCTTCTATTTCCAGCGGTTCAAACTCCGCCTGTTTCAATGCCTTGCGCAGCTTATCCTCGTTTTCCGGGTTCGTCAGCGCAGCTCCGGCGGCATCCAGCTGCTCGCGGCTGATATTGCGGATATGATCCTTCCGCAGGGTATTCAGCGCCTTACGCATCTTGTGGTAGCAAGGGAGTGCCGTTATTTTTTCTTTCTTTTCGCAGGCTTCTGCCGTCTGCTCCCCGCGATACCGCACCATGTTGAACCGTGCTTCTTCCGGCAGTGCCAACGCCTTGCGGACCCGGGCAAAATCCAGCTTGTCCGTCTGGCTGCACACAGAAAGCAGTACCTGTCGCTCTGCCGGTGTCAGCGTGCGGCTGGTTCCGTTTTCCGCAATGCGGATATGATTGATTTTTTGCAGCAGCGTAAAATATTCAAACGAGAAGGCCGCCTTGGCTGCCCGCTGTTCGCTCTTTCCCTCCAGCGTGCAGGTGCCGACCCTGTTGCTGCCGCTATACGGGCTGCCTTTGCCCGGACCTTCCGCAAAGGAGCGCTGGCGTGTCAGAATACAAAGGTACTCTGCCTCCATCTCCGGCGAAGCCCATGTCGCACCGTATTGACGCTGTGCTGCAAAAACCAGTCTGGCCTCGTCTATGATTTGGTCGCGTTTGACGGTGGAAAGATAATTTTCCGCTTTGTTGCGCTTGTGCTCTGCAAACACAGGGTCGCGGTACATCATCTCACCGACAGTACGGTACCGGTTTGCCTCCATACGTCGGGTGTTCGCGTCAATTGCCTGCAGCAGCTTACCGTCTTTTTGTGCATCGTCTGCCTTGCGGTTACTGCGAAAGCCCCTGCGCTGCATCAGGTGCAGCAGTATACGGGCAAAATCCAGTGCTGTCACCGGGCCATCCAACGCCTGAACACGCAGCGCATAGACATCCGGCAGATGCCCCGCTTGCACAGCCTGCTCTATTTCCGCCTTACCGGGCAGACCGTTTTTCTCCATCAGCTCGTACAGATCCGCCTTGCGCAGGCTGCGGCGGCGCAGCCTGCGGCGGGCGCTGCGGGCCTCACGGCGCGGGGCAGCAAGGCTGTCGCCTGTTTTGGGTTGTTCGGCCTTATCAAATATGCGTGAGCCACATCGGATCAGACCATAGGGCTCCGCGTTTTCATTCAGTGCCACCACCGCCCAGCCGACGGACGCAATGCCAATATCCAGACCAATTCCATAGGGATGCTTCATTTTTTTGCACATCCTTTCACTTTTCTACTATCATAGCGCATTATGGCATTATTTGGCAACTGACAATTTAAACGAAATTTAGGCAAAAAAGATGACGCCCTGCCAAATAGCAGGGCGTCAGAGCTTTACGGTCCTATGACCTTATCATAGCAACCATAATAGTTCTTGGTATGGTATAAGAACTGTCTGTATTATACTACATTGTCAGGCAAAGTGCAAGACCTTACCTATGCTGCCGAAAAATATTACGGCAACTCCGGCGCATAAGCCTCGAGATTGCGGGGCTTGCCCTCGTAGACGATGGCAATGCCGTCGGGGCCGGTGTTGGCGCTGACAACGCCGCCGAGCTGGAACACGATCAGCGGTGCATGGCCAAACGCCTTTTTGCACAGCTTGACCAGCTCGTCACGCTTGGCGGTGCTGGACGTGTAGGCCACCATGTAGGGCGTGTCCTTCATCGAATCGACGCGGCTCTCCACCCATTTGATCATGGCTACGGGCACGGCGGCGTCGCCGCGGACCTTGCTCTCTACCTTGGAGACGCCCGCATTCAGGCTGATGATGGGGCGGATGCCCAGCAGGTCGCCGACCACAGCGGCGGCGGCGCTGACGCGGCCCGACTTCTTCATCTGCTTCAGGCTGTAGGCGGCCAGACAGATCTCAACGCAGTCCAGCTTCTTCTTTAGCTCGGCCACGCAGGAGGCCAGCTCACCGCCGTTGCGCACCTTGCGGGCGCACTCGCAGAAATACCAGCCGTAGGGCATCGAGTAGGTGTGGCTGTCGATGACCTGAATCTTCATCGTGTAGCCGGGGCGCTCCTCCTCCAGCAGCTCCATGGCCTTGACGGCGTTGTTGTAGGTGCTGGAGCCGCCCGCGTTGATGCTCAGATACACCAGGTCGGTGTAGCCCTCGTCCGCATAGCGGGCGTAAATATCGCAGAACTGCAGCTGGGTGATGGCGGCGGTGGTGGGCACGCCCTGGGCGTCGCGCATCATCTGGTAAAACTGGTCGTTGGTAAAGTCCTTGCGCTCCATATACTCCACACCGTCAAGGTTGATGGGGAAGCCTACGACCTCGATGCCGTACTTATCCGCAAGCTCCTGCGGAATGTCGGAACAGGAATCTGTCAGAAAACCTATCTTGCTCATTTTACATCCTCACTCCATTCGTATCGGGTCAACTGCCCGTGGGTCTCCAAACCGGCAAAATCCCATTGACGCAATGCTTCGTACACGCCCACTGCCACCGCGTTGGACAGGTTCAGGCATCGCTCGCCCCTGCGCATCGGCATACGCACGCAGTCGGCCTCATGCGCGGCCAGCAGTTCCTCGGGCAGGCCGGCATCCTCGCGCCCAAAGACGAGATACGCGCCGTCGGGGTAGGTCACATCCACATGGCGGCGCGGGCCCTTGGACGTGAAGTAGAAAAACGGACCACTGTTTTTGGCAAAAAAGTCCGCCTGATCTTGATAATATGTTATATCAAGCTGGTGCCAATAGTCAAGCCCGGCGCGCTTTAATTTTTTGTCGTCGATGGTAAAGCCCATCGGGCCGACTATATGCAGCCGCGCTCCCGTCACCGCGCAGGTCCGCGCGATATTGCCGGAGTTCTGCGGGATCTGCGGCTCGACCAGTACAATGTTTAAGGTTGGCATAAATTTACAAGTCCTCGTTCTATAACTTTAGCCCTCCCTTGGGGGCGGGTGGCGCCGCAGCGCCGGGTGAGGGGCCGGGCGGCACGCCGTTCATGGGTCGGCTCCCGGCCACCCCTCCGGCCTTCGGCCACCTCCCCTCTAAGGGAGGCTTTTCACGGCGTTATCAATCACACGGCATACGCCCTCAAAATGCTGCATCACATCCAGATTGGAAAACCGCAGCACCCTGATTCCGAAGCCCTCCAGATATTCCGTGCGCTGTGCATCGTGCAGCTGTCCCGCCGCTTCATAATGCTGGCTGCCGTCCCGCCTTTACCGCCAGCCCTGCCGCATCGCAATAAAAATCCAGAATATAACGTCCTACAACCTTCTGCCGTACAAAGCGCGCCGAATATCCGCGCAGAAAATCATACCACAGATGGCGTTCCTCCCGCGTCATACTTTTTCGCAGCGCTCGGGCGTTTTCAAGGACATCCTTGTCTCGCGGCAGTCTCATGGTCTTACTCCTGCCGCAGTTTCGGCAGGGCGTTCTCCAGCCAGACGCCCAGCCGCTCGTCGGCCCCCCCCGGCGGCTGCCCGGCGCAGGCCGCCGCTGCCTGTACGGCAGCCTGGGGGACGTTGCCCCGCAAAATGCGCCCGACGAGCACGGCGGCAAAAATATCGCCCGTGCCGTGGAACATCCGCGGCTGCAGCGGCGTTTTTACGGCATAGCCCTCGCCGCCGCGGGCCGCGCCCACACAGCCTATGTAGCGTCCGCCGCCGATGCCCGTCACGCCGGTCACAACGACCTGCGGCGCTACGCGGGTCAGCCGGGCCGCCTGTGCGGCGGCCTGCTCGGCACTGCCCACACCGGGCAGCGGGTCGCCCAGCAGCAGCGCGGCCTCGGTCACATTGGGGACGATCAGATCCGCCTTGCTGCACAAACTATACATGGCGGGCACCATGTCGGCCCCCAGACCGCTGTACAGCCGCCCTCCGTCGCCCAGCACCGGGTCCACGACCTTGAACGCGCGGGGCCACAGCTCAAACGCCTGTTCTACGAGCTTTGCCTGCGCGGCGTCCGCCAGATAGCCCGAGTAGATGCAGTCAAATTTTACGCCCAGCCGATGATAATGTTCCAGTGCCGCGGGGCCGTAGCCGGGGTTGGCCAGCTTAGCCGGGGTGCCTAAGCCCCCCGTGTGGGTGGACAGCACCGCCGTAGGCAGTGCCACGGTCTGCACGCCCAGCGTCGAGAGCACCGGCACGATGACCGACAGCGCCGCCCGGCCAAAGCCCGGCAGGTCATGGATGGCTAATACGGTTTTCGGCGCGTTGGTCATGCTGCGGCCTCCCTCTGCATTTTTTGAGTTCTCATTGATTCTACCATAAAACCCACCGCAAAAAAAGCCGTATTCGGGCGATTGTTCCGTTTTGTTTGGTTTTTGGGCAAAGAGAACAAAAACCGCCCGCGTCTCCGCGAGCGATTCATTCTGTTTCATGGTTATCATCCACAAAAAAGCCCCTGCTGATTGGTTCAGCAGGGGAGATTTCGCAAAGTTGATACTTTTACAGCACGCGCACGCGGATGGCGGGTTCAATCGCACCCAGCTTGACGGCGAGGTCGTCGGTGACATTGCCCGTCACGTCCAGCAGGGTATAGGCGACATCCTTTTTGCCCTTGTTCACCATGTTTTCAATGTTCAGGTGCGCTTCGGTCAAAATGCTCGTGATGGCCGAGATCGCGCCCGGAGCGTTCTTGTGGATGATGCAGATGCGGCGGCCTCCTACACGCGGCTGGCTGACATCCGGCAGGTTGACGCTGTGGGCGATGTTGCCGTTTTTCAGGTAGTCGCTCAGCTCGGCGGCGGCCATCACGGCGCAGTTCGTCTCGCTTTCCGGCGTGCTGGCACCCAGATGCGGCGTGCAGCAGACGCCCTTGATGCCCAGCAGCTCCTCGGTGGGGAAGTCGCAGAAATACTGCGCGACCTTGCCGCTGTTCAGTGCGTCGAGCAGTGCGGCGTTGTCCACCAGCTCACCGCGGGCAAAGTTCAGCACGCGCACGCCGTCTTTGCACATCGCCAGCGTCTGGGCGTTGATTGTGTGGCGGGTCGTAGGCAGGTAGGGGACATGGATGGTCAGGTAGTCGCAGCGGGGCAACATATCGCCCAGCGTGACACAGTGCTGCACGCTGCGGGACAGGCTCCACGCAGCATCGATGGAAATATACGGGTCATAGCCCAAAACCTCCATGCCCAGCGCGACGGCGGCGTTGGCCACGCGCGCACCGATGGCACCCAACCCGATGGCGCCCAGCGTCTTACCGCGCAGCTCGGGACCGACGAAGGCCTTTTTTCCCTTCTCCACGTCCTTGGCAATCGTGTCGCGGCCCTTGAGGGTCTGCGCCCAGTTCACGGCGTCCACCAGATTGCGGCTGCCCGCGACCAGCGCACCGACGACGAGCTCGGCCACGGCGTTGGCGTTGGCGCCCGGCGTGTTGAACACGACGATGCCCTTGTTCGTGCAGTCCTCCACGGGAATGTTGTTCGTACCGGCACCTGCACGGGCGATGGCCAGCAGGCTGTCGGGCAGCGGGGCAGCGTGCATATCGGCGCTGCGCACCAGAATGCCCTGCGGTGCAGCGGCCTCGTTGTCGATCTCAAACTGGTTGGCGGGCAGCTTGGCCAGACCCACCGGCGAAATGGCGTTCAATGTTTTGATGGTATACATATATCGTTACTCCCTGTTCCCCTTATTTTGCGCCGTAGGGGCCGGGCATGCCCGGCCCTCAGCCTTACGCAGTGACCCTCTCACGGGTGGCTGCCACAGTGCCGCGGGCCGGACACACCCGACCCCTGCTGTGCAGCAGCTCAATGCTCCCTGCGGAACTTCTCCATAAAGTCGACCAGCTTGTCGATGCCCTCGGCAGGCATGGCGTTGTAGATGGACGCACGCATACCGCCCACCAGACGGTGACCCTTCAGGTTGACGAAGCCTGCCTCGGTGGCCGCGGCACAGAACGCCTTGTCGGTGTCGGCGTCGGGGCTGGTGAAGGTCACATTCATCATGCTGCGGTACTTTTTCTCAACGGGATTCTTGTAGAATTCCTGCCCGTCGAGGTAATCGTACAGCACCTTGGCCTTGGCGGCGTTGCGCTTCTGCATGTTCTCCAGGCCGCCGATCTCGTTCTCAAGGTAGTTCATGACGAGGCCGGTCATGTAGATGCACCAGCATGGCGGGGTGTTGTACATGCTGTCGGCGTTCAGCAGGGTCGTGTAGTTCATCATCGTGGGGATCTTGTCGGGGGTCAGGCCCTTGGCGGCCTTGCCCAGCAGGTCGTCACGCACGATGGCCACAGCCATACCGGCAGGGGCAATGTTCTTCTGCACGCCGAAGTAGATGACGCCGTACTTGCTGACGTCCACCGGCTCGGAGCAGATCATCGAGCTCATATCTGCTACCAGAGGGATACCGTCCACCTGCGGTACATCGACATATTTTGTGCCGAAAATCGTGTTGTTCTGGCAGATGTGGATATAGCTGGCGTTCGGGTCATAGTCGACGGCCGCGACGTCGGGGATGTAGGTAAAGTTCTTGTCCTTGCTGCTGGCGGCAATGCGGGCCGTGCCGAACTTAGCGGCCTCCTCGGCTGCCTTCTTGCTGAAGTTGCCGGTCACAAGATAATCCGCCGTGCCGGTGGTCATAAAATTCAGCGGTACCATCGCAAACTGCTGGGTCGCGCCGCCCTGGAAAAAGCCCACCTTATAATTGTCGGGAATGTTCAGTACCCGGCGCATGGCGGCCTCGGTGTTGGTGATGATCTCGTCAAACCATTTACTGCGGTGGCTCATCTCCATCACGCTCATGCCGGAGCCGTGGTAGTCCAGCAGCTCTGCCTGTGCGGTTTTCAGAACAGCCTCTGGCAGCATCGAAGGGCCGGCGCTGAAATTGTAAACTCTAGCCATCTTTATTTCCTCCTACAGTAAATCAAATGCGACCCGTCGGCGGCGGATCGCATCTGCCGCGCCGTTGCGGTATGCCAATATTATAGGAGCTTTGCCCCCCTGCGGGCAAGCGGACAAAATACCGAAAAAAGCCGAAAATCGGGGATGTGTTTTTGTATTGTGACTAATTGTTTTTGTACCGGAAACGCTTTATGAGACATTTGTAAAAGATATTTGCCGTCATTGTCAAATTTCGGGCATAAAATTTGTGCAATATTTTGTCTTGCATTTATATCTACCACAGATGTAAAATATATTCAGTTCTTATTACCACATTTGTAAAACATCGAGCTTATTTCTTCCTCGCTCTGTAGGGGCCGCACATGTGCGGCCCGCAGCCTTCCCACAGACTACCGTCTGCCTTGCACCTGCGGGCCGGGCATGCCCGGCCCCTACAGGCACTACATATTATAAAAGGAGTTCATCATGGAACAGCTTTCCCGCAGTGAAGAACAGGTCATGGCCGCGCTCTGGGCCTGCAGCCGCGCCGCCACCAGGCGCGAGATCGCGTCACACCTGCCGCCCGAATGCCGCTGGGCAGACTCGACGCTGCTCAATTTCCTGCTGCGGCTCGAGAAGAAAAACTTCGTCCGCACCGAGAAGCAGGGCAATAAAAATCTGTACACGCCGCTGGTCCGCCGCCTGACCTACTGCGGCGCGGTCAGTCAGGCGCATCTGCAGACGCTCTACGGCGGTGACATCCGCGCCATGGGGTGCGCCCTGGCCGACACAGGCCGCATGACCTATGCCGACACCGAGCGTCTGCTCCGCTGGCTGACCGAGTACCAGGCCGCGAACCCGGAGTATGACTATGAGTAGCTCCAAGCCCGCCCCTCTTCAGTCCGCTTTGCGGACAGCTGCCCCCGCGGGGAAAGCCAAATCCGGCTGCATCTCGCACATATCCTGCCAGAACCGCTTGGGCACATGGCTCATCTGGGCCTTTTCGTCGCGGCGCTGCTCGATGGTCAACGCCTTAAAGAACCGTTTCCACATCCGCTGCCAGTCGAGCTCTGTCTCGTCGGTGCCGGGAATATAGCGCTCCATCGCCAGATAGCGCACCTGGCCGTCCCGGTGCAGCAGGGCCGTGCCGTGGGCCGCGTCATAAATCAGGAAGTTCTCATCGGGCAGGCGGCTGCAAAAATGTCCGCGCAGCAGCGGCAAAATCCGGTGCTTCGGGTGGATGACCGCGCCGAGCATCCCGTCCCGCTCCTCAAAGCGGATGAACTCGATCAGCCTGCAGGCCTCGTTGTCAACAGCCCGCTCCAGGGCAAACGCCGCGGCGGCGTCCGGGGCGCCAAGCATCTGTGCGGCGCGCGGCCCCTGCGCAAAGCAGAGCCGCACAAACCGCAGCAGTGTCAGGTCCTTGCCGGGGTCGGTGCAGAGAAAGCCCGTCGTCACGCGGTCCTTCACCTCGCGGCCAAGCCGGTCCAGCCCTGCCGCGACCCGCCGCGCGTGCTGCTCGTCGGTAAAAATCTGCCGCGTGCCGAAGAAATTCAGCTGTCCCTCCTCGGGCGGGCAGACCTCGGCGGGGATCTCCTTCCGGGCGTAGCTCTCGAACACGCAGCACAAAAAGCCCGCAAAGCTGCCGTCATAGCAGTAGGCTGTGTCGGTCACATGCGCTTCGTAAGACATTGCAGTGCCTCCTGCCGCACCGTCCGGGCGGCCACGTCCGCCGCCATGCCGCGTGCCTCCAGCCTTTGCACAGCCGGGGCAGCGTCGGGCAGGGCCTTGGGTACAAAATCGTCCAGCGAAAGCTGTTGCATCCCCACGCTGAACGCCTTGGGGTCAAGCAGCGCCCCCGCGATCTCCGCGCGGCTGCCGCGGGCCGCTGCCTTGCCCTTGCAGGTAATGAAATACTGTGCCCGCTTAAGCACGACTCCAATGCGCTTGAGCTCTGCCATGCCGAGGCTTTGCACCCGGCGCGCCTCGACAATGCGCAGCGCGCTCTTGGGGCCGATGCCCGGCACCCGCAGCAGCTCGGCACGGCTGGCCGTGTTGACCTCCACGGGGAAAAACTCCGGGTGGCGCACGGCCCAGGTGCACTTGGGGTCCAGATAGGGGTCAAAATTCGGCTCGTCCTCGGTCAGCAGCTCCCGCGCCGAAAAATGGTAGTATCGCAGCAGCCAGTCCGCCTGATACAGACGGTGCTCCCGCAGCAGGGGAGGGGCCGTGTGCAGTGCGGGCAGGCGGCGATCCTCCACCACCGGCAGATAGGCCGAGTAAAACACGCGCTTCAGCGAGTATTTCCTGTAGAGTCCCTCGGTCAGGTCCATGATATGGCGGTCTGTCTCCGGCGTCGCCCCGATGATCATTTGGGTGCTCTGCCCCGCCGGCGCAAACGGCTTGGCCCCGCGGTAGAGCACCATCTCCTTTTTGCTCTGCGCACTCTGCACTGCGATCTGCCCCATGGGGCGCAGGATCGCAGTTTTCTTTTTGTCGGGGGCCAGCGTGGTCAGGCTCGTCTCGCTGGGCAGCTCGATATTGACCGACAGGCGGTCCGCCAGCCGCCCGATCTTTTCGACCAGCATCGGGTCCGCGCCGGGGATCGTCTTGGCGTGGATGTAGCCGTTAAAATGGTACTCCTCCCGCAGGATGCGCAGAGCCTCGATCATCAGCTCCATCGTGCGGTCCGGCGTGCCCAGCACAGCGCTGGACAGAAACAGCCCTTCAATATAATTGCGGCGGTAAAAGCCGATGGTCAGCTCCGCCAGCTCCCGCGGGGTGAAGGTCGCGCGGGGTCTGTCGTTGGAGCGGCGGTTGACGCAGTAGCTGCAATCGTAGCTGCACACGTTGGAGTAGAGCACCTTCAGGAGGGAGACGCACCGCCCGTCCGCCGTGAAGGCGTGGCAGATGCCCGCCGCCGCACTGCTGCCCAGTGCACCGTGCCGTCCGGGGCGATCCACCCCGCTGGAGGTACAGGCTACATCATATTTGGCGCTGTCCGCCAGGATTTCCAGTTTTTCCGCAAGGTCCATCGCACCTGCCTCCTGAAAAAAGGGTATAAAAAATACAGCCCGCCGCATATCCTTGTTCTGCAAGGTGTGCCGCGGGCAGCATTTTTGTAAATTTCTTCTGTTTTAGGGTTGAAAGTCCAAATTATGGGACTTACAGTATGCTATAATTGAACTTGTAAGGCAGCCTTACCACTTGGCCTTGGTCTCCACGACCTTGCCGGCAATATACAGGTGGTCGAGCTCCTCGCCCTTGATGACCATCTCCTCATAGGCCGGGTTGAAGGGGTGCAGGATGACCGAGTTGCCGCGCTGGATGTACTTTTTCAGCGTGCCCTCGCCGTCTGCCCCATAGACCAGAACGCCGAGATCGCCGTTGTCTAGCGTGTTCTGGCGGTGTACAAGCGCCAGGTCACCGTCAGAGATGCGCGGTTCCATGCTGTCGCCCTTGACGACGAGGAAGAAGTAGTTTTCCGGGTCCTTGACACAGGCATACTCCTTGCCGTAGTCCTCCTCAAACGCGAGGGCCCCGTATCCGGCGCGCACCGTGCCCACGACGGGGATCTGGGACTCCGTATAGCGGCTGAAGGCGTTGCGGCCCACAGCGGACGCCGCGCCCGACTCCTTGCGCAGACCCAGCAGAACGTCGGTGGGGGTATCCAGTATCTCCGCCAGACGCGCCACGGTCTGCGGATCCGGGGTGGAACGCCCGGTCTCCCACTTGCCAACAGCCTGCTGCGTTACCCCCAGCATCCTGGACACCTCGGCCTGGCTGTATCGTTTGGCCTTGCGGGCCTCTTTCAAGCGCTCTGCAAACATCGGGAAAACTCCTTTATATAAAGTAGGGTAAAACCACATCTTGTAGACGATCCCATTTCTTTAGCTTCATTATACAACCGTCTGTGGTTTTTGTAAAGAGTTTTTTGCAATTATTTTCAAAAATAAGTTGTAAAAACATATTGACAACAACCTACAGATGTATTATAGTTAAGACAACAAACGGAACGCTGTTATCCGTTGTTGAATTTGCGGCAGTCGGCCATTGCGGGGCCGGCTCCTTTGGAGGTAACGGTATGAACTGGGAACTCATCAAGCACAAATTTTGCAGGCTCGTGGTAACGGCGTCCCTCCTGCTGGACGGCGTTATGGTGAGCGCCGCGGCCTCCGGCACCATGCCGCTGTGGGCTGCACTGCTGGGACTTTTTGCTGCGGTTGTCATGCTCAACGCAGCTTGCGGCATCCTGCTGGGCACCCCGGCAGCGGAGCCGCGCAGGGCCGTACCTGCCCGCACCAGCCGCCCCGCCGTACAACTGTGCGTTGTGCGCGGCGGGCACGCTGCCTGAATATGCCTACCCCTATTTGTTGTGAATCTTATAACTGCGGCAAGCCCCGCGCAGCCTTGGCCGCGCGGGGCTT
>OGPW01001383.1_pt1 | contig 16562 bp, 15 predicted proteins | sample 1553061 | NCBI WGS metagenome assembly OGPW01 (sample SAMEA2580292, study PRJEB22360) | human gut metagenome | biome: human gut; feature: human-associated habitat; material: faeces | place: Denmark | collected 2008/2010
TTCTATATATTTTATTGCTTATTATTTGTATTAAAATCATTGAGTAATTTCTTCTTTTTCAGCAAAGAATTCACTCAGATTTTTGATGAAGTTACTCATTCACCGCAACTTTAAGTGACCCTGCACTTGCATAAGTTGCATGCACACCGGGCAAATGTTACGGTACTTCTGAAATTTTGACAAATCCCTTTTGTATAGAATTTATTTTCATTCAATTTCTATATTGTCTTTTTATACTTACAATGTTAAAATATATTCAGAAAGTTTTATCTAAGGCTTATGGGCTCTGTATTTTCAGCATTTCTTCATACAATCAATGTCCCTGTTGAAAAAAATCAATGACCTTACAGACCACATTACAAGGAGGCAGTTTAATATGATGTTTGATTCTTTTAAAGCATATGATGTACAGGAGACTAGACGCGTCAGTCGAGAAGAAGGCGAACAACTCTACTTAATTAAACAAATTATCAAAAAAATCATTAAAAATATTTCTGTTTCTCAGATAGCTACAGATTTGATGGAACCACTTGACACTATCCAGCCAATCTATGACCTTGCCATGAAGCAGGCACCTGATTTTGATGCTGAGAAAATTTTAGCTCAGTTAATTCCAAAGACTACTGAATCTTTGTCTAAATAGCAAAATGGTAAAAAAACACCATGCTTCTTTTTTCCGAAACATGGTGTTTTTCACTGGTATATTCTTATAATCTCTATCTAATTCTTCACAATATTTGAATTTCTATACACGGACAACAATATTCCCATATAAAAGTAAGTAATCATCATGGTCATATTTCCATGAGATAAAAATGGCATATAATTTCCGCTAATCGGATAAAGTCCTACATTTACTCCAATATAGAACAGTGACTGTAAAATCAAAAATATTACACAGCCGATGCTGAGCATATATCCCAGGCGATTCTTCTGTTTTACCGCCATTCGAAGCAATAGTGCCATAAATACCGCAAATACTACAACCAGAAAAACTCCTTTTACATTTCCAAAATAATGGAACAGGTATGTCCAGATATAATCATTTCTTGCATAATTATAAAGCGTGACAGCTTCTACTTCTGTGGCACCATTATATGGATCCGTTACTTCTATTTTTCCAGAAGACTGCGACTCATGCCATTTACTTGAATTTGAATCTTTTGCAGCATTTGCTACGTCTGCAACCGCACCTCTTGTATAATCCCAGTGTTCTCCGGTAATTAAAGCTTCCAGTCGATGTACCTGATAATCTGTAACGAAACGTCCATTACCCCAAAATGTTATTCCGGACATCAGTATCAGGCAGATTCCAATCACACCCCACATCTTGGTCAAAAATTTCTTTTTATTTTCTCCAAACCAGCCCTTACAGACCGCCACATGCAGTAAGACCAGCCCTGTAATTCCGGTAACAACTGCAGATGACATAAATGGTATCATCAAATCGGTAAGTACTGATATTCCAAGACACACGGTACTAATGATCAGTCCTTTCGTTCCTTTTCTGCGGAAATGATAAATTGTCCCTGCGTAAAAGGGAATGACCAGATAGGACAATAACATCTGAACTATACTTCTGCCATTGACCGTCGGTCCAATCCACATTGTTTCATCAAAAAAGATCTTACTAACTATGGAAAAGACTGCCGGTATCTGCATGACTGCCCAAATTGGAAATGACCACTTTACTAATATAGAATAATCCAAATAACAGATTCCTAACATGACCGCAATTCCTATTAACATTGCACTCCAAATTCCGCCATACAAAAAGTTATCTTTAAAGGCTTCCAGTGTACTCATATTCATTGTTGGAAAAGACGAAGTAACTACCGCCTGTAGGATCAGTCCCATAATACTAATAACTAAAATCGCCATCAGAACTGTCCATTCCATCTTCGGACGGTGCACCCGGTCAAGCTTCACGCCTGCCTCCACTGGATCTCCCATCTCTACTACAGCCATCGACTCGGCTTCTTCTTCACCTAATCCATGAGCCATGAAATCCTGTTTCTGGTCTTCAATATGTGCTTCTACTTCCTCCGCAACCATGGTTCGCGCACGCTTTGTCCGAATCTGTTCCGTCAAAGATTTCAAATATTCCTGTCTATCCAAAGCATACACCTCCCAAAACATTTCTCACTGCTCCGGCGTATTCTTTCCATTCTTTTTCTTTTGCACGGAGCTGCTTCTTTCCTTCTCTTGTTATGGAATAATACTTTCTTGTCTTTCCACCCGCTTCCTGCTCGTAAGACTTTACAAACTCCTTTTCCTCCAGTCCATGAAGGAGCGGATATAATGTTCCTGCTTTTAACTCAAATACATTCTCTGACTTCTCCCTCAAAGTCTCGATCATCTCATAACCATACATGTCTTTCTCTTCCAGAAGCTTAAGAATCAACATCATCGTGCTTCCGGACACCAGGCTTTTATCTACTGCCATTTTATACCTCCCCTTTCTTTTTCAATTCAGAATCTTTTTAATCAGTTCTGATTTTTGCATTCATATCTACCCTGCCGACACATCTTATCCGATATAACTGATATAAATTGACTTTCATCATTAAAACAATGTTTTATATCGATAATCGATATATCGGTTATCTACATAGTATATCGACAATCGATATATGTCAAGCATTTTCTGTAGATATGTGCAAGATAGTGCAAAGATATATGCAAAGAAGCAGCCGTTTTCACGACTGCTCCTGAACTTCCATATGCGTCTGATGCCTAAATCAGGAAATCTTATTCAATGACGATTTCAAACTCGTCCCCAACTTCCTTTGATGTTGGTTTCTTTCCCTGACTCTTTGCATATTTTTCAACATTTTCTTTCTGTACCGGCTCACTTACCAATACTTTAATTGGACCTTTTTCATTCTTCAGAGCCTCTGCTGTCAGCATGATCGGCTCTGGGCAGGAAAGTCCTCTTGCATCTACTTCTACCATATCTATATACTCCTTTCAGACATTATTTTCAGCTATTCTGTTGTAATTATTTCATCTGAATTTCTTTCTGTTCTTATTTCTTAGCTGTCTCTCTCTTACATGTAAATGCGATGATGAACAGAACTACGATGCAAAGAATACATGCAACTTTTCCGTTAGTTGGAACTGCTCCGGCTACAACAGCTTTTGTCTCCGGGTTAAGTGCTGTTCCACTTGCTGCAAGTCCGAAGTTGTGGCAGATTGCTGCTCCTACGAACATTCCGATTACAGTGACTCCTGAATCAGAAGATCCCTGTCCTGCAAGGATTAACTGACGAAGCGGGCATCCACCTGCAAGAACTGCTGCAAATCCAACTGTATACATACCAAGGATATTCCACAAGTGTTCAGAATGTGCAATAACTCCTGGTGTGTTAAATCCTACTACAAATTTTCCTGTTGCAATATTGAAGATCAGCATTACAACGAAAAGTCCGCCAATAACAGATAATAAATCAAAGTTCTTCATAATAATGACATCACGGATTCCACCTGCAAAGCACATTCTTGATTTCTGAGCCATAGCTCCGAAGATCAGGCCTCCTACAAGAGACATAATGATTGGTGCGTGTAAACTTCCCGGACCAGCCGCACTTACTTTCAAAAGTGATGTGCATGTTGCAAGGATCAAAATTCCAACAACGATGACCGGAAGTACTGCTCCACTTGCTTTTGTTGTTGCCTGTGCTCTTCCAAGGCTGAATCCCTGTTTCAGAGCAAATACACCAGTTGCTACTCCAAGAATAAATCCGATAAGTGCTACCCATGCATTTAAATCACCGGCTGACATACGAAGTACCATACGAAGTGGGCATCCCAGGAATACGAGTGCTCCAATCATAATGATTACACCAAGTACAAAACGAATCATCGGTGAAGATCCACCTGTAGAGCGGAATTCTTTTGTCGCAATTGAAATAATAAATGCACCAAGAACCAGACCGATAATCTCTGGTCTTGCATACATTACTGCTTCAGCCTGATGCATCCCCATTGCACCAGCTGTATCACGGATAAAACATGCGATACAGAATGCCATATTTGCCGGGTTACCAAAATATGCAAGACATGCTGCTACAAGTCCGCATATCACACCTGCCAACGCAAGTGTTTTCTTTGAGCCTGTTAAATTCATTTTTTTCCTCCTCCAATAACATAACTCTCGTCTTTAGATTACAACTTCTATTTTAGTTTCTTTTTTTCGACACGTCCAATTGATAAATGCATTAAATCCCTTATATTTATTGTTAATGTTTATACATATTGCATATCATATTAATAGGATTAGTGCTTATATTTTTTCTGTTTTTTCTTTATTTTTCTTGTATTTACTATTTTCTTCCTGTTTCTTCATTTATACAGCTCTCTGTTTTTATACATTTCCGATGCATATTTTGCATATTAAAAAGATTTTTCCATTTTTTTCTTGCATATTTATGAATTTAGGTGTATAGTATGATTTGCGATTGCAAATAAGATATTTTCTTATTAGAATAGAAAGTAAATGATACATTAGGAGGATTTCGAAAATGAAAGAAAAAGTCGTATTAGCATATTCAGGCGGACTGGACACAACTGCTGTTATTCCGTGGTTAAAAGAGACATTTGGCTATGATGTAATCTGCTGCTGCATTAACTGTGGACAGGGCGAGGAGTTAGATGGTCTGGAAGAAAGAGCAAAGATGGCTGGTGCTTCCAAATTATACATCGAGGATATCATTGATGATTTCTGCGACAACTACATCATGCCTTGTGTAAAGGCTCATGCAGTATATGAGAATAAATATTTACTCGGAACAGCTATGGCTCGTCCGGCAATTGCTAAGAAATTAGTTGAAATTGCAAGAAAAGAAGGTGCTGTAGCAATCTGCCACGGTGCTACTGGTAAAGGAAATGACCAGATTCGTTTTGAGCTTGGTATCACAGCGCTTGCTCCAGACATCAAGATCATTGCTCCTTGGAGAATGACAGATCTCTGGAAGATGGAATCCCGTGAGGATGAGATTGCTTACTGTAAAGCACATGGTATCGACCTTCCATTTGATGCCAGCCACAGCTACAGCCGTGACCGTAACTTATGGCACATCAGCCATGAAGGTCTTGAGCTTGAGGATCCTTCCTGCGAGCCAAACTATGAGCATCTGCTCGTACTTGGTGTTACACCAGAAAAAGCTCCAGATGCGGGTGAATATGTAACCATGACATTTGAAAAAGGTGTACCAACAAGTATAAACGGACAGCAGATGAAGGTATCTGAGATTATCATGAAGCTTAATGAGCTCGGTGCTAAGCACGGAATCGGTATCTGCGACATCGTAGAGAACCGTGTTGTAGGTATGAAATCCCGTGGTGTATATGAGACACCTGGCGGAACAATCCTTTACGAGGCACATCAGCAGTTAGAGGAATTAGTTCTTGACCGTGCTACGACAGAAGTTAAGAAAGATATGGGAAATAAACTTTCTCAGGTTGTTTATGAAGGGAAATGGTTTACACCACTTCGCGAGGCAATCCAGGCATTTGTTGAGTCAACTCAGGAGTACGTAACAGGAGAAGTGAAATTCAAACTTTACAAAGGTAACATCATCAAAGCCGGAACAACTTCACCGTACTCACTTTACAATGAGTCTCTTGCAAGCTTCACAACTGGTGACCTTTATGACCACCACGACGCTGACGGATTTATCAATCTGTTCGGACTGCCGCTTAAGGTTCGCGCTATGAAGCTTCAGGAAGTAAAGAGCAATAAGAAATAATTCTTGAAACCATAATTAAAATAATCATAAAAAATAGTGTGTAGATTATCTTTGCAATGACCTACACACTATTTTTATTTAAGAATGCTTTTTCTATCTTCGGAATATCTTCGCTACGCCTGTCACTGCTGCCCCGATTACTACATACACATCTGCCAGGTTCGCGGTGAGTCTTCGAAGTCTGCTGTTTTTCCACTGGATTCCGATATAATCAATGACTTTTCCACGAATCAGTCTGTCATAGGTATTGCTGATTGCACCGGCTGTCAGAAATACCATGCCGAATTTTCTGAGCCATTTTCCTTTTTTGAGAAAGAGCCATGCATCATAAATTGCAAGCCCGGCACACAAGATACCAGATGTCTTTCTCACCAGCTCCGGCTTCTTATCCAGTGTATTAAAACAGAAGCCTTTATTATAAACCTTCCGGAGCACAACTTTGTCCAGAATTGTCTCCCGTTCTTCCTCTTCTTCAAAATTCTCCTCAATGTACTGCTTAATGCCCATGTCCACGCACACCAGCACAACGAGAAGTCCTCCTGCTGCCATCAATAACATCTGCTATACCTCCTGAATCTTGCGTATCTCCTCCTGGCACTGTACTGCTTCTTCCTCTCTCTTTTCGATTGATTCGCACAGGGCAATGTACTCTAAGTCCGCCACTTCTCCTGCTTTGAATTTTTCATAAATCTTCTTTCCGATTTCGATGTAATCCCTTTCATTGGCACGATCCAGAGAACGAATCTGGCTTTTGATACGTTGCACTTCCAGGGTATCTTCCGTCTTCTTTCCAAAGTCCTCTGCTACATCTGAAATTTTCTTTCCTAACTGCTCAAAAAAGTCTGCCATATTGTACCTCTCCCATCTGTTATAATCTTCTCAATCTGTCCAGCGATTGATACAGGTCCATCGTTCCATAGCCCCACTGTCGATTCGGGAATTCTGAAAATGTGTTCTGCTGTGCTCCTAATATGATAATATTTGCCACCTGACTTGTGGTAACTCCTGCCGGAATCGGCTGGTTCAAAATCCATTCCATGATCATCGCACAGGCTCCGGCTGTGATTCCCGTTGCCACACTGGAACCGCTTCGCCTTACAAATGTTCCATTTACCCCTGCTCCCAAAACCTGGACTCCTGGAACTGCAAAATCAGGTTTTATTCTCTTGTCTCTAGTATAACCTCTGCCAGAATTAATATCAACACTCTTATCTGCTCCCCTGTAATAAGCAACCGTGATTGGATCATCGGTATTCGCAGGCTCTGTCAATGTCACGTCCGGACTTGCTTCCAGAAAATATACATTTCCATCGAGAAATTCCCGTACCGGAAGCCAGATGTGAAACTCTCCATCTGCACGCCCCAGCGACTGTACTCCTATCTTCCAGATACCCTGTGCCGGATGATCGAATTTTAGAAACAAAAGCTGGGATCTTCCGTCCCGCAAAAGCAACCGGTATTCCACATCCACAACCGTCTGCTCAAATGGAAATGTAAGCTGATAGCGATTCCCCTGCCGAATGGAAATCACCGGACTTCTCTCCCCAGACGGAGATATAAGATACGCTGTCACAATATTGGGAATGGTCCCCCATAATTCTGCTACAAATCCCGTATTTCCACTTTCGACACGCATTTCCACTTCCTGAACCTCTCCTACCTGATTCAGTTTTCCCTGAAAATGATGTCGTTCATTTGCCTCATTTCCTCCTCCGATAACCACGCATCGATCTACCAGTCTGGAATAGCTTCCGAGAATCCGCGACAAACTGGACATTCCATTATGTCCGCCAAGATTCGTTCCAAGAGCCACACACATAACAAGGGGCTTCTGTTTTTTCAGTGCCAGAAGATGCAGATACCGAAGTCCCTGCATAACATCCGTCTCCTGATAACACACCGCCTTCTGTCGTATTCCATAAAATTTTCGCAGATAATCTTTCGCTTCTTTTAACTTCACTACTGCAATTTCAGCCTCTGATGCCGCCCCGGAAAATCCTTCCTGGATATTTTCTCCACCTGCTGCCACACTTGCTAAAAATGTACCATGTCCATTTTCATCGCTTACTGGCACAATTTCCTTTGGGTTGTCACTTTTCAGTGCCTGATTAATCTGATTATTCGTATACTCACTTCCATATGTAAATGTATCCGGTGGCTGACCGTTCTGGTCAGTCTGATCCCATATCGCCGTGATTCGACTGCTTCCATCTATGTTTCGAAAGATTTCATTTTCATAGTCTATTCCTGTATCCAAAAATCCAATCATAATTCCTTTTCCTCGAAGATTAAGACCCGGGTAATTCTGAAGCGCACTGATTCCTGTCTCATTCATAGCTTCCATATCCAACAGTGCATAGCAATTTGGAATGCTGTTATAACCATAAGCCGCAATGCTTAGTTCTTCCACTAGACTTTGATCCACATATGCTACACGATAGCCAAAGCCAAGGCTCTGCACACAAATCTGGCTCTTGGGATAGACCAGTTCCTGATCTAACCGGTAATTCGGGATAATAAAATCCCGAAAATCCTGAGAGAGGATTTTTTCACGGCATGAAGTATCTCCTTTCTCTTCCTCCTTCTGCTGTGTTGCTATCACTCTCTCCTTTAAAACATTGCTTTTTGTATTTTTTCGTGTCTTTAGCAATGTATTTATTTCTCCATAACTATCATTCATAAAAAAGAAAACACCTCGTATACTTTTCATATGTATATGAGATGTTTTCTTATTTTATTATTGGGCATTATCTTCTATATTTTTATAACTGCCTTACTATCTATGCCTGACTTTCTAATCTCGGTACTTCCTGCCCTCTCAGCGTGATAATCGGACCACCAGTATTTTCTATGTACTCCTGTGTGATCGTCACTTGACCGATGCTGTCATCTTTCGGGATTTCATACATGATATCCAGCATAAATTCTTCGATAATCGCACGAAGGGCTCTCGCTCCTGTATCCTTCTCCATTGCCTTTTTCGCAATTGCACGTAATGCACCTTCTGTGAAATCGAGCTTCACTTCATCCAGTGCAAGAAGTTTCTGATACTGCTTCAGAATTGCATTTTTTGGCTCCTCCAGGATCTTCACATACATATCTTCTGTGAGTCCCTGTAATGTAAAGACTACCGGAAGTCGTCCCAGGAACTCCGGGATCATACCAAAGTTTCTAAGATCTTCTGTTGTTACTTTCTCAAGAATCTTCTTATCATGATCATATTTATCTTTCAGATCTGCGCCAAATCCAATTGCAGACTGCTTTGTAAGTCTCTCTTTGATGATGCCGTCCAGATCCGGAAATGCTCCTCCACAGATAAATAAAATGTTCTTTGTATTGACTGTTGTGAGCGGAACCATCGCATTTTTACTGTTAGCTCCAACCGGAACTTCCACTTCGCTTCCTTCTAAAAGCTTCAGCATTCCCTGCTGTACGGACTCTCCACTGACATCACGCTGACTCGCATTTTTCTTTTTTGCAATCTTATCAATCTCATCAATAAAAATGATTCCCTGTTCTGCTTTTTCCACATCGTTATCCGCTGCTGCCAGAAGCTTGGATACAACGCTTTCGATATCATCTCCAATATAACCTGCTTCCGTCAGAGATGTAGCATCTGTAATCGCAAGCGGCACATCCAGAATTCTTGCCAGCGTCTTGACAAGATAGGTCTTACCGGAACCTGTAGGTCCAATCATCAGCATGTTAGATTTCTCAATCTCAATGTCGTCCATGGAATCCGTTGCCACACGCTTGTAATGGTTGTATACAGCAACAGACATCACTTTCTTGGCATATTCCTGTCCGACTACATACTCGTCCAGGCTCGCCTTGATCTTATGCGGTGCCGGAAGGTTATGAATGTCAACGAGCGGCGTTGCCTTCTCGCCTTCTTTTTTCTTCTTCACGCGCTGCTGCTTTGGAATCTGCTGGCTCATATCATCAATATTTAAGAACTGAACTCCCGGCATATTCATAAGCTGGCTATAATCAATCGCACCACCGAAGTTCATATTATTCATAGCATCAAAACTCTTTTGCATACAGTCATTGCACACACACATATTGTTCGGAAGATTGATCATCTTTCCAGCCACACTCTCTGGTCTGTGGCAGACAAAGCAGACTTTCTCATATTCATCATCGTTATGATTGTCATTGCTATTATTATCGTTGTTATCAATTGTATCTACATAATCCTGTTCAGACATGGTTCTTTCCCTTCTTTCCTACTTTTGTTCCTCTACCATCTTAATGAACTGCTCCTCCGAAATAATCGGAACTCCCAGTTCGTTTGCTTTTTTATTCTTTGATGAAGTCGATGTCACATCATTATTGATTAGGTAATTTGTTTTGGAAGTGACAGATCCCGTAACTTTTCCTCCCAGGCTCTCAATCAGTTCCTTGACCTCTCCTCTGTTTGCAAAATGTTCCACACTCCCGGTAATAACAAAGTTCACTCCGGCAAAGATCTGTTGACTCTCTGATTCTTCTTCCTTTGGAATCTCAAGCTCTGCAATCAGTCGCTTTAAGCTTTCTACATGCTTCTCATCCTGAAAATAAGTTACAAATGCGCCGGCAAGTACTTCGCCTACTCCCTGAATCTCTGCAAGTTCTTCTGCAGTAGCATGGATCATACGATCCACATCACCGGAAAATTCTCTGCAGATGACCTTCGCATTTGCAAGACCAATTCCCGGAATTCCAAGTGCATAGATAACTTTCGGAAGTGTCGTCACTTTTGCTTTCTCCACATTTGCGATCAGGTTCTTGTAGGATTTTTCTCCAAAACCTTCCATAGTCTGAATCTCTTCCTGCCATTTACCCAAATGGAAAATGTCTGTGAATTCCTTTATAAATCCACGGTCAATGAACTTCTCCAACGTTGCCTCTGACAATCCCTCAATATTCAAAGCATCACGGCTCGCAAAGAGTGCAAATGCTTTGACATGCTTTGCCTGACATTCCGGATTGGTACAATACAGTGCTTTTGCATTGCTGACCTGGCGAATCTCTGTCTTGCCCCCACAGACCGGACAGACTTTTGGAATATCTTTCACACCACTTCTTGTCAGATTCTGTGCAATCTGCGGAATGATCATATTGGCCTTATAAACTTCAATCTCATCCCCCACACCAAGTTCCAGTTCTTCCATAATACTGATGTTGTGGACACTAGCACGGCTCACTGTCGTTCCCTCCAGCTCCACCGGTTCAAAGATAGCGACCGGATTGATGAGTCCTGTTCTAGATGGACTCCACTCAATCTCCAGAAGCTTTGTCTGGCGAATCTCATCAGCCCATTTAAATGCAAATGAATCTCGTGGAAACTTAGACGTCCGCCCCAGTGATCTTCCATACGCTATATCATCATATACTAACACAAGTCCGTCGGACGGGAAATCGTTCTCGGCAATTTTTTCTGAAAATTTAATAACTTCCGCCTCTACTGTGTCTCTTATTACTTCGTGGTATTCTACTACTTCAAACCCCTGCTCTTTCAGCCATTCCATCTGACAGGCTCTGGAATTGTGGAAATCCACATCTTTTGCACTGACCAGTGTAAATGCATAGAATTTTACATTTCTTTTTGCTGTAATCTCACTGTTCAGCTGGCGTACAGAACCACTGCAGAGATTACGCGGATTTTTATATTTGGCTTCTGCTTCCTGGATCTGTTCATTAATCTTCTCAAAATCTTTATAGCCGATCACTGCTTCGCCGCGCAGTATCAGCTCACCTTGATAGCTGATCTGAAGCGGTACATTTTTAAAGACTTTTGCATTGTTTGTGATGACCTCGCCTACTTCTCCATTTCCACGGGTGACTGCCTTAAAAAGATGTCCGCCCCGGTAAGTCAGAACAATGGTAAGTCCGTCCATTTTCCAGGACATCAGTGCCTTCTGATCTCCCACAAAATTCTTTAATTCCTCTACATCTTTCGTCTTGTCCAAAGAAAGCATTGGGCTTTCATGCCGTTCTTTTGGGAGTTCACTGACCACTTCATATCCGACTCGCACCGTCGGACTGTTGGAAAGTGTGATCCCAAGCTCACGCTCCAGTTCCTGAAGTTCATCATAAAGCTTGTCGTACTCATAGTTGCTCATGATTTCTTCTGCGTCTTGATAATATGCTTTTGATGCTTTATTCAAAAGCTCCACCAGTTCCTTCATGCGTTCCTGCCTGTTCATATAACTTCTTTAACTCCTGTCCTTCTATTTTTCGCACTGCTCCACTCTTTAAGCTTCCCAGTTCTACATTCATAATTCTTATTCTTACAAGCTTTGTCACTTTATATCCAAGTGCTTCGCACATTCTCCGGATCTGACGGTTCAGCCCCTGTGTCAGAATAATGGAAAATGTGTACTTTCCAATCTGCTTTACCTCACACGGTCTTGTTACCGCATCCAGATTCTTTTCCACGTCCTGTATATGCACACCCTCTGACATCTGCCGCACAAATTCTGAAGTGATTTCTTTATCCACGCGGACATGATATTCCTTTTCATGATGATATCTCGCCCGCATCATACTGTTGATCAGTTCTCCGTCATTTGTCATAATAAGAAGGCCTTCTGAATCTTTATCCAGTCTTCCTGCATAGGTCACCCGCACCGGATAATGCAGGAAACGTATGATATTATTTTTCACTTTCATATCCCCGGTACACACGATACCTGCCGGTTTGTTGACTGCCAGAACAACCTTCTGTTCTGCACCCTGGATCACTTTTTCCCCGACACAGATTTTCTGCTCCTCTGACACTTTCATGCCCGGTACAGCCCGTACGCCATCCACCGTCACACGTCCCGCCTCTATGAGACGGTCTGCCTCTCTTCTGGAGCAGATACCTGCCTCACTGAGGTATTTATTTAATCTTATCATTTACTAACACTCCAATTACTTTGCAGTTCCTATTCTGCCTTATCCGTTGTCAAAATACTACTCAGCTTGTCATCCTGTACAAAATTATTGCAATCGTACAAAAACAGCACACTTGTAATTTTATTCTTATCTAACAGATCCGACACATGCTTCTGATAATAATCTGCATCTACCACGATGATCTCCCTGTAATATGGAATTAAAAATGGAATCATACAGTCTGCAAAGGAATCCTTCACCAGAAGCAGCCGGTCCGTGCTGTCTGCTGTCGTGCGGATATCTATTTTATCATAATCTCCACCGAGAAATACTTCATACGCATCAGGTTCGTCCAGTTTTGTACGGTCATAAAGCTCTGCTGTCTTTATGCCCTCAGACTCATAACTTGCCACCATCTGCGTGTTGTCGGAAGCATTTTCCGTTAAATATGCGTATATCGGTTCACGGTATCCGCTTTCAAATCCACTTGTTCGGGAAAGATTTCCACTGAAATCACCGGTCACTACATAAGGTTTTAAAGCCGGTGCTTTCGAAGTGTCAAGCCCCAGATCTGAAGCAATCTGCTGCCATACAAGACTAGCTCCAAGCGTTGTCCAGCGGGAATCTGTGTGGTAATAAATTTCCTTATCTTTATTCGCATTTAGAACACCTTGTGCATCAATCCAGTTCACACTGTCTCCAAGCATGCTCTGAATCTGTGCAATCTGCACTGTCTGATCTTCCACCGGAGCATAAGAAGGAAGCTTATCTGCCCATACATTTGCAGCATCCGGAATCAGTGCCATATACATCGGCACATCGGAATAATCCTCGGCAAGCGCTGTAATCGCGTCCACATTTGCCTGAACCTTCTTTTCGTCCAGCTTATTGATATCCGCCAGAAGATACTGGTTCTTTCCTCGGTACACACCGTTCACGTCCCGTCTTCCAAGAACTGTATCCAGTTTCGCCTGGGTATCTTTCACCGTCTCTTTGAAAAACGTCCTTCCTGCTCCTGTCACATTCACAAGACACAGGATCATGATCACGGCTGCGAATACAAATACTGCACTTCTGCCTCGCTCCAAACGTTTTTTATTTTTTTCTTTTTTATCTTTCTTTCCAAATACCAGAATCTTCTTCCAGATAAGATTCGGAAGTGGTGTACTTGCAAGAAATGCCACTACAAGAACGAACACATTTCCAAGGAAAAGATATCTTCCCATGATACCAACCACATCGCCTCCGCCAAATCCAAACATCACTTTCAGATAACCAAATGACGCTGCCGGTGTTTTACCGAAGAAAAATACCCAGCCAAGTGCTGTAAAAAACCATGTATAAATCTGTCCAAGCACAGGTGGTAATCTCTTTAAAAATGGCAGTGCATAACGCTCCACGATCTGCCAGAATGCAAGGTAGATACCCCAGAGCAATCCACCTGTGACCGTTACCTGCCACGGTGCATTCTTCCACATACCTGCATACCAAAGTCCCATCAGAATTCCGGATACAAGTGTTCCAAGCCAGCCGCCCCAGAGTGGTTCACAGATGTAATCCCAGAACCATGCAAAAACAGAGCTGTTAAAACGGCGTACAAATGTTGTTATGTTACGTGCTACATCTGGATAGCGGAAATTTTTCTTCACATCAAATCCAAGCATTCTGCAAAGTCCCACCGCCATATCACAGTATCCGCTGAACGCAAAGTAAATCTGGAACATGAAGGTTGCACATCCCAGCCATGCACCAAACACAGACAACTCGCCTGCCTTCAAAGACATGATCTTGGTGAATGAATCTGCCAGGTAATCTGCAATGATAACTTTCTTTGCAAAACCACATACAAATAAAACAATTCCTTCGCCAGCCTTTGCCCAGGACAATTTGCGAGTCTTTAATTCCTTTCGGATCTGCGGATATTTTACGACCGGTCCTGCCAGGAACAACGGAAACATTGCTATGTAAACTGCAAAATCCAGAATACTTTTCTGAGCCTTTACATTTCCCCGGTGAATCTCAATCAGATAAGAAAGCACCTGTAAGATACAGATTCCTATTCCGACCGGCACTTCCGAAATAAAGCCCACGCGTTGTCCGATAAATGCAAAGAACACATATACTATAATATTGATCAGTATGCTTCCAGCAAATAACTGCTCCGTACTCCTTCTTCTTCGCATGTAGCCTTCCATCTGAATTCCCACAGCATAATTAAACAATATAAAAAATGCCAGAACGACCAGATTGACCGGGGCTCCCCATGCAAAAAAAACTGCTCCCCCTGCAACCAGGGCAATGTCTTTTATCTTTCCCGGAAGCAGATAATACAATATGAAAATAACTGGTAAAAATACACATATAAATGCGATACTATTGAATAACATAATTTCTAAACGCTGCCTCCAGAATTTTATTAATACAAGCCTCATAATAGGCTTTTGTCATTGTACTTCCGTCCTCCCCATAATAAGAAGCGTCCGTAAGATCTGTTGTGTCTACATATTTCACTTTTTCTTCCTTACAAAGAGCCTTCAAAGCTTCATTGTATGAAGTTACATCCAGCGCGGTACTCATCTTGGACAAACTACTATCATCTGATGATGTATCACTATCACTATTGCTCTTAGAATCTGCACTGCTCTTAAAATCCGAGTTGTCAGTTGTATCTTTAGCATCTGAATCTGAATCTGAATCAGTATCTGAATCGGCTGAACCTGTCGCATCACCTGTACTTGTCAGTGACAGGTATGCCGGGATACTGCATACATAAACTTTCGTATCCGGCAATGCTGCTTTCACCTGCTCAACAAAGCTTTTGTAATTCGCTGCAAATGCATCCGCTGTCTCTCCACTGACTGCTACATCTCCTCTTCCGATACAGAGGATAAGCTTCTGTGGTGCAGTCTCTGCTTCTGTTACGGCTGTCAAAAGCTCATTTAATCCGGAACCTTCCGCATCGCTGACCGTTGCTCCATCCTTTGACTTCACCTGCGACTTACTCAAGATGTCATTCTGTCTGAAGCCAAGTGCAGTACTGTCACCAAGCACAATGCAGCCATCCATTTTTTCTTTTGCAGACTTTGCTTTCCACGCTGCCGCCTCATCTGCTTCTGTCTGCTCTAATTCCTGAATCTTTGCATCAATCTTCTGAACATTGGCATCTTCCAGTTCTGTCAGTTTCTTTACTCCTTCTGTTGCATCCACTCGCGGATTCATCATTCGTGTTCCAATAATCAGCGCACCGATCAAAAACAAGAGGATTACCGCAACAATCGCAAAACGAAGCACTTTATCCGGCTCCATTTTTTCCTTCATTTTTTCTTTATTCTTTTCAAACATTTTCATTCTCCAATAAACAAATAAACTATGTACATCTTTAAAAAGACATACATAGTTTATTTTACTTTGTATAAGAATAAAAGTCAAATTTTATAACTGTTTTATCAGATTCACCATCTCAATTGCTGATAACGCACAATCATAACCTTTATTGCCAGCTTTACTTCCGGCACGCGCAATTGCCTGTTCAATATTTTCTGTTGTAATGATTCCAAATAAAACAGGAATACCTGTTGCAAGCTCGATCTGTGCAATTCCTTTTGCTGATTCGTTACACACCAGATCATAATGAGATGTATCTCCACGAATAACTGCACCTACACAGATGACTGCATCGTACTTTCCTGACTGCGCCATTTTCTGCGCTGTGATTGGTATTTCAAATGCTCCCGGCACCCATGCTGCTGTAATATTTTCTTCTTCTACACCATGTCTCACAAGTCCGTCAACAGCTCCGCCTAATAACTTATTGACAATAATTTCATTAAATCTGGCTGCTACGATTCCGACTTTCATTCCCTCTGGTGCTACTACTTTTCCTTCAATTACCTGAATCTGTTTCATGTTCTTCTTCCTCCTGCATTCTTTTTTATAATTGTATTTCTT
>OGPW01001387.1_pt1 | contig 16483 bp, 20 predicted proteins | sample 1553061 | NCBI WGS metagenome assembly OGPW01 (sample SAMEA2580292, study PRJEB22360) | human gut metagenome | biome: human gut; feature: human-associated habitat; material: faeces | place: Denmark | collected 2008/2010
GGAAAGCCTTTGTCCGCTGCGGCGGGGAGTCAATCCCTCAGTCGCCTTCGGCGCCAGCTCCCTTTCCGCAAGGGAGCCTTGGTTTTGTATATTATATAGTATCTCCCCCTGTGGGGGCAAGCTTGTTCTTAAAAATGGGCGCGAAAAATCCCCCCGAAGACAGCTCCGAGGGGCATTTATTTCGCAGCATTCGGCATCAGGCCAGCTTGTTCATCTTCAGTGTGATCTGGCTCTTCTTGCGGGCGGCAGCATTCTTATGAAGAATACCCTTGCCGGCAGCCTTGTCGATGGACTGAACTGCAGCCTGGTAAGCGCTATCGGCCTGCTCGCGATTGCCTTCTGCGACAGCAGCCTCGAACTTCTTCAGGGTGGTCTTCAGTGCGGACTTGTCGGCCTTGTTGCGCTCATTACGCACACCAGACACCTGAACGCGCTTCTTGGCAGACTTAATATTCGGCAAACCAAACACCTCCTCCGGTTGGAATTCGCGCCGGCGGACAAAAAATCCACCGTGCAGAATGGTATTTTAGCAAAGAATGCAAGAAATTGCAAGCATTTTTTCGAAATTTTCTGATTTTTTTGTATGACACAAAACTTTGTGGATAAAATAGGGAAAGAAAACAAGATTTAGTAAAAGGAGAGAGGCAAAATGCTCCAATACCGCACCGATCTTGCCATGGAGGCGCACGAGCTGCTCTGCGCGAGGAGCCGCGCGCAGACGCTCTCCGGCGTGGACAGCCGGACGGTTTTTCGCCGCGGGTGCAGCGTGACGAGCGTGCGCATCGACACCGAGGGCGCGTCGCGCCAGCTCGGCAAGCCCCGCGGGCGGTATGTGACGCTCGACCTCTCGCCGCTGCAAAAAAACGCGGACGATGTGCTCGAGCGCGCGTCGCGCGCCGTGGGGGCGGAGCTTCGAGCGCTGCTCGGCGAGAATGTGAAAAGCGTGCTCGTCGCGGGACTCGGCAACGCGAATATGACGCCGGACGCCATCGGGCCGAGGAGTGCGGAGCATGTGCTTGTAACGCGCCATCTGCGGCAAAACGGCGCGTTTTCCGCATTTTGCTCTGTCAGCGTGCTGACACCGGGGGTTTTGGGCCGGACGGGCATTGAGGCGATGGAGACGCTGCGCGGCACGGTGCGCGCGGTGCAGCCCGACGCGGTCATCGCGATCGACGCGCTCGCGTCCCGCTCGCTCATGCGGCTCTGCTCCACGGTGCAGCTCTCTGACACGGGCATCGTCCCAGGCAGCGGCGTGGGCAATCACAGGTGTCCCCTCAGCCGCGATACGCTCGGCGTGCCGGTCTACGCCATCGGCGTTCCCACGGTCGTCGACGCGGCCACGCTGACGCTCGACGTGCTCGAAGAGGCCGGAAAGTCGGACATCGACCCCGCCGCCCTGCGCGGCCACGAGACCGTCATGGTCACAACGCGCGACATCGACGCGCAGATCCGCGAGCTCGCCCGCGTCATCGGCTACGGCATCGACCTTGCGCTCCAGCCGCTCGATTTTTCCGAGCTCTGCGCGCTCATGGGCTGAAAATGTGCAAAATTTCCGGTGGTATTCATAATTTGTTTACAACCGATTCAAACTTTAGCCAAGATTGACTGGTATCTTAATACTTGCAAAGGGGAGCTCCCCCCGATGTGATTTTCTCCCTCCTAAAAATACACACACAACACAGCAAGAAGCCCTCGCCTCTCCCGGCGGGGGCTTCTTGTTTCCTTTTTTCTCTTTTTCGCACAAGTGCAAAGGAAGCTGCGGCACTGGTGCCGCGGGGAGAGCAGCGCTTGGCGCTGCACGGATAAAGGGGGATACTCTCTTTCTCGAAAGAGAGTATCCCCCTTACTGCGCACCCTGCGGCACGCAGGGAACAAAGTGCAGAGCACCGCGCTGCCAAAAATATTTTGCCTTTCAGCAAAGAAAAAAGAACGCCTCTTCCGAGGCGTTCTTCTTATTTTTGCGAAAGTAAAATTTACAGATACTTCTGCATGCCGTCGGTGGCGAGGGCGGGGTCGCCGGAGACGGAGATGGTGAACTTGACGCCGGTGGCGTTGCTGAAGCGCTCGAGCTCGTTCAGGAAATCGTCGGCCGCCTGGTTGCACTCGCCGCCGGTGATCTTGAACAGGTTGTCGATAAAGATGTGGGAAATATCATAATTGCCCGCGTACAGGCCGAACAGGAAGCCGCGCAGGGCCTCGTAGTTGGACAGGTCGTACTCGTAGGCAGAGATCAGACGAACGTGATAGTGCAGGTCAAAGGTCATGGTAGACTTTGCCTCGACGCAGACGACGCTGCCGTTATCCTCCTGCGCAGTGGTATTGATCATTTCGATCAGCTTCTTGGTCTTACCGGTGCCCTTTTCACCCATGATGAGTCTGACCATAGAAATCACTCCTTTCAATAGCTCCCCGCCTCTTTTGCGGGGGATGGTCTTTCTGATGGCATCAGCATAGCATAAATGAAACAAATTTGCAATGCTGAATGGAAAGTTTCAGGTTTATTCAAAAAATTCAGCGCAGGCGCTTACGCAGCTCCTCTCCCATTTCCTCGTATCCGGGCTTGCCGAGCAGCGCGAACATGTTCTTTTTATAGGCCTCCACGCCCGGCTGGTCGAAGGGGTTGACGCCGAGCAGATAGCCGCTCAGCCCGCAGGCGTATTCAAAGAAGTAAATGAGCTGGCCCATCGTGCGGGCGTTGTTCTCATCGAGGTTCAAAATGATGTTCGGCACGCCGCCCTCGACATGGGCGAGCAGCGTCCCGTCCATGGCCTGACGGTTGATGAAGTCCATCGTCTTTCCCGCAAGGAAGTTGAGCCCGTCGCCATTCGCTTCGTCAAAGGGGACGACCATCTGCTGCTCCGCGGGCGCAAAGCGCACAACGGTCTCCATCAGCATGCGCTCGCCCTGCTGGATGTACTGGCCCATCGAGTGGAGGTCGGCGGTGAAGTCGACGCTCGCGGGGAAGAGGCCCTTTTCCTCCTTGCCCTCGCTCTCGCCGTAGAGCTGCTTCCACCACTCGGCCATGAAGCGGAACGCGGGCTCGAAGCACGCGAGAAGCTCCACCTTCTTGCCCTGACGGTAGAGCTCGTGGCGCATGGCGGCGTACTGCCAGGCGGGATTGCTGTAATCGTTTTTCGAGCAGAGCGACATCATCTCCTGCGCGCCGCCCATGAGTTCATCCAGATCAACGCCCGCGACGGCGATGGGAAGAAGACCAACGGCGGTGAGCACGCTGTAGCGCCCGCCGATGTTGTCGGGCACGACGAATTCCTCGTATCCCTCCTGATCGGCGAGGGACTTGAGCGCGCCTTTGTGCGCGTCGGTCGTGGCGTAAATGCGCTTCGCGGCTTCTTCCTTGCCGTACTTCTTTTCGAGCTTTTCGCGGAAGAAGCGGAACGCGACGGCGGGCTCGGTCGTCGTGCCGGACTTCGAGATGACGTTGACGGAGAAATCGTCGTCGCCGATGAGCTCCGTCACCTCGCGCAGCGCGTCGGAGGAGAGGCCGTTGCCGATAAAGTAGATGTTCGGCGTGGACTTCTTCTTTAAGTTATAGTTCGGGGAGCAGAGGCATTCGATGACGCCGCGCGCGCCGAGATAGCTGCCGCCGATGCCGATGACGACGAGCGCCTTGGAATCGCCCTGAATCTTCTTCGCCGCGGCGAGGATGCGCGCGTACTCGCCTCTGTCATAGTCGCGCGGGAGCGTGACCCAGCCGATGAAATCAGAGCCCTTTCCGCCGCCGTTTTGCAGCCAGCCCGCCGCGCGCTCGAGACGCGGGCGCAGCGCCGCTTCATACGGCAACGAGAGAAACGATACGGCATGGGATACGTCGATAGACAGCATAAAAATGGCCTCCTGCGATCAAAAATTCTTGCTTGCATTGTAGCACACGGCAAAAAAAGAAACAAGCGCAAAGCGGGGAAAAACGGGAGGCAAACACCGCGCTGCCGTCCAGAAACCGTGAAAACTGTGGAAAGCGGCAAAAAACGATTCGCTTTACCGCTCCATCTTTGTAAAGTACGTGTATTTACTGTCACACGTTATTATGTTATCGTGTTACCACACTAAATTGAACGGCCAAGCGCCGGAACTTACAGGAGGAAGAAACGATGAAAAAATTCTTAGCCATGGCGCTTGCCGCCGTGATGGTACTGGCCCTTGCCGCCTGCGGCAGCAAGAACGACACCGCCGACGATACCGGTGATGCGCAGGACGCACAGGGCGGCGAGACGCAAAAGCTGATCGTCGGCTTTGATGCCGAGTTCCCGCCGTTCGGCTTCATCGCCGCCGACGGCACGTACGACGGCTTTGACCTCGCAATGGCCAAGGAGCTGTGCGCGCGCCTCGGCTGGGAGTACGAGGCCGTGGCCATCGACTGGAACAGCAAGGACGCCGAGCTCTCCAGCGGCACGATCAACTGCATCTGGAACGGCTTTACCTACACCGGCCGCGAAAATGACTACACGTTCTCCGACCCCTATGTGGATAACTCCATCGTGATGGTCGTGAAGGCGGACAGCGGCATCACCTCGCTCGCGGACCTCGCCGGTAAGAGCGTGATGGCGCAGGCCGCGTCCTCCGCGGTCGACGCGATCAACGAAAACGAGGACTTCAAGGCGTCGCTCAAGGAGGTCGTGGAGCTGGGCGATTACAACATGGGCTTTATGGACCTCGCCCAGGGCACGGTGGACGCCGTGGCCGCTGACCTCGGCGTTGCGCAGTATCAGATCGCGAACAACGACGGCGACTATGTCATCCTCGACGAGCCCCTCTCCACCGAGCAGTACGCCATCGGCTTCCTCAAGGGCAACACCGAGCTGCGCGACGCGGTGAACGCCGAGCTTCTCAAGATGGCCGAGGACGGCACCATGCTGGAGATCGCGCAGAAGTACGTCGATCAGGGTCTCGTGCTCGACAGCCTGTGCCTCATCAACAAGTAAAAACGTTTACCTCGGGCGACTGTAAAAACCAATTATAACTCATAGGTGCCCATCCTCTTCTCAGGGAGGGAGCGGGGGCGAAAGCCCCCGCTTTTTCCCGCTTATGACCGAATAAGGGAGAATCATTCCATGACTGTATCCACGATGCTTTCGTTATTATCCGAGGGCTTTGTCACATCGCTTTTGATCTTCGTGCTGACGCTGCTATTCTCGATGCCGCTGGGCCTTGCGGTGATGTTTGGCCGCCGCAGCAGATTGACGCCGCTGCGCGGCTTCATCAAGGCGTATATCTCCATCATGCGCGGAACGCCGCTGATGCTGCAGCTGATGGTCGTCTTCTACGGGCCGAAGCTCCTGCTTGGCGTCACGGTGCCGGGCAACTGGCGCTTCACGGCGGTCATCGTCGCGTTCGTCATCAACTACGCGGCGTATTTTGCCGAGATCTACCGCGGCGGCATCGAGTCCATCCCGCGCGGGCAGTATGAGGCCGCGCAGGTGCTCGGCTATACCAAGGCGCAGACGTTTTTCAAGATCATCCTGCCGCAGATGGTCAAGCGCGTCATCCCTGCGGTGACGAACGAGGTCATCACGCTCGTCAAGGACACGTCGCTCGCGTCCGTCATCGGCACGGTGGAGATGTTCACGCGCGCCAAGCAGATCGTTGCCTCGCCGAATACGCCGGGCATGCTGGCGCTGGTGGCGGCAGGTGTCTTCTACTATGTCTTCAACTATGTGGTCGCCTTCGCCATGGAAAAATGGGAGCAGGCGCTGCGCTATTACCGCTAAAGGGAGGGGAGAGCAATGGCAGTTTTTGAAATGCGGAACGCCAGAAAGGCGTTCGGCGCGCTCGAAGTCTTAAAGGGCGTGTCGCTCAAGGTGGAAAAAGGCGAGGTCGTGTCGATCATCGGTCCCTCGGGCGGCGGCAAGTCGACGATGCTGCGCTGCGCGACGCTGCTTGAGACCATGGACTCCGGCACGCTCGCGTATGGCGAAAACATCGCCGCGCGCGAGGAAAACGGCAAAAGCGTCTACGCCGGAAAAGCCGCGCTCGCGCAGGTGCGGCGGCAGTTCGGGCTGGTGTTCCAGCAGTTTGACCTCTTCCCGCACTACACAGTGCTGAAAAACGTCTGCGACGCGCCGATCTCGGTGCAGAAGCGCGATAGAGCCGAGGTCGAGGCCGAGGCCATGGCGCTGCTCGACAAAATGGGACTAAAAGGCAAGGAAAACGCCTATCCCTATCAGCTCTCGGGCGGGCAGCAGCAGCGCGTGGCCATTGCCCGCGCCATTGCTTAGAAGCCGGAAATCCTCTTTTCCGACGAGCCGACCTCCGCGCTCGATCCGCTTTTGACCGGCGAGGTGCTGCGCGTGATCCGATCTCTTGCCGACGAGCACATGACGATGGTCATCGTGACGCACGAGATGCCCTTTGCCCGCGCCGTGAGCGACCGCGTCGTGTTTCTGGACGGCGGCGTCATCGTGGAGCAGGGCAGCCCCGAGCAGGTCTTCGAAAACCCGCAGCAGGAGCGGACGAGAGAGTTCTTGAAATCGTACCGCGAGACGAGCAGCGCTCAGGCGTAGTAATTCACGAGCAGGTCGACGACCGCACCGTAGCTCTGCGTGCCGAGTTCATCGCCGTAGGATTTGATCATCTTATCATTGAGCGACTGGGTGACGGTGGCCGTGAGGCCCTTGTACTGCGCCCAGTAGGCGCTGTTGTAGCGCAGATCGAGCACGATCTCGTCGGGAAGCGAATCGCGAATCTGCTGCCATGCGTTGGGGTCGACGCGGTACAGCGCGTTGCCGAGGTGAATGTAGCCGAGCATCCAGCCCGCATAGTTGTAGTTTGCGTCGTCGCAGCGCGTGCAGGCGAGGACCGCAAGGAAGTTGCTCTGCTGCTCGGACGTGATGCCTCGCTGATGCGAGAGCTCGTGCACGCAGGTCGAGGCCAGCAGCATCGCGGGCGAGTCCATGTTCACGTTTGACTCGCCCGTGAACGGAAAGTAGAAGCCCGTGAAGTTCATCGCGCTCATGATCTTCGAAAAGAAAATGCCCTTGGGCTTCTGGTCCGGCATGTCGAGGAATGGAAATTCGTCGTACAGGCAGTCATACACCGTGTCGGCGTAGTTAAGAATCTCCTGCCGGTCGGCGGTGAAAAGGCCGTTTTCGTCGCGCATGATGTGCGTCGACGCCTCGGCAAGATGGTCCGCGAAATACTGCGTGACGCGCACTAAGTCTTCATACGCGACGGGCTCGGGCGAAAGGCCGCTTTTGTCGCAGAAGTCGTCCGCATAGTAGTTCGCGCCCCAGAGAAGCGAGAACGCGGCGCAGACCGTGAGAAACAAATCGAGCACGAAGAGCGCGCAGCGGTACGCGGCGCGCCCTTTTTGGCGCGACTTTATAAGATAGCGCACCATCAGCACGAGCAGCACGACCGCCGTGACCGCCGCGAGCACATACAGAAGCTCCGCGACCGAAAACGGCAGCGCCGCGCACGCGCGGCCCAGAAACTGCTCGAAGGGCAGCGTGACCGAATAGACCCAGAAATTGACGGCCGCGCGGTTTCCGCGGAAAAGATAGAAAAGCACAAGGACTGCGCCGCAGGCGAAAAGCCAGCGGTGCAGTCCTTTGTTGTCACGGTACAGGGTTTTCATGGGGAGATCAGTCCTTTTTTTCATCCGGAGAGGCGAGCGGCGCGGGGGCGAACATCGCGTCGTCCGTCACGCCCTTTTTCGTGAGGCTGCGGTTCGTGAACCAGTTCACAAGCGAGCTGATGCACGCGAAGATCGGAACGCCGAGGAACATACCCAGCACGCCGCCGAAGCCGCCGCCGACCACGATGGCCACGATGACCCAGAAGCTCGAAATGCCGGTGGATTTGCCGAGGATCTTCGGCCCCAGAATATTGCCGTCAAACTGCTGCAATGCGATGATGAAGAGAATGAAATAAAGGCACTGCTTGGGGCTGACGAGCAGGATGAGGAATGCGCTCGGAATGGCGCCGAGAAACGGGCCGAAGATCGGAATGATGTTCGTCACGCCCACGAACACCGAAATGATCGGCGTATACGGGAACTTGAAGATCGAGCAGCAGATGAAGCAGAGGATGCCGATGATGAGCGAGTCGAGCAGCTTTCCGCGCACGAAGCCGCTGAAGATACGGTCAGCCTCGGCCACGGCGCGCAGCGTGCGGCGGTACGGCGTTTCGGGCAGAATGGCGTAGAGGATCTTCTTCGACTGCTTGGCAAAGCTCTCCTTGCGCGCGAGCAGATAGACCGAGATCATCATGCCGATGAGAAGGTTCTTGAGGAAGATGACGACGCTCCAGATGCCGCCGGTCACGGCGACGATGGCGACCTGCGCCTGCGGGATGACCGTGTCGGTGACCCACTTGACGAGCTTATCGTAGTAGCCGTTGAGTGCGGAGAGCAGCTGGTCGGAGTAGATGTCGTCGGAGAAGATCGTCTGATTCTCCACAAGGCTGTTGACCCAGTTGTAGACGGTTTTATAATAGCTTTCAAAGTTGTCGGCCAGTGTCTTCGTGCTGTCGACCAGCTCGGGGATGAGGATGCTGAACATCAGGTAGATGAGGGCGATGACGCAGATCCACGTGACGAGGATGCTCAGCCCCCGGACGAGCGAGGACTTGACCTTCGGCAGCCCCTTTTGGATATACCGGTCGAAAAAGTCGACGATGGGGGCGAGAAGGTACGCGAACACAAGGCCGTAGATGACCGGCGAGAGCACGCTCATCAGCTTGTCGAAAAAGTCCAGCAGCACGCGGGACTGGAAAAACGTGTCGTAAAACATCAGCACCGCGCAGGCCGAGACGATCAGCGTTACGCCGAGGTGAAGATAGGTTTTGTTCTGCTTCATGGGCTCCCCCTTTTTTTGGGCAAAAGGCGTTAAATGACTGCTAAAAAGATACCAAAAACAGCTTACTATTTTTTGCTGGGAATTGCAACCGCTCATTTCGTGTGTTATGATAATCTTTACTCTCTGTTAATGAAGATGAACAGAACTTGACTTTTTTGGCAGAGGGTGATTTTGACCGACAGGGCGCAGGGTGCTTTGCCGGTCTGATGCTGTGAAGAGCAAACGAGGAGGAACCCATGGACGACAAAAAGCTGCTCTTTATCGTCAATCCCCGCGCGGGAAAGACCAAATCCCTCGCGCCGCTGTTTGACGCCGCCGCGATCTATTCCGAGGCGGGCTATCTCGTCTCCGTGCGCAAGACCACGCACCGCGGAGAAGCGACGGAGCTCGCCGAATCGCTCGGGCCGGAATTCGACGTCGTCGTCTGCCACGGCGGCGACGGCACGCTCAACGAAACGGTGAACGGTGTGATGCGCATTCCGCGAGAATACCGCCCGCTCGTGAGCTATCTGCCCGGCGGCAGCACGAACGACTTTGCCGCGAGCCTGAATATCTCGTCGAATCCCGCCGAGGCGGCGGCCTCTGCCATGCGCATGAAGCCGAGATCTCTCGATGTGGGCAAATTCGGCGAGCGGAACTTCGTCTATGTCGCGTCGTTCGGCGCGTTCACGAAAACGACCTACACCGTCCAGCAGGATATCAAGAATATGTTCGGGCACTTTGCCTACTTACTCGAGGGCGTCAAGAAACTCGACACGCTCTGCCCGTACCGCATGAAGATCACGGCGGACGGCGAGGTCTTCGATGGGGAATACCTCTTCGGTGCGATCAGCAATTCGACGTCGATCGCGGGGCTGATGAAGCTCTCGCCCGACGAGGTGTCGTTCGACGACGGCAAGTTCGAGCTGCTGCTCGTGCCTGTGCCGCGCACACCGGCTGCGATGCAGGCGCTCATTCTGGCGCTCGTCAACAAGGACTACTATAACTCCGAGGGGCTCATCTTCCGCCATGTCAGGCACGTGACGGCGGAGACGGCCGAGGACATCCCGTGGACGCTCGACGGCGAGTACGACCCCGGCGCGCCGCTCGTGGAGATCGAGATCGAGGAGAATGGGGTCACGATGCTATTATAACTTCAAGAAAGAGAGGCTGGCCTATAGCCACCCTCGCATAAGGGCAACATTTAAAAGAATCGTTTAGAGCAAGGCAAAAGCACAAGCGGCGCACCAGATTTGGTGCGCCGCTTGTGCTTTTATTTAGGAGCAGCAACCGATATGTGTATTTCTGAAATTTTGCCCAATATCAGTGCTCAATACCGGGTCCAGTCGGGGTTTTGTTCATGCCGGTCCAGGTCTCATAGTTTCCAGTCTTGTGCTTGAACGCGTGGGAGTTGGTGGCCTCCTGGACCGCCAGGTAGAACCAGTCGCCGGGGTTGCAGTCCGGCCAGGTGTTCATGCCTGCCGGCAGGTCACTGTTCTCCTCGGGGATGCGGTTCAACACCCGGTTGATCATGGTCATAGCCTGGGCATGGGTGATGTAGGTGTCGGGGCGGAAGGTGCCGTCCTCGAAGACCTTGATCCAGCCCAACCCGGCAACTCGCCGGATATACTACTCGGCCCAGTGTCCGCTGATGTCGGAGAAGGTCTGGGTGGTGCCGCCGGCACCGGTATCAAACCGGGCGCAGATGGCCGCAAATTGCGCGCGGGTGGTGGGGGCGTTGGGGTCAAAGGTGTCGGTGCTGCACCCCTGCACGATGCCCAGACCCGTCATGGTGGAGATGGCGGTATTTGCCCAATAGTCATCCGGAACATCGGAATAGGTATTGCTGGTCAGAAGATTGCCGTCATGCACCTCATCTTTCAAAAGCCGGAAGAAAACGGTGGCGGTCTCCGCACGGGAGATCAGTCCATTTGGGTAAACATTGCCATCATTGTGACCGACGATATAGGCAAAGTGGTCTTCGCCGTTCAGCAGCTCAGGTGTGGAGCCGCGGTAGTTCCGAACCGTCGCGCCGTTCAGGGCGTGGCCGTCCTGCGCGTCCACCTTTTCAATGGCGAAATAGAAGTAGGTGGTGGTGGAGCCGCCGCCGGAATTCTTGTTCCACTTGGCATACAAGGGGATATCCCCTGTGACAGGACTCGTAAAGTCATATTTGGTTTGGCAGGCCGCATCAGTATACTAAAGAACGGTACTCAGTGCAATGGATATTACATAAAATCTTCGCGGGACGGGTGATTGACGGGCGCGGTGCTTGACAAGGCGGCGGGGGTTGATATATCCTTTACTGATAATAAAAACAGGGGCGGTGCGCGGTACAGGGCTGCGCTTGGGTTCCTGATGGGTGTAGAAAGGACACGGCAGATGATGAAGATCGGCTTTATCGGCACAGGGAATATGGGCGGCGCGCTGGCGAGCGCGGCGGCCAGAAGCGGCGAGGTGGAGGTGCTGCTCGCCAACCGCACGAAGGCAAAGGCGGAGACGCTCGCAGAGCGCATCGGGGCCGTTGTGAGCAGCAACGAGATCATCGCGCGCGAGGCGGACCACATCTTCCTCGGCGTGAAGCCGCAGATGATCGTGGACGTGCTCAAGGGCATCGCCCCGGCGCTCAAGGAGCGCAAGAGCGCGCCGGTACTCATCAGCATGGTCACGGGACTGGACATCGCGCGCATTCAGGAGCTTGCGGGCGGGGACTATCCCGTCATCCGCATCATGCCGAACATGCCCGCCGCCGTGGGCGAGGGTGTGATCTTCTATGCGTGCAGCGGCAACTGCGGCAAGGCGCAGCAGGAGGCGTTTTTGCGCTACATGGCGCCCGCGGGCAAGCTCTTCCCGCTGGCGGAGGAGCTGCATGCCGCGGGCTCGGCGGTCGCGGGCTGCGGCCCGGCCTTTGCCGCGATCTTCTTAGAGTCGATGGCCGACGGCGGCGTCGCGTGCGGCCTGCCGCGCGCGTCGGCGATCCAGTATGCCGCGCAGATGATGCTCGGCACGGCCAAGATGGTGCTCGAGACGAACCAGCACCCGGGCGTGCTCAAGGACAGCGTTTGCTCGCCCGCGGGCTCGACGATCCAGGGCGTGCGCACGCTCGAAGAGCGCGGCATGCGCGCGGCGGTGTTAGACGCCGTGACCGTGGCCTACGAGAAAAACGTCGAGCTCAAAAAGGCGAGCGACTGAGGCTGCGGCGGAAAGGTATCTTTCCTGCGCGGCAGGCATAGTTTGCTGTGCGGGTATTTCCAGTTTTTTGCAAAAAGTGAGGAATAGATCCTATGGCAGCGATCTCTCAGCAGCTCGCAGATATCACGGTGCTCTCGATCGTGGTGCGCATCCTGCTCTCCACGTTCTGCGCGGGCACGCTCGGCTTTGAGCGCGAGCGGCACAATCAGGCGGCGGGCTTTCGGACGTATATCATCGTGAGCGATGCTTCGGCGCTCGTGATGATGACGAATATCTTTGTTGCCGGCATCGGCGAGACGGACCTTGTGCGCATGTCGGCCTCGGTCATCACGGGGCTGGGCTTTCTCGGCGCGGGCACGATCTTAGTGACGCGCAATCAGGAGGTGCGCGGCCTGACGACCGCGGCGGGCCTGTGGGCGGTCGCCATCATCGGCACGGCGTTCGGCGCGGGTTTTTACGCGGGCGGCATCATCTGCTATGCGTTCATCTTCCTTGCGATGCAAGTGCTGCGGCGCGTGGACCTTCGCATCCGCAAGACGCAGCGCGTCTCCACTGTGTATTTCGAGATGGAGAAAAAGAGCACGGTCGGCCAGATCATCCGCCAGGTAAAGGGCCACGGACACTACATTTGGGACCTGAACCTCTTCAGCGAGACGCAGGAGAAGAGCGGCGGCCCCGTGTGCGGCACGTTCACCCTCTGGGTGAACGGCAAAACGACGCTGGACGAGGAGATCCAGGCGCTTGAAGCGCTCGACGGCGTCAGCTATATGACGCTGATGTGAAAACGGAAAAGCAAAAAACGGCGCGGGAGACCGCGCCGTTTTTCTTTGCTGTGGAAAAGTCGGGGATTGCCTTATGCCGCCCTGCGGCTGCGCGCGAGGCTGACAAAATAGCAGCCTACGACAGTCAGATAGACGAGTACCGAGCCGAGGCCGCGCCCCTCCCGCAGATAAGCGCCCCAGAGCATCAGGACGCAGTATTCCTCCGCCTGCGAATTGATGGCGTAGTCGCCCATGGTGGCCAGGTAAATGAGCGCGGACAAAATCGTATAGGCGATCGTAAACGGTGTGAGATAGCTCTTTTTGCAATACAGCGTCACCCAGAGCAGAACGAGCGCGATCGCAGCACAGACGATGCTCTGGAAAAACAGCAGCGCCCCGAGGCGAGAGTCCTTTGCAAGGAGCACAAGACTGTAAAAGGTGGCGTCCCCGGTCACTTTCCGCAAGAAACCGCTGCCAGTCGTATTCTGATGTACCCAGTCGATCAGGGGCGAGCCGCCCTCGAAACCGAGGAGCGGCAGCTGCGAGCGGATCGCAAGGGTGAAAAATAGCGGAATCAAAATTGCGAGGAAGAGCGCGGCGAACAAAAGTCTTTTGCGCGACTGTGTGGATATCTGCATGGTGTTATCCTCCCTGTATGAATTTTCCACTCGGCGCTTCGCCGCCCCGGCAGAGAGCGGCGGCGAAGCATCGGCTTTTATCTCATTAGACGTAAAAAAGCGCGCATTTTCTCGCCTTTTGGAGAAAAAACTGAAAGTTCGGCGCTTCGACTAAATCCGCACGGGCTGTTCTGTGCAAAGCGGACGACGATTTTTTGCAGAAGATGGGATTTTGCACACGGGCGGCGAAAGCGCGGCGTTTGTGCCGCCTTTATACACCTTGTTAAGAAAAAGCCGCGCAGCGGGGCGGAATCCCGCCCGTTCGTCGATTGACAGGGGAAAGTGCGCGCCGTACAATGAAAATTAACACACAAAGAGAGGAAAAATCATGAAATATGTCAAGGAGTTCGGCATCATCCTCATCGTCTCGCTTGTTGGGGAGCTGCTGAATTATTTTCTGCCTCTGCCCGTTCCGGCGAGCATCTACGGCCTTGTGCTGATGTTTCTCTGCCTGATGCTCGGCGTCATCAAGCTCAGCGACGTGCACGACACGGCCTGCTTTCTCATCGAGATCATGCCCATCATGTTCATTCCGCCCGCCGTGGGGCTGATGGCTTCGTGGGACGTCATTCAGGCGAATCTTGTCGCCTATCTCATCATTGCCGCGGTGACAACGATCATCGTTATGGCCGTGTCCGGCCTTGTGACGCAGACGGTACTCAAAAAGGGCAAGAAGGGGGCGGAGAAGAAATGACATTTTTTGAACAGTCCGTCTTTTTCGGCGTCTCTGTCAGTCTTGCTGCCTACGGCATCGGCGTGCTGCTGCAAAAAAAGTTCAAGTTCGCACTCTTCAACCCGCTGCTCATCTCGGTGGTGCTGACCATTGCGGTGCTTTTGACGGCGCACATCAGCTACGACACGTTCTACGAGGGCGCGCAGTATTTGAGCTACCTGCTCACGCCCGCGACCGTGTGCCTCGCCGTGCCGCTTTATGAAAAGCTATCGCTTCTGAAGAGCAACTGGAAGGCCATCTTCGCCGGTATTCTCTCCGGCGTCATCACGACGCTTTGCAGCGTGTTTGTGATGAGCAAGCTCTTTCATCTTACACATGAGGAATACGTGACGCTTCTGCCTAAGTCCATCACGACGGCCATCGGCATGGGCGTTTCCGAAGAGCTCGGCGGCTACGTGCCGCTGACGGTCGCCATGATCATCATCACCGGCATTTTCGGCAACGTGATCGCAGTTTCGGTGTGCAGGCTTTTCCGCATCACCGACCCCATCGCCAAGGGCGTGAGCATTGGCTCGGCCGCGCACGCGCTGGGCACGGCCAAGGCGCTCGAGATCGGCGAGGTCGAGGGCGCGATGAGCAGCCTGTCCATCGTCGTGGCGGGCCTTCTTACGGTCGTCGGCGCGTCGATTTTTGCCAACCTTATGTAAAAAAAGGGGCATTCGAAAGAATGCTCCTTTTTTGCGCGGTTCCCCGCGGTGTGCGAAAAATTTGCATTTCTCAAAATGGGGATTTGACATAACGGGCAAAACATTATAATGTAGGCAGAAAAAACAGAAAAGCAGCCGGTGCGAGCATTCGTGCCGCGACTGCAAAGGATACGCATTAGGAGGCATTGCAATGAACAGAGCAGAACAGGCGGAAAAGACCACAAAGGCGCTGTACGGCGGAGCGTCCGCACTTGGCGTCACCGACCCCGAGTTTGCCGCCATCAAGGAGCGGCTCATCTACGGCGAGGTTTACGCGGAGGAAAAGCTCAGCGCCAGACTGCGCGAGCTGGTCATTTTGGTCGTGGCGACGACGAATCAGACGATGAACGAGGTCAAGCGCCACACCGCCGCGGCGCTCGCGTGCGGCGTGAAGCCTGAGGAGATCAAGGAGGCCGTCTACCACTGCGCGCCGTACATCGGCCTCGGCAAGGCGGAAAACGCCGTGAACGCGGTGAACGCCGTGTTCGCCGAAAAGGGCATCGTCCTGCCGCTCGCGAGCGGTCAGACCGTGACGGAGGAGAGCCGCCTTTTAGATGGCATTGCGGCGCAGAAGTCGATCTTCGGCGACCAGATCGACGCGATGCGCGCCGCCGCGCCGGAGAACCAGAAGAACATTCAGGACGATCTCTCCGCCTACTGCTTCGGCGATTTTTATACGAGAAAGTTTTTGCCCATCCACGAGCGCGAGCTGCTGACGTTCGCGATCCTCGCTTCTCAGGGCGGCTGCGAAGGGCAGGTCAAGGCCCATGTCGGCGGGAACGCCGCCGTCGGCAACGGGAAGGAGGTCCTGCTCGCGGCGCTCACGGTGTGCCTGCCGTATATCGGCTTCCCGCGCACGCTCAACGCGCTTTCCTGCATCAACGAGGTCCTTCCGGAAGCGAAACAGTGAGAAATTTCAATAGATAGGAGTGCAGTAGAATGAAAACCTTAGTTGCCTATTTTTCCGCCAGCGGCCAGACCGCGAAGCTTGCCAAGACCCTCGCCGGTGTGACCGGCGGCGACCTCTTCGAGATCGCGCCCGAGACGGCCTACACCGCTGCCGATTTGGACTGGATGGATAAAAAGAGCCGCAGCACCATCGAGATGAAGGACCCCGAGAGCCGCCCCGCCATCGCGGGCAAGGTCGCGGATATGGCGCAGTACGACACGGTGTTCGTGGGCTTTCCCATCTGGTGGTATCAGGCCCCGCGCATCATCGAGACGTTCCTCGAAAGCTACGACTTTTCGGGCAAGACAGTTATCCCCTTTGCCACCTCCGGCGGCAGCGGCATGGGCGGCGAGGACGTTTTGAGATCCGCTTGCTCGAAGGGGACAAAGTGGCTCCCCGGCAAGCGCCTGAGCAGCCGCGAGAGCATGGCAAGCGTGCAGAAATGGGTCGAGAGCCTGGGGCTGTAAACAAAAAAAGCGGCCCAAGTGAACCTTTAAGCCGTCTGCGGAAAAACAAAAAAACGCGCCGAGCGGCGCGTCACAAGTGTTTTCGCTGTGCGAAAACCTTGGTGCACAAGCAATTCACCTGCTTGTGCGCTGTTAAATGTCCCACGGATACCAAAACCGGCGCATTTGCGCCGTGCAAGTATTTTGGCCGGAGGTTAAAGCCTTGGCGCAGACGGAATTTACTTCC
>OGPW01001394.1_pt1 | contig 16437 bp, 17 predicted proteins | sample 1553061 | NCBI WGS metagenome assembly OGPW01 (sample SAMEA2580292, study PRJEB22360) | human gut metagenome | biome: human gut; feature: human-associated habitat; material: faeces | place: Denmark | collected 2008/2010
CTGTTGCTATAATTGCGTACATATGGCACCTCCTATTATCATTACTCGCCAACTATGGTGTCTGAAATCAGAACTTAAATACCTCGTTGTGCGGCATACTCATATATATTAACTTGCAAATTTAGATTTGTCAATAGGGTTCATCTAATTTTTTTATTTTTTCATAACAGTATTCAATAATACTTTTTCTTGTTATGATTCCAATGAATTTCTTCTGGTCATCCACAACCGGAACAAAATTCTGATTCATCGCTTTCTGAAGAAGATCCTCCATGTCAGCATCTGCCGATACAGCCTCATAATCTGCTTTTCTTGGAAAATCCTGGATAAAAATTGTCTCTGCGTCTTTCAGGTTCAGATTCGTATACTTCTTGATTCCCCAAAGGATATCTCCTTCTGTCATTGTTCCGACATATTCCCCTGCCTTATTCAGCATTGGAATGGATGCATATTTATGAAATTCCATTGTTTCCAAAACCTGACGTAATGTGCTGTAATCATAAATAAAAGCAACCTCACTCTTCGGTTTCAGAAAAAATAAAATATTCATCTCTTTTCAGCCTTTCTTGGTTTTAAATCTGTGTCAGTACGAAAATCTCATACAATGCTTTGATCGCATTTTTAAAATCATCATGACGTACACCAACGATGATATTAAGCTCACTGGATCCCTGGTCGATCATCTTGACATTAATGTGTGCGTGAGCAAGTGCAGAGAAGATTCTTCCTGCTGTTCCTCTTGTAGACTTCATTCCACGACCTACGATCGCGATCAGTGCAAGATCAGACTCAAGCTCAATGTGATCCGGATCTACCGCTTTGTGAATTCCTGCAAGAATCTGCTGTTCTTTCTCTTCAAACTTATCTTTGTGGACAAAGATTGTCATTGTATCGATTCCAGATGGCATGTGCTCAATAGAAACACCATTGTCTTCAAATACCTGAAGTACTTTACGACAGAAACCAACTTCTGAGTTCATCATCGCTTTTTCAATTGTGATCGCAGCAAATCCGTCTGTTCCGGCAATACCTGTAATAGTATATTTCGGCTGACAGCATGTTGCTTCTACGATAAGTGTTCCTTTGTCTGCCGGTGCATTTGTATTACGGATATTGATCGGGATTCCTGCTCTTCTTACCGGGAAGATCGCATCTTCATGAAGGACACTTGCGCCCATGTAAGAAAGCTCACGAAGCTCTTTATATGTAATTGTCTCAATTGATTTTGATCCTTTTACGATTCTTGGATCTGCAATCAGGAATCCTGATACATCCGTCCAGTTCTCATAAAGATCTGCATTGACTGCACGAGCCACAAGAGAACCTGTGATATCAGAACCACCTCTTGAAAATGTAACTACACGTCCTTCCTCTGTTGCTCCGTAGAATCCCGGGATAACCGCATGCTGGGATTTGCTGAGCTTTTTGGAAAGGAGTTTATTGGTCTCCTCCGCTTCCAGATTACCAGCTTTATCAAAACGGATCACAGAAGCTGCATCCACAAAATCATATCCAAGATATGCAGCCATGATCTTACCATTGAGGAACTCTCCTCTGGATGCCGCATACTGGATTCCTGCCTGTGCACGGAAATCCTCATCGATCTTCTTGAACTCCTCCTCAAGAGAAAGGCTCAGTCCGAGTCCCTTGATGATCTCATAATATCGCGCCTTGATCGCATTGATTTTCTCAGTGATATCCTCCCCTTTGGATGCTGCGTCATAACATCCATAAAGCATATCCGTCACTTTGATGTCCTCGTCAAATCTCTTTCCCGGAGCTGACGGAACTACATAACGGCGGCTCTCATCACTGCGGATGATATCGCCCACTTTCTGGAACTGCTCCGCATTTGCAAGAGAACTTCCACCGAATTTTACAACTTTTTTCATGATAACACCTCTCACCTGTAATTTCGACTTCCAGCGCCGCCTTTTCACCATTCACTGCAACGCTTTACCACAGAAACCTACGGCTATTTTATTGAATAATTTGTAATTTTGCAAGCCTTTCCGTAACATTTCTGCAAAAAAAGTCAAATTATACAAGAGAAAAGTATCTCCTGACCTGTTTCTTATGCACAGTACTGCTTCAGAATGTTCTCGAGAGCTGCAGCGCTGCTTGTGTGACAGCGGCATACCGGAATGGATTTTTTCTTTGCTTCTTCTACTGCGCAGTTTACCATTTTGTGGGAAACGGTACTGGTGAACAGGATCATCAGATCCGGCACCCCGATCTTTTTCTTCATGGCTCCTTTTTCCTTGGCAAAAACTTTCGCCTTGCATCCGAAGCCTTTGCAGATATCCTCATACTGACATACCATTCTTTCATTACCGCCTACAATTACAACGCTCATAATTCACTCTCCTTTGATCTCTGAACTTTTATATGACTGTTTCAAGGTTATTTTAAACTAACTTTACTTTTAAAATATTGAGTTAGCATTTGCTAACTCGTTTATTATAATACCATTTCACAAAAAGTTTGTCAAAGGTAATTTTAAATTCTGTCTGATTTTTTATATCCTGTGATCTCACATACTGTAAGTATGCCGTTTTTTACCTGAAAATGAACATCCATTCCTGCAAAAGGCATTCCGTATATCCTCTCCGGATCTTTCTGGTAGGCAGGCCTCGGATCCTCTCTGAGCACGCCTTCCAACGCAGTAAGCTTATCCTCCGGAATCCTTGCCTTCCATTCTTCCGGGATCTCTACCTGCAGAAAATGCTGCTCCACCTTTGTCGCAAAACCGCCCAGCGCTTCCGGATGGCAGTCTGCCGCAGGCAGATATGGCTTAATATCATAGATAGGGGTTCCGTCCATCAGGTCCGCACCGGATACGATCAGTACAGGAGCTTCTTTGCTTTCCAGATCGATCTTTTCTAGCTTCACACAGGATAAGCCTACAGGATTGGGACGGAAGGGCGATCTGGTGGCAAATACGCCCATCCTTTCATTTCCGCCCAGGCGTGGCGGACGTACTGTAGGGGACCAGTTCTCACGGATCGACTGTGAAAACTCCCACAGCAGCCAGATATGCGAAAAATCTTCCAGTCCTTTTACCGCTTCCCGTACCCGGTATTCCGGTTCAAAAACAATACAGGCTGTCAGTTCTTCCACTCGACCGCTCTGACGCGGGATTCCGAATTTTGTCGGAAAATCACTTCTGATCCTTGCGATTATCTTCATATCCCTATTCTCCCTTTCACTTGCCAGATATACACCTCATGCGCCTGTTACATAATTCTGCTTTCAATGACTGTCATGTCATTTCCGTCAGATCCTCTTGTAGGCAACACAGTTTTTTTGCCGCTTGGCCTGATAGAGAAGCCTGTCCGCTTCCATCACTCCATCTCTGACCTTACAGCTTCCATATACGCCTCCCACGCTCATGGAAAGCCGGATTTCTTTGTATTCCGGCACATCTGCCATTGCGATTTCTTCCCGGATATCTTCCAGCTTCTGCTGAAATACCTTTTCCGGGATTTCTTCAAACATCAGAAGAAATTCGTCTCCTCCATAACGCAGTACCACGTCATCTGCCCGCACATGATCAAAAATCGTTCTGACAATGGTACAAAGCGCCGCATCTCCGGCTACATGGCCATAGCTGTCATTGATCTGTTTAAAATTATCCACGTCGATCATAGCTATAGCCCCCATCTTATCCAGAGATTTCAGCTGTTCCTCAAAATATCTCCGGTTTCTGGCACCAGTCAGCGGATCTTCATATAATTCCCGGTTGAATCTGCTGATCTTATCGATCAGAAATCCGCTTCCATAAGCTCCCAGAAAGATCTTATCCGTCATTTTAAAGACCATTTCCATGACAAGAGGTGTCCCGTCTATAACCACATATTTGGCAATCACCTGATAAATGTCATCATTGACGAACTCAAATTTCGTCATTTTGTTTTTACGGGCAAAAACTTTGGCAGAAATACAGTTCTCACATCTTCTGCCTTTATTCCACACTGCAAAGCATTTATGTTCTGCTTCATAAGAGCAATCGTCTGAGCCAATATTTACCGGAGCTGTACGGCTGACATCCACCAGTCTTACAATGTCAAAAACCGTCTTCAGCATTTCTATTTCCATATTTACTTCCCGGGCAGTCATAAATACACCCTTATCTTTATCCATAGTATTATCCTGCGTTTCTGAAATGTTATATACATTCATGATAACACATTGCGCATCAATTCACAATTGTATTTCATCGTCGTTTATGCTATTGTATAGTGTATAAGAAGTAATATTTTTATCAGGAGGTTTCATATGGCACAGAGACGTACAAAGATAGAAGTACTCAATGAGAAAATTTCCAAAGTAGATTCCAAGATTGCTGCCTGCACCGAAAAGATAGCAGCGCTGGAGGATGAAAAAACTGCACTGGCAGCTCAGCTGGATGAGATCCGCAAAGCTGAAAAAAAGGCAAAGGAAGCTGCTGAACTGAAACGTCTGCTCAAGCTGATGCACAAAAAAGACATTTCCGTGGAAGATCTGGAAGCCATGATCTCCAAGGAAGATTGAAACAGATCCTCAACAAATAAAAAACCGGTTTACGAAGAATTTCTTCCAAACCGGTTTTTTATTTGTGATCTTTCTATGATACGATCTGTATATTTCTGCAATCTTTATATTCTTTGGAACAGCTTTCCGTCAGGATCACCGCTCCGTCAAATGAAAAGAATGTCACCGCACTGATCTGTCCGAATTTGGAGCTGTCAGACACTACGTACTTTTCCAGACACTGCTCCATGGCGGTTCGCTTTACCAGTGCCTCATTGGATTCCGGCGTGGTAAAGCCTTCTCTCTGAGTCATCCCGTTGGTCCCGAAAAAGCCCTTTGTAAAATGATAATTCTTCAGCATCTGCATGGCCTGACTTCCGATCACAGCTTCCGTAGATCCCTTCAGTTCTCCGCCGATCAGCAGCACACGGACTCCCATCTGAGCCAGAGCCCTGGCATGGGAAACACCATTGGTGACAAAGGTCGCCCCGGAGCCTTCCAGATGCTCCAGCATATATCCGGTAGTCGTTCCCGCATCCAGATACACAAAATCTTCCGGACGGATCAGAGCTGCCGCATAGGCTGCGATCTTCTTTTTTTCTTCAATATTCAGCTCAACTTTCTGGGCTACGGTAGGCTCATAGGCATTGACAGTATGTTCCAGTGCCACCGCACCGCCAAAAACCCTGGTCAGCTTCCCCGCCTTGTAAAGCGCCGTGATGTCTCTGCGGACCGTAGATTCCGATGCATCCAGGATATCTTTCAGTTCTGTTACCGTAACACTGTTTTTTTCTCTGAGAAGGCCGAGTATGATCTCGTATCTCTGCTCCGTCAGCATTCCTTTTCCTCCTTCAAAAAAGACATCCCGATCGACCGGACCGGGATGCCTTCTGTTCACTCATTCTGAGATTACAGGTTCTCCTGCATGAATTTGCTTACTGCCTCGTATGCTGTATCCTCATCTGCACCATCGAATGTAAAGGTAACCTCATGTCCCTTCTTTACGCCAAGTCCCATAAGTGCAAGAAGCTTTCTGCACTCTACAGTCTTGCCGTCCTTCTCGATAGTGATCTTGGATTCGAAACCTTTTACAAGCTTCACAAGCTCTCCGGCCGGACGTGCATGGATTCCTTCGTTATCTGTTACTACATACTTGAATTCTTTCATTTCTTTATCCTCCAGTTTTTTATTTTAATTTAAAAAAATTTAAGCAACTTTTTTCTTCAGTACCCCGAGAAGTACAGCTGAGATCAGAGTTCCCACAACCAGTGCGACCAGATACATCATTGCATTACCTACAACCGGGAATACGAAGATTCCGCCATGTGGTGCCATCAGTGTACAGTTGAAGAACATGGAGATTGCTCCGGCTGCTGCGGAACCGACGATACAGGACGGAAGTACATGGACCGGGTCAGATGCCGCAAAAGGAATCGCACCTTCTGTGATAAATGCAAGTCCCATAATAAAATTGGTCGGTCCTGCCTCACGTTCTTCTTTTGTAAATTTGTCTTTAAACAGCAGGGATGCGAGTGCGATGGCACACGGAGGAGTCATACCTCCCACCATAACTGCTGCCATAATGTCATAGTTGCCTGCCGCAATAGCTGCTGTACCAAATACATATGCTGCTTTGTTGAACGGGCCGCCCATATCAATGGCCATCATACCACCAAGAACCAACCCTAAAATTACTTTACTTGAATTTCCCATGCCTGTCAAGGCATTATTTAATCCTATATTGATACCGCCCATGATCGGCTCTACAACGAAGGTCATACAGAGTCCCATAAGAAGTACACCAACAACCGGATAGATCAGTACAGGCGCTATTTTTTCCAGTGCTTCCGGAAGCTTATCACAAACCTTACGAAGTCCAAGGATCAGATATCCTGCAAGGAAGCCTGCAAGAAGTGCTCCGAGGAAACCAGATTTTCCGTTTGCCGCGATCATACCGCCCACAAGTCCAACTGCAAGTGCCGGTCTGTCACCGATGGCCATTGCAATAAATCCGGCCAGAATCGGAAGCATGAAACCAAATGCGGTTCCACCAATGTTTTTCAGAACAGCCGCTACCGGTGTGATGGTACCAAAGTTTGCTCTCTGGTCTGCAGGAAGGGAACTCAAATCTACACTTAAACCATCGATCAGGAATGCAAGAGCGATCAGAATACCACCGCCTACAACCAGTGGAAGCATATGAGATACCCCGTTCATCAGCTGCATATAGATCTTGTGGCCTGCTCCGCCGCCTGCTTTTGCATTTGAGGAAGAGCTCTGACTGCCTGCTGCTGCATGATATACCGGAACATCTCCGGAAATCGCACGTTCAACAAGCTGGTCCGCTTTGCTGATTCCATCTGAAACCTGACATTCGATGACTTTCTTTCCATCGAAACGATCCATGGGAACCTTGGCATCTGCAGCTACAATGATGCAGTCTGCCTCCCGGATCTCCTGATCCGTAAGTACATTTTTTGCTCCACCGGAGCCTCGTGTCTCTATTTTAATGAAACAGTCTTTCGCCTTTGCTGCTTTTTCCAGTCCCTCTGCTGCCATGTAGGTGTGGGCAATACCTGTGGGGCAGGAGGTAACTGCCAGCAGTTTAGCTCTGGCTCCTTCGGAACTTCCTGTATCTGCCAATCTTTCATCAATATCTTTTTTCTCCTCATCGGCCTTGTCGATGATCTCCATAAATTCATCTACAGAACCTGCGTTGCGTAAGGATTCTGTAAAATTATCATCCATCAGCATTACGGAAAGCTTGCTGAGTACATCCAGATGAATGTTATCTTCTGTATTCGGTGCTGCGATCAGGAAAAGAAGGGTAACCGGCTCATCATCCAGTGCCTCAAATTCCACGCCGTTTTTTACTACCATGGCAGCAAGTCCCGGTTTCTTTACCGCATCACATTTTCCATGAGGAATAGCGATTCCCTCACCGATTCCTGTCGTACTTTCTTCCTCTCTTAAATACACCTGTTTCCGATAAGCTTCCCTGTCGCTGATCTTTTCACTTTTTACCATAAGATCTACGGCCATGTCCAGAGCTTCAGATTTCGTCTTCGGTGCAGCATCCAGTGATATGCTTCGTTTGTCAAGCAGATCTGTGATTCTCATCTTCCCTTCTCCTTTCTTCTTTACCCCTCTGTTACCTGTTCATATACTGCCTGAACCTCTTCCCTTGTGGCAAGATTTTCAGAAAATGCACTTGCACTTCCTGCGGAAATTCCCATATGGAATGCATATTCGTGATCCTGTTTTTCCATCCAGCCTGCCATAAAGCCTGCTACCATGGAATCTCCGGCTCCTACGCCGTTTACCAGTGTTCCTTTCGGCGCCGGTTTCTCAAACACCTGACCGTTTTCTGCTACCAGGACAGCTCCCTCACCGGCCATTGAGATCAGCACGTTTCTGGCTCCTTTTTCCTGGAGCTTCTTTCCGTAAGGGATCACATCCTGACGGTTCTTAAGCTCTACGCCGAAGATTTCTCCAAGCTCATGGTTATTGGGCTTCACCAGGAACGGATGATACTTCAGGACATTTACAAGAAGATCTCTCGTTGCATCCACAACGATCATCACGCCTTTTCCGTCCAGTCTCGCCATGATCTTCTCATACATATCATCCGGCATAGATGAAGGAATACTTCCTGCCAGAAAAAGCACATCTCCCTCTTTCAGTGTGTCAAGCTTCTTCATCAGCTCCTGAACCTTTTCAGCGCTGATCTCCGGTCCCATTCCGTTGATCTCAGTTCCATCAATAGATTTCAGCTTCAGGTTGATCCTTGAAACGCCTTCCGGGATCCTGATAAAATCAGATCTCACTCCCATCTCCTCAAGCTTTCTTACAATCTCATCTCCGACGAATCCTGCCATGAAACCAAGTGCTGTATTCTCGATTCCAAGATTCATCAGCACGGTGGAAACGTTGATTCCCTTTCCGCCCGGAAGCATCAGCTCAGAGCTTGTTCGGTTGGTAAGTCCGAGTTTAAAATCCTCCACGGAAACGATATAGTCCAGAGACGGATTAAAAGTAACTGTGCAGATCATTTTTTCTCCTCCCATATCTTTTATCCTGCGGTTTTTGACCGCTTTTTGTTGTTTTTCATTTGTTGAACTCAGTATACTTCCAAATTCATTCAAAGTCAATCAAATTACTTCGCAAAATTCATGAACGTTTTTGGTTGAGTTTGCACAAAAAACGTGCATCAACCTTAGCTTTCCCTGGTTAATGCACGCTTATCTCTGACTGTATTGGTCACTTTCATTCAAATTCCATCACCTTTCCTGAATGTGATAGTTTCGCAATAACATTTATCTGATTTGTTTCTTATTCGCAGTATCTCTGACCATCTTCCGATATCTTCTCATCAGCTCCCTTGTCACTTTGTCTTCCTCAAACCGGATTCCTCCGATCTGACGCACCGGCATGATTCCCATCAGGGAATTGGTGACAAAGCATTCCTCATACCATTTAAGATCCTGAACATAGATATAGGTTTCTTCCACCTCTTCCGTGTCACAGAGATATTCACGGAGGATTCCCGGGAGAAGTCCGCAGCTGACTTTTGGTGTATAGATCATGCCATTTCGCACAAAGAATACATTACTTACTGTCCCTTCCGATATCTGTTTCTTTGTATTCAGAAACAACCGTTCATCCATTCCTGCTGCTGTAGCATTACGTTTTTCCAAGATACAATCTCCGTAATTCATGGTTTTGTGATATACAAGAGGTGATGTTTCATTTCGTTTTACCTTGCTGACATCCATGATAAAGCCTTTTTCATAATTCTCCGGCGTATAATGATTGGCACGAAGAGAATACACTACATTTTCCTTTGTAAGCATAAGCTTCAGCGCACAGTGTTCCAGTCCACCAAATTCTTTCTGCACCTCCGGGCGTTTTTTTTGTTCTTCCAGATATTCTTCGATCCTCCCGGCTGTGATCCCACGCACTGCCGGATCACCCAGCTTCAGGAAATCTGCCGCTCGTTCCAGTCTTTTCAGATGCTTTTCCAGAAGTATGGGGGTTCCCTTTTCTATTCCTATGGTCTCAAATGCTCCCAGACCGAACTGAAAACATTCGTCTAAGGTTATGTTGTTCATTTCCTTTGACCTCCTTATGAAGTGTCCCTGTCAGATTCTCTGATCTGTCCACAGAGCCTTTCACTTTTACCGTTCTGTATGTTTCTCTACTGCAGTGCATCCAGGATCGCTTTCGCCTTCTGCAGAGTCTCCTCATACTCAAATTCCAGATCTGACTCTGCTGTGATCCCGCCGCCAACGCCAAGGTGATATTTTCCGTTTTTATGAAGAGCTGTACGGATCACGATGTTGAAATCACAGCTTCCGTCCAGTGTCAGGTAGCCGATAGAGCCTGTATAAAGATTTCTCTTTCCGTGTTCCAGCTCGTCAATGATCTCCATGGCACGGTATTTCGGCGCACCGGTAATAGAACCGCCGGGGAATGCAGCCTCCAGAAGATCCATAACATTTTTTCCGTCTTCCAGTTTTCCTTCAATATCCGATACCAGATGAAAAACCGTAGCGTATGCTTCCACTGTAAAAAGCTCGGTTACCTTCACGCTTCCCGGTGTACACACCCGGTTCAGATCATTTCGCTCCAGGTCTACGATCATAAGAAGTTCACTCTTATCTTTTCCGGAATCCTGAAGCTCCCGACGGAGCATTTCATCTTCCTCAGATGTTACGCCACGTTTCCTTGTTCCCTTTATAGGACGGGTATTTACATGACGGTCTTTCATCTTCAGAAAACGTTCCGGAGATGCACAGACGATCTGATAATCTCCGAAATCCAGATATCCGCCGAAAGGAGACGGATTATTTTTCCGAAGATCATAAAAAACATCCAGAGGTGGTTTTTCGCTTTCAATGGTCAGCTGCTGCGTCATATTGGCAATATAGATATCGCCCTCTATAATATAGCGGATCATCCGGTCTACTGCCTGTTTGTATTCTTCTTTCTCAAAGTTGGGATGAACCTGGATCCTGAATTTCTCACGGTGAGAATTTTCCATGACCATCCTGTTTCCGGGTTCCTTTTTTTCCCCTGTTTCCGATCCTTCCTGTTTCCCCGCCTCTGTAAATCCCCGGATTGCTTTTTCCATCGCTCTGATTTCTGCTGTAGCGTCTGCACTGATTCCGTTTGACACAAGATAGGTTCTTTTTTCCTGACAGTCTTCTATGATAAAACAATCATAAAACGTCAGAACTGCCTCCGGAACAGTCACAAGATCCTTTTCTCCGGATGGTACTCCCATCTGTTTTCTTCCGTAATCATAGGAAAAATATCCTACTGCACCGGATACGATGGGAAGTCCGCTGTTATTTTTGTCTTCATGGGTATTTAAATATTCCCGCATATAGTCTTCAAAGGTTGTTGCTGTTTCCGGCCTTCCGTTGATAGTAAAGTTCTCTCCGTCCTTTACCAGCTTCAGATACGGACATCTTCCGATCACGGAATAATGTCCCAGCTCATTGACAAGGGAGGAATCCAGAAACGCTACTCCGGGTTCTCTCTCGTAGATCCGAAAAATGTCCACTGCCGGAATATATGGGGTCAGTTCTTTTATTCTTCGCTGATTTTTGTACATATTTTTACTCCTCCTTCTGAAAATTCTCCGCGATCCTGCAAAAATTCTCAAGAAGCTCATGTCCATATTCCGTAAGAACGGCTTCCGGATGGAATTGCACACCATAGATAGGCAATGCTTTATGGGAAATTCCCATAACAGTACCATCATCAGAAAGCGCATCCACCTGATACTCCTCCGGAATGCTGTCTTCCCGCACGATCAGGGAATGGTATCTTGTCACCTTGTATTTCTCAGGCAGGCCTGCAAACACTCCTGTTCCGTGGTTGTGGATCTCTGTTACTTTTCCGTGCATGGGACACACGCCCTTTTCCACTACTGCTCCCGCACAGTGGCCAATCACCTGATGGCCCAGACAGACACCAAGAACAGGAATCCTTCCCTGAAATCTTTTTACGGTATCTACGCAGAGCTTCGCATCCCAGGGACGCTTCGGTCCCGGAGAAAGGATGATTCCTTCCGGGTTCAGCTCTTCCAGTTCCTCCAGGGTAATCTCGTCGCAGCGTCTGACCAGGATCTCTCTTCCAAGCTCCTGAAAATATGCCTTGAGATTATAAACAAATGAATCGAAATTATCGATCATCACATACATGCTTTTTTCCTCCATATCAAGCAGATATTTAAGACTCTCTTTATCGTCTGCTCACAAAAAAAAGGATAACGACGGCATGCCAAAAAGACATGCACAGTCGTTATCCCCTTGCGGTCCGTAATCTGTACGTTCTAATATAAATTGTACTGCTGATTATTTCTGTTTCTTGGTTTCCTCATAATGATGGATGTCTGCCAGTACAGCGTTTACATCAAGTCCGTGTACCATACATGCCTCCTCAAGAGACTCACCGATAGAAGACGGACAGCCGATGCAGTGCATTCCTTCCTGCATAAGGATGTATGCGATCTTCTCATCGTATGCAAGCATCTCGCCCATTGTTGTTTCCTTTGTGATTTCCATGATCTATATTCTCCCTTCTGGATCTGTAATCTTACCCGGAATCCCGGTTTCCTGGTTTCCTGGTTTTTTCCGCAGTCATAATATCATTATAACTGTATCTTCCATAATTGCAAGCCTAAATTTATTCTTTTCATTTTCTGTATTATACCCACTCAGGCAGCAGTTTCCTTTTTTCCCCTGCTCCACTTTTTCATCACATAAATATAATACGGGATCAGAGGAATCAGCGCTGCGATCCATGCGGCAGGATCTGCCAGACATACACCTGCAAAACTTGTTTTTCCTGCAACAAACATAACGATAGCACTTCTTGCCGCCAGTTCAAACACACCGCCCAGCATGGGAACCAAGCCATATCCCAGTCCCTGAAGTCCGTTTCTGTAGAGGAAGATACTTCCAAGGAACGGATATGCCCAGAATACCGTATGAAAATAAGTAACAGAAACATTAATAACATCCGTCTGGGACTTGTCAATAAATAACCAGGTCATGTACTTTCCGAAAAAGAACATTATGATCATAGTGATCACACTCCAGATCAGGACCATGATCTGGGTATATTTCATTCCTGCTTTTACACGGTCCATCTTTCCGGCGCCCCGGTTCTGTCCTACATAGGTTGCCATCGTCGCACCAAAAGCTACAAATACCGTTGCAATGATATTCTGTATTTTTCCCGCAGCGGAAAATCCTGCCATATATACAGAACCGTAAATATTTACCGCACCCTGCACAATAATGGTTCCGATCGCTGTGATGGAAAACTGAAGTCCCATGGGAATACCAAGGGCCAGCAGATAACGGAAGCTGGTAAAAGAAACTTCAAAGTTTTCTTTCTTCAGATGCAGGATCGGGAACTTTTTGATAATATAGATCAGGCAGCAGACTGCGGAAATTGCCTGCGCGATAACCGTAGCATAGGCACAGCCTTCCACTCCCATCCCGATTTTTACAATAAACAGAATATCCAGGAACACATTGATCACTGCCGAAATGATCAGAAAATACAGCGGAGATTTTGAATCTCCAAGTGCACGGAGAAACGCTGCCAGTGAATTATATGCCGCTGTTACGATCAGGCCTGCATAAATAATTCCCATATATCCCTTCACAGATCCCATCAGATCCTCCGGTGAATTCATCAGCCGCAGAATCGGTTCATTCAAAGCCTCAAAGCCAATGGTCATCACAATGGCAAAGGCTGCTGCCAGATAAATGGACATAGCTACGTAATGACGCATCTTATCATATTGCTTCGCCCCGAACCACTGGGATACCAGAATGGCAAATCCACTGCTCAGTCCGTTAAGCCATCCGGTAACAAAAAACATCAGTGAACCGGTGCTTCCGATTGCAGCCAGCGCATCTACTCCCAGGAACTGACCCGCAACAATGGAATCCGCAATGTTATAAAACTGCTGAAAAATATTTCCGAGACACATGGGAATCATAAAGCGGATGATCAGGCTCACCGGATTTCCCACGGTCATATCATTGGTCTTGTCCTTTGTCAATTTCAGTCCAACTCCTTTTCCACAAATATAACTATCTTTTATTTTTTAAAAACAATCAATTTACTGATCACATAATTCAATACGATCACAACCACCTGAGCAACAAGTTTCACTGCCATGCTGTTAAATCCAAGCCAGGTGATAAATACCGCAAGAATTGCTTCCTCCACAATCAGCGTAAAGAGCCGGCCTCCGAAAAACGAAGCCATCTGCTTTAAAAATCCGGCGGCGGAATCCACCTGCCCGTCGAATACCCATGTCCTGTTTGTAAAATACTGGAACAGTACGCAGACCACCCAGCAGATCACATTGGCGATCAGCGCATTCATGCCCAGGCCCTTATCCAGCCATGCATACAACGCAATGTTCAGAAAAAATGTGAGCCCTCCAAAGAACAGATACATCAGAACTTCCTTATGTTTCTTATAAAAAGGTTCAAATATATTCAGCACCGGAAGATGCATCAGTTTATCAAAAATGTCCTTCTTTTCCTCCACATCCATATCCTTTCTCCTATTCAGTTTAAGCCGTAGCTTTATCATATGTAAACTTATATAACATAGCAAAAAAAATCCCGAATGTCAACGCATTCCAGGATTTTTCTGTTTCTGTATTTGTATCAGAACTGCTCTTTCACTCTTCACTCAGGCCTTCACAGCCCAGCGCATCTTCGTGGATCTGGCGCGCCCATTCTGTGCACATTCCTGTGCGGAAGGACGGATCACATCTTTTGAATAGTCGGAATAGATGCCGTCTTTATAACCCTGCTTTAAGGCTTTCTTTACCAGCTTGTCCTCTCCGGAATGGAAGGTAAGGATTGCTACACGGCCGCCTGGCTTCAGCGCTCCGGGAAGTTTTTCCATAAAATCATAGAGAACCTCGAATTCCCGGTTCACGTCAATACGCAGTGCCTGGAAAACTCTCTGGCATGTTTTTTTCACCGTGTCTTTCCTCTCTTTTTCAGGAAGGAAAGACAATGTCTTCTCAATGACTTCACGAAGCTTCGTAGTGGTATCTATGTGGTTTCCTCTTCGGATCTCATCTGTGATGGCCTTCGCGATCTCCTCACAGTACGGCTCATCGGAATTCTCATCCAGCATTCCGGCAAGCTCTTCTCTTGAAATGGTATCCAGACGCTGTGCTGCGCTGATCCCGGTTTCCTGGTTCAGCCTTAAATCCAGAGGACCATCCACCTTAAAGGAAAACCCTCTCTTGGGATTGTCGATCTGCATAGAAGACACCCCAAGATCCGCAAGGATAAAATCAAAGCCTCCAACTTCCTCTGCGATCTCATCAATGGTGCAGAAATTCTGGAGTTTAATTGTCAGGATATCTTCTCCGAATCCCTGCTCTGCCAGACGTTTTCTTGTCTTGGCAGATTCTTCCGGGTCCACATCCGTGGCGTACATGTGTCCCTGACCTCTCAGACATTCCAGCATGGCCTTTGTATGCCCACCGTAACCAAGTGTAGCATCAAATCCAACCTGTCCCGGCCTGATCTCCAAAAAATCAATGATCTCTTTTACCATAATGGAAATATGCATTCCAGCCGGTGTGTTTCCCTTGCTGATCACATGTTCAATGGTATCCTTATACTTTTCAGGCTGAAGCTCTTTATATTTCTCCTCGAATTTCTTCGGATATTTTCCTTTATATCGTACACGTCTCTTATGAGGTGTCTGTGATTCCTGATTCATAAAATTCTCCTTATCCTCCGGCTTTATCTGCCCTGTTTCTTTCATGATACCATGAATCCCATTTTTCGTAAACCGTCGGAATACTTCAAAAAATATCATAAAGAAAAAAAGCCTCTGACAATCTGTATTTCTACAGACTGCCAGAAGCTTTATATATGCTCAGACTGAAACTTCAGCCTGAAATGTATTCTTACTTATGCGTTCTTCTTAGCGATTGCTGCCTGTGCTGCTGCAAGACGAGCGATCGGTACACGGAACGGTGAGCAGGATACATAGTTCAGACCAATCTTATGGCAGAACTCTACGGAAGACGGATCTCCACCATGCTCTCCACAAATACCTACATGGAGGTTCGGGTTAACCGGTCTGCCAAGTTCGATAGCCATCTTCATAAGCTTGCCAACGCCAACCTGATCAAGTTTAGCAAATGGGTCATTCTCGAAGATCTTAGCATCGTAGTAAGCGTTCAGGAATTTACCTGCATCGTCACGGGAGAAGCCATATGTCATCTGTGTAAGGTCGTTTGTACCGAAGCAGAAGAAGTCAGCTTCTTTAGCGATATCGTCAGCAGTAAGCGCTGCTCTCGGGATCTCGATCATAGTACCAACTTCATACTGAAGGTCGGAACCAGCTGCTTTGATCTCAGCGTCTGCAGTTTCTACTACGAATTTCTTAACATATTTAAGCTCTTTGATATCGCCAACAAGCGGGATCATGATTTCCGGTTTGATTGCCCAATCCGGATGAGCATTTTTAACTTTGATTGCTGCACGGATAACTGCTGTTGTCTGCATCTTGGCAATTTCTGGATAAGTAACTGCAAGACGGCATCCACGATGACCCATCATTGGGTTGAACTCATGGAGAGAATCAATGATAGTTTTGATTTCTTCAACGGTTTTGCCCTGAGCATCTGCAAGTTTCTTGATGTCAGCTTCTTCAGTAGGAACAAATTCATGAAGCGGCGGATCCAGGAAACGGATAGTAACCGGGTTGCCTTCCAGTGCTTCGAACAGTCCTTCGAAGTCTTCCTGCTGATATGGAAGAATTTTTGCAAGAGCTGTTTCTCTTTCTTCTACTGTTGTGGAGCAGATCATTTCACGGAATGCATCGATACGTCCCTCACCGAAGAACATATGC